>OJRC01000115.1_pt1 | contig 64581 bp, 77 predicted proteins | sample 1599081 | NCBI WGS metagenome assembly OJRC01 (sample SAMN03922519, study PRJEB24848) | human gut metagenome | isolation source: stool sample | host: Homo sapiens | place: Germany | collected 2010-02 | reverse complement strand
AAGGAAAGTGTAACCCATGTCCTTGCACTATCTGTCACCTATGTTACTCTTGACAGCCCCCTGGACCCCCACCAGCTTTTTTACTAAAAAACTGGCAAGGGCGTCGCCCTATGCCAGCTTTTTTGTAAAAAAGCTGGGCAAAAAACTTCAAATTTGGGAGGTTTCTATGGACCCGCTTGCTATAGATACTGTTAAGCTCTCGGGTGACGCGCTCGTCATCATTGACCAGACGCTCCTGCCCAACGAGGTCAAGTACCTCAGCCTGCGCGAGACGCCCGAGATCTGCGAGGCTATACGGCTCCTGCGCGTGCGCGGTGCGCCCGCCATAGGCGTCGCCGCCGCCTTCGGCGCGTATCTGGCGGCGTACTATGCCCCGGATGCGGAGCTGGAGAGCACCTTCTTCGCCGCCTGCGACATGCTCGCTGCCTCCCGGCCCACCGCCGTCAACCTGTTCTGGGCCCTCGACCGTATGCGCAGAGCCTACGCGAAGGCCAGCTCCGAAACGCCAGATGAGATACGCAGCGCCCTCCGCCGCGAGGCGCAGGCCGTCATGGACGAGGATATCGAAATAAGCCGGAATATCGGCCGCTATGGCCTCGAGCTGCTCCGGCCCGGCATGGGCATCCTCACACACTGCAACGCCGGTACCCTCGCCACCGCCAAGTACGGCACAGCCCTCGCGCCCGTCTACGCCGCGCTCGAGGCGGGAATCGACGGCCTGCGCGTCTACTGCGACGAGACCCGCCCGCTCCTGCAGGGCGCCCGCCTCTCCGCCTTCGAAATGGTCTCCGCCGGGGTGGACACCATCCTGCTGTGCGACAACATGGCCTCCTCGCTCATGAAGTCGGGCAAGGTTGACATAATATTCGTCGGCTGCGACAGGGTCGCCCGCAACGGCGACGCGGCGAACAAAATCGGCACCTCGGGCGTCGCGATACTGGCCGCGCACTACGGCATACCTTTCTACGTCTGCGCGCCCAGCTCGACCATAGACCCGGCCATAGCGACCGGAGCGGAGATACCCATCGAGTTCCGCGACGGGGCAGAGGTCACGGAGCTCTGGTACAAAAAGCGCATGGCCCCCGAGGGCGTCGGGGTCTACAACCCGGCCTTCGACGTCACCGACGCCGGGCTCATAACCGGCATCATCACCGAGCGCGGTCTCGTTCGCGCGCCCTTCGAGGAGGGCTTCAAGGCGCTCGGGCTGCTCGGCTGACGCGGTAACGAAACGGTGTGCATTTTGTCAGTGCGTATCGAAAAAATGTAGTGCCCGTTACAAAGAGGTTACGGGCATTTACAATCCAACTTTTTGTGCTTCAACCCCTTGACAAGAGAGAGATAACACTATATATTGTGATACGGACGCTCCCGGTACCGCAAGATGTGCGGGTCTGGTGAGCGCCCGTTTATCGCTTGAAACGGGGATGTATTGGGTAAAATGGACGTTTCCGGGCTGCAGAAGCTCACTTTACTGGACTATCCGGGCCGTGTGGCCTGCACGATTTTTACAGGCGGCTGCGACCTTCGCTGTCCGTTCTGCCACAATGCCTCGCTGGCTCTGCCGGAGCGTGAGCGGGACGTAATAGGGCACGACGAGCTGATAACCTTTCTGAAAAAGCGTGTGGGGATACTGGACGGCGTGGCCGTCACCGGCGGCGAGCCGCTGCTGCATGCGGGCATTGAGGGACTGCTGTCGGAGGTCAAGGCGCTGGGCTATGCGGTGAAGCTGGACACGAACGGCACTTTCCCGGAGCGGCTGCGGCGGATAGTCGAGCAGGGCTTGGCGGACCGGGTAGCGATGGACATCAAGGCCGCGCCGGAGAACTACGCGCGGGTGACTGGCGTACCGGGGCTGGACCTGGGGCCTGTGCGCGAGTCTGCGGCGTATCTGATGGGCTGTGGTGTGGACTACGAGTTCCGCACGACGGCGGTGAAGGGCCTGCACACGCAGGACGATTTCGAGGGCATAGCCGAGTGGATAGCGGGCGCGAGGGAGTATTACATCCAGTGCTTCAAGGACTCTGGCGATCTCATCGCGGCGCAGGGGCTCGAGGCTTTTACGGAGGCCGAGATGCAGCGCCTTGCCGACATCGTGCGGCCCAAGGTGCCGTCTGTCCAACTCCGCGGTATATAATTAAAGTTTTCGCCCGCCTTTTTCAAAAGGCGGCAGGGGTCCAGGGGGCGGCGCCCCATGGCCGCTGCCCGCAGGCAGCGGAACACCCTAATGCACACAAAAGGTCAGGAAAGGGGTCAGGGGAAAACCCTGCCAAGGGGTTTTCCCCTGTTCAGCGGAGCCGAAGCAAGCCCGCGACGTCCGGGCGGGGGTGGAACCCCGCCCCTACAAGGGCGTGTGCGGAGCCGCGGGGTCGTCCGAGACCGGAACGGCGGGTCGTCGAGGACGCCGACCCCTACGGCGGTCTGTCGTCGTACCACAAGCGGAGCCGTTGGGCCGTCCGAGCCCGCGACGTCCGGGCGGGGATGGAACCCCGCCCCTACAAGGGTTTACAATTTTTGATGGAAATACAGGAGGACAAAAGATGTACAGGGTCAGGAAAAGAGAGGGCGAGCTTGTAGATTTCAATATCGCCAAGATATCCGACGCCATCACCAAGGCTTTCGAGGCCACGGGGACTGAGTATAACGAGAGCGTTATCGACTTCCTCTCGCTCAAGGTCACGGCAGACTTCCAGTCCAAGATAGAGGACGGGGCCGTCTCGGTCGAGGATATTCAGGACAGTGTCGAGGCCGTGCTCTCGAGGGGCGGCTACGAGCACGTCGCCAAGGCCTACATACTCTACCGCCGTCAGCGCGAAAAGCTGCGCAACATGCGCTCTACCTACCTTGACTACAAAAACGTCGTCGACTCCTACCTCGATGCCTCCGACTGGCGCGTCAAGGAGAACAGCACGGTGAACTACTCCGTGGGCGGTCTCATACTCTCTAACTCCGGCGCGATCACGGCCAACTACTGGCTCTCCGAGATATACGACGACGAGATAGCCAACGCTCACAAGAACGCCGACATCCATCTGCACGATCTCTCCATGCTGACCGGCTACTGCGCAGGCTGGAGCCTCAAGCAGCTCATTCAGGAGGGCCTCGGCGGCATCCCCGGCAAGATAACCTCCTCGCCCGCCAGTCACCTGTCCACGCTCTGCAACCAGATGGTCAACTTCCTCGGCATCATGCAGAACGAGTGGGCCGGCGCTCAGGCTTTCTCGAGCTTCGACACCTATCTTGCCCCCTTTGTGAAGGTCGATAACCTCAACTACAAAGAGGTCAAGCAGTGCATCCAGAGCTTCGTCTACGGCGTGAACACCCCCTCGCGATGGGGCACGCAGGCCCCGTTTAGCAACATCACCCTCGACTGGACCGTCCCCGCCGACCTGAAGGACCAGAAGGCCATCGTGGGCGGCAAGGAGCAGGATTTTACCTACGGCGACTGCAAGCGCGAGATGGACATGGTCAACAAGGCCTTCATCGACATCATGATCGAGGGCGACGCCAACGGCCGCGGCTTCCAGTACCCCATCCCGACCTACTCCATCACCCGCGACTTCGACTGGAGCCCCACCGAGAACAACAAGCTGCTTTTTGAGATGACCGCGAAGTACGGCACTCCGTATTTCTCGAACTATATAAACTCCGACATGGAGCCCAGCGACGTGCGCAGCATGTGCTGCCGTCTGAGGCTGGACCTGCGTGAGCTGCGCAAGAAGTCCGGCGGATATTTCGGCTCCGGTGAGAGCACCGGCTCCATCGGCGTCGTCACGCTGAACATGCCTAGGCTCGCCTATCTCGCGAAGGACGAGCACGACTACTTCCGCCGCCTCGACAAGCTCATGGATCTCGCCGCGCGCAGCCTCAAAATAAAGCGCGACGTCGTGACGAAGCTCATGAACGAGGGCCTCTACCCCTACACCAAGCGCTACCTCGGCACCTTCGACAACCACTTCTCCACCATCGGACTTGTAGGCATGAACGAGGCGGGCCTGAATGCCAGGTGGGTGCGCGCCGACATGACGCATGAGAGCTGCCAGGAATTCACGAAGAAGACGCTCAAGCACATGCTGTCGAGGCTGTCGGATTATCAGGAGAAGTATGGCGACCTCTATAACCTCGAGGCCACCCCGGCGGAGAGCACCAGCTACCGTCTGGCGAAACACGATGTGGAGCGCTACCCGGACATCATCACCGCCGCCGAGCCGGGCGGGACGCCGTACTACACCAACAGCTCCCACCTGCCCGTGGGCTATACCGAGGACATTTTCGCCGCCCTCGACGTGCAGGACGAGCTGCAGACGCTCTACACCTCCGGCACCGTGTTCCACGCCTTCCTGGGCGAGAAGCTGCCCGACTGGCAGGCCGCTGCGAGCCTCGTGCGGAAGATCGCCGAGAACTACAAGCTGCCCTACTACACGCTCAGCCCGACTTACTCCGTCTGCAAGAACGACGGCTACCTCGCCGGCGAGCAGTTCACCTGCCCGCACTGCGGCGAGAGCGCCGAGGTGTACAGCCGTATCACCGGCTACTATCGCCCCGTGCAGAACTGGAACGCGGGCAAGACGCAGGAGTACAAGGAGCGCAAGACCTACGACCTCAGCCACTCGCACCTCGACCCCGTGAAGCACCCGCACACCGCGGCCTGCGGCTGTGACGCGGAGCCGGACCTCGACCGGCACATCCAGCCCGCGGCTCAGGTCGAGAAGGCTGGCCAGGCGCTTCTGTTCACCACGCCGACCTGCCCGAACTGCCGCCTTGCGGTGACCATGCTGGACAAGCAGGGCTTTGCTTACGAGAAGCTCAACGCCGAGGACAATGCGGAGCTGGCGAAGAAGTACGGCGTAAAGCAGGCGCCGACGCTGATCGTGACCGACGGCGAGCACTTTGAGAAGTACGCCGGCGCGGGCGCGATAAGGCAGTACGCGGCGAACGTAGCGCAATGACGGATTTCACGAGGCGTATCTACGAGGTCGTAAAGTCGATACCTGCCGGGCGCGTGATGTGCTACGGACACGTAGCGGCACTTGCCGGAAATCCGCGCGGCGCGCGTGGCGTTGGCTTCGCACTGCACCGGAACCCGGAACCTGGCATTATACCGTGTCACCGGGTAGTCTTTGCGGACGGCAGGCTCGCGCCGGGCTTTGCCTTCGGCGGACCCGAGGTGCAGAGGCGGCTGCTGGAGGATGAGAACGTGAGTTTTCTCCCGGATGGCCGGGTAAATATGGCCGAGTGCGGGATTTGAGCACAGTAAAATGGGCTTCCGGGGCGTTCCGGAAGCCCATTTGTTTTGCCTTGCTGTCTGTCATGGAAGACTCCCCAATACCTTTGCCCTTGCCCAAAGATATGGGGGGATTTTCACCTCTCGATGTTCCCAAACCGAAATAAATATGGTATCATTAAAAAGGGCGATTGCCATGAGTAAAAACATAACCGCAAAACTCCAGCAGATGCTTTCCTCTCTGCGCGCCAAGATCCGGGCGCCCATTGTCTGCCCCAACTGCGGCGAGAAGATGACCGGCGGCACCATCGCGATGTTTCATATGCGGGAAAACCGTATGCTCTGCCCCAACTGCGGCACCATTATACAGCTGCGCTGAATCTATAAACTGTTTTGGGAGCGATACTTATGCTTGGTTCTTACGATATCATCGTCGTAGGCGGAGGTCCGGCCGGGCTTACCGCCGCAATCTATGCGCGCCGCGCTGAGAAGTCTGTGCTCATCCTCGAGAAAAACGGCTTCGGCGGCCAGATCGCATGGTCTCCCCGTGTGGACAATTTTCCCGGTATACCCTCCATCTCCGGCGCGGAGTTGTCCGACCGCATGTTCTCTCAGGCGCTCGACATGGGCGCGGAAGCAGAACTGCTCGAGGCCGTCGGCCTGCGCAGGAGCGAGGCTGGTCTGGTTGTCATAACTCCCGAAGGTGAGTTCACCGCCAAGGCCGTGGTACTCGCCACCGGCGCGCAGCACCGCAAGCTCGACGTCGACCGCGAGGACGAATTCGCCGGGAACGGCGTCTGCTACTGCGCCGTATGTGACGGAGCCTTCTACAAAGACCGCCCCGTCGCCGTCGCGGGCGGCGGCGACGCCGCATTGCAGGACGCGCTGCTGCTCTCCAACGGCTGCTCTGAGGTTTACATAATTCACAGGCGTGATGAATTCAGGGCCGAGGCAGCAAATGTCAGTGCGCTGATGTCCCGGCCGAACGTAAAGCTGTGCATGTCTTCACGTATAGTTGCGCTTGAGGGTGGAGATGAGTTGACCGGCGTTGTGATAGAGTCCGTAACTGACGGACAGAGACGCACGCTCAATATAGACGGACTCTTTGTCGCCGTCGGCTACGAGTCGGGCAATGCTGCTTTTGCAGAACTCACCAGTCAGGACGCCGCAGGTTGGTTCGTCACGAACGAGGACTGCGCTGTAGGCACTCCGGGCGTTTTTGCAGCGGGCGACTGCCGAGCCAAGACCATACGCCAGCTCACCACCGCTGTTGGCGATGGAGCCGCCGCGGCGGTCTCCGCCTGCCGATACATAGACAAACTATAAAGGAGACACCTGCCATGAGAGTCGCACTTATTCAAATGCAGAACGTCGCTGACAAGGAAACGAACCTTGTCCACGCCGCCGGGCTTATCCGCGAGGCTGCGGAAAACGGCGCTGAGCTTTGCGTCCTGCCCGAGATGTTCTGCTGTGAATACCGCAACCGTGCCTTCCGCGAGCATCAGGAACCCGCCGGAGGTCCTGCCTGGCAGATGCTCTCCTGCGCCGCGCGGGAGAACCGGGTTTGGCTCATCGGCGGCACGATACCGGAGTCGGACGGCGGGCGCATCTACAACACTTCCTTCGTCTTCGACCGCGAGGGAAAACAGGCGGCGCGCTGCCGCAAGTCGCATCTTTTCGACATCGACGTCGAGGGTGGCCAGAAGTTCAAGGAGTCGGACACCTTCACCGCCGGGGACGAGATATGCACCTTCGACACGGAGTACGGCCGCTTCGGGCTGTGCGTGTGCTTCGACATGCGCTTCCCCGAGCTGGCGCGCATCATGTCCATCGACGGCGCCTGGGCGGTGTTCTGCCCGGCGAGCTTCAACATGACCACCGGCCCGGCGCACTGGGAGGTCATGTTCCGCTCCCGCGCAGTCGAGAGCCAGGTCTACACCCTGGGCTGTGCGCCCGCCAGGGACGAGCAGGGCAGCTATGTCTCCTATGCCAACTCCATAGCGGTCTCGCCCTGGGGAGACGTCATCGCCCGCGCCGGGGCCGGCGAGACGACCCTGTATGTCGACATCGACGAGGCGTATGTTCAGAGCATCCGTCGTCAGCTGCCGCTCATGCCGGCGCGCAGGACGGACATGTACGAGCTGCGCCGCGTATGACGGGCTGCACCGCATGAGCTGCTTTGTTTTCAGGGTGAACTACGGCGCCAGCTTTGAGTTTGTCAGGGCCAGCCTGCTTGAAGGCAAGCTGAGGCAGACCCTGGCTCCCAGCTCAGGCAGGATACGGAGACGCTCGAAGCACTCGCCGGGTCTGAGAACGTCCGCAGCGCGAGGCGCGAGTATCTTCTGAGCATACTGGAACAGCTCGAGCGCTGGTCGCCGAGACAGCTTGAGCTCGCCGTGGAGGAGCTGTTCAACCGGAACGGCTACACCACCATTCGCAGAAACGACTTCGACCGGGAGGGCGGGGATATAGACCTCGCGTTCGGCTGTTTCCCTGACACGGGCTTCATCGCCGACGTTTCCTCAGCCGCCGACGGCAGCGTACCGGAGCTGAGGGTGCAGGTGAAGAAGAAATCCGGCCGCGACAGCAACGACATTGAGGGCGTGGAACAGCGCACGAGGATGAGGGACGGCAGGTCCTCTTTCAATATAGTTATTAACACCGCCGAGGGGTTCTCGGACAGGGCGAAGGAAGCCGCGCTGAAGGAAGGCATACTTCTCATAAGCGGGCTGGCCTTTGCCGATCTGCTTGACAGATACGGTCTGATTAATTCAAAACAGATATATGGAGGCGAGGAGCATGCTTAAAATCACAGAAGCCGAAAAGAAGGCGCTCAAGGGGCGTGGACTGATCCTTACGAACGACGGGGAACACTTCATTGCCCGCATCGTCACGCCGAACGGTGTGTTCACAAATGAGCAGATGCAGATGGTCACGGACGTCGCCAGGAAGTACGGCGACGGGCGCGTGGCGCTGACCGTGAGGCTGACGCTCGAGATCCAGGGCGTGCCCTATGAGAACCTCGAGCCGCTGGTCAAAGAGGTTGAGGCGGCGGGGCTTGTAACGGGCGGCACAGGCTCTATAGTCAGGCCCGTCGTTGCCTGCAAGGGCACCGTCTGCGTACACGGGCTGTTCGACACGCAGGCGTTCGCAAAGAGGATATACGATGAGTACTTTGTCGGCTGGCATACGGTCACCCTGCCGCACAAGTTCAAGATCGCGGTGGGCGGCTGCCCGAACAACTGCGTGAAGCCGGGCCTGAACGACTTCGGCGTTTACGGCCAGAGTGTGCCGGAGCAGGACCTCATCAAGTGCCGCAACTGCGTCAAGTGCGGTGTCATCGAGCGCTGTCCCGTCCACTGTGTCTCGAGGGGCGCCGCCGGCAAGATTGTCGTCGATACGGACAAATGTACGAACTGCGGTAAGTGTATCGCCGCCTGCCCCATGCACAGTTTCTCCGAGAAAGAGCGCGGCTACGCCGTGGTCATCGGCGGCATCTGGGGCAAGACCCAGCGGCTGGGCACGAACATCGGCGGCGTGTATTCCGAGGACGAGGTCATGAAGCTCATAGAGAAGGCCATACTGCTCTACCGCGAGCTGGGCAAAACCGGCGAGCGCTTCGGGCGCACCATCGACCGCGTTGGCGTGGACGAGTTTATCCGCCAGCTCAAGAGCGACGACGTGCTCTCCAGGAAGGACGAGATACTTGCCGTAGCCGCAAAAGCCAAGGGCGGCGCCAGCTGCTGAAAAATCTATATAGAGACGGGACGCCGGTCATTTGACCGGCGTCCCACTCTTTTCAACTATGCCGAACAGCAGCAGCTCAACCAGTCTGCCGCAACTGCTGACCATACTCTCTACACTCGTGACCCCGTATTCTCCCGCGAACCCGTCCAGCAGCGTCTTGTAAGCCGCGCTCACAGCTTCAAGATAGCGCTGGATCTCCTCTCGTGTACAGCCCTGTCTTGGCTCGAGCCGCTCTGCGAGCCTGCGCATGAACTCGCGGTTCAGCTCCTCCAAAGGCACGTGCAACTCGCTGATCCGCTCCTCAAGCCCTCGCGGCGTGCGGAACAGCGCGTTTTCAAATATGGCCTTCTCGACCGGCCTGTCCGCAAAATAGCGCTCACGCTCGGCAAAAAAACCTCGCACGGCTGCAGACACATCCAAAAAGTCCGTGCTCTCCAGCAGCGGCTCCAGCCTCGCGCGCAGGCGGCCGAACACCGCCTCCACACAGTGCAGGAACAGGTCGTCACGTCCGCTGAAATAGTGATACATCATGCCCTTCGAGATCCCGTACCCCGCGCAGATGCCGTCTACAGTCACAGACTCACAGCCCAGCTTCGCAAACTCCTGCGCCGCAGCCTCAAGTATCCTCGCGCGGCTGCGTTCCTGTCTCTCACTCTGCTTCAAGCCCATCCCTCCCTTCCGCGGCACGGCCCAGCTCCCCGGCCCACTCAAAGCCCTTCTTGGCCGCTACCACTGCTATCAGCTCGTTTATCACTGCCGCCGCAGCTATCGTGCCCTGCAGGACCGCAGCGCACTCCGGCGCAGGACCGCTCAGGGCCGACACCGCTATGCCCGTAAACACCAGCGAGACCCCCGAATGCGGCAGCAGCGTCAGACCAAGGTACTTCCGCACCGTCGCCGGCGCATGCGTCAGAGTTGCGCCCAGCCATGCACCAAAGTATTTCCCAAGCGCTCTTGATATTATGTAAATCGCCGTATATATCCCTGCGCCGAGCACAAGGTGGTAATCCAGCGGCGCGCCGAGGCCCAGTATTATCACCATCATGCACAGCATTATAACTGGGTCCATGACAGACATGATGCCGCGCAGCTGCGTTTCGTCTATCATATTGGAAAACGCCGCGGAAAAGGCCATGCCCAGCAGCAGGAAGTTGAAGGTGGGCAGCGGCAGCACGGACAAATTGAGCCACATACCCAGCGCCGCGCTCGCCATAAGCATCGCCAGCATAACGCAGAGCGAGGCCGCACGTCCGTGAACGCGCCTGAGTGCGAGACCGCACACGGCGCCTGTGGCCGCGCCCACAAGCACAGGCAGAAACACCAAAAAGAGTATGCCTGCCACGGATATGCCTGCGTCCGATATCCCCGCGGTGACGCAGGCCATCACGAGGAAAAACACCAGAGCTGCCACAAGGTCGTCCAGCACCGCCATCGGCACCAGCGTACTCGTCACAGGCCCCGCTGTCTTCATGTCCGCAACGATGGACAGCGAGGGCGCAGGCGCCGTTGCCAGCGCTATCCCGCCGAACACCAGTGACAGATAGAGCGGCAGCCCGACACACAGGAATATCACTGCAAACAGCGCGCTCACGCACACGAAGGCGCCCAGCGATTCCGTCAGCGTCGTGACCACGATCTGCGCCCCCGAACCGCGCATCTTCTTCCAGACCAGCTCCGTGCCTATCATGAGGCCGGCGGTGCACTCCATCACGCTCTCGGCAGTATTATACCATCCCGCGTCAAGCAGCGCTTCATCTACCAGACCCAAAGCGTGCGGTCCCAGCGCCATGCCCGCCAGCAGCCAGCCCAGTATAGACGGTAGCCTCAGCTTCGCTGCCAGCCGCCCCATAAGGTAAGCCGCCGCCAACGCCAGAAGCAGCCTCAATATCCCGATAAGCATATTCAACACCCCAATGATTATTATAGACGGTATCGTCTGTTTTTTATTGTAGCACTTATAGACGACTCCGTCTGTAAATTTTCCTTGAACGTTTTCGCAGGATGGTTTATCATGGACAGGAATAAGGCAGCGGGGGTAATATGCATGGACGAGCTGAAGAACGACATCATTGAGGGCCGAAACGCGGTGCAGGAGGCGCTGCGTGCAGGTCGGGCGATAGACAAGGTATATATAGCGAGGGGCGAAGCGGATCGCACCCTGGGCCATATCGCGGGCATGGCGCGGGACAGGGGCATCACGGTATCGGACTGCGACCGGAGGAAGCTCGACGCGATGAGCGTGACGAAGGCTCATCAGGGCGTGATAGCGGTCTGTGCGGTACGCGAGTATGCGAGCCTCGAGGACATACTGAAAGTCGCGCAGGAGCGCGGCGAGGCCCCTTTCGTCATCGTGTGCGACGAGATATCGGACCCTCACAATCTGGGCGCCATCATCAGGAGCGCGGAGTGTGTGGGCGCGCACGGCGTCGTCATACCGAAGCACCGCAGCGCGGGCCTGACGGCGGTGGTCGGCAAGACCAGCGCGGGCGCGGCGGAGCATATGGCGGTCGCCCGTGTGGCGAACATTGCCTCGGCGCTGGACGAGCTGAAAAAGCAGGGGCTTTGGGTCTATGGCGCCGCTGCAGAGGGCAGCTCTGAGATGTGGCGGACAGACCTCACAGGTCCTATCGCGCTGGTCATCGGCAGCGAGGGCGAGGGCCTCGGCAGGCTCGTGAGAGAACGCTGCGACTTTCTCGTCAGCATCCCCATGAGAGGCCGGGTAAGCTCCCTGAACGCCTCCACAGCCGCCGCGGTGCTCATGTACGAGATACTGCGCCAGCGGTCAAAATAAGGCCAAAACGCAAAAACTCCCGTCCGAGAGGACGGGAGTTTTACTTTTATCGTTCGGCTCACACGAGCTCTATGACGGCCATCTCGGCGGCGTCGCCGCGGCGGGGGCCGGTGCGGGTGACGCGGGTATAGCCGCCGTTGCGGTCGGCATACTTCGCAGCGGTCTCGTTGAAGACCTTGTGCGCCACGTCTTCGCGAGTGATGAAGCTCAGGGCCTGGCGGTAGGCCGCCATGTCCTTCTGCTTGCCGAGGCTTATCATCTTCTCGGCCAGCGGCTGTATCTCCTTGGCACGGGTGAAGGTCGTCTCCATCCGGCCCTTGTCCAGGAGATCAGTCACCTGCTGGCGCAGCATAGCCATGCGCGCCTCAGTCGGCTTGCCGAGTTTCCTTGTACCGGGCATTGTGGTTTCCTCCTTACTGGTTGTCGTCGCTGGCCAGGCTCAGTCCCATCATCGCGAGCTTGTGCTCGACTTCCTCCAGGGACTTCCGGCCCAGATTGCGGACCTTTATCATCTCGTCCTGTGTCTTGCTGATAAGGTCCTCGACAGTGTTGATATTGGCGCGCTTGAGGCAGTTGAAGCTGCGGACCGAGAGGTCCAGCTCCTCTATCGTCATCTCAAGCACCTTGTCTCGCTGCGTCTCCACCTTCTCCACCACCGTGGAGCGGCTGCCTATGCTGTCCGACAGATCGGTGAACAGCGTGAAGTGGTCCACCAGTATCTTCGCACCCAGCGACACCGCGTCACGAGGACTGATCGTCCGGTCGGTCCACACCTCGAGCGTCAGCTTGTCAAAGTCCGTCTGGTTACCGACGCGCGTGTTCTCCACCGCGTAGTTCACCTTCAGAACTGGCGTATAGATCGAATCCACAGGTATCGTTCCTATGATCTGCTGCGGGTTCTTGTTCTTGTCCGCCGGGACATAGCCTCTGCCGTGGTCGAGGGTCAGCTCCATCGACAGCGAAGCGTCCGGACCCAGAGTCGCTATATGCAGCTCAGGATTCAGTATCTCGACCTCACCGTCGGCCTTGATGTCGCCCGCCGTGACCTCTCCCTCGCCCGATGCCTCAATGTACACCGTCTTGGGATCGTCGCTATGCAGCCTCGCTATGATACGCTTGATGTTGAGGACGATTTCTGTTACGTCCTCCTTCACGCCGGGGATCGTGGAAAACTCATGCTGGATGCCGGATATCCTGATGCTCGTCACAGCCGTTCCGGGCAGCGACGACAGGAGCACCCGACGAAGAGAGTTGCCCAAAGTCGTGCCGTAGCCGCGCTCCAGAGGTTCGATCACATACTTGCCGTAAGAATCGTCCGTCGGGGTCTCGATGCACTCGATACGCGGCTTTTCTATTTCAATCATTTGCGAACTAACCCTCCTTTAATATTTGCGCCATCGGGGGGCGCGTGGTTCAGCTTTCCAATCGAGGGTTTATTTATCACTTGGAATAGAGCTCGACGATGAGGTGCTCCTCTATCGGCAGATCTATGTCCTCACGAGCGGGGACAGCGGTGACCTTCGCTATCATGTTCGCGGCGTCATAATCCAGCCACTTCGGAGGCTGACGGAAGGCGTTTGCCTCGACGTTCGCCTTTATCTTTTCCAGCCCGCGGCTCCGCTCACGCAGAGTCACGACCATGCCCGGCTTCACCTGGAAGCTCGGAATGTTGACCTTGCGGCCGTTTACCGTGAAGTGCCCGTGGTTCACGAGCTGACGCGCCTCGGCGCGGCTCATCGCAAAGCCCAGACGGTAGACGACGTTGTCCAGCCTGCTCTCGCAGATAGCCAGAAGGTTCTCGCCCGTCTGGCCGGGACGGCGCTCGGCCATGTCGAAATAGCTCCTGAACTGGCTCTCCAGAAGGCCATAGTACCTCTTGGCCTTCTGCTTCTCACGCATCTGCTGGCCATACTCGGAGGTCTTGCTCCTGCCCTGGCCGTGCTGTCCGGGGGGATAGGGGCGGTTCTCCATCGCGCACTTCTGAGTGTAGCACCTGTCGCCCTTGAGGAAGAGCTTCTGGCCCTCCCTGCGGCACTGGCGGCAGACGGCGTCGGTATATCTTGCCATTTCTTCTTACCTCCCCTGATTACACGCGGCGGCGCTTCGGCGGACGGCAGCCGTTGTGCGGTATCGGCGTTACGTCCTTGATCATCGTGACCTCGAGACCCGCAGTCTGCAGAGCGCGGATCGCCGCCTCACGGCCCGAACCGGGACCCTTCACGTACACCTCGACGGTCTTCAGCCCGTGCTCCATGGCAGCCTTAGCAGCAGTCTCAGCCGCGGTCTGAGCCGCGAAAGGAGTGCTCTTCTTGCTGCCGCGGAAGCCCATGCCGCCCGCGGAGGCCCAGGAAATGGCGTTGCCGTTGGTGTCGGTTATCGTCACCATCGTGTTGTTGAAAGAGGAGCTGATATGCACGGCTCCACGCTCGATATTCTTCCGCTCTCTGCGGCGAGTGCGGACCTTCTTCTTGGGTGCTGCCATTACATATCCCTCCCTTACTTCTTCTTATTAGCTATCGTGCGCTTCGGGCCCTTGCGGGTACGGGCGTTCGTCTTGCTGCGCTGGCCGCGGACGGGCAGGCCCTTCCTGTGACGCAGGCCACGGTAGCTGCCTATCTCGGTCAGGCGCTTGATGTCCAGCGCCACGCTGCGGCGCAGGTCGCCTTCCACGACGTAATGATGATCTATGCACTCACGGATCTTGGCCTCTTCTTCGTCGGTCAGGTCTTTCACTCGGGTGTCGGGGTTGATTCCGGTCTGCTCGAGGATCTTTTTCGCGCTGGTCCTGCCGATTCCGTAGACGTAGGTGAGGCCAATCTCTATCCTCTTGTCTTTGGGCAGGTCAACGCCGGCTATACGTGCCATCTTTCGCGATCATTCCTTTCAATGATTTTCCCCGCGCTTCTCAGGCGGAGGCTTGGTCCCGCCGGAGGGAGCCTCCGTCCCGCGGGGGATGTTTCTTTCGCTCTTTCAAATACTTGGGGTCTCAGCCCTGACGCTGCTTGTGCTTCGGGTTCTCGCAGATCACCATGACCTTGCCATGGCGCTTGATTATCTTGCACTTCTCGCACATGGGCTTTACCGAAGGTCTGACTTTCATTTAAGCTCCTCCTATTCGGCTTCGCGCTGAGCGCTTACGCGCTCCTTACTTCGATCTCCAGGTGATCCTGCCGCGGGTCAGGTCGTACGGGCTCATCTGCACCGTCACCTTGTCCCCAGGCAGTATCCTGATGAAGTTCATCCTCAGTTTCCCGGATATGTGGGCCAGTATCGTATGGCCGCCTCCGATGTCCACGCTGAACATCGTATTCGGCAGGGATTCGACGACCGTGCCCTCAAGCTCGATCACATCGTCTTTTGCCAAGTTATATAACCTCCCTCGCGGTTCATCGTCACAGATCCTCTGCCATGGTCAGGATCTCAGGCTCGCCATCTGTTATCAGCACCGTGTTCTCGTAGTGCGCTGACAGCCGCCCGTCCGACGTCACGGCAGTCCAACCGTTGTCCTGCACGTAGACCTCCCAGGTCCCGGCGTTCACCATCGGCTCTATCGCCAGGGTCATGCCCTTCACCAGTCTCGGCCCGTGTCCCGGATCGCCGAAGTTCGGTATCTCCGGCTCCTCGTGCAGCTGCGCTCCAACGCCGTGTCCCTCGTACGCCCGCACCACGGAAAACCCGTGGCTCTCAACGTATTCCTGTATCGCGTGTCCGATATCCGATACCCGGTAGCCCGGCTTCGCAAACTTGATGCCCTCGAAAAAGCTCTGCCGCGTCACCTCAATGAGCCGCTTCGCCTCCTCGGTCACCTCCCCGCAGGGATAGGTCCCAGCGCAGTCGCCTGTGAAGCCGTGTATCTTTGCTCCCACATCTACGCTCACGATGTCGCCGTCTTTCACGATGCGTCTGCCCGGAAAGCCGTGCACTACCTCATCGTTCACCGAGATGCAGGCGCTGGCCGGGAATCCGCCGTAATTCAGAAATGTCGGCGTCGCTCCCGAGCGCAGTATGAACTTGTGGACTTCTCTGTCGATCTCCCGCGTGGTCACTCCGGCTGCTATCGCCTGCCTGGCCACGGTGCGCGCGCCTGCCGTTATCCGGCAGGCCTCGCGCATGAACTCGATCTCTCGCGGGGACTTCACTATTATCATAGCTCGATCCCCAGGGTCTTTGCTATCTCGGCCGTCGTGGCCTCGATCGTCGGCTGATTGTTTACCGACTTCAGCTTGCCGCGCTCGGCGTAGAACGCCTTGAGCGGCTCGGTCTCCCTGTGGTAGACCTCAAGCCTCGCCTTAACGGTCTCGGGAGCGTCGTCCTTCCTGATGGTAAGCGCCGCACCGCAGCTGTCGCACACGCCTTCCGCCTTCGGAGGGGCTGACACCACATGATACGTGGCGCCGCAGTTCGGGCAGGTCCTCCTGCCGGACATGCGCTCGACTATCGTCTCGTCCGCTATCTCGATGGACAGCGCGCAGTCGATGTTGATTCCCCGCTCCTCGAGCGCCTCCGCCTGTGGTATCGTCCTCGGCATGCCGTCGAGGATGTAGCCGTCCTTGCAGTCAGGCTCCGCGAGGCGTTCCTCGACGATGCCGATTATGACATCGTCGGGAACGAGCTTGCCGCTTTCAACGTATTCCTTGGCCTTCAGTCCCACGGGCGTGCCGTTTTTCATGGCTGCCCTCAGGATATTGCCAGTCGATATGGTCGGTATACCCAGCCTTTGGCTGATAATCTCCGCCTGGGTGCCCTTGCCGGCGCCTGGCGCTCCCAAAAGTATCAGCTTCATTTTAACCTCCGATCAGTCAAGGAAGCCTTTGTAGTTGCGCATGAGCATCTGCGCCTCCACGGCACGGACGGTCTCAATGGCAACGCCCACAACTATGATTATGGAGGTGCCGCCGAGGGATATGCCCGAAAGGGTCGGGGCATCGGAGAAGCAGCTTATCAGGATAGGCACAACAGCCACAACGCTCAGGTACAGAGCACCCATCAGGGTGATCTTGTTGAGCACCTTCCTGATGTACTCACTGGTCGGCTTGCCGGCGCGGAAACCGGGGATGAAGCCGCCGTTCTTCTTCAGGTTGTTCGATATCTCGACGGGGTCAAACTGGATGGTGGCGTAGAAGTAGCTGAACGCTATGATGAGCAGGAAATAGATTATCGCGTAGGGTATGGTGTTCGTCCCAAAGACGTTTTTCATGACCCAGGAATCCTGCCACTTGGGTACAAAGGCACAGATAGTGCCGGGGATGCTCGCTATCGATGAGGCGAAAATGATGGGCATGACGCCGGACATGTTTACCTTCATCGGCAGATGCGTGCTCTGTCCGCCGTAGAGCTTGCGGCCCACGACGCGCTTGGAGTACTGCACCGGTATCCTGCGCTCGGCATCGTTCACGATGACTATGAGTACGATTATCGCCAGGGCGCCGAGGATTATGAGCGCGAGAGCCCACCAGGCCAGGCTGCCGGAGGAGACGTTCGTGATCATCGTGCTGATGGAAGTCGGGAACCTCGCGATGATGCTTGCAAACAGGATGATGGAGATGCCGTTGCCTACACCGAACTCGGTAATCTGCTCGCCCATCCACATGATCAGCGCGGAGCCGGCCATGAAGGTCATGATGATGACGATGGCGGGCCACACGCCGGTGCCGTCGGCGGTCAGCATGCTCTGGCCGTTGGAGCCATTCTTGATGAGCATGTAGTAGGCAAAGCCCATGACGAGACCGATGCCGACCGTGGTGTAGCGGGTAATGGACGCGATCTTCTTGCGGCCTTCCTCGCCGCCTTCCTTCTGCAGCCGCTCAAGGGCCGGAATGGCTATCGTGAGCAGCTGGATGATGATGGAGGCGTTGATGTAGGGCTGTATCGACAGTGCGAATATCGTCGCCATCGAGAAGCTGCCGCCGGACATGGTATTCCAGAGACCGAGTATCGTGTTGTTGACCGTGTTGAAGTAGCTCTCCAGCAGGGTCGTGTTGACATAGGGCACGGGGACGGCGTTGCCAAGACGGTATACGAGAATGATGAACAGCGTGAAGAGTATTTTCTTGCGAAGCTCCTCGATGCCCCACGCATTCTTGAGAGTCTTAAGCACCTTACACCACCTCGGCCTTTCCGCCTGCCGCCTCTATCTTTTGCTTTGCAGATTCGGAGAAGGCGGAAGCCTTGACGGTCAGCTTCTTCTCGAGGCTGCCGTTGCCCAGTATCTTGACGCCGTAGACGCACTTGGACAGCACGCCCGCGTCGAGCAGCGCAGCCGCATCGACCTCGGCGCCGTCCTCAAAACGGTTGAGCGCGGAGACGTTCACGGCCTCCAGCGGCTCGGCAAAAATGTTGTGGAAGCCTCTCTTGGGGATACGCCTCGCCAGCGGCATCTGGCCGCCCTCGAAGCCGACGCGGACGCCGCCGCCGCTCCTGGCCTTCTGGCCCTTATGACCGCGGCCTGCGGTCTTGCCGTTACCGGTGCCGTGTCCTCTGCCCTTGCGCTTGGCGACCTGGGTGCTGCCAGCGGCCGGAGAAAGTTCACTCAGTTTCATTGCGTACCCTCCTTATTCTTCCGTCACCTGAAGCAGATAGCCTATCTGAGCTATCTTGCCCCTGGTCTGAGGATTGTCGGGCTGGACGGTCTCGTTGCCGATCTTGTGCAGGCCCAGAGAATGAGCCGTAGCAATGTGCTTATCGAGACGTCCGTTCAGGCTCTTGACGAGCTTCACCTTGATGTTCTTAGCCATTTCGCGAGCCCTCCTTAACCGACTATCTCGTCGGCGGACTTGCCCCTGTAGGCCGCGACCTGCTGCGCGTTCCTCAGAGACTGGAGCCCGACCATCGTCGCCGCAACGACATTCTGCGGGTTGTTGGACCTCAGGCACTTCGTACGAATGTTCTTGATGCCCGCGGCCTCGACCACCGCACGGACAGCGCCGCCGGCGATGACGCCGGTGCCTTCCGGGGCCGGCTTGAGCAGCACGCGGCCCGCGCCAAACTCGCCGATGACCTCGTGCGGTATCGTCGTGCCCTGCAGAGTGATCGTCACGATGTGCTTCTTCGCGTCCTCGAGACCCTTGCGGATAGCCTCGGAGACCTCGTTGGCCTTGCCCAGACCGTAGCCCACGCGGCCCTTGCCGTCGCCCACGACGCACAGCGCCGAGAACTTCATGACACGGCCGCCCTTGACGGTCTTCGATACGCGGTTGAGGGAAACTACCTTTTCAGTGAACTCGGAAGGCTCCTCGCCGCCGCGTCCCCTGCGGTCATTACGCCTGTCGTTATTGTAAGCCATAATCTGTTTCCTCCTCCCGCCTTAGAACTTCAGGCCGCCCTCGCGGGCGCCGTCAGCCAGGGCCTGCACGCGGCCGTGATAAATGTAGCCGCCGCGGTCAAATACGACTTCCTCGATGCCCTTCGCAAGAGCACGCTCGGCAACCTTCTTGCCGACCTGCTTCGCGGACTCGATGTTGCCGCCGCCCTCGAAGCCCTTCTCCACCGAGGACGCCGAGCACAGAGTGTGGCCCGCCACGTCGTCGATGACCTGGGCATAGATGTTGTTCTCGCTCCTGTATACGCTCAGACGGGGCCTCTCCGGCGTGCCGCTGATCTTGGAGCGGACTCTCTTGTGGCGCTTGATGCGCTGAGCCTTCGTATTGGGTCTTTTAATCATTTAAGCGCACCTCCCCTTATTTGGCACCGGTCTTGCCTTCTTTGCGGCGGATGTGCTCATAGTCGTACTTGATGCCCTTGCCCTTGTACGGCTCAGGCGGACGCTTGTTGCGCACATCGGCGGCAAACTGGCCGACCTTCTGCTTGTCGACGCCCTTGATTATCAGATGGTTCGCATCCGGCACGTCGATCTTGATGTCAGCCGTCTCCTTGATGGTGACATCGTGGCTGTAGCCGAGCTTCATGACGACTTCCTCGCCCTTCTTCTCGGCGCGGTAGCCGACGCCGTTGATCTCCAGCTTCTTCTCAAAGCCGTTCGTCACGCCGACGACCATGTTGTTGAGGAGGCTGCGGGTCAGGCCATGCAGACTGCGGTTGGCCTTGGTATCATCCGGACGGGTGACGTGCAGCACGCCGTTGTCCAGAGTGATGGTCATCGCCGGGCACAGCGCCTCGGTGATGCTTCCCTTGGGTCCCTTGACGGTGACTACGTTGCCCTCGGCTATCGTCACTTCGACACCGGCGGGCACGGTGATGGGCTCTCTACCTATTCTCGACATCTTTACGCCCTCCTTACCACACAAACGCGAGGACTTCGCCGCCAACATGCTCCCTGCGAGCCTGCTTGTCGGTCATGACGCCCTTCGAGGTGGAGATTATGGCTATGCCGAGCCCCTTCAGAACACGGGGCAGCTCGTCGGCGCCGGCGTACACGCGCAGGCCGGGCTTCGAGACGCGGCGGAGGCCCTGGATGGCCTTCTCCTTGCCGGGGAGATACTTCAGAGTGATGCGGATGATGCCCTGGGTGCCGTCGTCGATGAGCTGGAAGCTCCTGATGTAGCCCTCGTCCAGCAGTATCTGGGCAATGGCCTTCTTCATCTTCGACGCGGGGACATCCACGGTCTCATGCTTCGCGCTTCCGGCGTTGCGGATGCGGGTCAGCATATCGGCGATGGGGTCTGTGATCTGCATTGTTTTTCCTCCTAATTCAGAGTTACCGCTTTCGCGGTGAACGGCGGCGAGGTTCCGGAGCAATAGGCGGCCCCTTGCGAAGTCCCGATTGGCCTCGGCCTTTCGCCACCGTGCCGGGTGATTTATGCCCAAGCGGATTTCCGCTTAAACAACTTGATTACCAGGAAGCCTTTTTCACTCCAGGAATCTGGCCCTTGTAAGCCAGCTCGCGGAAGCAGATACGGCAGATGCCGTAGTCGCGCAGGTAGGCGTGGGGACGGCCGCAGATCTTGCAGCGGTTATAGCGCCTGGTGGAGAACTTCGCCTCGCGCTGCTGCTTGAGTATCATAGATTTCTTAGCCATATCTCGATATCCTCCTTACTCAAGCCGTGACGAACGGGGCGCCCATGAGCTTCAGCAACTCCCTGGCTTCCTCGTCGGTCTGGGCGGTGGTGCAGATGGCGATGTTCATGCCGCGCAGCTTCTCAATCTTGTCGTACTCTATCTCGGGGAAGATGATCTGCTCACGGATGCCAAGGCTGTAGTTGCCCCTGCCGTCGAAGGCGTCGGCCGAGATGCCGCGGAAGTCGCGGACACGCGGCAGAGCCACGTTGAACAGCCTGTCGAGGAACTCCCACATCCTGTCGTGCCTCAGAGTGACCTTCACGCCGACGTGCATGCCCTCGCGGAGCTTGAAGTTCGCGACGGATTTCTTCGCGACGGTGGCCACGGCCTTCTGGCCGGTGATGGCGGTGATGTCCTTGATGACGGCGTCAAGCGCCTTTGCGTTGTCCTTGCAGTCGCCGCAGCCCACGGACACGACTATCTTGTCGAGCTTCGGGATCTGCATGACGCTCTTGTACTGGAACTTGTTCATGAGAGCGGGGGCGACCTCGGTATTGTACATTTCCTTCATTCTGTTCATAACCTGTCACCCTCCTTACAGCTCGGCGCCGCAGTGCTTGCAGACGCGGACCTTCTTGCCGTCCGCGGTCACCTTGTGTGCGACGCGGGTGGGCTTGGAGCACTTCGGGCAGACCACCATGACCTTGCAGGCGTAGATGGGGGTCTCTACCTTGATGATGCTGCTCTCCTCGCCCTGCTTGCGGGCCTTCTGATGCTTCGTCGCAACGCTCACGCCCTGCACGACGACCTTGCCCTCGGCGGGCATGGCGCGGAGCACCTCGCCCTGCTTGCCCTTGTCCTTGCCGGACAGGACTACGACCTTATCATTCTTTCTGACGTTCATTCTTCGCGCCCTCCTCAAATGACTTCGGGAGCGAGCGACAGGATCTTCATGTAGTCCCTGTCACGGAGCTCACGGGCAACGGGCCCAAAGATGCGGGTGCCGGTCGGGTTCCTGTCGTCCTTTATCAGGACGGCGGCGTTGTCGTCAAAGCGGACATACGTCCCGTCGGCGCGCCTCACGGCCTTGCTGGTCCTCACGACGACCGCCTTCACAACGTCGCCCTTCTTGACCTGGCCGCCAGGAGCGGCCTTGCGGACGGACGCCACTATGACGTCGCCAATGCTGGCGTACTTGCGCTTGGAGCCGCCCAGGACCCTGATGCACTTTATTTCCTTGGCGCCGGTATTGTCGGCGACCTTGAGATAACTTTCCTGCTGTATCATTTAGGCGCCTCCTTACTTGGCCTTCTCGATGATCTCGACCACGCGCCAGCGCTTGTCGCGGCTGAGCGGACGGGTCTCCATCACACGCACCCTGTCGCCTATGCCGCACTCGTTGTTCTCATCGTGCGCCTTCAGGCGGTAGGTACGGCCGATTATCTTCTTATATCTCTTGTGGGCAACGCGGTCCTCGACGATGACGACCACGGTCTTGTCCATCTTGTCGGACACGACCTTGCCAACGCGGGTCTTACGGGAAGTCGTTCTTACTTCAGTCATTTCCTTCTACCTCCTCAGCGCCCGAGCTGCTTCTCGCGGATGACGGTCAGCACACGGGCTATGTCGCGCCGCGTTGCGGAGATCCGGGTCGGGTTGTCAAGATGATTAGTCGCGTGCTGCATCCTGAGCATGAACAGGTCCTTCTTGAGCTCGGCCAGCTTCGCGTTCAGCTCGGTCTCGGACATGGAGCGTATTTCGTTTGCCTTCATCTCATTCACCGCCTGTCTCTGAATCCGCCTTGCTGACGACCTTCGTCTTGCAGGGCAGCTTGTGGCTGGCAAGGCGCAGAGCCTCGCGCGCGGTCTCCTCAGAGACGCCCGCTATCTCGAACAGCACCCTGCCCGGCTTCACTACCGCGACCCAGTACTCGGGAGAACCCTTACCGGAACCCATACGGGTCTCAGCGGGCTTCGCAGTAACCGGCTTGTCGGGGAATATCTTTATCCACACCTGGCCGCCGCGCTTCGTGTACCTCGTCATGGCTATACGAGCGGCCTCGATCTGATTGGAGGTTATCCAGCACGGCTCCTGAGCCTGGAGACCGAACTCACCGTAGGTCACAACGTTGCCACGAGTGGCTTTGCCCTTCATGCGGCCGCGCTGCACCCTGCGGTATTTGACTCTCTTGGGCATCAGCATCAGTTGCTGCCTCCTTCCTTGTTCTCCGTCCTCGGAGCGCCCTGGCCGGCCGGCCTGGGCCCGCGGTTGTAGCCGCCCTGGCGATTATCCCTGTTGTAGCCGCCCTGACGGTTGTTGTCCCTGTTGTAGCCGCCGCCCTGACGGTCGCGGTTGTAGCCGCCCCTGCGGTCGTCGCGCCTGTCGCGCCTGCGCTCCTGCGGCTTGGACAGGTCCATCGTCCTCGGAGTGGTCCTCAGAGTCTGGCTCAGCACCTCGCCCTTGTATATCCACACCTTGACGCCGATGCGGCCGTAAGTGGTCGCGGCCTCGGCAAAGCCGTAGTCGATGTCGGCCCTCAGGGTCTGCAGGGGGATGGTGCCCTCGTGGTAGCACTCGCTCCTCGCGATCTCGGCGCCGCCCAGACGGCCGCCGCACATGACCTTAATGCCCTTCGCGCCCATGCGCATCGCGCGGCCGATGCTGTTCTTCATCGCACGGCGGAAACCGATACGCCTCTCCAGCTGGCCGGCAATGTTCTCGGCCACGAGCTGGGCGTTCGTGTCGGGAGTTCTGACCTCGACGATGGACAGCGCCACCGGCTTGCCGATCATCTTGCTGACCTGGGCCTGCAGCTTCTCTATCTCGGCGCCGCCCTTGCCGATGACCACGCCCGGACGCGAGCAGTGGATATAGATGCGGACCTTGTTGCTGTCGCGCTCTATCTCGATGGTGGGCACACCGGCGGAATACAGGGTCTTCTTGAGGAACTTGCGGATATTATAGTCCTCGACGATGAGGTCGCCGACCTTGTCGTTCCTGGCGTACCAGCGGCTGTCCCAGTCCTTGATAACGCCGACGCGGAGGCCGTGCGGATTAACTTTCTGTCCCATTTTTCTCCGCCTCCCTTATTCCTTCTCAGCCACAACCACGGTGATGTGGCTGGTGCGCTTGTTTATCCTGAACATACGGCCGTGAGCCCTCGGCTGGCCGCGCTTCAGAATGGGGCCCGCATCGACGTACGCCTGCTCGACGTACAGCTTCTCGGGGTCCATCTCAAAGTTGTTCTCCGCGTTCGCCACGGCGCTCTTGAGCACCTTGATGACGTGCTCGCAGCCGGCCTTCGGAGTGTGCTCCATCAGCGCCTGCGCGTAAGCCGCCTCTTTGCCGCGGATCATGTCGCAGATTATCTGCACCTTGCGGGGAGCGATGCGGACGTACTTCGCCTGCGCCCGCGCGGTCTTCAGTTCTTCCATGTTCTCTCCCCCTTACTTGCCGGTCTTGCCGCCGGAGTGGCCGCGGAAGGTCCTGGTGGGCGCAAACTCGCCCAGCTTGTGACCGACCATGTCCTCGGTGACGTAGACGGGAACGTGACGGCGTCCGTCGTGGACGGCTATCGTGTGTCCCACGAAGGACGGGAATATCGTCGAGGCGCGGCTCCAGGTCTTCAGGACCTTCTTCTCGCCGGCCTTGTTGAGCTCGTCGACGCGCTTGAGCAGCTCGGGAGCTGCGAACGGGCCTTTCTTTATGCTTCTGCTCATTTGCTCTTTCCCTCCTTACTTCGCGTTGCGGCGCTTGACTATGAACTTATCGGTGCGGTTCTTAGTCTTGCGGGTCTTGTAGCCCAGCGCCGGCTTGCCCCAAGGAGTGACGGGGCCGGGACGACCGACAGGGGCCTTGCCCTCGCCGCCGCCGTGCGGGTGATCACAGGGGTTCATGACAGAGCCGCGCACCGTCGGGCGGATGCCCATGTGGCGCTTACGTCCGGCCTTGCCGATGGAGATGTTCGAGTGGTCGATGTTGCCGACCTGGCCTATCGTGGCCTTGCAGTTCATCCTGACCTTCCGGTACTCGCCGGAGGGCAGACGCACCGTGGCCATGTCGCCTTCCTTCGCCATGAGCTGCGCAGCCACGCCCGCGGAGCGGACCAGCTGAGCGCCCTTGCCCGGGTACAGCTCAATGTTGTGGATGACGGTGCCGACCGGGATGTTTGCCAGAGGCAGGCAGTTGCCCGGCTTAATGTCCGCAGCGGCGCTGCTCAGCACACTGTCACCGGCAGCGAGGCCGACAGGAGCGAGAATGTAGCGCCTCTCGCCGTCTTCATACTCGACGAGCGCGATGAACGCGGAGCGGTTCGGGTCGTACTCAAGCCTCAGCACCTTCGCGGCGACGTCCATCTTGTCGCGCTTGAAGTCGATGACACGGTACTTCCTGCGGTTGCCGCCGCCCTTGTGGCGGACGGTGATGCGGCCGTAGCTGTTGCGGCCGGAGTTCTTCTTCCTGACCTCAATGAGTCCCTTCTCGGGCTTGGCGTGCTTGTCTACTCCGTCAAAACCGGACACGCTCATCTGGCGCCTTGCGGGAGTCGTGGGCCTGTAAGTTTTAATAGACATATCTCATATCCTCCCTTACACCATGCCCTCAAAGAGCTCGATGCTCTTGGAGTCCTCGCTCAGCTTCACAACGGCCTTTTTCCAGGTCTTCGTGTAGCCCTGCGGGTACGCGCCAGTGCGCTTCTTCTTGCCGTTCACCGTCGTCGTGGTCACGCGGATGACCTTCACGCCGAAGATCTCCTCAACGGCCTTCTTTATCTCGATCTTATTGGCATCCTTAGCTACCTCGAACGCATACTTCTTGATGTCGAGGTCCTCCATCGACTGCTCGGTGATGATGGGGCGGATGACTATATCGTACGCGGTGGCCATCAGGCGAACACCTCCTCGATCTTCTGCAGCGCGGCCTTGTCGACCACGAGCACGCGGTTGTTCAGTATCTCATAAGCGGAGATGATGGTCGCAGTGGTGGTCGTGACGCCCGGGATGTTCCTCGCGGACTTCACAACGGCCTCGTCCACGTTCTCCGTGATGACCATGGCCTTGCCCTCGGCGCCGATCTTCTTCAGGAACTCGGCAAAAGGCTTGGTCTTGATCTCCTCGACCTTCAGGCCGTCGATGACGAGGATGCTCTCCTCGGCGGCCTTGGCGCTCAGTGCGCTCTTGAGCGCGAGCCTGCGGGTCTTCTTGGTCAGGCTGTAACGGTAATCCCTCGGCTTCGGGGCAAACGCCACGCCGCCGTGACGCCACACGGGACTTCCGGCGTAACCGGCGCGGGCGCGGCCCGTGCCCTTCTGACGCCAGGGCTTCTTGGTGGTATAGCTGACCTCGCCCTTGGTCAGAGCGCTCTGCGTGCCCTGCCTCTGATTGGCGAGATAGTTCTTGACGGACGCATGCAGAACGGCCTCGTTGGGCTCTATGCCGAAAACGGCCTCGGAGAGCTCGTATTCGCCGACTTTGTCGCCTGCCATGTTGTAGATAGCTGCTTTAGGCATTTAACTCTCTCCTTTCCTTAGCCTCTGGCCGAACGCTTCTGCGGGTTCGTGCTGATGGTCGGGGTCGCGGGGCCCTTGCGGACGAACTTCTTCACGGAGTTCTTCAGGTACACGATGCCGCCCTTGGGGCCGGGAATCGCGCCGCGCACGACTATCATATTCAGCTCGGGATCGACCTTCACAACGTCGAGGTTCTGAACGGTGACCTGCTCGACGCCCATGTGACCGGCGCCGATCTTGCCCGGGAATATCCTGGACGGGTCGGTGCTCGAACCCATGGAACCGGCGTGCCTGTGGACCGGGCCGCCGCCGTGGCTGGTCGGGGTCCTGCCGGCGTTCCAGCGCTTCACAACGCCCGCGTAGCCGTGTCCCTTGCTGATGCCGGTGACGTCGACGCGCTCGCCCTCTTTGAAGACGTCAGCCTTCAGGACGTCGCCCACGTTCAGGGCGCTGCAATCCTCGAGGCGGAACTCGTGCAGGTGCTTCATGAGGCCCACGCCGGCCTTCTCAAGGTGGCCCTTCTCAGGCTTCGTCAGCTTCTTCGCGGCGACCTCGCCGTAGCCGAGCTGAACTGCATCGTAACCTTCCTTGTCGGCCGTCTTCTTCTGAACGACGACGCAGGGACCCGCCTCTATGACGGTGACCGGTACGACCTTGCCCGCCTCATCGAAGATCTGCGTCATGCCGACCTTCCTGCCGATGATGGCTTTCTTCATTGTCTATTTCCTCCTAACGGTTATTGGTTGAGGGGCGTCCTGCGCTCCCCCAACATGACCCTGCCCACTCACGCAAGTCATGGGCAAATGGGTTATAAATGATGTTATCGGCTCAGAGCTTGATCTCAATCTCGACGCCGGCGGGAAGCTCAAGGCTCATCAGGGCCTCGACGGTCTTCTGAGTGGGACTCATTATATCAATAAGCCTCTTGTGGGTGCGGCGCTCGAACTGCTCGCGGCTGTCCTTGTACTTGTGGACGGCACGCAGGATGGTCACGACTTCCTTCTTCGTCGGCAGGGGGATGGGGCCGGAGACCTTCGCGTCCGTGCGCTTGGCGGTCTCGACTATCGTCTCCGCAGCCTTGTCGATGAGCTGGTGGTCGTAGGCCTTGAGCCTGATGCGGATCATTTTCTTGTTTGCTGCCATGTCTTTTCCTCCTGAATTTCGTACTTAGGCGGTTTCCATCGCCCATTGGTACGGTGAGCATTTTCCATACACGCAACCGTGCGTATCAGGCCCTGCCCGAAAAACAAACCGGCTTTTGGCCGGTCTGCCCGCGCAGACGATATACGCCATGCACGAAAAAAGCTCAGCCGCCCGATTTCGCGCCCCTTGGGACGCCGGACATACTCCACGGAAGTTACCGGCTCTCGCCGCAATCTCCCGCTTCATCGCATCGCGCTGCCTCGATAGGCGCAATAAGCCCACCCCGGCGCGCTCAAATAGAATACCAAAGGGTGGGCTTATTGTCAATAGGTTTTTTGATATTTTTGCAGAATTTTTGTCTTTATTTTTGTGAAATATTTTCGGCAATGGCCTCGGCCAGCTTGTCGAGCTGCTCGAGCTGCCCCTCACCCAGCGAGGACATGACTGTCACGGTGTCGCCGATGAACTCCGTGCCCTTGAGCCCCTCGAGAATGCCGCGCATGAGCTTGCCGCTCATGGGCGCCCAGGAACCGTTCTCTATGAGCGCGACCTTGCGCTTCTGCAGGTTGTGGGCCGCAATGTCATGCAGCAGCTGCTCCATCGTCACGAACATGCCCGCGTTATAGGTCGTCGCGGCAAACACCAAATGGCTATACTTGAAGGCGTCGGAAACGATGTAGCTCGCCGGGGTCACGGAGGTGTCGTACATCTTGACCTTCACTCCCCTGTCGCAGAGCTTGGCGGCGAGGATGTTCGCGGCGTTCTCCGTGTGGCCGTACACCGAGGCGTAGGCTATAAGCACACCCTCGACCTCGGGCTCGTAAGAGCTCCACTTGAGGTACTTCTCCAAAAACTCGCCAAAGCCCTCGCGCCAGACGAAGCTGTGCAGCGGGCAGACGAGCTTTATCTCCAGCCCGGCGGCCTTCTTGAGCACGGCCTGCACCTGTGGGCCGTACTTGCCTACTATATTGGTATAGTACCTTCGGGCCTCGTCTATGCACTCGTGCATGAAGTCGCACTCATCAGCGAAGACCCTGCCGTTGAGCGCACCGAAGGAGCCGAAAGCGTCGGCGGAGAACAGTATTTTATCCGTCGTGTCGTAGGTCATCATGACCTCGGGCCAGTGGACCATCGGGGCCATGACGAAGGTGAAGTTGTGCCTGCCGGTGCTCAGCGTGTCACCCTCAGCCACAATGTGCAGCCTGGAGTCGAGGTCGGCGTGGAAGTAGTTTTGCAGCATCGTCTTTATCTTGGTGTTGCAGACGATGGTCGCCTCGGGGTATTTCGCGGCCACGTCGCCGATGGTGGCCGCGTGGTCGGGCTCCATGTGCGAGATGACAAGGTAGTCGAGCTTCCTGTCCCCGAGCTCGTGCTCGACGTTCTCAAAGAGGCTGTGGCAGACGGCCTTGTCAACGGTGTCGAACAGGATGGTCTTCTCGTCTTTAATAAGGTAGGAGTTATAAGACACGCCGTCGGGCACGCCGTAGACGCCCTCGAAGAACGCGAGGCGCCTGTCATCCGCGCCGACCCAGACCATATCGTCCGTTATACGCTTGGTGCAATACATTATTTATATACCTCCTGTTTTATCTTTTCGGATGGCTACATGATATCCCCAAGCGAAATAATTGTCAATCGCGTTTCCACTTTGCGCCCTGCGGCGTATCGATGATCGTGATGCCCTCGGCCTTGAGCATGTCGCGGATGCGGTCGGCCTCGGCAAAGTTCTTCGCCTTCTTGGCGGCGGCGCGCTCGGCGAGCAGGCCCTCGATGCGCGGGTCGCTCTCCTCAGGCTCGGACTTCTTGCGGAGCTTCGCGGCGGCGTCAATGAGGCCGAGGCCCAGCACCCTGTCGTAATCCTGCACGATAGCAAGCTTGGTCGCGTCGTTCACGGGGGCCTTGAGCGCGTCGTAGAGCGCGGTAACGGCGAGGGAGGTATTCAGGTCGTTATCCAGCGCGGCGGTGAAGCCCTCGCGCAACTTTTTCATTTCAGCTTCGTCTAAGGTTTGAGGAGCGTCCGAGAGGGCCGCGATGCGGTTCACCAGCTTCTGATACGCGCCCGCCGCGTTGTCGAGGTTCTCCCATGAAAACACGAGGCTCTTGCGGTAGTGGCTCTGCAGGCAGAAGAAGCGGTAGGCCAGCGGGTCGTAGCCCTTCTGCTCGAGCAGAGAGACCGTCAGGAACTCGCCCTTGGACTTCGACATCTTGCCGCCCGTGGTGTTCAGGTGCAGCACGTGCACCCAGTAGTTGCACCACTTGTGGCCCAAATAGGCCTCGGACTGGGCGATCTCGTTCGTATGGTGCGGGAAGGCGTTGTCGATGCCGCCGCAGTGGATGTCGAGGTCCTCGCCGAGGTGCTTCATGCTGATGCCCGAGCACTCGATGTGCCAGCCGGGATAGCCGACGCCCCAGGGGGAGTCCCACTTGAGGGCCTGGTCCTCGAACTTGGACTTCGTGAACCAGAGGACGAAGTCGTTCTTGTTGCGCTTGTTCGTGTCCTCCTCCACGCCCTCGCGCACGCCTACGTCGAGGTCGTCAGCGTCGAAGTCGTTGAAGATGTAGTACTTTTCGAGCTTCGAGGTGTCGAAGTACACGTTGCCGCCGGCGAAATAGGCGTAGCCCGTGTCCATGAGTTTGGAGATTATCTTTATATACTCGTCAATGCAGTTCGTGGCGGGCTCCACGACGTCGGGGGTCTTGATGTTGAGCTTGCGGCAGTCGTCGAAGAAGGCGTCGGTGTAGAACTTGGCTATCTCCATGACGGATTTGTGCTCGCGCTTCGCGCCCTTGAGCATTTTGTCCTCGCCGGTGTCGGCGTCGGAGGAAAGGTGCCCGACGTCGGTGATGTTCATGACGCGCTTCACGTTGTAGCCCGCATAGCGCAGGTATTTCTCGAGCACATCCTCCATGATGTAGCTTCTGAGGTTGCCGATGTGGGCGTAGTGGTAGACGGTGGGGCCGCAGGTGTACATCTTGACGATGTCCGGGTGGTTGGGGACGAACTCGTCCTTGGTGCGGGTCGCGGAATTATACAGCTTCATTTGTGCATCCTCCTCTATCTCATGTCGTCGCCCGCGGCGGCTTTGAGTCTGTTCAGCTCGGCGCGGAGGTTCTTGACCTCCTGCACGAGCGGGTCTGTGACGTTAATCTGTTCGACGTTGCCAACGTAGTCTACCTTTTCGCCCTTCTTCTTGACCACGCGGGCGGGAGCGCCGACGGCGGTGCAGTCTTCGGGTATCTCGGAGAGCACGACGGCGTTTGCGGCAACGCGGGAGTTGTCGCCCACCTTGAAGGGCCCCAGCACCTTCGCGCCGCAGCCGATGAGGACGTTGTTTCCGATGGTCGGGTGGCGCTTGCCGGTGTCCTTGCCCGTGCCGCCGAGGGTGACGCCCTGGTATATGAGGCAGTCGTCGCCTATCTCGGTGGTCTCGCCTATGACAATGCCCATGCCGTGGTCGATGACGAGGCGCTTGCCTATGGTCGCGCCGGGGTGTATCTCGATGCCGGTCTTGTGCCGCGTGCGCTGCGAGATGTAGCGCGCGAGGAACTTGTGGTCGTGGAGATAGCACCAGTGGGCCAGCTTGTGGTACTGCGTCGCCCGGATGCCCGGGTAGAGCAGCAGGACTTCGATGGAGCTTCTGGCGGCGGGGTCGCGGGCTTTGTAGGCTTCGATGGTCTCACGCAGGTCTTTGAACAATTTTACCTCCTAAAAATGTGGCGAGAGGCGTTGAACAAAAAAATAAGCCCCCATGCCCTGTGGCATGAGAGGCGCAGTTCATACGCGGTTCCACTCTCGCTTATCACTCTCCGGCGAATTCACCGGTTTGCGGCTTAACGCGCCGCTGACGGGGCGGCATTTCCTCCGCCCGAGGCTCCGGGGCGCATTTCGGGACTCTCCTTGGCCAGCGCCGCTCACAGCCGACGGCGGCGCCTCTCTGAGACCGGTGTGGGACCGTACTTCTCCCCTTCACAGCCATACACTCTATTATATTAACACAGCCCAAATGTCGTGTCAAACATTTTTGCGTCGAAATAAATTTTCCTTAAATATTGCTTAAGCGGGGCAACTGTATCTTGAAATTAATACAGTTTGATGATATGATTTTGCTTGGACAGGAATAACTTTCATACCAAAATATAAGGAGGTAGATGAAAATGAAGTCCAAATTCAAAAAATTCTTGGCAGCCGCGCTGGTACTCTGCCTTATGCTCGCGCTGCTGCCCGCCGGTGTACTGGCGGATGGTGGCGCCAGCGCCGGAGATGCATCAGCTCCGGCAGCTCCTGTGAAAGAAAACGTCGATCCAAACAACGGTGACAATCCCGATCCAAACCCCGGTACACAGTCGAATGGGGCGTACGAGCTTGAAGGCGTTGATTTTACGTTCCAGAACGATGCTTCTCCGACTCCAAATACATTTCCTTATGAGAGCGGAACCGGCGCAAAGTATACGAATGGCACAATAAAGCTGAGTTACGATGAAACGTCAAAACTATTCACTTTGACTGCAACTCCAAACGACGATTATGGACTGGCCCTGCTGAAAATCAATGATGTGACCATCCTCAATCTGGCTAAACCCGGCGAATGCTTTGAATACTCCTTCGATGTTACTAAAACAAGCGTGACGATCACGGCAGCCTTCAGGCAGGTATATAGTTTCACTGTAGACTATGACAGCAGCCAGGGCAGCGTAACAAACAACAACCTGAAAGCGTTTGAAAATGACGTAATTAATTTCAGCGTAACTCCCAAAAGAGGATATGCGGTAGAGAGCGTCAAGCAGGGCGAGGATGTATTGCAGGCCGAAACAAACGGCGATTACAAAGTCACGATGGGCAGCGCAGACGTAACTGTCGATGTCGCGTTTACAGCGCTTAACAGCCACCACATATGGGTCTCGCATTACATTGATAATGGAAGCGTTTACTGCGCCAATAATTCTGCATATGTTGGTGAAACTGTAAACCTCACGGTCAATCCTGACGCCGGTTACGCCTTGGATGAGCTATGGTATTGCAAGGCTGACGATACTACTTTTACTGGTACAGAGATCACCAACGGCACTTCTTTTGAAATGCCCGATCATAACGTGGTAATATACGCCACGTTCAAGGAGACCACCTACAACATCACCGCCGATACACCGACGAACGGCATGGTCTCGTTCACGGTCAACGGCACCACGTCGGCCACTGCCAATTACGGAGATCAGATAGTCGTGACCGTTGACCCTGATGGCGGCTATTACCTCAAGTCCCTCAAGATAAACGGCGATGAGGTCTCCTACTGGGACAACTGGAACTGGCACTGGAACTATGACGGCACCGGCACCTACACCTTCAACATGCCGGCAAAAGACGTCAAGATAGAGGCCGAGTTCACGAACCAGCTCCGCATCGACACCAACTACAACGGCTACCGCGGTGAGGTGGAGGTGCTCGTCAAAGATGACGCGAGCGGCGAGTGGGTCGACACCAACTTCGCCGACACGGACGACTGGGTCGCCTTCAAGCCCGTCGCCTACACCAACTTCAACATCGGCGCCATCTCCGTCACCGGCAACTGGACCGGCCGGAGCTACGACGTTGACACCTGGTACTGGCACAACGGCTGGTACTACTTCCAGATGCCCTGGGAGAACGTCACCATAAACGTCGAGTTCACCGACAACAGCCACGCGGTCAACGTCAAGGACGCCTCCAATGGCACACTCAAGGCCAACACCAAGTGGGCCGTCGAGGACGAGAGGGTCTACATCACCGCAGTTCCCGACAAGGGCTATGAGCTGACCTGGCTCTCCGTCAAGGCCGAGGACGGCACGAGGGTCGACGTCTACGAGGCCCTCAAGGAGGACACCTATTACTTCTTCATGCCCGATCAGGCGGTCACGGTCTCGGCCATCTTCGCCTATGACTACCCCGACATGCCCTTCACCGACGTGAACTCGAACAGCTGGTACTTCAACGCCATCGAGTTCGTCTGCAACAAGGGCATCATGCAGGGCGTCAGCTCCACGAAGTTCGGCCCGAACGGGACGATAACGAGGGGCATGATCGTGACGATGCTCTGGCGCATGGCGGGCGAGCCTTACGTCGGCGGCGGCAGCTTTGACGACGTCGCCTCCGGCAGCTACTACGCCACCGCCGTGGCCTGGGCCGCGAAGAACGGCATAGTGGACGGCTACAACTCCACGCGCTTCGGCCCGAACGACGCGGTCACGAGGGAGCAGATAGCCACCATGCTCTACCGCTACGCCAAGTGGCTGGGCTACAGCGCCTCCGGCAGCAGCCTCGCGGGCTACTCCGACGCCTCCAGCGTCAGCAGCTGGGCGAAGGACGCCATGGGCTGGGCCGTCAAGAACAGCGTGGTGACCGGCGTCACGGCGACTAAGCTGAATCCCGCCTCCAGCGCCACCCGCGCCGAGGCCGCCCAGATGTTCATGAACCTCTACGAGTATCTAAACTGAACCATCGACCGACCCGGGGGCCGGACGGCACAGACCGTCCGGCCCCCTCTTTTTTTGCCCCGTTGTGTACGGGCGTGCGTTCGTGGTATAATGCTTAAAACGCAAAGGAGGCGGTAATGTGCGCAGGAAGAACGAGCCGGCGGAGGAACTGAAGCTCGCGCCTTTCATGAGACTGCTGAAGGCCCTGCACAGCCTGGGCACGCCCGAGAGCTTCACGCCCGAGGACCTCGAACGGCAGCGCAAGTCTCAGGAGGCGCTCGGCAGCATGGCGGCCTCGATGTCCGGGCTGGTCTGGGAGCAGTTCCCGCTCGACGACATGAACGCCGCGTGGATGCGTCTCGAGCGTGAGCACAAGAGCCGCCGCGTGATACTCTACTGCCACGGCGGGGGCTACACCAGCGGCGGGCTGGGCTTTTCCAAGGTGCTCGCCTCCAAGCTCACCCGCGCGACGGGCATGGACGTGCTCGCCTTCGACTACCGCCTCGCGCCGGAGCACCCCTACCCCGCCGCCATCGAGGACGGCCTGCGCGCCTGGGACCATCTCATGCGCCTCGGCTTCGGCGCGCGGGACGTCATCCTCGCCGGCGACTCCGCGGGCGGCAATCTGGCGCTGGTGCTCTGCCTCAAGCTGCGCCTCGACGGGCGCATGCTCCCCGGCGCCATACTGCTCATGTCCCCGTGGACGGACATGACCATGACCTCGCAGAGCCTCACCGAACGCGCCGCCATCGACCCCGCGCTCACACCCGAGTACATCCGCGCCGTGCGCGAAGCCTACGCCGGGGGGCTGGACCCGGCCCAGCCCGGCCTCTCCCCTCTCTTTGCGGACTTCAGGGGCTTCCCGCCCACGCTCATACAGGTCGGCACGCACGAGATACTATACTCCGACTCCGAGCAGCTCGCGGAGCGCATGAAGGCGCAGGGCATCGACTGCCGCCTCGAGGTCTGGGAAAACATGTGGCACGACTTTCAGATGTACCCCAGCAAGTCCGCATCCTCCGCCATGCAGAATATAGCCCACTTCCTGCTCGAGATCCTCTGAACTCCCCGGCAAAGGAACAAAATATGTGCATTTTCGTCATATCCACCGACAGGCGGTCTGAAAATTTCGTCATATTTTTTTCGGCTTTTTCCATAAAACAGTCGAGAATGATGCAAATTTGATGCAATCGTGGTATATTGTAATAGCCGGAGGTGAACGGCATGTACAGGATACTTGTCGTGGAGGACGAGAAGCCCATCAACGATCTCATTGAGATGAACCTGTCGGAGGCGGGTTACATCTGCGCCTGCGCCTACGACGGGATGGAGGCGGCGAACCTGCTCGAGAAGGAGAGCTTCGACCTCGTGCTCCTGGACATTATGCTGCCGAAGGTCAGCGGCTATGAGCTGCTGGACTTCATAAAGCCGCTGGGGATACCGGTCATCTTTCTGACCGCAAAGGGCACCATGGCCGACAAGGTCAAGGGGCTGAAGCTGGGCGCCGACGACTATCTGGTAAAGCCCTTCGAGATCGTCGAACTGCTCGCGAGGGTCGAGGCCGTGCTGAGGCGCGCGGGCAAGACCCTGACGGAGATCAAGATAGACGGCCTGACCATCGATACCCGCTCGCACACGGTAATGCGCGGCACGAAGCCCATACCGCTGACTGCGAAGGAGTTCGAGCTGCTGCTGCTTTTCGTCCAGAACCGCAACATCGCCCTGTTCAGGGAGACTATCTACGAGCGCGTCTGGGGCAGCGAATACATGGGCGATTCGCGCACGGTGGACCTGCACGTGCAGAGGCTGAGAAAAAAACTGCACTGGGACGACAAGATAAAGACGATATACAAGGTGGGATACCGACTTGAGCTCTAAGCCGCCGCGCTCCGGCTTCCCTCTCGGGCTGTTCCTCGCCTGCTCCTGCGTTGTGGCAGTCGTCATCTGCGTCGGGGCATGCGTAGCGATAAGCCGGGGAACCGAGCTGTCGTATACGGCCTATGCGTTGTTCCTGCTCACCGCCTCGCCGGCGGGGGGCTGGCTTGTTGCGCTCTTTTCCGCCCGGGCGCAGGCCCGGACGGCAAGGGAGGCCGCAAAAAAGCAGCAGCGCACGGAGGAGCTGGAGGGTGAGATAAAGCTGCTCGAGGAGGCGGCGGACAGGCGCGAGGAGTTCATCGCGAGCTTTGCACATGAGCTTAAGACGCCTCTCACGGCCATCATCGGCTACGCGGACATGCTCCGCTCGCGGGAGATGAGCCCCAAAAACCGCTTCACCGCGGCAGGCTACATCTTTTCCGAGGGCAAACGGCTCGAAGCGCTCTCTCTGAAGCTCATGGAGATCATCGTCTCCGGCAAACAGGGCATAGAGCGGCGGAAGTTCGACGCGCCGTATTTTATCCGCGAGGTCGCGGCGGTGACGGTGCCGAGCCTTGCCTCGGACGGAATGACGCTCGACATGCGCTGGGAGCAGGGCGAGGTGGAGATAGAGCCGGACCTGTTCAAGACGCTCATGGTGAACCTCATCGACAACGCGCGCAAGGCCTCGCGCAAGGGCCAGACCGTGGAGCTTTACGGCAAGAACGAGGACGGGGGCTACGCCTTTTACGTGCGCGACCACGGCCGGGGCATGAAGAAGGAAGATCTCTCGCGTATCACGGAGCCGTTCTACATGATAGACAAGAGCCGCTCGCGCGCACAGAACGGCGCGGGGCTGGGCCTTGCCCTCTGTCAGAGGATAGCCGAGCTGCACGGCACCACGCTCGAGTACGAGAGCGAGCCGGGCGTGGGCACGACCGTGCGCGTGCTGCTGAAAGGGGGCGCTGAGGGATGAGCGCTTCCAGAGGCAGATACGCCGCCCTTCTTATGGCGGCCATGGTGTTCGCCGTGTGCCTGCTTGTGCCTGCGCTGATGCTCAGGGACAGCGGGCAGCCGGAGCCGACCGACGATATGGCCGCCACTGAGCAGCCGTCGGAGAGCCTCAGCCTCGAACAGCGCGCAGAGCTGTATTCCCGCTATATGGACGGCGAGCTGTCAAAGACCGCGCTGGACAGCTCCGCACTCGGCAACTCCGCGCTGATGAACGCCATGAGACTCGCGGGCAGGCTCGAGAGCGCGATAGTGTTCGACAGGGGCGCGGAGCGGAGCGTTTCCTCCCGCGGTGCCAACCTCTATCGCGTTTCTGACGGAACGCACAGCATCCGCTTTCTCGAATACTTCCGTGAATGGGACGGGGATTGGAGCAACTGGCTCGTGATAGTGGTGGATGTCGATACCTTCGACCTCTACTACTGCTACTACAGCGCCGCCTGTGAACAGAACCTGAGCAGTTACCTCATGAACGACAATATGGAGGTCGGAGAGCTGTTCCGGGATATCGGCTCGTCCATCGGCATGGATGAGTTCAGTGTCTTCGACAGCATTGAGGACAGCGTGCCCTTTACGCTGGACTTCACAAACAGCGTGAGCGGCGAAGTACGCTCCTACGAAACTCGGCTCCACGTATACGAGGACGCCGCTTCCCTGCTGGTCGATATTCGGCTGGAGCTGGAAGGCTGAATATTTTACAAAGAATATGCAGAAATGATACAAGTCAGATGAAGTTCCGATACAACCGTCCTGTATTATGAGGATACAGGACGGTTTTTGTCACATACAGAGAAAGGAACTTTGATGAAAAGGCTTATGTTGTTTCTGGTCGTAGTTGTGATGGTTCTGCTCATGGGCATGGGCGCGGCTGAGCTCTCCGGGATACTGCATGGAGACAAGGCGGTGGAAAGGGCGTACGCCGCCTCGACGCAATCCATAACGCAGACCTCAGTGCTCGAGCTGCCCGCGCCGGTAAAGGAGCAGGACTGGAAGCTCAGGATCGTCAGCGAGGCGCAGCCTCTGCCGGAGGATTTCACTGTCGAGACCGAGGAGGCCGAGAACTGCTATCTGTTCGATGCGCGGGCGGCTCAGGCCCTGCGCGACTTCCTCGCCGCCGGCCGCGCGGCGGGCATGGACCTCGAGGTCGCCTCCGCCTGGCGCGACTGGGCCACGCAAGAGACGCTGTTCGAGGACAAGGTAAACAGGGTCATGTCCGAGACTGGCCTCGAGCGTGAGCAGGCCGAGGAAATCGCCGCCGACGAGGTGGCCCGCCCCGGCACCAGCGAGCACCAGCTGGGGCTTGCAGTTGACATAATCTCTAACGACTACCCATGGCTGGACGAGGGCTGGGCCGACACGGCCGAGGCCGCGTGGCTCGAGGAACACTGCGCCGAGTACGGCTTCATCCTGCGCTACCCGCCGGACAAATCTGAGCTGACGGGTATCATCTGGGAGCCTTGGCATTTCCGCTACGTCGGCAAGGAGGCAGCGGTTTACATAATGGAAAATGGCCTCTGCCTTGAGGAGTATGCGGCGGGGCTGTCTTAATAAAGGTTTAAGGAAATATCAAAGCGCGCTCCGTTGCGTCGTGCAGCGGAGCGTGTTATATTTGTATTGACAATGTCTGGGGGTGTGGCAATGAAGACTGGGAAGATCGCGCCCATGTTAACGGCAGCGCTCATTCTCGCCCTGCTGGCGGGCTGCGGCTCGCAGCCGGGCGCGCAGGAGACAGCCGACCCGCTTCTGCTGACGGAGGACGGCAAGGTCTGGACCACTGAATCTATGGGCGAGGTGGGCACGAGCTACATAAGCGAGATCTGCAGCGACGGGGAGATGTTTTACTTTTCCACCTCGGAATACGATGAGGAGGGCAGCGGCTCGACCAGCGTTCTCTGGGCCGGCGACCCAGCCGCTGGCGAGTTCAGGAGGCTCGAGGGTTACGAGGCCACGGGAACCCTCGAGGGATATGCGGAGAGCTACGTCAGCATCTCCAGCATCTGCGCCATACCAGAGGATGAACTGCTGGTAGTCGAGACCGTGAGCGGCGTGAGGTTCGACCTGCCCGAGGGCTTTGAGGGTACGGACGAGGAAAAATACCGCTATGCGGAATACGTCAGGGAGAGCCGCGCGCGCCGTCTGGACGATACTGGCGCGGAGCTTGGAGCTGTTGACCTGACTGCGGCGTCCGACGAGGTGTCGCAGCTGCTTGGCGGTCATAGCAGCACGGACGACAGTCCGCTGGTAAGCAGCATATCGGTCGGCCCGGACGGCAGCCTGCTGCTGGTCTACAGCCAGAACGCCATCGTCCTGCTGGGCACGGACGGCGGGGTCAAATACAGCCAGCTGCTGGACGGCTGGTACGGCGAACCGATACCCATGCCCGACGGGCGCGCGGGTCTCTGGGAGGAAACGATGGACGGCAGCGTCCTGCACTGTTTCGACTTTGAAACGCCCGGCTTCGGCGAGGACATAGAGCTGCCCCTGAACGCCTACAGCCTGTACGAGGGCGGCGGGGCCTACGGAGCGTGCTATGTGGACAGCTCCTGCATCTGGGGCATAAGGTCCGAGGGCGGCGAACCGGCGCAGCTGGCCTCGCTCATAAACTGCGGTCTGGACGAGAACGGCCTGCAGGCCATGTTCATTGACGACGAGGGCTGCATAAACTGCCTTTTATACGACAGCGTCGGCGGCAGCACCCAGCTGGCGCGGCTCAGGCTTGTGGATGCCTCCGAGCTGCCCGAAACCACCGTGCTGCGTCTCGCCTGCTGCTATCTGAGCGAGGAGATAAGGCGTGCGGTGCTGGACTTCAACCGCTCGAACAGCGGCGCGAGGATAGAGGTCGTGGACTACGCGCAGTATGCCACGGAGGACGACTATTCTGCGGGCGTAACGAAGCTGAACGTCGAAATACTCAGCGGCAATGTGCCCGACTTATTTGCCTCAGACGGCCTGCCGATAGCGCAGTATGGCGCGCGCGGCCTGCTCTATGACATGTATGAGCTGATAGACTCCGACCCCGAGCTTTCGCGCGAGAGCTTTTTTGAGAACATTCTGGAGGCCTTCGCGACGGACGGCAAACTCTATACCATCACGCCGAGCTTCCGCATCATGAGCCTCGTGGGCAACGCAGATGTCGTCGGCGCGGAGCCGGGCTGGACGCTCGAGGAGATGCGCGAGGTGATAGCCAGCCAGCCGCAGGTGCAGTATGTGCTCGACGCCTATACGACCCCGGAGAGCATGCTCCAGCAGATGCTGACCCTGAACCTTGACCGGTACGTGGACTGGGAGACGGGCGAGTGCAGCTTTAACAGCGGTGACTTCGAGGAACTTCTGGAGTTCTGCGCCGCGCTGCCGGAAGGCAACGGAGGCGGAGGCGGCACGCCCGCGCTCGTGTCCTCGGGCAAGCAGCTGCTGGCGAGCTTCCGCGTGGCAGACTTCCAGGAATACCAGCTCTACGAGGTGATGTTCGGCGGACATCTGGCCTTCAAGGGCTATCCCTCGGCTGACCGGGCGGGCAACCTGGCCGAGCCGATGTATGGCAGCCTGAGCATCAGCTCCACCTGCAGCGACGTGGACGCGGCCTGGTCATTCGTGCGCACGCTGCTCCTGGAGGAGAGCTATGACACCGACGGCGACAACATCTTCGGCTATCCGATAAACCGCGCGGCCTATGCCGCTGCGGAGGCCAACGCCATGGAGAAGCACTACATCACCGACCCGGAGACCGGCGAACAGGTCGAGGAGCCGGTGAGCAGCTGGAGCTGGGATGCACTTGATGTGGAGATCTACGCCATGAGCGAGGAGGAGTCCGAGGCCCTGCGCGAGCTTATCGCCTCGGTGAAGTATTCCTTCAGCTATGACGAGACGATAATGAACATGATCGCCGAGGACAGCGCTGCCTTCTTTGAGGGCGACAAGAGCGCGTCGGAAACCGCGTCGCTCATTCAGGACCGCGTCTCGACCTATGTGAACGAACAGAAATAAAGCCGGCGCTGCCTTAACAAAAGGGGGAGACCCTCAGCGAGGGTCCCCCCTATTATTGCACCTGCAGCGCGTCAACAGTTCCCCCTACGCAAGGGCCAAAGAAATGGGGCAGGTCATTCATTCCCTGTGCGCGGCGCGTTATCCCGCGAGGCTCAGGACTTTGTCAGCGGCAGGATATCGTCCGGGGACAGCTCGACACAGAGTTCTCCGGGACCGCCGAGGGATTCCCACTGCTCCTGCGGCAGCTCCATGCGGAGTCTCGCGTAGCCCTCGCAGCCGCCCTCAGTCGCCATCATTATCACCGTCGAGAAGGCCTCCGTCACGACGCGCTCGACCCGGCACCTTACCCGATTCGGGCCGGGGCCGTCTACGGGCTTTACGAAATGCGCCCGGATGCCCACATGCTCCAGCTCCTCCGGCAGCGGCAGCTCTACTTCCAGCTCCGTCTTCCAGTCGACAGCTTCCACCCTGTGCTCCGAGACCTTCCGCGCCCGGCTGATGTTCTTGCAGCCCGAGAGCAGGCAGGCCGACAGCGTCCTCGGCGAGTTGAACAGCTCCATCACACTCTGCATCGCCTGCGCCCTGCCGCTGTCCAGCACGCAGACCCTCGAGCAGAGCCTGTGTACCTCGTCCCGGTCGTGCGTCACGAAAAGCACCGGGCCGGGAAATTTGTCCAGCAGGTCGGCCAGCTCCAGCTCCACCTGCCACTTCAGATAGCTGTCCAGCGCCGAGAAGGGCTCGTCCAGCATCAGCACCTCCGGCTCGCTCGCAAGTATCCTCGCCAGCGCAGTCCGCTGCTGCTGGCCACCAGAGAGCTGCCTCGGGTACTTGCCCTCGCAGCCCTCAAGGTAAAACGACTTCACCAGCCGCTCCACCGTCTCGCGCCGCTTAGAGCGGTCGCGCACGCCCACGGCTATGTTCTGCACCAGCGTCATGTTCGGGAACAGCGCGTAGTTCTGGAACAGATATCCCACCCGTCGCTGCTGCGGCGTCAAATCTATCCTCTTCTCCGAATCGAACAGCACCCGCCCGTCGAGGACTATCCGGCCCTCGTCGGGCTTTTCTATGCCCGCCACGCACTTGAGCGTCACGCTCTTGCCGCAGCCCGAGGCCCCCAGCAGTCCCGTCACCGAGCCGCTCTCCGCCTCAAAATGCGCGTCCAGCTTGAAGCGGCCGAAGTCCTTTTTTATGTCAACCAGCAGCGACATCAGTCCACCCCCTCGGTGACGGCCTCGACGCCGCGTTTCGGGCGCTTGTCCTTCTTCTCGAGCATGTTCACGGCGAGCAGGACGACGGCGGAGATGCCGAGGTTCACGAGCACCCAGCGCATGGCCCCGGCGTCGTCTCCGGTGCGCCAGAGCTGGTACACCGTGGTCGATATGGTGGCGGTCTTGCCGGGCGTATAGCCGGCTATCATGGAGGTCGCGCCGTATTCGCCCAGCGCCCTTGCGAAGGCGAGCACGGTGCCCGCGATGATGCCCTGTTTGCAGCAGGGCATGCGCACGCGCCAGAATATCCAGGTGTTCGAGCGCCCGAGGGTCTGCCCCGCGTAGGCGAGGTTCTTGTCAAATGCCTCGAACGCGCCCCGCGCCGTGCGGTACATGAGCGGGAAGGCCACGACCGCGGACGCGAAGATGGCCGAGTACCAGACCATGGTGAGCCGCACGTCGAACATCTCTAGGAACCACAGCCCCACCGTGCGCTTCGGCCCGAGCAGGCGCAGCAGGAAATAGCCCACGACTGTCGGCGGCAGCACCAGCGGCAGCGTGAGGATTACGTCCAGCACGCCCTTCAGGAGCCTCGGCAGCTTCGCCACGTAGTAGGCCGCGAGGATGCCGAGGAAAAATATAATGACCGTCGAGACCGCTGCGATACGCAGTGAGTTCCATAACGGGTACCAGTCCAAATCATATCACCCCACTGATATGTAAAAAGACCGGCGCAGACGGAGCTGCGGCCCCGACCGCGCCGGCCAGAGGTGGAAAATGTGTCTGTTACAGCACGGTGAAGCCCACGCCCTCGAGTATGGCCACGGCGTCGGCGTCCGTGTGGATGTAATCAAGGAAGGCCTGAGCCGCCTCAGCCGCGCCTTCCGTGCCGCTTTTCATGACTGCGGCGGGGTAAATGACCTGGTCGCACATCTCCGGCGCGGCCTGATCCACAACGTTCAGCTCATATGTAAAGGCGTCGGTGGCGTAGATGATGCCGCAGTCGACTGCACCCTCCTTGACCTGATTGGCGACTTCGGACACGTTCGAGGCATAGGTCACCTTGCCGTCGGACTCGAGGCCAGCGATGTCTATGCCCAGGTACTCGAGTATCTGCAGCGAGTACGCGCCGACTGGCACGTCGTCATTGCCGAGGCAGAGCAGGCTCAGCTTGTCGTTCGAAAGGTCGGTGAAGCTCTCGATGCCCGCAGGGTTGTCGTCCGGCACTGCGAGGACGACTTTGTTCTCCACGAGGTCTATGCGGCTCTCGGAGACGACGTAGTCGAGGCTGTCGGTGTTGGTGCCGGTGGTGTCAGCGGCGTCGAGCTGGTTCATCTGCTTCTGTGCGGCGGAGATGAACAGGTCGCAGACCGCGCCCTCCTCGATCTGGGTCTTGAGCGTGCCCGAGGAGTCGAAGGTGAAGGTCAGGGTCACGTTCGGCGCGACTTCCTTATACAGCTCGGCTATCTGGGTCAGCGTGGCCTCCATGGACGCGGCGGCGAAGACTATGACCTCGACAGGCTCAGCCTCGGGCGTATCGCTCTCCGGGGCCTCTGTCTCGACGTTGTCTGTGCCGGCGGGCGGCTCGGTGGTCGTATCGCTCTCCTGACCGCAAGCTGCGAGGGCAAAGACCATGCAGAGCGCCAGCAGCAATGCAAGTATCTTTTTCATTTCTCGATGCTCCTTTTTAACTTTAATCTACCGCTACCATGACGGAGGTGGCCTTGATGACCGCTATCGCCGGTTTGCCGACCTCGAGGCCCAGTTCCTTTATCGAGGCTATGGAGATGGTGGCCGTGACGACGTTGCCGCCGCCGATGTCGATCTTGACGATGCCGTTCACCGCGCCCTCGTCGATGCCGACGACGGTGCCGCGAAGCTGGTTCCTTGCGCTCAGACGCATGTGTTTTCCCTCCTTTCCTGTGAGCAGAAGCTCAGTTGCCCTTGCCGAAGGGACAGATCGGGTAACGGCAGTCGCCGCAGCCGAGGCAGAGGCCGCCGTTGCCGAGGGCCTTTATCTCGCGCCTCGTGACCCGCACGCCCGCCGCTATGCGCGGGAGCATCAGGTCGAAGACCGTGGCCTTGGCGTACATGACGCAGCCGGGCAGGCCCATGACGGGTGTGCCGTCCTCAAAATAGCCCAGCAGGAACATCGCGCCCGGCAGCACCGGCGCGCCGCAGCACACGATATCCGCGCCCGTGTCCTTTATGGCGCCCGGCGTGCGGTCGTCCGGGTCCACGCTCATGCCGCCGGTGCAGAGCACCATATCAACGCCTTTTGCCTTAAAGTCCAGCACGGCCTTCGTTATAGCCTCGCGGTCGTCGCCCGGCAGGGCGTGTTCCGTGACCTCGATGCCGTAGGCCTTCAGCTTGTCTATTATGACCGGCGTGAAGGTATCTTTGATAAGCCCCTTCGCCACCTCGCTGCCCGTTGTGACGAGGCCGCAGGTCTTCAGTATGTAGGGCTTCAGCGACAGTATCGGCTCCGGCCCGGCGAGTTCTTCCGCCTCGCGGAGCTTCTCCTCCTCGATGACGAGCGGGATTATCCGCATGCCCGCCAGTTTCGCGCCCTTTTTCACGCCCGTGTTCGAGTGGCGGATGGCTATCATCAGCTCGTCCTGCTCGTTGAGCGCATTGAGCCGCTCGAGGTCTGCACAAAACAGGCCGTCGCAGTCGGCAATCAGCTCTATCTTGCCCTCCTTGACGGGCGTGGGGTGCATGTTCTCGCTCTGGCAGATGGCACGCAGTCGCTCTGCTGCATCGTCCTCGTGCACCATACCCTCGTTCTTCTCCCAGACGTAGATGTGCTCCTTACCCATAGAGAGCAACACCGGCACATCCTCCTCCGTGACGACGTGTCCCTTGCGGAAACGCGCGTCCTTCGTCACGCCGACGATTATCTGTGTCATGTCATGGCAAAGCACATGCCCCACCGCATCGACAGTCGGAATAAGCTTCAATCAATTCCCCTCCAATATCCCACAGCTTTGGAAAGAATATAACATGTTTCTATCCAAATTGCAATCAAAAACAATTCGTTTTTAAAACACATTCGCTGCGTTTTGTATTGAATTAGAAGTTAAAATACTTATGTAAACCATTATGGATGCAAAAAAGCTCCCCCGGCTGACAATGCGCCGGGGGAGCGGGTCGTGTATTCGGCTCAACCGAAGTTGAAGTATTGTTTCGGGTCGGTGGTCGCGCCGTTGACGCGAACCTCGAAGTGCAGGTGCGGGCCGGTGGAGTTGCCGGTGGAACCGACATATCCGATGACCTGGCCCTGGGTAACGCTCGCGCCGTTGGAGACGGCGAAGGCGCTCATGTGGGCGTATAGGGTCACGCGCCCGCCGCCGTGGTTTATCATGATATAGTTGCCGTAGCCGTTGCCGTTATCCGGGTACACTGCAGCGACTCCGCTGTCGGCGGCCAGAATGGGCGTACCGGTAGGCGCGCCGATGTCCTCGCCCGCGTGGAAGCGCATCTCATGGTAGATGGGGTGCATCCTCCAGCCGTAGGCGCTGCCGGGAGAGTAGCCCGGCAGGGGCCAGATATAGGTGCCCGTGCTCGTGATGCTGTTCGCGGCCTCCTGACGCTCCAGCTCAGCTATCTTGTTCTGGATGTCGCTCTCGAGCGCTTCCTCCTGCGCCAGCACCTCCAGGTACAGCTCGTAGTTCGAGTTGATCTCCTCCTCGAGCTGTTCTATCAGAGCTGAAGCCTCGGCTATCTTGGCCTCGAGCTCCGCCTTTTCAGCCTCGTATTCCTCCTGCTTTTCGCCGAGCTGCTCCAATGTCGCCTCATACTCGGCCTTGATCTCCTCGGCACGCTCACGCGCTTCGGTATACTGGTCGTAGATGCGCTTGTCCGCTTCCATGATCTCGCCGATCATGTCCAGGTTCGACATCAGCTCCGACAGGCTCTTGGAGCCGAAGATGATGGAGAGGTATGTATACTTTCCGTTCTCCTCCATCGCACGCACATGCTGACGGTAGGTCGCCAGCTGCTCTTCCTCGGCTGCCATTGCTTTCTCAAGCTCCGCTGCCTTCTCGTCCACAAGCCGCGTATACAGCTCGACCTGCTCCTCGATAAGCTCCAGCTCCTGCCGGTAGACCTCATTCTGCTCGTCGAGCGCGCGTTTCTGCTCCAGAACTCCGGCCTGCTCATCCTTCAGGGCGTCGATCTCGGCCTGCATGTCCTCACGCTCGGCCTTCAGCTCGTCCCGCTGCTCCTCGAGCGCGTCGATCTCGGACTGCGAGACGGCCAATGCCGGGCTCACAGGCACAACTGCCATTGCAAATATCACCAGCGCCAGAAGCGCAGATACCGTGCGCAGGATCCTCTTTGCTGTCATGGATTCGCCTCCAAAAGGGGCCTTCGCCCCAGGGTTTACATAAAAGTATAACACAAACCGCCTGATTTTGCAAGCGTTCCTCTCCGTCCACTCGGGCGGAAAAAGAGGCCGTCCCTTGGGGCGACCTCTTTCATTTATACGCTACATTGAAGCGCGCCTTGTGATATGACGCATCCTGAACCAAAAAAGTTCCCTAGGCCGAGTACATGTCAGCATTCCGCCTGAAGTGCATCGCCAGCATGCCGAAGTAGACCGCGAAGGGTATGAGCTTCACGGCGGCATCGGCGAGCTGTTCGACCGTGTTGAAGTCCACCAGCACGAATGCCCCGTACAGCAGGCTCGTGCCCGCGTAGAGCGCCGACGCGATGTAGAAGCTACGTATTCCGGCCGCTTCCCTTTTGACCAGCTTCAGCAGGCTGGAGAGCGCGAGCAGCCCCGCCAGGCCATAGCCCACGCACAGCAGCTGGTCGGCGCTGCGGAGCGAGGGCAGCTGTGAGTACACATAGTCCGCGCTGACTCCGCTCGTCAGCACATAGTAGGAACCGCTGTAAAGCATCAGCGCCGAGCCGAAAAGCAGCACCATCATCACGCCAATGCTCAGAACACAGAAGATGTGCATGGCCGAGGCAAAGGAGCCTTCCCTCTCCCCTGCCCGTCCAGCGTCGCGCTCACGCTCCCGGGCCCGTCTGCTTTCCCGGACTCCGGTCCCGGCCCCGGCGCGGCTGTCGGCCCAGGCTGAGGCTGCGCGCTCGCGCTTTTCCCGGCGCGCTCGCGCCCTGTCCGGCGTCAGCTCCCACGGCTCAGGTATATCGCGCCGCTTCTCTATGGCGCCGTCAAAATCGTGCGCATAGCCGCAGTGCGGGCAGAGGTGCGTGGCTATGACTATGTCCATCCCGCAGTTGGGGCATCTCATGTCAGTACCTCCCCTTGCCCGTTGAGGGCCTTATTCCGCGTAGTTCTTGAAATAGTTCTGCACGACGATAATGGGCGTGCCCTTGTCGCCGCTGCCGCTCGTCAGGTCGCAGAGCGAGCCGATGAGGTCGGTCAGCCGCCTCGGCGTCGTGCCCTCAGAGGCCATCTGACCCTTGAGGTCGGCGTCCTTCTGCCTGATGGACTCCTTTATGGCGCTCTTTAGCTCCTCGCCGGAGAGGCCGGAGAACTCGTTGTCGGCAAGGTACTTGAGCTTCAGCTCATTGGGCAGACCGCGCAGACCGTCCGTGAAGCCCGGGCTGACGACGGGGTCGGCCAGCTCCCAGATCTTGCCCGCCGGGTCCTTGAACGCGCCGTCGCCGTACACCATTGCCTCGACCTTCACACCCGTCCTCTTGAGCAGCTCCGCCTGGATGCCCTCGGCCACGGCCTGGGCGTTCTTCGGAAAGAGTTTCACCTTGTCCTCGGTGGCCTTGTTCGAGCCGAGCAGGCCGTATTGCGGGCAGTAGCCACTGTCGTTCACGGGCTCGTTAAGAATGTCGCTGAGAGTCAGCACGTTCTTCGCGCCGGCGGCCCTGATGCGCCTCTGGGTGCGGAAGCGGCTGTGAATATCGCAGCAGAGCACGTTGTCCGCCAGCGTTGCCGCGGTCTCGGGACGGTTTGCGAACACGATCTCGCTCTCCGCGCCCTCCTCTCGGATGATGTTCTCGTAGTATTCGACATAGTCCACGCCGGTGAAGGGGTGCCTGATGCTGCCGAAAATGCGGCGATAGCGCTCGAGCGTCAGCACGTCGGTGAAGGGGTTCACGCCGCTGTCGTCCATCGTGTCCTCGTCAAAGAGGTGGTTGCCGACCTCGTCCGACGGGTAGGAGAGCATGATGACGACCTTCTTCGAGCCTCTGGCTATGCCCCTCAGGCATATCGCGAAGCGGTTGCGCGACAGGATCGGGAACACGACAGCGACGGTGCCGCCGCCGAGCTTCGCCTTCACGTCCGTGGCAATGTCGTCCACGGAGGCATAGTTGCCGTCGGAGCGCGCAACGACGCTCTCTGTCACTGCGACGATGTCCCTCTCATGCAGCTCAAAGCCCTCCTCGGCCATCGCGGCCTCGACAGCGTCGGCTGTGAGCTTGACTATGTCGTCTCCTTCGCGTATGATAGGAGCACGGACGCCTCTTGATATAACACCTGACATTTTACAGGCCTCCCTAATTGTATTCATAACAGAAGAATAATACTCTCATTCGGCAGATTCGTCAACTAAAATAAGGTATCGGGAGTGATAAAAATGCTACTTAAAAACGGCAAGGTATTCCTCCGCGACGGAAAATTCCACGAATGCACGCTCAGCTTTGGCAAGACCATCGACGGCGTGGGCGAATTTAATGGCGAGGGCGTGGACGTTCAGGGCTGCTATGTCGTGCCCGGTTATGTCGATATCCACAGCCACGGAAACATGAACCGCGACTTTTCGGACGGCGACCCGGAGGCTCTGGGCGTTGCCTCAAGGTACTACGTCGAGAACGGCGTGACGAGCTTTCTTGCGACCACGATGACGCTCAAAGAGCACCAGCTCATGCCTGCGATGGCCTGTGTGAAGGACGCGGGGCCGCTGCCGGGCGCGAGGTGCGCGGGCGTACATCTGGAGGGACCGTTCCTCTCCTACGCCAAGCGCGGTGCGCAGAACCCAGAGAACCTGCACAAGCCCGATGCGGACATGTTCATGCGCCTGCACGAGGCCTCCGGCGGGGCCGTGAAGCTCGTGACCGTGGCCCCTGAGGAGGAGGGCGGCATTGAGTTTGTCAAGCGCGTTTCGCCCGTCTGCACGGTCTCGATCGGCCACACAGAGGCTGACTATGACACGGCCATGCGTGCGTACGCGGCCGGGGCCAGCCACGCGACGCACCTCTTTAACGGCATGCCGGGCCTGCACCACCGCAAACCGGGCGTCATCGGTGCTGCCTTCGACGCAGGCGCGACGGTGGAGCTTATCTGCGACGGGCTGCACATCCACCCCTCGGCGGTGCGCTGCGCCATGCAGCTTTTTGAGGGCCGTCTCGCGCTGGTATCCGACTCGCTGCGCTGCGCGGGCATGCCCGACGGCGACTATGAGCTGGGCGGCCTGCCAATAAAGCTCGGCGGCGGCGTGGCGCGGCTTCTGGACGGCACGCTGGCTGGCAGCTGCATCAGCGTGGGTGAAGCCGTGCGCCGGGCCGTGAAGTTCGGCATCCCGGTCGAGCGCGCCATAGCTGCCGCGACGAGCATCCCGGCCCGGGCCGCGCGGCTTACCGACTGCGGAGAGCTGGCCCCCGGCAAGCGCGCCGACGTTACAGTACTGGATGCGGACCTCAACGTGAAGATGGTCTTCGTCGGCGGCGAAAAGGTCGTGGGCTGAGGGCTTGCGGCCCCCGCGCGGAGGATGTATGGGAACACGTGACATGGCGTACATCTCAATATCTGCGGCACTTATCTCTCTGTGCGCCTGGCTGAACGTACCGGCTGCTATTCCATTCACGATGCAGACCTTCGCGGTGTTTGCCGTGGGAGGGACGCTGGGCGCACGGCGCGGTGCGCTGGCGCTGGGGCTGTATATTATGCTCGGGGCACTGGGCTTGCCGGTGTTTGCCGGCTTTAATGGGGGCGTGGGGGCGCTGTTCGGGGCGACCGGCGGCTATATTCTGGGCTTTCTGCCGGCTGCCGCCGTCACCGGGTTTGGTGCGGAGCGGCTGGGCCGCGGCCTGCCGGCGCTGCTGCTTTCAATGGGTGCGGGACTGCTGTGCTGCTACGCTCTGGGCACGGCCTGGTATGTGGCCGTTTACGCGCGGGCAGGGGAAGCAGCGAGCGTCTCGGCCGTCCTGACCGCCTGCGTACTGCCTTTCATCCCTGCCGATGCCGCAAAGATCTTCCTGGCCGCTGCGCTGACGAAGCGGCTGGCTCCCTACTGTGCGCAGCGCACATAACAGCAAAACATCACCTCGCCGCGTATCATACGGTGAGGTGATGTTTTTATGCTCAAGGAGCTGGGATACGACAGACAGCGGGCGGTGGCATATGCCCGGCGCTGGGCGTACTCGCGCAATCCGCTGTTTTACAACTTTACCGGCATTGGCGGCGACTGCACCAACTTCATCTCGCAATGCCTGCTTGCGGGCTGCTGCGTAATGAACTGCACACCCACCTTCGGATGGTACTACAGGAACGCCTCCGACCGCGCACCCGCATGGACAGGCGTGCAGTACCTCTATAACTTCCTGACCTCCAACCCCGGCGCCGGGCCATACGCCCGCGACGCGGACATCGGTGAACTCACTGTCGGCGACCTCATACAGCTGGGCGACGGCACGGGCCGCTTTTACCACACGCTCCTCATCACCGGCCTGCTCCGTGGCGGATACCTCGTCGCCGCCCACAGCTTCGACGCCCTCGACCGCCCGCTCGAAAGCTACACATACGAGCAGCTCCGCCCGCTCAAAATACTCGGCGCCCGCGCCGCGCGCTCCCCCGACCCGGGCTGCTTCTCAAACCTGCTCAACGGTCTCGCCCTGCCGGGGGCCTGCTGAAATCTGTTCATAAAAAGCAGAAAAAACCGCTGTTTTACAGCGGTTTTTTCTGGCAGGGGAAGAAGGTTTCGAACCCTCGGCCTACGGTTTTGGAGACCGTCGCTCTGCCAACTGAGCTATTCCCCTTTGAGTTGCTCTAATAATATAAAACAACGCGCGCGGAAAGTCAACAGAAATTTTCCGCGCGCGTCCTATTATGTCAGTTCAGGCCGGAGTAGCGCACCAGCATCACTGCGGTCTGCGCTCTTGTGGCGCTGCCCTGAGGCGAGATGAGGTTCCCCTCAGCGCCGCCTATGATGCCGCTCGCCACGGCCCATTTCATGGCCTCGATCGCCCAAGAGCCGACGCTGCCCGCGTCGCTGAACTTCGTAAGCTCCGCGGTCTTCGACACGTCCGCGCCGCTGTGCTTCGCGTACCTGTATAGTATCGCCGCGAACTGCTCGCGCGTGATGGGAGAGGCCGGGCGGAAAGTGCCGTCCTCGTAGCCCTCGACTATGCCGTTTTCTGAGGCCCAGCCCACGGCCTTCGCGTAGTACTCGCCCTCGGCCACGTCGATGAACGCAGCTGCGGACGCGGGCTCGGGAGAGCCCGCCATGCGCCAGAGCATCGTAACCAGCATGCCGCGGTCCGTCGCCGTGTTCGGGCTGAACGTCCGCTCGCCGGTGCCGCTCATTATACCGGCCTTGCAGGCTGTCAGCACCTCGTCGCAGAACCAGTCCGCGGTGGTCACGTCGTCAAAGGGAGCGTCCTCGATAGTGAAGCTCACGCTGATCGTCACGTCCTCGTCGGGCATCAGGAAATAGTAGCTGTGCACCGCGCCCTCCGTGCCGGAGACGTAGCACTGTACCGCCTTGCCCGAGGCGGTCGTGATTTTCGGGTTCTCGGGCAGATAGCCCGCCTTCACTGTGACATGGAAATAGATATTATCCTCCGCCGCGGCCTCGGCGCTGTCCACCGAGACGCTGCCGAAGCGGCTGTCACAGATTGCCTTCACGCTGTGCTTCTCCTGTCCCGCCGCCAGCGCGCCGCTGCACAGCAGCGCCGCCGCCAGCAGGAGACAGAAAACTCTCTTTTTCATGTGGGACACCCCCGTGATGACTCAGTTGCTGTTTTCAGTTGATGTAGGCGTAGAAGTTCATGAACATCTGCGCGACCGCGGCGCGGGTGGCGTTGCCGGTCGGGTTGAGCCTCGTATACGTCACGCCGGTGATTATCTCATTCTTCACAGCCCAGGCCATGGCGTCCTTTGCATAGTCGCTGATGCTGCTGGCATCGCTGTATCCAATGAGGCTGCCGCCGGTGGTGCTGTAGCCGAGCGACTTGGCGTAGCGGTAGAGGATGACCGCGAGCTGCTCGCGGGTGATATCCGTGTTCACGCCGAAGGTGCTGTCCGTGACGCCGTTTACTATGTTGTTCTTGGCGGACCAGGCCACGGCAGTGCTGTAGTACTCATTCGCGGCCACGTCGTCAAAGGAGCCGCCGCCCACATAGGGCTCGCCCGCCAGACGCCAGAGCATCGTGACCACCATGCCCCGCGTGATGTTGCTGTCCGGGGCGAAGCTCGTGGAGGTGACGCCGTTCATGATGTCCATTGTGTAGACGAACTGCACCGGCTCATAGAACCAGTCCCAGGAGTGCACGTCGGTGAAGGGCAGGTCCTTGTAGGCATAGCCGAAAATGGCGGTGATGGTCACGTCCTGATCGGGCATGTAGAAGTAATAGGTGTTCTCCGTGAAGGGAGATTCGGAGTAGGAGACACTCGTGCCGTCCTCGCCCTTGACGTAGAGCCAGGTGAGCTTGTAGTCCTTGTCCGGCTTCACGGTAATAGTCACCCTGTCGTCCTCGGAGGCGTTCTTGATGTCTACAGAGACGGTGCCGTGCTCGGACTTCTCGACATTGACCTTGTACTCGCCCTCGATGAACTTTACATAGACTCTGACCGGGTGCTCGGGCATCGTGAAGTAGAAATAGTCCTCATAAAAGCTCTCGCTGACGGCAATGCTCCTGCCGGTCACCAGGTCGGTGACGGTGATCTCGTCCACCGCGTAGCCGTCCTCGGGATAGCACTCGATATAAACTGTTTCGCCGTAGTCGAACTCGTCGTCCTGCCAGTAGTCGCCAGAGACAGCGGCTGTGCCATAATTGCCGTAGCCGTTATAACTGACGCTGACGGTCAGCTCGTCGGTGAACGTTGCGGAGACCGTGGTGTCTTCGTAGATATAGAAGCTGCAGGTGTAGCCGTAATACCAGTTATAATCGGCGTAAACCGGGTCTCCTCCGACCGTAAGTGACTTAAGATAGTAGCCATCGTCAGGCGTGACTGTGACAGTAACCAGCTCGCCGTAGTAATAATAACTGCCGTTACTGGGTTTAGATACGGTTATGCTGCCGTTTGCGCCAGCGGTAGCTGTAACGCTGTATTCTGCCACCTTGAACGTCGCGGTAATGGTGACGTCACTGGCGGGCATGGTGAAGGTGTTATTGCTTTCGTTCAGTTCTGCCTCTTTCACCGTGAGTGTGTTCAGCTCATAGCCCGGATCGGGATGGACATAGACCGTGATGGTCGTGTCTGCTGCGGCCGCAGTGGTACTTACGGTCACCGCACCGTGCTCGGCCTCCGCACACGTTATCGTGTACGTCGCCGCCGGCGATTCCTCCGTCGTATCTGACGTAGTCGGCTCTGCCGGTTCACCAGAACTCGAAGCAAACGCGCCCATGGCGAGCGTGGCCGCTGCCAGGCAGAGGACAAGCGCAATAAATATAAACTTAACTAATTTGTTCTTCATTTTGTCTACCTCCTCCTTTATTCTTAAAGATATCATACCAAGTGTAATAATACAAGTAGTGAAATCCCCCTGGCCGCAACCTTACAGAAATGTCACATTAGAGGCCGAAATGTAAGGCAAATCGATGGAACGGGGCGTCCGGGTCTGGTATCATAGGGGCGTGATCCAGAAGGAGGTACAAAAAATGTCATTGCTTGAGGTATCGAACCTGAAAAAGATATACACAACGCGTTTCGGCGGCTCGCAGGTGCAGGCGCTATCGAGCGTCAGCTTTTCCGTCGTCGAGGGCGAGTACGTCGCCATCATGGGCGAGTCCGGCTCCGGCAAGACGACGCTGCTGAACATCCTCGCCGCGCTCGACAAGCCGACCTCGGGCCGGGTGCTGCTCGACGGGCGCGACATCACAGCCATCCCCGAGCGCGAACTGGCCGCCTTCCGGCGCGACAAGCTGGGCTTCGTCTTTCAGGACTTCAACCTGCTCGACACCTTCACCCTGCGGGACAACATCTTCCTGCCCCTCGTCCTCGCGGGCAAGAGCTACGAGGAGATGAGCGGGCGCATCGGACCTCTGGCGCAGAAGCTCGGCATCGCCCAGCTCCTTGGCAAGTACCCTTACGAGGTCTCCGGCGGCGAGAAGCAGCGCGCCGCGGTCGCAAGGGCGCTCATCACCAACCCGCGCATCATCCTCGCGGACGAGCCTACCGGCGCGCTCGACTCCCGCGCCACCGACGCCCTGCTCAGGCTTTTCGGCGAGATAAACGAGGACGGCCAGACCATCCTCATGGTCACCCACTCCGTGAACGCCGCCTCCCACGCGGGCCGTGTGCTCTTTCTCAGGGACGGCGAGATCTATCACCAACTCTACCGCGCGGGCCAGACCGCCGAGCAGATGTTCGCAAAGATCTCCGACACCCTGACCGTTATCGCGCAAGGCGGTGAGCTCGGTGCGTAAGCTCTCGTTTTACCCAAAGCTGGCGGCGCGGAGCATGAAGTCAAACCGCCGCTTCTATGTGCCGTACCTGCTCACCGTCATCGGCACGGCCGCGGCCTTCTACATCATGGCCGCTATCGTCTCCGACCCCGGCACGGACGCGCTCGCCGCGGGAACAACAAACGGCCCGGTCTACGTCTCCATGTTCATGACCCTCGGCATGTTTGTCCTCGGGCTGTTTTCCTGCATCTTCCTGCTCTACACGAACAGCTTCCTGATGAAGCGGCGGCAGAAGGAGCTGGGCCTCTACAGCGTGCTCGGCATGAGCAAGACGAACATCGCCGGCATCATGGTCTTCGAGTCGCTCTACATCGGCCTCATCGGCATAGGCGGCGGCCTCGCCGTGGGCATACTGCTCCACAAGCTCGTGAGCCTGCTGCTGTTCCGACTAATGCGCCTTCCCGTACCCTTCGGCTTCTCTGTGCAGCCCATCGCCATCCTCATCGTCGTGCTCTTTTTCGCGGGGCTGATACTCCTGACACTCATCACGAATCTCGCGCGGGTGGGGCTTTCCAAACCAATAGAGCTGCTTCGTGGTGGAAATGTGGGTGAGAAAGAGCCGAAAGCCAGCTGGTTCCTCACAATAGTGGGGATACTCACCCTCGGCGCCGGCTACGTTGTGGCCACACTTGTGGACAACCCCGGCATGGCCGTGGCGGTGTACTTCCTCGCGGTCTTCGCCGTCATAATCGGCACCTACTGCCTTTTTACCTCGGTATCCATCGCGGTTTTGAAGGCGCTCCGGCGCAACAAGCGCTATTACTACAAGGCCAAGCACTTTATCAGCGTCTCGGGCATGCTCTACCGCATGAAGCGCAACGCCGTGGGCCTTGCGAACATCTGCATCCTCTGCACCATGGTCATGGTCATGGTCAGCGGCACGCTCTCGCTCTACCTTGGCAGCGCGGAACAGGTGAACGCCTACTGCCCCGCCGACGTGGTGGTGGAGGCGACGTATTATGCCAGCTCCAACGAAGATCACGTCTACAACGAGGAGACGGGCGAGGAGACCATCGAGTACCGAACGCCCTACGATGCCGCGGCCATGGACGCCTGGTTCGAGGACTGGTTCGCGGAGCACAAGCTGACGCCCTCGTCGGCGTCGGCGGTGGAGTACTATGAGTTTACGGCAGAGGTTCCTGCCGGCGGCATACGTCGGGTCATGGCCGTCAGCGCCGAGACCTACGCGCAGCTCACGGGCGAGCCGGTTCCTGAATTGGCCGCAGGCGAGGCGCTGGCGCACGTGCCCTCGGGCTATGGGCAGTTGGACGCGCTGAGCTTCCTTGACAGGGACGGCGGCACGGTCAGCATAGGCTTTGCCGGCGAGGCGAAGCTCACGGCCGTGCAGGTAGTGCTCAACAGGGTGGCCGTAAACTGGTCGGAGGAGGACGACGAGATAGTCCTCGTCGTGCCCGACCGTGCGGCGCTGCTGGAGCTCGTCGCGGGGCAGGAGAACGGCTCGTACGTCTGGCGCGGGCAGTACGACTTCGAGGCCTCGGACGAGGCGCTCTCCGCCATGGTGGACGACTACTTCGCCGCCTCGCGCGAGGACGAGGGCGCGGACGCGGGCTACTACGACGTGCTGCGCATCGACCTGCGCTCCGTGGCGGAGCAGGAGGTCTACGGCCTCTCCGGCGGCTTCCTCTTCCTCGGCGTGTTCCTCGGCATCGTGTTCCTTATGGCGACGGTGCTCATCATCTACTACAAGCAGGTCTCCGAGGGCTACGAGGACAATGCCCGCTTCGACATCATGCGCAAGGTCGGCCTCTCGGAGCGCGAGGCACGCCGCGCCATACGCAGCCAGATACTGACGGTGTTCTTCATGCCCATACTGGTGGCGGCGGTGCATATAGCCTTTGACTTCAACCTGGTCGTGCAGCTGCTCAGGCTCTTCTCGCTGACCAACATGAGGCTCACGGCGCTCTGCACGCTCGGCACGCTGCTGGTGTTCTGCGCGGTGTACGCCATCGTGTACGCCCTAACCGCAAGGTCGTATTACAAGATCGTCCGCCCGAACAGCGATAACGCGAGATAGGAGGCGCGGGATATGGAATCCACAAAGCTGCTCATCATCATCCTCATCGTGGCGCTCATCATACTCATTATCGGCGCGGCCATCGGCTTCGGCTGGGCGGGCTCAAACTGGTACACGCAGATAGACAACAGCCGCGTGAGGCAGATAAACCAGTCAGACGGCATGAACTTCGAGTACACGCTCAGCTGCTTCGATGCAGACGGCAGGCAGCGCGACATCAGCTTCAAGACCGAGCGCGAGCTGCGAGATGGCGTATATATCATGCTCAGCGTCCAGCCGCTCCGGGGCGTCACCGCATGGGAGGAGGTACTCTGGGACGAGCTTCCCGACGCCGTCCGTGAATACTATCCCCTCGAAACAGCAGCCTGACGCGGGATATATACAGAAAAAGACCGCCGCGACCGGCAGTTCCGGTCACGGCGGTCTTTCAATATTATGTCTACTTATTTTCCCACGCAGAATCTTGAAAAAATACGGTCGGTGACGTCGTCCTTAACGCTTCTGCCGGTCAATTCTGCCAGTGCGTCGAGCGCGGCCTCGGCCTCAGTCAGCACCGCGTCGGGTGTAAGCCCGGCTCCCAGGGCCTCGAGGGCCGCGCCCAGGGCGTCCGCGGCGCGGCGCACGGCCTCGGCCTGTCTCGCGTTCGTCAGCAGCTCGCCCGCAGGCATGTCAGGCTCGGGGCAGAGCCGCGCGACGGCGCGCTCCAGGTCGGATATCCCCTCCCCCGTCTTCGCGCAGATGCAGACGGTCTCGTCAAAGCTGCGGCGCAGGTCCTCCGGCGCGAGTCTCCGGGGCAGGTCGGTCTTGTTTATTACGCATATGCTCTTTTTGGCCTGTTTTGCGGCGTTTATGGTCTCTTTATCCTCGTCTCCGAGGGGTTCCGAGCCGTCGAAGACCGCGATTATCAGCTCTGCTTCCCCAGCCGCGCGGAGCGCTCTTTTGATACCCTCGCGCTCTATCTCGTCCTCAGATCGCCTCAGACCGGCGGTGTCCGTGAGGCGCACGAGGGTCTTCCCGAGCAGCAGCTTTTCCTCGATCGTGTCCCGCGTCGTGCCGGGGGTCGAGGTGACGATGGCCCTGTCATAGCCCAGCAAAGCGTTCAGCAGCGAGCTTTTCCCGGCGTTCGGGCGCCCGACTATCGCCGCACGCACGCCCTCCCTGAGCACCCGCCCACGCTCGAAGCTCTCGAGCAGGGCGGAAAGCTCGGCGTGCAGTTCTTCCAGTTTTTTCTCGTACACCCTCAACTCAAACGGCTCGATGTCTTCGTCCGGGTAGTCGAGCACGGCGTCGAAGTGAGATATTATGTCAACTATATCCGAGTAGACCCTGTCGCTTTTTTGGCTGATGGCGCCGCCGAGCTGGCCTGCGGCGTTTGAGGCGGCGGCGGCTGTCTCGGCCTCGATGATATCAATGACGGCCTCGGCCTGTGTGAGGTCGAGGCGGCCGTTGAGGAAGGCGCGTTTGGTGAACTCTCCCGGCCCGGCCTGTCTTGCGCCTGCGCGGAACAGCTCGTCGAGGGCGGCTCGGAGCACGACGGGCGAGCCATGGCACTGCAGCTCGGCGGTGTCCTCGCCGGTGTAGCTGTGTGGCGCCCGGCTCACTGTGCACAGGCACCAGTCGAGGGTGCGGTCAGAGGCGTCCACGAGCCTGCCGTAGACGAGCTGCCTGTCGCGGTGAGCTGACATGGGCCTGCCGTCCGAGGGCCTGAACACCTCATCCGCCACGGCCACGGCCTCGTCGCCCGACACGCGCACGATGCCTATGGCGGAAACGCTCTGTCCCGTTGCAATAGCCGCTATGGTATCCGACATGTGTACTGCTCCTTTCGGTGATCCGCCGGCCGGCAGCGCCCTTCGCGGCGGGAGTGGAGCCCCGCCCTGCGGGGGTGGCAAATATACTAAGGCCCCCCATATTTCAGGGGAGCCTTTTATACCATTTCCTCAGCCGAGCGTCAGCGTCTTACGCTCGCTCGTGTCGAACATGCGCACTATTATCGCTGCGACCTCGCTGCGCTTGATGCTGCTGTCCGGCAGGAACGAACCGTCGTCCCTTGAACCGTCCAAAATGCCCGCGCGGTAGAATGCGTATATCTCCGTCGAGCCTATGCTGCCCATCACAACGTCCGGTATGGCGTTGTCCGCCACCTCGTTGATGACCGCGTACTCGCTCGTCGGCAACGCGTTGTAAAACAGTCGCACGTAGTCCCTCCGGCTTATCGCCTGATTATACTGCGCGTCCGTCAGGGAGCCGTAGCTCTCCGGCGCTATGCCGTTATTCACCGCGTAGCTCACATAGGTCGTATACCACGGCTCGCCGTTTGTCAGCGTAACCTCGCCATTGTGGTACAGCTGGTGCATGCAGGCCGCAATCTTTATCGCCTGCGCCACCGTGAAGGTCTTGTCCGGCGCGTAGCTCGTCTCCGTCACGCCGTCCACGAGTCCCATCGCCACCGCCGCGTACACGTAGTCATAATACCACTCGCTCGACGGCACGTCCGCAAACTCTATCGACACGCTCGTCACCGGCGTATACCCGCCGCTCACCAGCAGCGTCGCCGCGCCGGAGGCCGTCACTGCAACGCTCGAAGACTCGCACACGATATACATCTGACCGCGGGCCACGCTGCCCGACGCGCTCTCGCGCCCAGTCGTCACGTTCAAAAACGCCCCGCTCACTTTCGACATTGCCGTGCCGCTCAGCAACGTCACGCTCGACCCCGCGCTCAGCTTCACGCCCTTGCCCGCCGTCAGCGTCACCTTGCTCGTCCCCGCGTTCGCGGACGAGACCGCCTCGTCTATGTCTTTCTCTGCGGCCTCAATGATGCCCTCGGCCCAGTTGTCCGCATAGCTCCTTGACACCAGCGGGTCATCCGCGCCGCCCGCAGCCGAGGCCGTGACCCCGCCCGCCAGCAGGCAGACGATCAGCACAAATGCCAGCACCCGTCTGCGCATTGAAACACCTCTTTATTTATGGTCTCTCCCGCTGGATTCAGCGTCCATACGCTCGGACATATAATATCCCAGCGCCAGCAGGCTGTCCGAAAAATGGATGTTCTCCACTATCACCTCGGACTCCGCCACATCCAGCTCCACATTAGTGAAGTTCCATATCGCCTTCACCCCGTGATTTACAAGCTCGTGCGCCGCGCGGTTCGCCATTATCTTCGGCACCGACAGCACCGCCATGTCCACACGGTTGTTCTCGAATATCTGCGGCAGCTCGGAGATATCGTGCACCCTGATGCCCGAAATGTCCGTTCCAATAAGCTCCGGCCGCACGTCGTACGCCGCCACCATGTGGAACCCGTATTGCTCGAAGCAGAAATTCTCGATGAGCGCGCGGCCTATGTTGCCCACGCCCACCAGTATGACCGAAAAGTCCCTGTTCATGCCCAGGATCGAGGCTATCTCGCCCCTCAGTCCGGTCACATTATACCCGTATCCCTGCTGGCCAAATTCGCCGAAGCAGCTGAAATCCTGCCTGATCTGCGACGAGGTCAGCGACATCTGCCGGCCAAGCTCCCCAGACGAAATGCGGTCCACTCCCGCCGTCTTCAACTCGTCCAGCTTGCGCAAATACCTCGGCAGTCTCCTTATTACGTTGTTTGATACCTTGAGCTGTTTCACATTTACCCACCAATTTTCTTTCACGCCCTGCTCGGGCCAATTTCATTTCAATTCATGATTATAGCACAAGGATTGCGTCATTTGCAATAGACAATAAATGCTGTCTTTTGCGGAAAAAATATAAATATACCCCTCAAATCGCCCTTTGCCGCTGATTTGAGGGGTATATTTTTGTCTAATTTTTAACCTATCGCGTACAGCAGCTCATCTTCGCTGCCGGCAGCCGAGTACAAATTCCCTCCATCGCTCGAGCAGATCAGTTCGCCCTCGTCGGCCCAGACCATAATCGTCTCGCTGCCATCCTCGAACTCAACGCTCACCAGATAGCTCGCCTCGCCGCTCACGTCCCCGGCTTCGCCCGCACAGCTGAGTATCTCCGCCATGGCGGTTATGCTCTCAGCGTCGCTCAGCTCTGCCTCCGCCTCGCCGCTCACCGTCAGCAGCCTGACCTCCGACGGCTCAAAACACAGACCCTTTTCCTCCGGCGCACTGTCATAGCTCTCAGGCGCGCAGGCGTCGTTGGCGCCGGCATCCCCACCTGCCGCGTCCTCGACCGTGTCGTCCGCGTCGAAATCCTTAGGCGCCGCCGCCAGACCAAACTGTGCAGGCTGCGCCGCAGGTGCGCCGTCGCTCGTCCTGCCTCCCAGCGCTCCGAGACGCACCGTCGTCAACACAGCCAGCATCAGGCAGGCGGCCAGGGCGAGATATTTCGGCCAGCTCTTTCCGGGCTTTCCCGCCGTCTTCGCCCCGGACTCGCCCCGGGTCCTTACGGCGGCCATCACGTCCGCTGTAAAACCGGCGGGCGCAGCCTCCTCCCCAAGCGAAAGGGATATCGACCTGAACGCATCGCACAGTCTGCGGCAGCGCGAGCACTCTCTCAGGTGGCTCTCGAGCCCGGTCTTCTCAGGCTCCTGCAGCTCGCCGTCCACGTACTCGCTTATCATTCGCTCATATCTGTCGCACTCTCTCATGCGTCCGCACCTCCCTTCCGCTCGTTTGACGCGACCGTACCCGGAATGTTCCCTTCCTTTATCAAAATCTCTGAAAGTTTTTTCCGCGCGCGGAAGATGCGCGATTTGACCGTGCCCTCCTCAAGCTTCAGCACCCGGCTTATTTCGTCGTAGCTCAGTCCATTTATCTCCCTGAGCAGCAGTATCTCCCGGTACTCGGGCGCGAGCTGCTCGAGCCCGCGGCGCACAGCCTCGCGCATCTCCGTGCGCTCCAGCCCCGCCTCGGGCGAAAACCTCTCATCCGGTATCTCCAGCTCGCCTTCCTCGCCATCCTCGTCCTCCCAGCTGAGCGACACCGTCCTCCGCTTCGCCCTTCCTCTCAGAAAGTCTATGCAGATATTGCTCGTCAGCCGATAGAGCCACACCGAGAACTTGCTCTCGCCGCGGAAACTCCCCAGCGAGTTGTACGCACGGATGAACGCCTCCTGCGCCATGTCCCGCGCATCCTCCTCGTTTCCAACCATCCGAAGTGCAAGGCTGTATACCTTATTCTGATGTTCCAGCACCAGCGCCTCAAACGCATCGGTGTCGCCGGAGCGCACCTTTACGATGATCTCCAGCTCTTCTTCCCGGGTCATTCCATCACTCTCTACATTATTATATCCATCGGCGGCCGGCCCTTTGCCATGTCCGCCGCTATCTCGCGCAGCTCGTCCAGCGTGGATATACGCACCAGCTTCTGCTTCCACGCCGCCGAGTGCGGCACTCCCTTCAGGTACCAGGGCAGCCGTGCCCGCGCCTCTATGCACGCGAGCCTCTCGCCCTTCTCCAGCGCTGCCGTCTCCACCTGCCGCACCGCCGTAGCCAGCCTCTCCGAAAGGCCAGGTCGCTCCGGGGCAGGCTCCTCGTCCAGCACCGCGTTTATCTCCGCGAACAGCCAGGGGTCGCCGAACGAACCGCGCCCCACCATACAGGCGTCCGCTCCCGTATACCGCAGGATGTGCGCCGCGTCCTCGCCCGAGAACACGTCACCGTTGGCTATGACCGGCACCGACACCTCCCGCTTTACTTCGCGGATGATATCCCAGTCAGCCCGGCCGGCGTACATCTGCACCCGTGTGCGCCCGTGTACGGCTATCGCCGCCGCGCCCGCCTGCTCGCAGAGCTTTGCAAATTCCACGGCGTTCACGCTCCCGCCGTCCCAGCCCTTGCGTATCTTGACCGTCACCGGCACGGGTACGGCCTTCGCCACCGCCGCGACTATCTCCGCCGCCAGCTCCGGCGTGCGCATGAGCGCCGAGCCGTCGCCGGACTTCACCACCTTGCCCACGGGACAGCCCATGTTGATGTCAATTATCTGCGCGCCGCAGATGTCCAGCGCGCGCTTTGCGCCCTCGGCCATTGTCTCAGGCTCGTGGCCGAATATCTGCGCCGACACCGGCCCGCTTCCCTCGGGGATGTGCAGCAGCGAGGCGGTCTTTTTGTCATTATAGCACAGCGCCTTCGCGCTGACCATCTCGGTGTATACCAGCGCTGCGCCCTGCTCCATGCAGAGGCCGCGGAAAGCCGAGTCCGTCACGCCCGCCATGGGCGCGAGCACCGCCTTTCCCGCAAGGCGCACGCCGCCTATCGAAAAGCCCTGCCTCACTTTAAGTCCAGCCCCACCGGGCAGTGGTCGCTGCCCATGATCTCCGGGCAGATGTAGGCCTTGTCTATCCGCTCGCGCAGCCTGTCCGAGCAGAGGAAATAATCTATGCGCCAGCCGACGTTCCTCTCCCTCGCTGCCGCGCGGAAACTCCACCAGCTGTAGGCCCCCTCCAGGTCGGGATACAGGTACCGGAACGTGTCCGTGAAGCCCGCCGCGAGCAGCTCGGTCATTTTGCCGCGTTCCTCGTCCGTGAAGCCGGGGTTCATGCGGTTCGTCTTGGGGTTTTTGAGGTCTATCTCCTCGTGCGCGACGTTCATGTCGCCGCAGACCACGACGGGCTTGACCCGGTCGAGCTCGACCAGGTAATCCCTGAAAGCATCCTCCCAGCTCATGCGGTAATCGAGCCTTTTCAGCCCGTCCTGTGAATTGGGCGTGTAGACGCAAACGAGGTAGAAGTCCTCGTACTCGAGGGTGATGACCCTTCCCTCGGAGTCGTGCTCGTCGTGGCCGAGGTTGTAGCTGACACCGAGGGGTTTCACGCGCGTGAACACCGCCGTGCCGGAGTAGCCCTTCTTCTCGGCGTAGCACCAGAACTGCTCGTAGCCAGGCAGGTCGAGTTCTATCTGACCGGCCTGAAGCTTCGTCTCCTGAAGGCAGAATATGTCTGCGTTAAGGCCCCAGAAGATGTCCTCAAACCCCTTTTTCATGACAGCCCGCAGGCCATTTACGTTCCAGGATATCATTCGCATGTCCATACCTCCCCGCGCACGGCGACCAGCCGGTTTATCTTTACGCCCTGCTCGTGGAATTTGGCCTCGTAGTCGGTCATGACGCCGGTGACGCCGTTCGCGTGCAGGTCGCGGGTGACTTCCTTGAGCGTCCAGCCGCAGCGCTGGAACTGCTCGACGCTCCACTCAAAGAGCATGACGTTGTCGGTCTTGAGCCAGACCTCTCCGCCGGTCGGCAGCAGGTCGAAGTAGAGCTTCTGGAAACCCGGGGCGGTGAGGCGGCGCTTGAACTGTTTCTTTTTGGGCCAGGGGTCGGGGAAATTTATGTATATCCTCGAGACCTCGCCGGGCGCGAAGAACTCCGGCAGCAGGGCAGCGTCGCGGTCGAGGAAGCGGACGTTCGTCAACTCTGCGTCCCTGACGCGCTCCATGGCGACGACCATGGCGTCGGGGACTTTTTCGACGGCGCAGAGCAGCGCGTCCGGCTCTGCGGCTGCCATGCCTGCGGTGAAGCGGCCCTTGCCGCAGCCCAGCTCGAGGCAGAGGCGGTCATGGCCCGGGAAATCGGCGAGCCATTTGTCTTTGTGTACTTCCGGTGTATTTTCAAGCAGCCCCGCGCAGCGCTCCCATCTGGGTACGAGGTTAGGTTTTTTTCTCATTCTCAAATTTACCACGCTCCGGACAGCATGATAACATACTCTGATGAAAACTTCAACGAAGAAAAGGTTGCGGTTTTGTGAAACTCATAGTATAATCAGAACTCACCGGGGTGTTGCGCAGTTGGTAGCGCGCCAGCTTTGGGAGAATACGCCCAGCCGGATAAATAAACTGAATAACCGGGTGTAGCGCAGTTGGTAGCGCGCCTGCTTTGGGAGCAGGATGCCGCAGGTTCGAATCCTGTCACTCGGACCAACTTTCTTTGAAAAACCGCCTTTTTAGGCGGTTTCAGCCTGTAGAAAAACCTGCTTTGGCGCTCAGGCCAGAGCAGGTTTTTGGTTTGTAAACAAGAACACGACGGGAAAAACAACCGAAAAGTCTTGTGCGTTTCCCCTCGATCTTGTTCGTTTGCCGCCATCCGGCCCCGGATGACTGGCCTTCCATTTCCAGGTGG
>OJRC01000113.1_pt1 | contig 64903 bp, 47 predicted proteins | sample 1599081 | NCBI WGS metagenome assembly OJRC01 (sample SAMN03922519, study PRJEB24848) | human gut metagenome | isolation source: stool sample | host: Homo sapiens | place: Germany | collected 2010-02 | reverse complement strand
AGTCGGGAAACATTGACGGAGATTGTATTTACAGGAAGGCCAGCATCGAGGCGCCGTCTGATAAAAGCGCATACCTTTTTAAATACATACTGGTCAAGTGATGAGATAAGATATTTCTTTTCAAAGATGGGAATGAATTTATCAGGCGGAATGATCAGTCCTTCATCTGTCTGCCAGCGTACCAGCGCTTCGGCCTGTGTTGCCAGACCTGTCTGCAAGTCGACCTTGGGCTGAAAGTAAACGAGGAATTCTTCATTTTCCAGTGATTTCAGCATGCGGTTTTCGATGGATTTTTCATAACGCAGCTGTTTACGGATACTTTCATCATAAACAGCATATTTTCTGTTAAGTCCTGTTTTTACAGTTTTACGCGCATAATTTGCACGGTCTAAAATACCTTCTATCTGCAGATCCTCTGCAAGGTCCTCCAGATAGCAGATACCGCATTGGACAGAAACTGCCTGACCACCGTACATATCATGCATGAATTCTGTTATTTTGATATCGACCTGCTGCTGCCGGACCATAATGTCATTTTTCTCATTATAGTAACGCAGAATAACGAAATTATCGGCGGAAACACGACCCAGCACTTCTCCTGTACGCAGTTCGTTACTAATGGTAGCAGCATAATTGATAAGGATCTCATCGCCGTATTTATACCCGAAAACATCGTTGATATATTTAAAATCAGCAAAATCAACATAGCTCAGCGAATATTTTTTAGTCGTTTGTGTGAGTAGTTTCTGAGCTTTTTTCTTAAATGTTTCAAAATTATAAGCACCGGTAAGCGGGTCTTTTGTCGTTATATCATAAAGTGTTTTGTTGCTGCTTTCCAGTGAATATAATTTACGCAGGTACACCATAAATAAGGCGATCCACATGATAATGATGCCTGCCAGCATTAAAGCAGAAAGAAGTGTCAGCTGGTGACTTTTGGAAGTAGTATAGTTATCAGCAGCGAAAACAGTATTATTGGCGATCTCAAAATGTACTTCGCTGGACTGCAGCAGCAGTGGTGAATTGGCAGGGTTTTGGCGCACGGCGTAAATATTGCTTTTTACCCGATGCCATAGTGTATTGAGGGCGGAAAACTGCTGCTGATAATCAACATTGGGAATTTTTTCCAAACCGTATTTACCGTCGGTGTTTTTAAGGTCATAAATGATATCGTCGATATAAGCTATAAGCTCATCGTGAGGCTGCTGCTGCAGCTCAAGCTTGACGAGCCGCTGGGTTGCGCCTCGGACGATGCCCAGGTAATTGATGAGTGTTCCGTAGGATTGTACTTTGCTGATTGAGTAAACAGTAAAGCTGCCTACGAATATCGATAACAAAAATAAAACGATAACGCTTATTTTGCCTAAATTTTTCATGGGGGAATCAACTCCGAAAAAGATTTAAAAAATTAGAATAATTTGAATTATAAATACTATTTATATAATCTTATAATATTTGAATTTAAAATACAAGATAATAAATTTTAATTATAAAAATAATTTTCTGCTGAATTTATCAATTTATCGTAAAATATTGAAGCGATAACTACGATTTTGATAGCTGACGAATTTTGTTGTTTTTCATAAATATATGAAAAATATAAGTTAGCCTTGACAAACTTAGAAAAATCACTTATAGTGTTCTTATGTAGGAACAATGAAGGTGAAATATGGATATTATTGAAAAACTTACTTATTTTAATCTGACCAGACAGGAAGCTACGCTGTATTTGACCCTGCTGGCAGAAGGACGGCTGACCGGCTATGAAGCGACAAAGCTGACAGGTATTTCCAGATCTAATACTTATACGGCGCTGGCAGGTCTGGTAGAAAAAGGCGCTGCTTATGTGCTTGAGGATAAGGCTACAAGATATACGCCGGTACCCTTGGATGAGTTTTGCGAAAACAGGGTAAGAAGACTGCAGGAACTGAAAGAAGAATTACTGCGTGAGCTTCCCAGTACGTCACAAAGCGTTGATTGTTATATTACGATCAAGGGAGCGACCGAAATCATCAATAAGCTCAAAAATACGATTGTTAAGGCTAAAGCCCGTATTTATGTTTCGGCAACAGATTCGGCTATCGAAGCTTTACGTGGTGAATTGACTGAGGCGGTAGGCCGGGGATTAAAGGTGGTCATTATCACCGGCAGGCCTTTTGTTTTGGAGGGTGCGATTATTTATTATGCGCATAAACCCAATAGCCAGATCCGTCTGATCGCCGATTCACAGGAGGTTTTGACAGGAGATCTGGCTGATGGCAGTAATTCAACCTGTTTATATTCCAGCAAACAGAATCTGGTAGATTTATTTAAGGATGCTTTGAAAAATGAAATAAAATTGATAGAATTGCTTCCTGAAGCAGAGAAAGGTGAGAAAGAATGAGTAAAAAACCCTTTGTAAGTAAAGAAAAATTAGATGAGATCGCCGCACAGTATGCAACGCCGTTTTATTTATATGATGAAGCGGCTATTCGTGAAACTGCGCGTCGTGTGAATAAGGCGTTTGCCTGGAATCAGGGCTTTAAAGAATATTTTGCCGTTAAAGCTACTCCTAACCCGGCAATATTGAAAATATTGCATGAGGAAGGCTGCGGTGCGGATTGTTCTTCGTATACGGAACTGCAGATGGCCGATGCCGTTGGTTTTAAAGACGATGAAATTATGTTTTCGTCCAATGCAACGCCGGCAGAAGATTTTCAGCTGGCAAGGCAATTGAATGTCACTATCAATCTGGATGATATCACTCATATCGACTTTCTGGAAAAAGTTGCTGATATCCCGGATACGGTCAGCTGCCGTTACAATCCAGGCGGGCATTTTGCCATTGCCAACAATATTATGGATAATCCCGGTGACGCCAAATATGGTATGACCAGAGAGCAGATGACAGAAGCTTATAAAATTCTTTTAAGCAAGGGTGTTAAACATTTTGGAATGCACGCTTTTCTGGCCAGCAATACTGTGACTAATGATTATTATCCGGAACTGGCACGGATATTGTTCCAGGTCGCTGTGGAATTGAAGAAAGAGACAGGAGCGCATATTGAGTTCATCAATCTGTCCGGCGGTGTCGGTATCCCTTATCGTCCCGATCAGGAGGGCAATGATATTATGGTTATCGGCGAAGGCGTACGTCAGGCTTTTGAGGATATCCTGGTGCCTGCAGGAATGGGAGACGTAAAAATTTTTACAGAGATGGGCCGTTATATGCTGGCTCCCTATGGGGCGCTTGTTGCTAAAGCCATCCACGTTAAACATACCTATAAAGAGTATATCGGACTGGATGCCTGCGCGGCTAATCTGATGCGTCCAGCCATGTACGGGTCCTATCATCACATTACCGTAATGGGTAAGGAGGATGCGCCCTGCGATCATAAATATGATATTACCGGCGGTTTGTGCGAGAATAACGACAAATTTGCTATCGACAGGATGCTGCCGGAAATCAATATCGGCGATCTGCTCTTTATTCATGATGCGGGAGCACATGGTTTTGCCATGGGTTACAATTATAATGGTAAACTGCGCAGTGCGGAAGTGCTGCTGAAGGAGGACGGCAGTACGGAATTGATTCGCCGTGCGGAGACTCCGGCAGATTACTTTGCTACTTTTGATTTTACAGGATTATTTAAAAATATATAGGCTGAATGAGGGGAAACAGGGCTGATATTTAATATCGGCCCTGTTTCATTATTTATGGTAAGATAATAGAAAATACTTTTTTAAAGGAGTGAAACAATGACTATTTTAGAGCATGAGATCATGATGACAGAGCAGCTGCGGCGCGTACCTGCTGATGAGCTGCAGGCACGCCTGAATAAATTCAGAGCCGTTATGGACAGAGAATTTCCCGGCTGGGAAATAGCCATCGTCAACCATAAAGTCAATATGTATTATTTTGCTGGTACAATGCAGGATGGTGTACTGGTAATCAGGCCGCAGGACGAGATTTTATGGGTCAGGCGCAGTTATGAACGTGCCTGCAATGAATCGTTGCTGCAGGATATCCGTCCGATGAAAAGTTTTCGTACTTTGGCTGAGTTTTATCAGCCGCTGCCTGCTAAGGTATACTTGGAAAATAAAACAGCGACATTGGAATGGCAGCAGCTGTTGTATAAATATTTGCCTTTTGCCTCTGAGGCAGGGATGGACAGTGTGATAAGTGAGCTGCGATTGATAAAAAGCCCTTATGAACTGGCACTGATGAGAAAATCAGGTTCTATTCATCGCAATGTTTTAGATGAACTGGCGCCGCGGTTTATTGTCCAAGGTGTGAGCGAGGCAGAACTGGCAGTCAACCTGTATGCAGAAATGCTGCGTCGAGGTTCGCACGGGGTAGCGCGTTTTAATTTGCCTTTAGGTGAGGATGTTGTGGGTCTGGCTTCTTTTGGGAAAAGCGGTCTGGTGAAAACAGCTTTTGACGGCCCCGGTGGTACAGGCGGCACTTGTGTCGCTGTACAGTCGATCGGCTCTGCTTTTCGTAAGCTGCAGGCTGGGCGTTTAGTATATCTGGATATACCCTGCGGTGTGGATGGTTATCATACTGATAAAACAGTGGTGTATTATTATGGAGATTTAGATCAGGATCCTTTCAGTGATAAAATCAGGTCTGCTTATGAGCACTGTGTTTTTCTGGAAGAACTGACAGCATCGCTGCTGCAGCCGGGCATGGTGATCGAAAATATCTACCGGCAGGTAATGGAACAGTTTGATCCACAGTATGAAAACGGGTTTATGAACGGCGGCAAATTTTTAGGACACAGTATCGGGTTGGTGATGGACGAATCTCCTGCGCTGGCAAACGGTTTCAAAGGTAAGCTGGAGGCGGGTATGGTTTTTGCTGTCGAGCCTAAGATAGCTTTACCGGGAATCGGTATGGTCGGTACAGAGAATACGTATCTGGTAACGGCAGGCGGTGCGAAATCACTGACAGGGAAACCTCAGCCGCTGCGCTGTATTTTATAAGTATTGCTATTGGCAGGAAAAAGCGGAAGAAGAGCGAATAAGATAAAGATATTATTGAAAACAGGAGCAGAAAAATGGAAAATAAAATTTTAGAACAGATCAAAAAATCAGAAACTGCCATGCTGGATACTTTGGCGCAGATCGTTAATATCGATTCAGGCTATGATGCTTTGGAGGGGATTGATGAGGTTGCTCATATCATAGGCGACTTTTTAACGCCGTATGGGTTTGAGGTGCAGTATATCGAAACACCGAATGCGCCTACACATGTACTTGCTAAACGTCCGCGTCCGGGCAAGAAAAAAGTTATGCTGATGGGACATATGGATACGGTTTTTCCTAAGGGGACGGCGGCTGCCAGACCGTTCAGGATCGAAGATGGCAAGGCTTATGGTCCCGGTGTTATGGATATGAAGGCAGGGATAGCGATTTCACTTTATACAGTTAAGGCATTGTTGGATAATGGCTGGGATGATACTGACCTGACGCTTTTCTTCTGCGGAGATGAAGAACCGGCGCACCCATTGACAGATGCTGTAGAATGGTTTAAAAAAGAAGGTCTGGGCAAAGATGCTGTTTTCAATATGGAACCAGGACGCGCAGACGGCAGTGTAGTTATCGGGCGTAAAGGCGTTATTCGCCCGGTGCTGACTGTAAAAGGTATCGCTGCCCATGCCGGAAACGAACCTGAAAAAGGCGCCAGCGCTGTTTTAGAACTTTGCCATAAAACTATTGCTTTACATGCGTTAACTGATTTAGAAGTCGGAACTACCTATAACGTAGGCGTTTTTAATGGCGGGAGCCTGGCAAATATTGTCGCCGATCGCGCAGAGGCACGTGTCGATATCAGATTTAAAACAGCTGAAGAAGCTGAAAAAGCAATAAAAAGTGTGGAAGCAATAGCGGCAAAAACTTATGTGACCAATACAACAACTACTGTAACAGAAAACAGGATCGAGTTTATGCCGCTGGAAACTACTGACGGCGTACAAAAGCTGTATGATCATTTGTCTAAACAGGCTGAAAAGCTGGGGCTGCCAGTCCCGGGAGCTTTATATGTCGGCGGCAGTGCTGATTCTGCCTGGACGGCCATGGTCGGTGCGCCGACTTTATGCGGGATGGGTCCGCAGGCTGTAGGTGCTCATAGTAATAATGAGTATTTATTCGTGCCGTCGATGACTGAAAGAGCGCAGCTCCTGGCGATGTGTATCATGCATCTGGATGAAATGCAGTAATAAGCGGTTAAGCATAAAAAAACAGTATGGGATTAAATCTCATACTGTTTTTTATTTTGGAATTCATTTATAAATTTTCTGAAAATATGATTTTTTATGAGCAAAAAGCAGGAAAAAAAGCATGGTAAGCGAATAATATAAGAATTATACTTGTATTTATGCAGAGGAGAGTTTTGATGAAAACGAAAATTTTAGATCAGATCAGAGGATCAGAGCAGGGGATGCTGCAATTACTGGAAGAATTGGTGAATATTGATTCAGGAGCAGATGCTTTGGCCGGTATAAATGCGGTGGCACAGAGAATAGGAGCGTTCTTAGAAGTGCTGGGATTTACTGTAGAATATCTGGAAACTGATGGTGCTCCTGTACAGCTGCTTGCTAGGAAAGCGCAGCCCGGTAAAAAGCAGGTACTGTTTTCAGGGCATATGGATACGGTGTTCAATCAAGGTACAGCGGCGGTTCGCCCATTCAAGGTTGAAAACGGACGGGCTTACGGCCCAGGCGTACTGGATATGAAAGGCGGGCTGGTTATGGCTTTATATGTAATCAGGGCCTTGCTGGAGAATGGCTGGCAGGAGACGGATATGACCGTTTTACTGTGCGGTGATGAAGAAATGTCACATCCTTTTACTGATGCGGTGGCACAGTTCAAAAAAGCGGGCGCAGGGAAGGATGCTGTTTTTAATCTGGAATTTGGACGCGTTGACGGCAGCGTCGTTACGGGCCGGAAGGGAACTACCAGGCCAACGCTGGTAGTAGAGGGGATCGCTTCACATGCGGGGAATGAACCTGAAAAAGGCGCCAGTGCGATTTTGGAACTGGCACAGAAAACAGTAGCTATCCATGCTCTCAATAATTTTGCTGTTGGGACTACATATAATGTTGGTGTTGTCAGCGGCGGTACTATGGCTAATATTGTTGCTGATAAGGCCGTTGGCGAGGTTGATGTGCGCTTTAAAACTATTGTCGAAGCAGAAAAGTCTATTGCCGATGTGCAGCGGATTGTAGAAACGAATTATGTTCCTCATACTAAGACTACGGTAACTGGCAATGTGATTAAATTTATGCCATTTGAAACTACACCCGGAGTGCAGCGGCTGTACGAACACTATGCAAGTCAGGCTGAAAAGCTCGGGTTGGCAAAACCGGGTCAGCAATATGTTGGCGGGGCTTCTGACGCGGCCTGGCCGGCCATGACAGGTGCACCCACTCTGTGCGGTGTAGGACCCTGCGGCGCCGGGGCTCACAGCGACAGTGAGTATATAGAGGTAGCTACATTAACTGAAAGAGCGCTGCTTTTGGCCAGCTGTATTATGGAACTGGATGAATTATAAGCAAAAAGACGAGTCCTGACGGACTCGTCTTTTTTATGCAGGTTTAATTTTTACCAAAAAATATTTCCAGGTCAGTATCTACATCAGTGATTCCGGCAATACCAAAGTTTTCGATCAAGACATTGGCAACATTTGGTGACAGGAAGGCCGGCAGAGTAGGGCCGAGATGAATATTTTTAACGCCCAGGGAAAGCAGTGCCAGAAGAACGATAACGGCCTTTTGTTCATACCAGGCGATATTGTAAACAATAGGCAGCTGGTTGATATCATTCAAGCCAAAAACTTCTTTCAGCTTGAGTGCGATCAGCGCCAGCGAATAGGAGTCGTTGCATTGACCTGCGTCTAAAACACGGGGGATGCCGCCGATATCGCCGAGCGGCAGCTTATTATATTTATATTTGGCACAGCCGGCAGTCAGGATAACAGTATCCTGTGGCAGAGCTTTCGCGAAATCTGTATAGTAATTACGTGCCGGGCTGCGTCCGTCACAGCCTGCCATAACAACAAATTTTTTGATGGCTCCGCTTTTGACTGCGTCAACGACTTTATCTGCCAGAGCGAGGACCTGGTGATGTGCAAACCCTCCTACAAGTTCGCCGCTTTCCAGCTGTGTGGGAGGAGGGCACTTTTTAGCGTGTTCAATGATAGCAGAGAAATCTTTTGTTTCCCCGATTTCTCCATCAATATGTTTACAGCCGGAAAAACCTACCGAGCCTGTAGTGTAGATACGATCTTTGTAGCTCTCTTTGGGCGGCACTAGACAATTGGTAGTCAGAAGGATCGGACCATTGAAGGCTTCGAATTCTTCTTTTTGTTTCCACCAGGCGTTGCCGTAGTTGCCTGCAAAATGAGGATATTTCTTGAAAGCCGGATAATAATGTGCCGGCAGCATTTCAGAATGGGTATAAACGTCGACGCCTGTATTAGCAGTCTGTTCCAGCAGCATTTCTAAATCACGCAGGTCGTGTCCGGAAATAAGAATCGCGGGATTGTTTCTGACACCAAGCTCAACTTTTGTGATCTCAGGGTTGCCATAGGTCGAAGTGTTGGCAGTATCAAGCAGTGCCATAACTTTGACGCCGAAGCTGCCTGTTTCCAGGACAAGGGATGTCAGGTCATCGGTACTCAGACTGTCATCTAAGGTTTTTGCTAAAGCTTTCTGCAAAAAGGCATCGATAGCTGTATCGGCGTAACCCAGAACGTTAGCGTGTTTGTTGTAAGCAGCCATACCCTTTAAGCCGTAGAGGGTCAGCTCACGCAGACTGCGTAAGTCTTCATTCCCGGTGTCCAGTACTCCCACCTTGTCAGCTTTTAAGGTCCTTTCTTCTGCGGTGCGATATTGCCAAGAAGCGGCATCGCTCAGTCCTGTATCGTCATGGAGCTGTTCAAACAGTTCGTCACGGCTGGATAGAGTTTCATTGATTCTGTCGATAAAACGGTCATCGTCAAAATTAGCGTTAGTGATGGTCATGAACAGGTTAGTAGTGATCAGCCGGTCGATGGCTGCTGGGATTTCTTTGCCTTCAGAGCGCAGGCGGGTTGTTATTTCGGAAAGTCCCTTGGTCACATAAATCAGCAGGTCCTGCAGATTAGCGGTTTCAGGTTTTTTACCGCAGACACCTCCAAACATACAGCCTTTATTGCCGGCTGTTTCCTGACATTGAAAACAAAACATTTTCGGTTCCATAATATCACTCCTTATAATTATGGAGATTTCCTTCTCCTTTATTGTGGTTGCTGCCATAACGGCAGAGTAGACAAATACTTCTTTCATGTTTATGATATTATAATTACAGTTTAAAGTAAGTTGTATTTACAACGGAAAAGAGATTTCTTTATTGCGAAAATAGTTGTTTCTAAATAAAAAATCCGCTGCTGCTTGCTATTTATAGAAAGTACTAAAAAATTACCACCGCTGGCTTAGCCAGCGGTGGTAATTTTTTAGCATTGTTATTTGTATTTGCTGATCTTCAGCAAATAGCGGACGGACAGCTTGCTGGCCGACTGCGTACTGGTTAGCGCGGCAGAAAAAGTAAATTTCACAAAAAATTAAACGTGTCTTGTGGGGGGGTACAATGATGCTATAATATAAATAGGTATAGCTAATGTTTTTAAAATATTTATGAAAAAAGATTGATTAAATAAGTAAATAATAAATATTTAAAACAAAACAGGGAGAGCTAAAGGATGAAAATTAAAATTTTAAGTTTGGTGATGGTGTTGAGCTGTACGACCGCTTCGGCAGCAGCAGTTCTGCCAAACAGCAGCGGGGATCTGCGCGCTTTGGAGGAAAACCGGGCCCAACAGGAAAAAACGGCCGTGCTGACTAAGGAAGAAGCAAATCAGGAGGTCAGCGGCAACAGAAAGTTTTATCTGGAAAAATTTGTCTTTACCAGTACTGACGAGCTGCCACAGGATGAGCTGGCAGAGATGGTACAAAGCAAATGCCGCCGTGAAGTGGATTTTAACGAAGTGCAGCAGGCGGTCGATAAGGTTACCATGTATCTGCGTGGACAGGGCTATGCAGTGGCTACGGCATTCCTGCCGCAGCAGGAAATCAGCGGCGGCGTTATTGAGATCAGAATAGTGCTGGGACGTCTGGGCGCAGTGCAGATCAATAATACTGCGGCCTTGGCGGACAGTCAGGCACAAAAAGCTGCGTCTGTCTTAAAACATGGCGAACTGCTGCGTACAGACAGGCTGGAAACCATTTTGAACAATCTAAGCGATCTGGCAGGCATCACAGCCGTAGGCATTCTGAGAGCAGGACAGGCCCACGGCACCAGTGATTTTGTGATCAATATCGAAGCTGATCGTCCTGTTGAAACGATTTTATATACAGACAACTATGGCAATAAATACAGCGGCCGTTACAGATATGGCTTCCAGACCACAATCAACAACCCCGGCAAGATCGGCGATAAATTTTTTCTGGGCGGGATGCTCTCCAATGACAACCTGCACAACTATAATCTGGGCTACGAAATGCCGGTCGGCAGCAGGGGCACGAAGCTTGGCGTCAGCTATAGCCTGATGGACTACACCCTGAGCGGCTTTTATAATATCCTGGACGCGGTCGGCAGAGCCAAAACCTTCAGTATCTACGGCACTACGCCGCTGGTAAATACTTCTTCCAATTATCTGGCGGCAGTCTACGGCTACGATAACCGGCAGCTGCAGGATGAGCTGCGCGTCTTTGGTATCGATACTAAAAAACACAGTAATGCGCTGCATGCCGGCATTGTGGGCAATGTCAAAGGCTCTGCCAGCTATACAGGCTACAGCGCCTTGTATTATGCAGGACATTTGACCTATGACGATGCCAGCAGCTACACCGAGGGCAGTTACCATAAATTCAATACCGACATCAACCATATCCGCAGGTTGGGCAACGTCTGTAACCTGCATCTGAACTTTCACGGCCAGCTGGCTAGCAAAGACCTGGACGGCAGTGAACAGTTTGTTTTGGGCGGCGCTAACGGCGTAAGAGCCTACCCGCAGGGTGAAGCCAGCGGTGACAGCGGTTATCAGGCTACTGCCGAGTTGCGTTACGCTACGCCGCTGCCCAATCTGACCCTGGCCACCTATATCGACTGGGGTGAAGTAGAGCTGGGTAAAAGCTACGGACAGCACCGTAATCTGGCAGGCTGGGGCATCGGCCTGCAATATGCCAGAAGCAACGACTACTATCTGAGGCTTGATTATGCGCGCAAGCTGAACGGTGAAGCCTTTACTAGTGAAGAAAACGATAAAAACGGACGGCTGTGGTTCTTGGCGTACAAAATGTTGTAAAACCGATAGGAAAAGGATGAGGAGCGGAGATGAAAAACAGGAAAATGCTTTTGTATAAAAAGATCATGGTCACAGTTTTGAGTAGCAGTATGCTGCTTTTACCCAACTGGAGCTATGCGTTGCCGCAGGGCGGCCAGATCGTAGGCGGCAGCGGCACTATCGGCACGCCCAGCGGCGAGCTGAATATTACCGGTAATGGTGGGCACATGGCTATCGACTGGAACAGCTTCAATATCGGGAAGGGAGAAACAGTAAATTTTCAACAGCTCAAAGCTGTTTTGAATTATGTGACAGGCAGCCAGCGCAGCGAGATCTTTGGTAATTTGAATGGCAACGGTGCGCATGTTTTCCTGCTCAATCCCAATGGGATTTTGTTTGGGGAATCGGCGCAGATCAATGTGGGCAGTCTGACAGCATCGACAAGAAGTCTGTCCGAACAGGCCCGCCGAGGCTTTAATGGAAAGCTTGGAGCTTGGGAAAACGGTGATATTGCGAAAATCCAGGCAGATATTGTGAATTTGGGTACAATAGCGGCTAACACCATAAGTTTTGAAGGAAATAATATCTCGATCATCAAGGCTGACACACTGCAAATACAGGGCGGTGATTTAAGCAAAGTCAGCTTAAAGGCTAAGAATAATATCAATATCGGTTACGAAGGAACAGATAAAACGAACACAAATGCAATAAGTCAGAAAGCAAGCGTTTTGGGATTGCAGGGCAGTACACTGGACGGCACGGTTAAGGCGGTCAACGACTGTCTTTTGATCAGCACTGTTGGCGAACTGCAAAATATCCAAAATAATCTAAACGGCAACTATATGCTGAAGGGTGATATTGATGCCAGCACTACAAAAAGCTGGAACAGCAGCGCCGGTTTTAAACCAATCGGCGATGCTAAGAATAGTTTCGCTGGTGTTTTTGACGGCATGGGTTATGCGATAAATGACCTGTATATAAACAGGGCAAGTGATGATTATGTCGGCCTATTTGGCGTAGTTGGACGAGACGGTGTTTTAAAGAATTTTACACTTACAGGTGCTATTACAGGTCATCGTGAAACTGGGGCAATTACTGGTAGGAATGAGGGATCGATCAGCCATGTCAACAATGAAGCAAAAGTATTTGGGCAAAGTACAGTCGGTGGTATTGTCGGATATAATGCCGGACAGCTGGAGGTTGTTAATAACAAAGGCATTATCAATGGTAGCGAGAGAACCGGGGGAATTAGCGGGCATAATGCAGAAACTGGCATAATCAGTGAGGCTGTCAATAATGCAGATGTTACAGGATTAGCAAAAGAACCGCCTTATATAGGCGGCATCTGCGGTTATAACGAAGGCGGCAGAGTGGAGAAAATAAAAAACTATGGCACAGTGACAGGAGCTTTGGATATAGGCGGTATCGTTGGTCATAATTATGGCGGGGTAATAGATACTGCGGAAAACTATGGTAAAGTGGTTGGGATAAATACTACTGAAATCAATAATAAGCAGCAGGTAGGTGGTATTGCTGGTATGAATAGAGGTAACGGTACAATCAACAATGCCTGTAATGAAGGTGCTGTAGAAGGATACGAACTGGTAGGCGGTATCGTTGGCACTAATTTTATCAGTGGTACAGTAAGTAACGTTATAAATAAGGGCAGCGTTTCTGCTGAAAACCAGGCGGGAGGTATCGCCGGAAAAAATGATGATATTATTATTAATGCAAAAAATGATGCAGCTGTTACCGGTAAGAACTATATTGGTGGTATCGTTGGTTATAATGAAGCTTTTACGACAGGAAGATTGGAAAATGTTAATAATTCTTTTAATGGTATAGTAACCAGTAATGGTAATTATATCGGTGGGATAACAGGCAGGAATAACATTAAAGGAACAATCATTAATTCGAGCAATCAAGGAAATATAAATGCAGTTAGTGCTTCATATGTATCAGGAATAGCCGGATATAATTATGGTACGATCATTAATACAGCTAATGAGGCAAATATTAGCGGTGGTGTGGAAAAGATCGGCGGCATTGTTGGCTATAATAACGCGGGAACGATAGAAAACTGTTATAATACCGGCAATATCACTTGTAAAAATTATGCAGGAGGCATTGCAGGTTATAATTATGCGGGAAAACTAATTAATAATTATAACACTGGCAGCATTGCGGGTATTTCGCAATTTATAGGTGGAATCAGTGGATTAAGTATAAAAGGCAATATAGAAAATTGTTATAACACTGGTACTATTAGTGGAAATCATTACTTAGGTGGTATTACAGGAAAGAACGATACAAATAATACTATTAAAAATTCCTATAATATTGGAGAAATTTTAAGCAAAAATATTTCCCAATATGTAGGAGGTATCTGCGGTTATAGTAACGGTGCCATAATTAATGTGTATAGTGTCAGTAAGATAACAGGTAAAAGTAACTATGGCCCGCTTATTGGAATGACAGGTAAATACTCTACCGTAAATAATGCTTATTATTACGATTTTACTGCTACATGTTACAAAAAACATGATGATAGTGCAGAATATACAACTTTAGAAGCATTCAATAAGGCTTTTGCAGAAGGGTTGGGCCATGACGATAAAAACGCCTGGCAGACAGGACAAAAACAGACAGCTCCGTATTTGCAAAGCTTTTTAGAAACGATCAGCGGCAGTGTCGGCAATGTGGAGGCCACGGCAGGCAGTGACTATAAGGCAGCGCTGCTGATCAGGCTGCAGGAATTAGGGATAATAGTATAACCTGATAAAATATTGGGACTGGAGAATTTAGCAGCAGGCGAATATGATTTGAGCGAGCTGTTATATTCCACGCAGGACGGTTATGACCTGCAGCTGACAGGCAAACTGGTGTTAAAAGCTGAGCCGCCAAAACCTGAATCCGTTCCCGATTTGGGAGATATGTATGCAGCCGCTTTGATCTGCATTCAGAAAAAAGTTCCGTATATGTGGGAAGAAAACGTACCTGATGACAGGCGATTGCATATTGATGAACAACGTAGAATCAGATTGGACAGCAACAGCGTAAAAATTGAGCCAGCGATTTTTGATGAGATTAATTTAAAGAAAGCAGAAATATTAAAAGAATAAAAAGAAAAAAGATTTAAAAATTGCTGCAAATAAAAAAGACACGATTTTAATCGTGTCTTTTTTGACTGTGAAATTAAAGGAATTGCTCTGCTTTACATGGTCAAAATTTTCATGATGAACATGGCAATACCAGCATTCAGGAAAGAAATGCTGAGCAGGATCGGATAATGTCTGGAAGGAACGCCGGCAGTACCCAGCAAACGGCCCAGATATTGGATCTTGGAACCCAAGAGGTAGATAGCGGGGATAACGATGGTAATCGAGCGTTCATCGATGCCGCCGTCGTTATAAAGCGCCATGCAGACACCAACAGCGCCACCCATGGACATGAGCGCACTGAACAGTACCATGATTGCTTCGCCGGGAAGACCCCAGATGGCCATAACAGGAGCGAAGAATTTACCTGCCAGAGTCAGCAGTCCGGTAACGTTTAAGATTTTGATGCAGACATAAGCCATCAAAACGTTAGGGATAATATTATCAATAGCGATGTTCCAGCCTTTGCGGGCACCGCGAACGAAGATATCCATTAAGGAAGGTTTTGCTAATTTTGCGTTAAGTTCCGCCTCTGCCGCAGCTGCAGCGTCTTCGGGAGCGTGGTTGATTTTTTCTTCACTCATGCTTATGCGGCCTCCTTGCAGAATATTTTTACATAGGCGCGCATCATATTAGCGCCGAAAATTTTCATAACAAACAGTACTGCCAGAGGTATGGAAATAGGTACTGTTAAGAATCCAAACAGTGCGGAACCGGAAGAAAGATAATTAGTGATCAGGCCGCCTGCTGTAAACTGGAAAGCACTGAAAATCAAAAGTTCATTATCAGTGATCTGTTTTTCCAAATGTAATTGTCTGGTCATACCTGCGCCGGCGTCAGTGCTTTGCAGTGAAGAAACGAGCGCGATACCGCAGATACCAGGAATACCAAGGATCGGACGCAGAATCGGAGTCATCAGCTTTTGAGCTGCTTTAAGACCGCCGTAATGCTCAACTACTTCAATGAGGCCCATTGCCAGCATAACGCCGGGAGCCAAACCGAAAGCAAACAGGAAGCCGTCGCGTGCACCGCTGCCGCCTTGACCTGAGAATGTTGCTTTAGCGCTTTTCATTGTACCGAATTTACCGTTTAATGTGTCAAAGTCGAAAATATTCAGACCATGACCGGCATTTGCAAACAGACCGGAGAAAATTGCAATGGCGATAACCAAAACAATGTATCCGGAGAGCGGAACCTTATTTAAGGTTTCCTTAACTTTGTCCATGTGGGAACCCCTCCTCAAATTATAGATAAGTGCAAGTTTGCCATCCTGATAAGAAACAGAATGTGCTTTACATTATATCTAAAAAACAACTATTTGACAAGGGAAAACTGATAAGTTATCAGTAAAATTTCGCAATATAAAAGAATAAGATTACTCACCCTCGGCCATTTTACGAAGATCTTTGGCTAATGTATCGTCGGTGAGGACATAAAGGAAGTCGCCTGCCCGCAATCTTGTGTCACCTATAGGTATCAGGTCGCTTTCGCCGCGCTTGACGTCCACGAGCAGTGTATGCTCAGGCCAGTTGATTTCTTTGATCAGACGTCCGTCGATAGGACTGCCGCTGCAGACTGCCAGTTCAATGACGTTCCGCTGTCTTTCACAGTGACTGCCGTCATTTTTATTGGCGGACTGCAGACTGCGTGCCAGCAGTTCTTCATAGATCGGTTTGCTGCGGCACAGCTCGGCGGCAATAAAGGCCACGATTGAGGCAATGGACAAAACCAGCATATGCTGGAAGGAGCCGGTCATTTCCATAATAAGGATGATACCGGTGATCGGAGCCCGTACCGAGGCGGAAAAGAAAGCCGCCATAGAGATGACGATGATATTGGAGTAAAAAAAGGGGTCAAGAAGCCCTAAAGCGATCATGATATTGCTGATGACACTGCCTGTGAGTGCTCCAATGACAAGCATAGGCAGAAAGAAGCCGCCGGGGACACCGCTGCCGTAGCTGAGCATTGTAAAGATGAATTTACCTGCCAGCAGCAACAGTAAAGCCTGCAGAGTGTAAGGTGTTTTGGCAATATTGTTGATCAATTCGTTGCCGCCGCCCAGCACCTGCGGATAAACAAAACCTAAAATACCGGCGCAGAATAATGCGAAGACTATTTTGCTGAACGGAGTAGGGAAAAGTTTGTAGAAACGGGGAATATTTAAAAGTCCGGCGTTAAAAACTACGCCTGCCAAACCTACGACCAGGCTTAAAAGGGCCACATAGCCATAATATTCCAGCGGCAGGAAAGGCAGACCGAAAAAATCAAAAATAGTGTCGTTACCAAAGAAGAAACGTGAAATAACCGTTGCAGTCATTGCGGCAGCCATGGCTGGCAGCAGGACGACGACGGAAAAATTGCGGTGCAGTTCTTCTAAAGCAAAAATAACGCCCGCTAACGGAGCGTTGAAGGCTGCTGCCAAGCCGGCACTGGCGCCGCTTGTAAGCAGGTAACGTTCTTCGAGCCGGGTACGTTTCAGCAGGCGGCTGAGTCCCTGTGCCGTTACGGCGCCGAGCTGGATCGAAGGCCCTTCCCGCCCCAGGGAAAGACCAGCTCCGATGCCGATGATGCCTGCGAGCAGTTTGACCCAGAGGATTCGCAGCCAGCGCATTTTAATGAAGCCTAAAATAGCGCCTTTGACCTGAGGGATACCGCTGCCGGCAGCCAGAGGTTCATATTTTGTCAGTCTGTCTAAAGTGAAGGCTATTACAGCTAAAGCGATGAACCAAAAAGCGGTCCAATACCAGTCTGTGTTTTTAAGAAAGGTGTAAATATGTTCACGGTTAGTTTCTACCAGATGCAGGGACCAGCGGAAAAAGCTGATGATCAGCCCTGAAAGGATACCGATTATGATACCTTCAATAAACAGCTTCAAACGGAAGCTGCGCCAGTTATTGAGCGCACGGTAGGTATTTATGACTTGATCTTTTGCTAGCATTGTCAGGACTCCTTATAATCACCGCGGCCTTCGGCTATTTCATAGCCGATAGAATGCAGCCGTGCGGCGAGGTCATTCTTGGCTTCGGCGGCTTCTGCTCCGCTACAGAGTTTATTATCATAAAGAAGATAATTTTGGCGGACATCTGCCGGGGAAAGATTGGGCATTACAACATTGGCACCTGCTAAAATACCAAGCTCACGTCCGTTGGGAACGATGGTGCCGAGAGCCGTTGTCGCAGGCAGTAATACCTTGGGAAACATCAGGCGCAGGACGGACAGCAGTGTTAAGGTCTGTTCCAGCGTTCCTGCGGGATAATTTTTAAAGGGTGTAGCATGGTGGGGAATGAAGGGACCGATACCAATCATCTGCGGCTGCAGTTCACGGATAAAGGCCAGGTCTTCGAGCAGATTAGCCATTGTTTGCCAGGGCGAGCCTACCATAAAGCCAGTGCCGACCTGATAACCCAGTTCTTTGAGATCGCGCAGGCAGCGTTTGCGGTTACTCAGTTTGAGTTCTGCCGGGTGCAGTCGTGCATAATGTTCGCTATCTGCTGTTTCGTGGCGCAGCAGATAACGGTCTGCGCCTGCTTTTTTCCAAAGCTGATAGGCTTCACGGCTGCGTTCGCCAATGGAAAGTGTAACGGCACAGTCAGGATAAGCCTGTTTTATGGCGCTGATGATAGCTGCCAGATCTGTGTCGCTGTAGATAAGATCTTCGCCACCCTGCAGAACAAAGGTCCTAAAGCCCAAGGCGTAACCCTGCTCACAGCAGGAAAGGATTTGTTCTTCGGTCAGGCGGTAACGAACAGCTTCTGTGTTGCTGCGTCGTATTCCGCAGTAATAACAGTCATTTCTGCAGTAATTGGTGAATTCGATCAACCCGCGAATATAGATTTTATTGCCGAAAACAGCCTGAGCAGTTTGCTGTGCAGCCTGAGCCAGTTCTGCATGGATGACAGCGTCGCTGAAAGCGGCTGTGAGCAAGGTCTGCATTTGTTCCGGCTGCAGCTGGTGTGTGTGCTGCAGTGTGTGTATCAATTGTTTTATATCCATAATATGTGACCTCTAATTAATGATATATGTTTATTATAGCATATGTACAAATGCAGCGAGTAATCGTTGCCAAGGCAATTTATATTTGTTATAATTGTAAAACAATAAGTAATTAATAAAAAATATGAAAGTGAGAATTGAATGGCTTTAAAGGGTATGGATAGTATAGAACTGGAAGAAAATATATATCCGATAGATGCAATCGATCAGGAGCTTGCAAGGAATTTAACTATAGATAAATTATTTGATGTTTACCGCTTCGTGGATATGAGGACACACTTAGTCCACGATTATAATGACGGCAAGATGTGTGAGCCCTGCCGCAAATGTTATGAGCTGTGGAATCGCAGTAAGCCCTGTCCGAATTGTTCATCCGAAAGGGCTGTTCAGCAGAAAAAGCAAATCATGAAAATGGAATATCTGGGAGATAAAAGTATTTTGATCCTTAGTACGCCCTGGGAGCAAGATGGTAAAGAATATGTGCTGGAGCTGGGACGCGATGTGACAAATTCTTTCAGCGTTTATGATGCTACCAGCGAAGACAGCAGTGAGCTGCGGGAACTAATCAGCAGTTACAGTGAACTTGCGGCCCGTGACAGTTTTACGGGCCTTTACAGTAAAGGCCATGCCAACAATCTGCTGCAGGAAATGTTTGCTGTTCAGAAAGAACAGTTAAAGCTGACGCTGGCGCTGATTGATATCGACCATTTTAAAAGTGTCAATGACAGGTTTGGGCATTTATGCGGCGATGAGGTCATTCTTTATGTAGTTGACAAAATAAATGCGCTTAATGAGCAGTGCAGCGGCTGGGCAGCCAGGATCGGCGGCGATGAGTTTTTACTGGCCTGCCCTTTCAGTGATAAAGACTATGTGGAAAGGCTTTGCCTGGAAATGTCGGAAACGATTACAGGTCACCGTTTTAAAAAGGGGCACAGTGAGTACAGTATAGCAATCAGCTGCGGCGTGGCGGCTTATGACGGACAAGAAACCCTGGAAGAGTTTTTGGAACGTGTCGATATGAAGATGTACGAAGATAAAGTGCAGAAAAAACAGTAAAAGACAGCAGAGAATTTTCTCTGCTGTCTTTTTAAATGGTTTCGCTGATAAAAAGCTGGTTCATCATTTCCTGAGTACCAATGATCCAGAGGATGTCGCCTTTTTGAAAGACAAAGGAGGCATCAGGATTGAGATGCGTATAATTACCACGTTCCAAACCTAAAGCCAGACAATTGACCTTGCCGAGGTAAGAACTTTTTTTGAGAGTGGAGCCGCAGAGCGGCGAATGCCTGTCGATCGGCATCGCGTAACAGAAGTAAGCGGTGCCGCCATGCTTTGGATCAGCTAAAAACTGGTGCAGTGTCTGCTGGTTATCAGTAGCCAGCGGCAGAATCTGCATATCATAGGATTGGATTGCCAGTTCAAAATTCTGCAGCTGTCTGGGCGTACCTGTTAAAAGCAGCTGAGAGCCGGCATAGATAGCGGCACTGCCGCTGGGGATAGGCAGGATCTGGCTGCCGTTTTGGATTTCAAGCACGAAAACATTATAACGGCGGTGCAGATTAAGTTCTTTGAGGCTTTTACCGCCGCAGAGTGAAGTCGCTGCTACACGGTAGCGTTTGACATGCAGCTGTTCATCGAGCCAGGCAGGATGGTTGGCGGCGTGTTTTTTCTGTGCTGCCAGAGTTTTGGCATTCAGGTTAATCATAAACTGAGCCTCGATCTGTAAATAGCGTTCCACGAAATACTCTGAGGAATAGATGAATTTTGCCAGAATGCAGGCTGCAGCAAACGCTATAAATTTGCTGAAACCCAGTATACTTGTAAATACGGACAGGATAAAAAACAAACCAACAGCGATCTTAATAAAAAGCAGAAGAAAAATGGGCAGATGATTAGCGGGTTTTTGGAACCACAGACTTGCTATAAGGTCTGTATGTGCAACCCTCTGGAACATGACCGCCATTAAAAATGGCCCCATACACAACAGCAGGATAACTGCGGCAATAATATCAGCTGTATAGCCGTCAAAAAGCCTGTGGCAATATGGAAGCAGCTTACTTTGTCCCAGATAGGCAAGGAAGCTGAGAATTACACAGAAAACTGTGAGGCGGGTAAAGTAACTCTGCAGCAGTTCTTTCCAGGCACTGCGCTGCTCGTCGCTGGCGGGAGCTTCATCAGGCTGGGGTAAAAGCCGCAGCAGTCTTGCGGGAAGATTACGCAGAAGCCAGCAGGATACTTTATCGGCGTGGCGCAGGATTGAAGGCGTAAGAAAAATACTGATAACTGAAACAGCTACGAAAACAGGATATAAAAAATCGCTGGTGACTTTGAGGGCAGCGCCGATAGAGGCTACGATAAAGGTTATTTCACCCAGCTGCGTCAAACTGAAGCCGCAGCGCAGCGCTGTCTGTAGGTCTTTGCCTGCCAGAAGGACGCCCAGTGATGAAAAAATAGTTTTGCCGATGATCAAAGCTGCTGTAAGTACAGCGATCGGCAGCGCATATTTAATGATCAGAGCGGGGTCTACCATCATTCCGACAGAAACGAAAAAGATCCCGGAAAAAAGATCTTTGACCGGCGTCAAAAGTTTTTTTGTGGTTTCTGTAAAAGCCGTACCGGAAAGCAGTGAACCCATAAGGAAGGCGCCTAATGCCGACGAAAAACCCATTTTAGTTGCCAGGACTACCATGCTCAGGCAAAGACCCAGCGAAAAAATGAGCAGTGTTTCGGAAGTCAGATAGCGGCTGACTTTGCGGAAGAAGGTAGGCAGGAAGAAAATACCGCAGACAAAGCAGATAATGAGAAAAAAGGCCAGCTCGCCGATACTGCCGAGCATTTCTGTACCGGAAATGGCAGCGCCTGCCGCGGCGATGGTTGAGAGCATGACCATCATAATGATACCGGAAATATCTTCCAATACCAGGATACCGAAGGTAAATTGCGTGAAGCGTTCTTTCAAGAGTCCCAGCTCTTCAAAGGTTTTACTGACGACTGCTGTAGAAGACATGGTAAGCATAGCTCCGGCAAAGAGACTGTCAATAGGCTGCCAGCCAAGCAGTCTGGCACAGGCATAGCCAAGCAGCGTGATGCCTGCCAGTTCTGTGACAGCGGCGATCAGCGCTGTGCCGCCGATACTTTTGATTTTGGCAAAATTGAAATCAAGTCCCAGGCTGAACAAAATAAAAATAACGCCGATGTCCGACCAGACTGTAATATTGGCTGTATCGACTACATTCGGCAGCAGGTTAAAATGCGGGCTGGCAAAGAAGCCTGCCAAAATATAGCCTAAAACCAAAGGCTGATTGAATTTTTTGCAGAAAATGGTAACTATACCGGCAAGTACAAGGATAAAAGCAAGGTCTTCGATAAGAGGAGCAAGTTCGGACAATGTAGCAACTCCTTTATAAATATCAGTTTAAACAGATATTTTTGCTGGAAATTTTAAAAATATTACTAAAATGAATTATACACTGTTGCCGGTGGTTTGAGAAGCAGTGTTTATTCGGATAAAAAAAGCGTCCGCTTCTTTTAAGAAACGGACGCTTGCTTAATTTTTATCTCTCTGTAATATTAAGCTTGAGATGATACGGATTCTTCTTCTTCGGCAGGAGCATATTTGGGATTGAGGAAGTTGACAAAGATCCAGGCCAGCAGTGCGCCTGATATATTGTGCCAGGCCGAGAAAATAGCTCCAGGAACGGTAGCCATAGGCATGGAAGTAAAATGAGTTTTAGCCAGGCCTGTAGCCAGACCGGAATTCTGCATACCTACTTCAACTGAAAGCGCAATGGCTTTTTTCCAGCTCATGCCGGTGATCCGGGCTAAAATAAAGCCTAACAGATAACCCAGGCAGTTGTGGCAGATGACGACCAGCAGAATGATACCGGAGGTTTTGACGATGTTGTCACGGCTGACGGCGATAACGCCGGCAATGATAAGGGAGATAGCGATAGCCGAAACAGCAGGCAGATAATCGGTAGCCTGTTCAGCAAGTTTAGGCAGCAGCGCTTTAACAGCCAGACCAAGACAGATCGGTATAATAACGATTTGAATGATGCTCCAGAACATTCCCAGCGGGTCAAAAGCGATTTTCTGTCCGATAAGCTGATAGGTGATGAGCGGAGTAAGAATCGGTGAAAGCAGTGTGGAAACACTGGTCATAGTTACAGATAAGGCCAAGTCGCCTTTGGACATGAAGGTAATGACGTTGGAGGAAGTTCCGCCAGGGCAGGTTCCAACTAAAACTACGCCAGCAGTTAGAGCCGGGTCTAAATTAAAGGCCATAGCCAGTAAAAAAGCCAGCGAAGGCATGATAAGATACTGGGCGCAGACACCGACAAAAACATCGACAGGCCGCTTTAAAACTAAAGCAAAATCACGGAGATTGAGTGTGGTGCCCATACCGAACATAATAACGCCCAATAAGGTACTCAAAACCGGGATGCCGCCGATATTACCGACTACCCATTTAAAGCTGTCGGGTACGGTCATGCCCAGGATAAGAAATACAACGGCGATGATACCAAAGTATTTGCCTATCAGATGACAAAACGTTTTCATTGTGTAAAACCTCTTTCCCTTGAATAAAAATAAAATATATCAGATCAACACCTTATGGTGTAGATTTTTGTCTGCGGAAAACAGCAGAGGTTTGCATATTTTTATTAATACTTCCAAATATTATAACAAAAAAATTTTAAAGTTAAAAGGCTAAAGATAAAGTTTCGGTAAATATTGCCTTATGCTATAATAAAAACAGCGTATTGGAAAAGGAGTAAAAGCATTGTATACTATCAGGACCGATTACCGTGACGAAACAGTTATTGAGAAATCGCGGTTCATCTGCACGTTGAAAAAAGTAAGCAGTGAAACAGAAGCGCAGGATTTCATCAAGGCTGTAAAAAAAGAGTTTTGGGATGCTACGCATAATTGTTCTGCTTATATTATTGATGAGCTGGCGCAAAGATCGAGTGATGACGGCGAACCGTCAGGAACGGCAGGACTGCCAATGCTTGAAGTGCTGCGGAAAAATCAGCTGAGCGGCGTTGCAGCGGTAGTGACAAGGTATTTCGGCGGGATCAAGCTTGGTGCAGGCGGGTTAGTACGCGCGTATACTGGCAGCGTGTCCAAAGCTGTTCAAAGCTGCGGCCTGGCACGGAAGATTTTAATGGGTACTTTTGCTTTAAGTGCGGACGCGGCGGACGCAGGAAAACTTCTGAATATTATCTATCAGCAGCAGCTTTTTACAGTGGCGTCGGTAGAATATGGTCAGCAGGCCAGGATTTTGCTGTATATGAAACAAGAGCAGCAGGATGAGGCGGAGCGGTGGCTGACTGAGGCGCTTAATACGGCAACGCAGCTGGAACAGGTCGGCAGCGAATATGTAGAGGTACCTGCCGAGAGAGAAAAGTAATAACAGGTCTGATTATGAAGGAGAGAGAAAATGGAGTTTTTAGAGAGTTTTGTTGCTTTTACCAATGATATTTTATGGTCATATGTTCTGATTGTGATGCTGGTGGGTTTGGGGATCTGGTTTTCATTGCGGACACGATTTGTACAGGTGCGCTGCCTGAAGGAAATGGTACGTCTTTTAAAGGAAGGCGTTGGACAGAAGACTGAACATAACCATATTTCTTCCTTCCAGGCATTTTGTGTCAGCACTGCTTCCCGTGTTGGTGTTGGTAATATTGCCGGCATTGCGATCGCTATCGTCAGCGGTGGTCCCGGAGCGATTTTCTGGATGTGGATCATCGCCATTTTAGGTTCGGCTACGGGCTTTATTGAAAGCACGCTGGCTCAAATTTACAAAGTTCCGCGTGAAGGCGGCGGTTACCGCGGCGGACCTGCTTATTATATTAAGAACGTACTGGGAAACAAACCAATGGCGGCCTTGTTTGCCGTTTTGATCAGTGTGACCTTCGGTTTGATTTTTAATTCGGTACAGGCGAATACGATCACAATTTCCCTGCAGGCTGCCTTTGGACTGGATCGTTTCGTGATGGGCTGTATAATTGCCGCTTTGACCGGTATTGTCATTTTCGGCGGCGTGGCGCGTATTGCGAAGGTCGCTGAATGGATGGTGCCGATTATGGCCGGTCTGTATCTTTTAATAGCTTTAGGCGTGACCTTGATGAATATTGAGAAACTGCCGCAGGTTTTCAACGCTATCTTCAGTTCGGCCTTTGATCTGCAGGCTGTTGCCGGCGGCGGTATGGGTGCGGCGCTGATGACCGGTATCAAGCGCGGCCTGTTCTCAAACGAGGCTGGTATGGGCAGTGTGCCGAATGCTGCTGCTACTGCCAGTGCTTCGCATCCCGTAAAACAGGGCCTGATCCAGGCTTTTGGCGTTTTTGTTGATACTTTACTGGTATGCTCGGCTTCAGCTTTTATCGTGCTGTTGTCCGATGGTTATACTGAAGGTAAGCTGACCGGTATCGAATTGGTGCAGCAATCCTTGTCACAGCATTTAGGACCATGGGCGCCGAGTTTTCTGGCAGGAATGATCTGCCTGTTTGCGTTCAGTTCTATTGTAGGCAATTATTATTATGGTGAGATCAACATCGGGTTTATCAGTAAAAATTATATGACGCTGATGTTGTTCCGTGTTTTCGTAGTGGGTATGGTACTGTTTGGCAGTGTGGCTAAGGTTGCCCTGGTATGGGATCTGGCCGATCTGTTTATGGCGCTGATGGCGATAACGAATTTAGTGGCGATCGCGATTTTAGGCAAGTATACTTATATTGCTTTGCATGATTATATGGATCAAAAACGTGCCGGTATCGTAGAGCCGGAGTTTGATCCGGCGATATTGCCAAGCCAGCGTGGTATTGAGGTGTGGAAAAAGAAGTGATTCAATAAATAAAATGGCCGAGCTTGTTATGAGCTCGGCCATTTTATTTATGTGAAGATTTTATTGAAATGTCCATTGTAAACCGGCATTGATTTGATAAGTATTATCGTTATCGTTGCCTAAAGATTGTTCGAAATCAAGAAAAGCATAACTGTTGTTATTTAGGGCAATGGTAAAACCGAACCCGATATCATACCATGTGCCTTGGTTTTTATAGGTTTGTTCTGTAAAAGCGGTAGTGTCTCGAACGCCAATTTTTTGTTTTCCTAAAAATTCATGTAATAAGTCGGCTTTAAAATAGATACTGCTGGTTTTATTTAAGTTTTTGCCCATACGGAAACCAGCGCGTCCGATCAAAGTATTAATGCCAGTAAGATTTACCATAGTATCTTGGCTTGTTGCATAGCTTGACCCTGTTACCCTGGCCAGTTGTAATTGTGCCTGCGGTTCAAAATACCAATCATTATCAAGGTTTTTTGTGCGTCCGTATTCAGCGCTTACAGAAAACACGTTATTTGAATAAGCACCGGTAATTTTTTCGCCGCTGGTGGTAGCTGTGATTCCGAAATCATGTTTAAGATGTCCGAATTTAGCAACGTAGTCCGAGTAATGACCTTTATTTCCCTGCCATGTATCATAGAACCATATACCATAACGCCTACTTTTACCATCGCCCCAAATATCATTGTAACTTGTTTTGCCATTCATATAGTCAATGGCCGCACCTACGCGGCGATTTCCATTGGCACATTCTTGTTTTTCATCGTAGCCTAGTTCATACATAGTATTCCTGCTTCGGAAAGCATCTGCTTTGCCAATACGGTCGTGGCGCAGTCTGACCCATAAACCGGTTTCTTCTTCATTGATATATTTAGCTTCACCAATACGTTTGTTAAGTCTGTCCATATAAATGGCATTAGCATAATTAGAACGGCTCATATTAATGATAGTTTTACCTGCATCCGAAGGCTTCTGCGCTTTAATGCCGACAATGTAATGATTAATACCGCCGTTATCAAATTGTGCATCGGCAAAATCATTACCAGGCTTATTAGAGTTTTCACCATTGTTTTTGCCATTATATATTTCATTTTCTGTTTTTTCCCCAGCGGCATCGTAGTCATCGGTGTCGGTAAGATATTCAATATTAAAGAATCCCTTGTCCTGTGATCGAGCAGTAATAGTGTTTTGCTGAGCATCATTTGTAGTAGAAAAACGCAGCCGTTCCCCTTCTTCTAAATCGTTGATGCCATTCGTGCCTTTTTTCCATTGTACTTCTATAGTTTGTTGGCCGCTAATGTCGTTTGTTACAAAAAGCATATCACTGGAGCCTTTATTTGCGGCGTCAAGGAGCATCTTAAATTTACCGTTGCCGCTCAAATTATCAATCGTGATTGAAGAGTTTTCTTCCTTTGTCATATCGACCAGGCCACCATCGCTTCCAAACTCAAGAGAGGATACGAAACTTTGGTGACGTGCTATCCAGGTAGAATCATTTATTTTCATATTGACAGTACCGCCTTCAGTGACCGGAATCTCAAATTCATCCGGTCTGAAAACAATATTGTCCTTTATAGAAGCATCGGCATAGTCATCTACACGTCCTTCAAGCAATGCTCCATCTTTTAACGAAAGGTTGATTTCTCCTGTGTTGCCTGCCAAAACATCACCTTTGATGATACTGCCAGAGCCGCCTATATCTACCTGACCGCCTTTGTCAGTATGTTCAATACCGCGACCTGCAATAATATCACCGTAGATTTGATACTGCTGGTCTGTTTCTTTGAGATTGACAGTAGAGTTACGATTGGCGCGGATTGCAGAAAAAAGACGGCGGCCTGGTTTATTGGCATAGCTGGTATCGCCGCCTTGGGCGTTGATGACAGTATTGATGTTAAAATCTATCTGAGGATCACCTCCCAAAAAATCCGGGTAATCGGAAGGATTTGCAGTTACGGCATCCTGTCCGTCAACAGTAATATTCAGCTGCTGTCTCCCAAGAGAGTCGTCTTTTAAGAATTTAACTGACGAGTTGCCATAAGTTTGTATACCGCCGGTGAAGACAGCATTTTTGGCAGTTATAGCAACATTGCAGTTGTCATCCTGAGCAGCCAGTGCGGTTTCAGCATCAATGTATAAATTATTGGCTTTAATGTCAAGGTTACTGCCCCCGTTGGCCTGTATGCCTATATCAAAACGTGAAGCAGCATTGGTGGAATAGATACGCATATCGTTAGCAGTTATGTTTAGTGTGCCTTTACGGACATAAATAGCTCGCTGCCAATCGCTTTCCTGCTCATTTTCGTTGATAATATGCAATTTATTGATATTATTGAGGAACAGCCCCCCGGCGACAGGCGCAGAGCCGGCCCAGCCTTGAGTATTGATTCGTATTACCCCTTGAGTGCTGTCAAAAGCATAATCGCTGTTGGCTGCCCGTAAAATAACATCGCCGTTGTTGACGGTAAAACTGCTGTTATTGGTTATATAAATGCCGCCGTAGTTATTGTCGCCGGGGGTAAAAAGCACTTCCAGCTTTTTGTTGGCTTCCATATTAAAGACTATATTTTCTTCAAAGCTGGTAGTAATAACTCCGCCTTCGTTATAACTGGGAGTAATAAGGGAGACATTATCCTGAAAATTATAAATGATTTTGTCTAAAGGGACACCATGAATAGCAAGCCAGTCAAAGTCTCCCACGTAACCAACAGGATCATTGGCGATAGTTGCTTCTAAAACTGTTTTTCCATCCACAGTAGTTGTTTTTAATTCTTCTCCTGTTGTTGTTAGAAAATATTTGTATTCATTACCTTTGGAAGAATATTGGATCAAATCCTGATCATTGGAACCAATCAATGATGGAGCACTTTGTACTAAAGCCGGTTGTAATAAAAGCATAAAAATAGAACTTAATAGTAGTCGTTTTTTCTTGTATTTTAGTTTGCGTTTTGCAGAGTTCACCTTCAAAACATCATCCCCTTGTTGATTTGTTTAAAAATATTAATAAAAACTAATAATTGCTAAAATTATAGCACTTTCGCCCCCCCCACAAGACCTCTCCGTTTTTTTTTTCTATTAAAAGAATAGGTATAATTTAAATGCTAATAGTAATAAGCGACAAAAAACACCGCTGCTCAAAGTTACAGAACGACGGTGTCGATGCTTGTATATATTGTTGTGTGGGATAATGCCTCTTTCAAGAAGCGTGATAATAAATAAAGCAGCCCGTCCGCATTAATGCGGACGGGCTGCTGCGGTTACAGCAGTTTCTTTAATTCTGCGGTATTTTCGACAATCGTGACGTCGTGGGTACGCATTTCTTCGAGTGCCGCCGCAACTGTATCGGGAGCGATTCCGCGGCAGGCAGCAAGGTTCAGGATGACCTCGAAACCTGCGGCACGTAATTGCAAAACAGTGTTTTTTACGCAGTAGTCAGTAGCCAGGCCGCCGCAGATTACTGTAGTGATGCCATGTTCACGCAGATACTCGATCGCGCCGGTAGAAAGTGTGTTGGCTAAATCATGGTAACAGGCCCCATAGGGATGTTTGTCGATTTCAATACCTTTGTAGACCTGAAAGTCGTAGTTCTTAGGATCAAGACCAGTAATAAATTCAAAACCTTTGGTCCCAACAATGGCATGAGCCGGCCAGTATACATCAACATCGGGGTAGCCGTTGACGGGACTGAGCACAGGATGTCCGTTGCCTGCGATCCAGACTGCCTGAGAGGAATGGGCGTCACGCGAGCCGATACGCAGCGATGCTAGAGCTGCCTGGGCATTCAGTTCCTCAACGATCTGGTCGCCTTCGGCAACAGGAAGTTCGTCCGGACAGACCGGAGTAAAGGTATTTTGAGCGTCGATATCGAACGCGGCGATTTTATTTTGGGCGGGTAATTTAGTAAGCATGGCAAAATCCTCCTTAAAAAAGATGCTTGTTAACAGTATTATACTCTATTTTGGCAGGTGATTATAGAGCTTCTTTAAATTGCAGGTAATTGACTGTGTGCTTGACAAGGTTTTTAAATCAGAGTAAGATGTGAATATGAATTTCAATTTCAAATTAGGGAGTGCTTTATGAAAAAACGTAATCCTTATAAAACAGCTCAGCAGGAAGCGATGCTGCAATATTTTTTAGAGGATAAACATAATTTTTTAACTGTCAAAGATTTGCTGAGCAGCCTGCAAAAATTGCAGATCGACATCGGTCAGACGACGGTGTACCGTTTTCTGGAGCGGCAGGCTTTGGAAGGATCTGTCATTAAAATCCAGCCGGTTGATGGATCGGGAACGCAGTATTGGCGTCTGCCTTGTCCGCAGGCTGATTTAAGAGGGAAGCTGGTGTGCTTGAAATGCAGAAAAGTCATTCCTCTGAGCTGTGAGCACTTAGATATGTTTTCAGAGCATGTACTGCATAAGCATAAATTTAATTTAAGCCTGCAGCACAGCATTTTATATGGTTATTGTGAAGATTGTGATAACTGAGCAGTCTGAGGAAAGAGGTGATAAAGAGTAAAAATAAGGTTGGTGCGTTCTGGCAAGGGCTCACCGGGGAGAAGTGAAGCGGCTTACTGCTTAATAATAAATTTTAGCTGCGGTAATTTGTAGGAGGTAAGAATGAAGAAGTTTTTAGTTGTAATATTGGGTATGGTTTTACTGGCGGCAGTCGGCTGCGGCAGTGAACAAAAACAGGCTGATGGCAAGCTGCCGGTAGTGGCAAGCTTTTATCCTATGGCTGATTTTACCAGACAGATCGGCGGAGATCTGCTGCAGGTCGATACATTGATCGCTGACGGTGTGGAACCGCATGACTGGGAACCGACAGCCAAGGATTTAACAAAATTAGGCAATGCCAGGCTTTTTGTTTATAACGGCGGGGTCGAGAACTGGGCCCGGCCTGCTTTAGAAGCTGTAAAGGACAAGCAGGTAGCCAGTGTGGAGGCCGGCAAAGGGCTGTTTGACGAAAAAGCTACTCATGTAGATCCGCATGTCTGGCTGAGTCCGAGAAAAGCTGTATTGGAAGTTGCTGCAATAACGGCTGCTTTGGTGCAGGCTGATCCTGAACATGCTGCTGTTTATAAAAAGAACAGCGAAGCCTATCAGGAAAAACTGCTGCAGCTTGACCAGCGTTTGACAGAGCTGGCGGCTAAAGCACCGCAAAAGCTGTTTGTCACGACTCATGCCGCCTTTGGTCATCTGGCTGAAGATTATGGTCTGCAGCAGGTAGCGATCATGGGTATTTCTCCTGATGCGGAACCAACTCCGGCTGATTTGAAAAATCTGATCAGTACGATCAAAGACAATCAGGTAAAATATGTTTTCTTTGAAACTCTTGTCAGTCCCAGGATCGCTCAAACTGTTGCGGAAGCCTCCGGAGCTGAAACGCTGGTGCTTGATCCGCTGGAAGGTTTGAGTGAAGCAGGAAGAAACAACGGCGACGATTATTTAAAAATCATGACGCGGAATATCGACAATCTGGAGTTGGCATTGGGCGTTAAATAAACGGTGGATCTATGGAAAATATCATTAAAATAAACAAATTAGGCTATAATTATGGCGAAGGCTGGATTCTGCACGATCTTTCGGTGGAGATTGTCCAGGGAGATTTTGTTGCCGTTATTGGCCCTAACGGGGCAGGGAAAAGTACGCTGCTGCGTCTTTTAGCAGGCATTCTGCAGCCGACTTCCGGCGAGATAGAGCTGTACGGAACGCCGCTGCCGCAATTCAAGGCCTGGGAAAAAATCGGTTATGTACCGCAGAATCCTGCTAAACAGCATCGCGATTTCCCAATCAGTGTCAAAGAGGTTATCGGTCTGGGCCTTTTGTGTGGCAGCAGTATGTTTCAGAAAATTTCCCGGGCTGGCAAAGCCAGAGTGGAAACGATGCTGGAACGGTTTTATCTTCAAGAGCTTGCGCATCGTAAAATAGGTGAGTTATCAGGCGGTCAGCAGCAGCGTGTCTTTTTGGCACGCGCTATGGTGCGGCAGCCTGAACTGCTGCTTTTGGACGAGCCTGCTACCGGAGTCGATCCGGATGCGAAAATCGAACTGTACAGAATGCTCAGGGATATCAACCGTGAGCTGGGTGTGACGATCGTGATGGTATCGCATGATTTGGAGCTGGCAGCCGAAGTGGCGCATAATGCTTTGTGCCTTGACCACGATGTCTGCTTCTGGGGCGACGTACAGCAGGCGCTGGTGCATCGTCATAAGCACGGTTACTTTTACAGATAGAAGGTACTTATATGTTGGAAATGTTTGAAACAGAATTTATGCAGCGCGCCTGGCTGGCCGGTTTGATCGTGGCAGTGATCTGCCCGTTGATCGGCAGTTTTTTAGTGCTGCGGCGGCAGTCGATGATTGGTGACGGCCTGGGACATATCGCCTTCGCCGGTGTAGCGGGCGGAGCGCTGATGGGCTGGCAGCCCGTTTTGAGCGCGGCAGCGGTCACTGTGCTTGGGGCGCTCGTGATAGAATGGGTACGGACCAGGCTGGCGGCCTTTTCAGAGATGATTTTAGCAATTTTCTTTTACAGTGGTATCGGGCTGGCAGTTGTTTTTACAAGTATGAACCGTATGGGCGGTTTTAATTTAAGCAGTATTTTATTCGGCAGTCTGATGACGATCAGCAGCAGCGATTTATGGATAGTGGCCGGCCTGGGGATTTTTGCCTGTATTTTTGTGGTACTTTTTTACCGGCCGCTGCAGTATCTGACCTTTGATGAAACATCGGCACGGGTGGCAGGCTTGCCTGCTGACCGACTCAATATGTGGCTGGCGGTGCTGACGGCGCTGACAGTTGCGCTTTCGATGCGTATCGTAGGCCTGCTGCTGGTTTCCGCTATGATGGTGATACCGGTAGCCTGCGCACTGCAGACGGCACGCAGCTTTGCCGGGACGATTTACGGCGGTATTGCTTATGGGCTCGTTATCGTTTCAGGCGGACTGACCTTATCTTATTATGCTAATTTAGCGCCGGGCGGCACTATTGTACTGACTGGTACCTGTATGTTTATTTTGAGCTGTTTATTTGGCAGACGTTTTTATCAGAAACCGCAGGCACAGGAGAACCTGACGGCAGAATGCAAGATCTGCCGCTGCAGGAAGGAGGAGCAGACGGATGCAAGTTGATCTGCATATCCACAGTACCGCTTCTGACGGTACCTGGACTCCGCCGGAAGTCGTTGCAGCGGCGCTTGCAGCAGGGCTGGGAGCTATTGCTGTTACCGATCATGACAGCGTGGCCAATGTGGCGGCGACACATGAGCTGGCCGTCGCAGCAGGATTAAAATTTATTCCCGGTGCGGAGATCTGTTCGACGAAAGACGATTTCTGTTTTCATATCCTGGGTTATGGTATCAATGTCACAAACAAACGGCTGCTGGATTTATTGGAGCATAATGAGCGGCTTTTGAACAGCAAGGATGATGAAAGCATAAAAATGTTGATCGAACGAGGCTGGCCGCTGGATTTTGAAGAGTTTTTGCGGTATGATTATGATAGAAGACGCGGAGGCTGGAAAGCCCTGGCTTTCTTGCAGGATAAAGGGCTCTGCGGCGATGTCAATGATTTTTTCAGCAGGATTTTTACCAAAGAACATGATCTTGGTTTTCCGGTTTTTCCTTCGATCAAAGAAGTTGTGGATGCCATCCATGCTGCCGGCGGCGTAGCTTTATGCGCGCATGCAGCCAGCAGTTTTCATGGGCCGGGGCTGGCAGCGACACTGCTGGAATTGGCGAAGGAGGATTTTGACGGGTTTGAATGTTACCATTCGGGACACAGCAGGGAAGATACTGCGGCACTGCTCACTTATTGCCGTCAGCATCAGCTTCTTGTCAGCGGCGGCAGCGACTGCCACGGCAGTTTTGTGCCGTCACGTGCGCTGGGCCGGCCTGTTATCGACAGCAGCGACCTGAATTTACCGGGATTGTTATAAGGGAGGAATGGAATATGACGAAGGCAAAAGTTTATTTTTCGGATATGCGTACCAGATATGGTGGGTTGAGTTTACCGCAGAAGCTGGGTAAGCTGATCGAAGCAGCCGGGATCGGAGATATTGATTTTCAGAATAAATTTGCGGCGATCAAGATCCACTTCGGCGAACCGGGCAATCTTTCTTTTCTGCGCCCAAATTATGCCAAAGTAGTTGTTGATACCGTTGCCGTACAAGGAGGACGTCCGTTTCTGACAGACTGCAACACTTTATATGTAGGTCGTCGTAAGCATGCGCTGGAGCATATTACAGCTGCTTACGAAAATGGTTTCAGTCCTTTTTCAACAGGCTGTCACATTATTATTGCCGACGGCTTGAAGGGTACTGACGAAGCTTATGTAACTGTGCCGGGCGGCGAATTGGTGCAAGAGGCGAAAATAGGCAAAGCATTGATGGATGCGGATATCGTGATTTCCCTGAACCATTTTAAAGGTCACGAAGCTACTGGTTTCGGCGGCGCTATTAAAAATATCGGTATGGGCGGCGGTTCTCGTGCCGGCAAAATGGAAATGCACCATGACGGCAAACCGCATATCAGTGAACGCAAATGTATCGGCTGCGGTGCCTGCGTGCGGATCTGTGCGCATGGTGCGCCGATCATCGAAAATAAAAAAGCGCATATCGATCTGGATAAATGTGTTGGCTGCGGACGTTGTATCGGTGCCTGTCCGATGGACGCGGTGAAGCCGCCCGCTGATGGTTCCAGTATGGAAGCGCTAAATAAAAAGATGGCGGAATATGCCTGGGCTATTTTGCACGGCAGGCCGCATTTTCATATCAGCCTGATCGTTGACGTATCTCCTTACTGTGATTGTCATGCGGAAAATGACGCACCTGTAGTGCCTAATATCGGTATGCTGGCATCTTTTGACCCGGTGGCGCTGGATCAGGCCTGTGCAGATCTGGTCAACGCAGCGCCGGTCATGGCGAACTCACTGCTGGACGATCATTTAAAAGCTGATCCGGAAGGCTGTCAGGGACATGATCATTTCCATAACCTGACACCGGAATCTGAATGGAAGACCTGTCTTGCTCATGCCGAAAAGCTGGGTATGGGAACACGCGCGTATGAACTGGTAACAGTAAAATAAAAGGAGCTGACAGTATGATTGTTACGACCACACCTGCTGTAGAAGGCAGAAAAATCGTTGCTTATAAAGGTATTGTTTTTGGGGAAGTAGTTTCCGGCGTCAATTTTATCAAGGATATGTTTTCCAGCATTACGGATATGATCGGCGGCCGCAGCGGGACCTATGAAAAGGAACTGCAGGAAGCACGTGAAAAAGCGCTGGCGGAAATGTCTGAGCGCGCCGCTAAATTGGGCGCCGATGCCGTAGTCGGTGTCGATGTGGATTATGAAGTGCTGGGCGAAACTAACGGTATGCTGATGGTCAGCGTTTCCGGAACCGCAGTTAAACTGGACTAAGAGCATATAACTAAAACCGTGAAGTGGTACTTGAAAGTTGGATAATTAAATAGAGCTCAATGCTATCAGGGCCTGCTGTCTGTATTTTACAGACAGCAGGCCCTTTAAGTTTTTTTGTGTGTTTTGATAACAATTGAATCGAAAATTTGTGCAAGACCATAAAAAGTTTGAAATATACTAACGTAAATGTCTTGCGGGGGGGTACAGATGTGGTAATATATCATAAGAGATACAAAATAATTAAAAAATATTAAATAAAACGGCTGTTTTGTATCCGGAAATTCAAGACCTATATCAGAAATTTTTATTTGATCTTAAATGATCAAGAATAGGGGATGGTGCTGAATTTTAGGGTGTATGGACAGATATTGAATCATTTTGCCTGTGTTGAAATTTATTGAAGAAGGTGTAGAAAATGTTGGTTAAAACTAAGAAAAATTTGGCACTAAAAATAACACTGGGATTAGTATTAGCTTTGCCGGTAGGAACAGCTTTAGCGGCTGATTCAATTGTTGATTACGATACTCTTACTGTGAAGCCAAATGCGGAATTTATATACCACGGCGAGGGCGATAAGAAAGCAGATTTTACTGCTGCAGATATTAAACGCAGTGAAACGCAATGTGTATATGGAATTTTTGTTGGGGATAAAGCCGTTTTGAATGCGGCATCAGAAAATATAAACATATCGGTTACTAATACGGAGGGTGAAGCAAGAGCAGTATATGCGGGGGCTTTCACTGATAAAGACAAGCATGTTATAAATGGCGGGACATTAAACCTTGGTGATGATACAACTAAAAATGTCACGGTGAAGGTTGACGCGAAAAAAGATACTCTGGGGCTGAATGCAATACGTTCAACGAACAACAGTGAGGTTGGACCGGGCATTATTAATGTCAAAGGTGAAAATGTAAGTATTGAAGCCAATTCGGCGGAAGGATTAGCTGTTGGTATTTGGGCACAAAATAATAAGACTGTAAATGATGGTAATCCGTCCACTGTGAAAATAGATGCTGATAACACATATATTAACGTAACTTCTGGTAATAAAGTGCCAACCGCAGGGGAATATAATAATATCGGCATTGTTAATTATAGCGGTGCTAAAGTAATTATTAACGGTAATTTAACAGTAGAGTCAGGAACTTTTTTGAGCACTCGCGGCGGTGCAATAACAGAGATCAATAAAGATGGCAAGGGCACAGTTAAAATCAACGGAGATATTAATTTTAACTATGACCAACCGACATCAGGAACATCGGTAGATGCAATTGTTGATTTAAATTTAACAACACAAGACTCTGTCTTTAACGGCAATATCTTTGTTAACGGTAATCCTTATCCGCCAGACGGGAAAAAAGAGGTTGGAGGCATGACCTTAGGACTTGCCAACGGTGCACAATGGAATACTAATAAGAACAGCTTTGTTAATAAACTAAATTTTAACGATGGTATTATTAATGTGAATGGCGGTGAGGGGCAGGAAGTTAAACTTGGTGACATTAATGGCAGTGGAGGCACTGTAAATATGTTAACGAGCTCCGATTTAAAAACCGCCAAATTATCAATTGGTACGATAGAATCTGATGCTGTAAATAAAATCGATCTCAAAGCCAAAGCGGCGGCCGGTCCTAAACTTACAATTAATTACACTGGTATCACCGCCGACGATCTTAACAATGTGACTGATGATTTAGGGGGTTTAGCTAAAAATATTAGTGTTGCGGAAGGTACTAATACTGGTCTTACAGCTACGGCTAATGTAGCAGAAGGTTTGTTAAAGGGTTCAGTAAGCGCTGATCTGGATACTGCCGCCAGCGGCAGTACGGTCAAGGTTGACAGCGTCAAACAAAATAAGGAAAGTTCTACTATGACTTCTATGCGCAATATTGCCAGTGTGGCGATCGTTTCATGGCGGCAGGAGGACAGCACGCTGAGCCAGCGGTTAGGAGAATTGCGTAACAGCGAGGGAGACCAAGGCATTTGGGCACGTATGAACCGCGGTGAATTTGAATACAGCGGTGCTTATAAAAATCAGTACAATTTTTTCCAGCTGGGTTATGATAAAGCAGCCGGCAGCTGGCATTATGGTGCGGCAATAAGCCATAACGACGGAAAAACTACTTACGATAGCGGTAAAGGTGAAAACAAGAGCACCTCCCTGTCACTTTATGGAACCTGGCTGGGTGACAGAGGACATTATACTGATATTGTTTTAAAACAGGGTCGTTTATCCAACGAATACGATAATTATGCGGCAGCAGGGCATACTCATGGAGATTATGATGCTTGGGGAACTTCTTTGAGCAGTGAATATGGTATGAAGGTAGGCCTCGATAACGGCTGGTATGTAACACCGCAGGCTCAGCTGACATTGATGCGTATCGGCGGTGAGGATTATACTACTAATAACGGTATCAAAGTCAACCAGGATACACTGGAGAGCTGCGTTGGACGAGTGGGCTTTGAAATGGGTAAAACTATCAGCGATAAAGGCAGCATTTATGCCAAAGCTTCATTGCTGCATGAATTTGCAGGTAATGCCGATACTTATCTGAACCTGAATAGTATCAGCAACAGCTACAGTCAGGATATTGGCGGCACCTGGTATGAAGCAGGCCTGGGCTTCAACTTCAAAACTACGGACAACAGTTATGTTTATGCTGATGTAGTTAAAACATTTGGCGATGATATTAAAACTCCTTGGCAGTGGAATGTGGGTGCTCGCTGGAGTTTCTAAGCAGTATTGAAATCTGAACAGAAGAGAAATAAAAAAGCACCGCCTGAAAGCGGTGCTTTTTTATTTCTCTGTTTTTCTCATGGGCTTCGCTTTTGGTATTTTTGGCGCGGTCAGTTCAAAGCTGTGGGCGATCATGGCAAATAATTCGCCTTTGGGTACACTGTTTACTTCGACGGTGTTCCAATGTTCTTTGTTCATATGCCAGGCCGGGTAAACGCCTTTGTAAGTACGGCGCAGAAATTCGGATCTGACAGGATCACATTTCAGATTTATGCAGAGCTTGCCTTGAAGATGCATAATACAGGCAAACCATTTACCACCGGATGGATGGCGCATAATAGTGAGATCGTTATCGGCAAAGGGATAATCTTCGACAGCATTAGGATAAGTAAGGCAATGAGCGATCAAGGTTTGTTTTTCCATGGCAGATACCTCGCTTTCGTCAGGCGGCATTAATTTTATCATAATTATATAACAAAAAAGCCGACCTCGCAGTCGGCTTTTTATTCTGTGATATGCTAATTATTTCCCTGTCAGTCTTTTGATGATTTCCTGATAGGCTTCTTCGACGCTGCCCATATCACGGCGGAAACGGTCTTTGTCTAGTTTTTCGTTAGTATCCCAGTCCCATAAACGGCTGGTATCAGGTGTGATCTCGTCGGCGAGGATCACTTTTCCGTCTGCATCGACGCCAAATTCCATTTTGAAGTCGATCAGGCGCACTTTACGTTCAGCCAAAAAGGCTTTTAAGATTTCGTTGATCTTCAGGGCGTAGGCTTTGATTTCTGCAACCTGTGCATCGGTTGCCAAGCCAAAAGCTTCGGCATAATCGGCGTTGATCATCGGATCGCCAAGATCGTCGTTTTTATAGTAAAATTCTACGATAGGGCGTTTCATAACATAGCCTTCTTCGACGCCCATTTTTTTGGCCAGGCTGCCGGCGGCGATGTTACGGGTAACTACTTCCATGGGGATGATACTGACTTTTTTACACAGCGCTTCACGATCGCTGAGCTTTTTGATCTGGTGATGGGGGATGCCGTGCTTGGCAAGCAGGTCAAAGAAAAAGCTTGTGATCGTATTATTCATAATGCCTTTATCTGCGATAGTGCCTTTTTTGAGGCCGTTCATGGCGGTAGCGTCATCTTTATAATAGATGATTACTTCATTGGGGTTCTCGGTTTCAAAAACTTTTTTGGCTTTGCCTTCATACAACATTTTTGCCATTGTCTGTAACCTGCTTTCTTTTAAATAAATTTATTAGTAGAGCCAGCGAATGTAAGGCACTCGTCGCCTGCTAAATCGCAAGTGTTGATATTGGTAGATGGATTTTTTACATTGTTAGTTTAGCTTGTTTGCTTTTCATTGTCAATGATTTTTCGGAACATTTAATATAAAAAATAGTAAAAAAAGGCATTTTTATGCTAAAAATCCGAACATTAAAATAAAAACATGAAAAAATATTTGCTAAAACTCTTTACAAATCCTGAAAAGTGATTTATAATCACAGCATAAGCAACAGCGAAGTTGCGGGCCAAGGCCTGAGTTCGCCGTTGCTTTTTTTTATTCTGTTTAGTTTCAGTGAGGGGGAGAAAATTATGAGCAATGTACCGAAAATGTTTGGCAGCCTGGTATTTAATGAAACGGTTATGAAAGACCGTTTGCCAACGGCTACCTACAAGACTTTCAAAAACGCTGTCTTAAAAGGCGAAGCGCTGGATCTGCCGATTGCCAACATCATCGCCAATGCGATGAAAGACTGGGCACTGGAACATGGCGCGACCCATTTTACCCATTGGTTCCAGCCGATGACCGGTATTACTGCCGAAAAGCATGAAAGTTTTATCGCTCCGACGGCAGACGGCCGCGTTATTATGGATTTCTCCGGGAAAGAACTGATCCAGGGCGAGCCTGATGCTTCCAGCTTTCCTTCGGGCGGTCTGCGCGCTACTTTTGAAGCCCGCGGCTACACTGCTTGGGACCCTACCTCTTATGCGTTTATCAAGGATGGCTGTTTATGTATCCCGACTGCGTTTTGCTCCTATACCGGCGAAGTATTGGATAAAAAAGCGCCGCTGCTGCGCTCGATGTGCTGTGTCGACCAGGCTGCCAGACGTATACTGGCGCTGTTCGGGCAGGCGACCGAGAAGGTTGTGACTACTGTCGGGCCGGAGCAGGAATATTTCCTCGTCGATAAGGAGATGTGGGAGCAGCGTAAGGATCTGGTATATACGGGGCGCACACTGTTCGGAGCCAAGGTTCCGAAAGGGCAGGAGATGGAAGACCATTATTTTGGCATCATCAAGCCGCGCGTCCTGGCTTTTATGAAGGAGCTGGATGAGGAGCTGTGGAAGCTGGGCGTGCTTGCTAAAACGGAGCATAACGAAGTTGCTCCGGCCCAGCATGAGCTGGCACCTATTTTTACTACTACTAACGTAGCTTCTGATCATAATCAGCTGACAATGGAATTTATGAAGCGCGTTGCCCTGCGTCACGGACTGGTATGCCTGCTGCACGAGAAACCCTTTGCTGGCGTTAATGGCAGCGGTAAGCATAATAACTGGTCTATTGCGACTACTGAAGGCGATAATTTACTGAATCCCGGTAAAGAACCACATAAAAATACCCGTTTCTTACTGTTTCTCGCAGCTATCATCAAAGCTGTTGATGAATATCAGGATCTGCTGCGCGTAAGTGTAGCCAGCGCCGGTAACGATCATCGTCTCGGCGCGAACGAAGCGCCTCCTGCGATAGTATCTGTTTTCCTGGGGACGGAGCTGACCAATATTCTGGAAGCTATCGAAAAAGGGAAGCAGTACAATCCTGACGCGGCGGCGTTATTGAAATTGAGCGGCGATGTTATCCCGGCACTGACCAAGGATAATACGGACAGAAACCGTACGTCTCCGTTCGCTTTCACCGGCAACAAGTTCGAGTTCAGAATGCTGGGCAGCGAGTTTTCTATCGCCGGCCCTAATATCGTTCTCAATACTATCGTTGCCGAAGCTTTGAATCAATTCGCAGACAAATTAGAAAAAGCAGCCGATAAAGATGCTGCCATGAAGAAATTGATCAAAGAAACCATCGTCAAGCATAAACGTATCGTGTTCAACGGTGACGGTTATACGGACGCATGGGTAGAAGAGGCCAAATCGAGGGGGCTTCTTAATCTTAAATCCACACCGGAAGCGCTGCCTTATATGGAAGCGGAAAAAAATATCGAATTGTTTGTTAAACACGGTATTTTTACAGCGGCCGAGGTGCGTTCCCGGGTGGAGATCATGCTGGAAAAATATGCCAAAACGATCAATATCGAAGCCTTGACGATGCTGGATATGCTGTATAAGGATATCCTGCCGGCGGCAGCGGCTTATACTAATGACCTGCTGGGCAATGCTGCGGCTAAAAAGGACTTGGGGATCAAAAACTGCTTTGAAGCTGATCTGGCGGCGAAGATTTCCGAGTTGACCGCTAAAATGTATAACAGCGGTGAAAAGCTGGCCAAAGCGCTGAAAGGTGCTGAAAAATGCGTTGATATGAAAGCTGAGGCCAACTATTATCATGACACGGTTTTAAAAGAAATGGAGCTCCTGCGCAGCTATGCTGATGCTGCCGAAGAGCTGATCGGTGAAGACTATCTGCCGTATCCGACCTACGGCAAGCTGCTTTACGGCGTCAACAATTAAAGGACGCCCTGGGGAAGCTGACAACGCGAAGAAGCGTATCCGCTGAGGATACGCTTCTTTTTTATAAATAGAGCTAAAATGATTGGATGTGGGGGGACTATGATGATGGAAAAATACGCAGCAGCGGATACGATGTGGGTACTGATCGGCGCGTTTATGGTATTTTTTATGCAGCCGGGTTTTGCCATGGTCGAGACCGGTTTTACCAGAGCTAAAAATGCCGGCAATATCGTGATGAAAAATTTTATGGACCTGTGTCTGGGCAGTATCGTTTTTTGGATCATTGGCTTTGGCCTGATGTTTGGCACGGATATCGGCGGTTTGATCGGTGCGCCTGATTTTTTTGTGCAAAACGATTATGGGGCGTCTTATCCGTCCTGGGCCTTTTTTATCTTTCAAACTGTTTTCTGTGCTACGGCGGCGACTATTGTATCAGGTGCTATGGCCGAACGGACGAAGTTTTCTGTTTACTGTATCTACAGTATTTTGATCAGCGCGGTTATTTATCCGGTCTCGGGGCATTGGATCTGGGGCGGCGGCTGGCTCGGCGCCATGGGGTTTCATGATTTTGCCGGTTCTACGGCGGTCCATATGGTTGGTGGTGTAGCCGCGCTTGTCGGTGCCAAGATACTTGGTCCGCGTATTGGAAAATATAATGCTGACGGCAGTGTCAATGCCATACCGGGACACAGCCTGACGCTGGGCGCTTTGGGCGTATTCATTCTCTGGTTCGGCTGGTTTGGCTTTAACGGCGGCTCTACAGTTTGCGCGACCGGTGACGATGTCCTGACATCAATGGGCAGGATCTTTGTTACTACTAATATGGCCGCTGCCTCTGCCGCGACGGCAACGATGTTCCTGACCTGGCTGCGTTACGGCAAGCCTGATGTATCGATGACCTTGAACGGCGCGCTGGCAGGATTGGTCGCTATTACTGCTGGCTGTGACGCAGTCAGTGTTCCGGGAGCTTTTGTGATCGGTATCATTGCCGGGCTTGTGATCGTTTTTGCAGTAGAATTTTTTGACCAGATTGCCAGAATCGACGATCCTGTCGGCGCAATTTCGGTACATGGAGTCTGTGGTGCGCTGGGCACGCTGCTGGTTGGTGTTTTTGCAGTAGACGGCGGTCTGCTGTACGGCGGCGGCAGTGAGCTGCTGATCATTCAGGCGACAGGAGTTGCAGCGGTAGCGGCGTATATCGGTATCGTGATGACGCTGATTTTTCAAATCCTCGATAAAACTATCGGACTGCGGGTCAGCACGCGTGAGGAAATCGCCGGGCTGGATATGGAAGAGCATGGTCTGGCCAGCTCTTATGCCGATTTTATGCCGGCAGCAGAAGATTTCCATGGTGCTGTGACTGCTCAGGAAGCAGCAGAGGCTGGTGTTGCCGTTACTCACGTTACTGCCGCTCTGCCGGCAGCAGGCAGACCGAAAATGACGAAGATCGTGATCATTACTTCGCAGCTGCGTTTTGAGATCTTGAAGGAAGCTTTGGATAAACTTGGTATTACCGGTATGACGGTAACGAAGGTTTTGGGTTACGGGCTGCAGAAAGGCAATACCGAATATTACCGCGGTGCGGAAGTAAGCGTGCATCTGCTTCCCAAGGTCAAAGTAGAACTTGTTGTTTCGGCTATTCCTGTGGCTGCGGTGGTGGCAGCTGCGAAAAAAGTGCTTTATACCGGCAAGTATGGCGACGGTAAAATTTTTATCTATGATGTAGAGAACGTCGTTAAGATACGTACTGGCGAGGAAGGCTATGAAGCCCTGCAGGACGAGCCGATCGAGGCATAATAAATAAAGCTGACTTGCGGTACTGTCCTGATATGGCGGCAGTACCGCTTTTTAGCAATCATATTTTAGAAAATAATGCAACTAATAATTATTATTAAGATTTTTGACTGTCGCTGCTTTCTGTGATATAGTGATAATAACAACAAGCGATGCTGTCATTCATTGGCAGCGCGCCGTTGATCTTGAAAAGACAGGAGTTGAAAGTTATGTTGTATACCGCAGAAGACGCGATCCAGATTTATCATGCTAAATCATCGACTTTGGAATTTTTTGCGGCAAAAGTGCCGAAAGCTGCCTGGCAGGGTATCCGCAAAGAAGATATTGAGCCGGCTCAGGAATATTACAGTGACGATATTATTGTAGATTTTGATTTGCTGGACCGGGACGCTTATGAAGAAAAGGTCTGCGGCGGTGCTCATAGCGATCTGCCCGATGCGGCGTTTCCTGTTCTGGTGATCGTCAAGTCTTTGGATTAAAAAAATTTTATACTCAAAAATGACCTTTGCAGGTACTGCGCTTACAAAGGTCGTTTTTTTATTTACTTCTACTGTTTCAGGGGGGTTAAGGGCTTTAAAATGCGTCATTCAGACCTGTAAAAAGGGCGGAAAAAGTATTTTTGTAAGCAAACTGTAATTTTTTTCTAGTTGATATTTAAATATTGAAAACTTCACACAGATGAAAAAGTGTATATAATAAAAATCGTAAACAAAACCTGCTCAGCAGGAAAGGAAAGAGGTCAATGAAAATGAAAAAATCTGTAATCGTAGTGGTCTGCTTATTATTGGTAGGCATTTTTGGCTGGTCTATTGCTAAAGCCAACAGTGCCGATATCAAAGTCCATCTTGGTGCAGGAACCATCGTTATGGATCAACAAGAGCTGGTATTAACTCCTGATGAAGCCATCATGGTTCAAGAAGATACAGTATACCTGCCCCTGCGTCCGCTGATGGAAAAAATGGACTACCAGGTATTCTGGGATGCCGGTATGCAAAATGTTTCGATGGAAAAAGGTGATCAGACCTATTTTATGACTATTGGCAGCAACCAATATGTACGCAATGGCCAAACCATTACTTTGGACAACGCTCCGATTTTAGTAAATGGCAAGACTATGGTGCCGGTTACATTCTTTACCAACGTCATGAACAAAACTGTTGAAGTTTCCAATAGCCATGTTTAAGCCTTAACGGCAATTACATCTCATATATAGCTTCCTACAGGCAAAACACCGCTTTTACAGAAAGCGGTGTTTTGCTTTTTTTCGGCGGCAGTAAAAAACAGCGGCCGGGCTTAAAAAATAAAGATAAAAGTATTTATTTGCTAAAAGTAAAAATGCTATAATATAAAAAATAGGTTATAATTAATAGCGGATAACCTAATTGTTTTATTTTGTAGAATTCAGAGAGCATTTGTAAAAAATAGAAAGAGGTAGCTTTATGTGGGGAAAACTGCATCGTGAGCTGATCGTCATAACTATAATCTCAGTTTTGATCCTGGCGGTTTCTTTTGCATTCAATTTCAGTGCCAGTCAAAAGGACATTCTGGAACGCCAGACTTACGATTATTTGCTGGACGCAGCCCATCATACCAAGGTTATTCTGCATACCGAGATCCAGCGGCAGAATGAATTACTGGATATCGTGCTGAGAAACGCTCCTCGATATGAAGGGCAGAAGGATAATTTGATCAATCTTTTGAGTACAGTTTCCAACACAGGGCATTTTTCGACTGTTGGACTTACTTATCGTGGTCAGAAAACCCTGATGAGCAATGGCGAGGAAATCAATATCCTGGATCAGGATTATTATAAAAGGGCCTTAGAGGGAGAAGAAGTTGTTGAAGGGCCGGTCGTTTTGCCGTCCAGCGGCAGAAAAGTAGTTATTCTGGCTAAGCCACTGTATAAGGATGAAGAGGTCATCGGCGTTGTCCATGAAGCCTATGATCTTGACAATGCGACGAAAACGCTGCTGGCGGTGCTGAATATGCAGCAGGACCGCATTACGATGATCGCAGATGAAAAGGGCGACGTTATTATGGGCATCGGCAATGGCAAGCAGGGAAATTTCTTTAAATTCCTGGAGCAGGAAGCCATTGGCTGCTCGATGACGGAGCAAGACCTGGAAAAAGCTATTGCCAATAAAGAAAGCGGCGCTTTCTATTATACTGATATCTTTGGCGAGACACAGTATGTAGTCTTTGCGCCTGTAGAAGTTAACGACTGGTACACTTTCCAGATCGTTTCAGGAACCAATCTTCTGGCAGATCAGCAGATGCTGAATAAGATCGCCCGGGATACGATGGGAAAATATTTCCTGCTCATCTGTCTGTGCTTTCTCGTTATCATCTATATCTGGCGGCAGATCGAAAAAGACCGTTTAAAACAGATCAACGCGGAGATAGAGGGTCTGCGGCTGACGGCGGGCTTGATGGAAGGCTGCATGTTTGAATTTGATCTGAAAGCATGTAAATTTCTGATCGTAAAAAATACCGGTGAAGGTGCGGCCGGGCATAATACCGAAAAACAGATACTGGAAAAATTGGGCGGCTTTATTACTGATACTATTGCGGAAAAGAATAGCAGCAGTTTAAATAAGTATTTTCATGAGGAAGACAGCAGTGCCGTGCAGAAGGCTCTGACAGAATTGCAAAGGGCCGGCAGGACAGTTTTTCAGGGGCGCCTGCATACTTCTGATGGCGATTATCACTGGTATCGTTTTTATATGGCGGTGGTATTTGATGATAAGCGGCAGATCAAGCGTGTTTTAGGTAATGTTCTGGATATCAACGATACGCAGAATAAATTTGCACGGATGCAGCATAAGGCTGAGCGTGATCCTTTGACGGGTATTTATAACCGGGCTGTTTTTGAAAAATATGTCAATGAGGTTTTAGCTGACAGCTCGAAACGGCAGCATGCCTTTTTCCTGCTGGATATTGATGATTTTAAAAATGTTAACGACAGCAGGGGACATGCCTTCGGTGATACGGTGCTGTGTGAGCTTACTGCCAATCTTGAGCGCAGCTTCCGCAGCTCGGATCTGCTGGGCCGTATCGGCGGCGATGAATTTGCGGTGCTGATGTGTGATATCACCAGTATGGAAAATGCCCTGGTGAAAGCCGGGCAGATCTGCAGTCTGTACACTAAAGGCGCGGCAAAAGAAGGACTGAAGATATCCTGCAGTATCGGGATGGTGTTCTGTGAATCTGACGACGGCGCTGCTTTTGACGACCTGTATCAGAAAGCGGACAGCGCTTTGTATAAAGCCAAGGGAAAAGGCAAAAATGTTTTTGTCGTATTTGATGAAAATATGCTGTGAGAACAGCAGGGAATATTCCTGGAAAAATGTAAAAGCAGCTTCTCATCTTAATAATGGAGAAGCTGCTTTTTGATTTAAAAATAAATTTCTGAAAAACTATTTTGAAAAAAATGGGAATGTGCTATAATAACATAAATTAAAATATTGCGAATTTAAATATTGCGATATTTAAAATTTGTGAAGTCGATTTTCGGCAAGGTAGATTGCAACCCTCTCCGCCTTGTTTGAAGATATTCCCCAAAAATAGACCTGCCTTAGGGCAGGTCTATTTTTTTATTTGATATTTAAATCTGGTATCTTGTAAGGTGTTGCAAGCTTTGCGGCTTCCTGCAGGCCATGCTGTATAATAAAATCACGGATCGTTTCAAGGATATAGGAAAAACAAATTGCCAGATAAGTGCTGAAACCTTCAATATCCCGTGCTTCCAGGTATAAATAAGCCTGCCATGTATATTTGCAAAGAGTATCCGTCGTTCCTGCAAGATTCTGGCGGTGAAAAGCCAGATAATAACCCCAGTGCAGCAGTTTATTGGTTTCCTGCAGTATCGCCCGCAGCGGCTGCAGCTCCGTAAGTTCGATCAGGGAATTGACTATTAAGGCCAGGGGTACTTTACCTGGCTGACCAAATTCTGACCGCCAGGCTTTCTGTGTCTGGGGATCGATCCTGCCGGCTGCAGCCACAGCGACAGGCTTGATAATAACTGACATTAGCTGCAAGGCGCTGAGATAGATCAGCGTATCTTTTTTGTAACGCTCGTTCTGCATACAATTAGCGGTGATGAAGGTAGGCGGCAGCCTGACAATAGTGCCCTTGGTATTGATGGTTTCTGCGAAGCCGATCTCGTTGAGCAGAGCCAGCGATTTGCGGATCGTGGAAATAGAGACTTTGTAGTTTCTGGCCAGTACAGCTTCATAAGGTAAAAGTGTACCGGGCTCATAGATGCCGGCGGCGATCTTATCGATCAGGTCACGGGCGATCTGGGTATAGTAATGGTCGCGTCCTTTTTCAGCGCTCCAGTTATAATCATAAACAGGTTCGGGAATCTCTGCCTGTTGGTATTTTTTGTATACTTTCCGGATATATTTGTTGACTGAAACAGAAAAGCTGAGATACATATCATTGAAACGCTTATTGACAAGCTGGTAATCATTACTCTGTAAAGCAGCCAGCAGCAGCCGGAAGGTTTCCGGATCATACTTAAACAGTATATTTTTAGGTGCCGCTAAAGTAACCTTAGAATAAGTTTTCAGACTGTTATACAGATCGTTATAGAGCAGATTGTTGGAGCTGCGCAGCAGTTCGTTCAGCAGAGCTGAAAAAGCGGCATCGAGCGCTGCAGTATCCTGACAGTTATTTTTTTTGAGCAGCTTCTGATAGGAGGGCAGCTTTTTGATATCGCAGTGTGCGGCAGAAAAATGAAAAATGGACGGTAAAATGAGCCCCATGGTTTGATAAACTTCTGTCAGCGACTCCTGACGCCGCAGCAGACCAACAGCATAGCTTTGAGAAGCACTGTTTTTTTCAGCCCGGTAAATGACACGTGCCGGTTTGCGTTCTGTCGTTTGGATCAGGCCTTCTGTTTTTAATCTGGCCAAAACATATTTGACGGTGCGGATACCGACATTATAAATGGCTGCAAGCTGCGGCATGGAAGGCAGAGTATCGCCAGGTTTCAGATGGCCGCAGGTGATCTGGTCGTGTAAATTTTGATAAAGAAATTCAAATAGCGTATTTTTGCTTAACATCGCCAATATCCCTTCGAAAATATTACAAGTAAATTATAACATAAACATTTATAGTAAAACATATAGTAAATTTAGTTATTTGAAAAAACGATTAGATATAATTTAAAAATACTTTATTTTTATTAAAGAATGAAATAACAAATGTAAACGAATAAAAAATATAATTTTATTAATTAATACAAAACTACTTCTGCTAAAAATATGAAAAAGTTTAATATGTGATTAAAAACGGCTTGGAGCAACATTTTTATATAAGATATTGTGCTGGTTTTTAATAAATGCTATAATAAAAACAATAAACTATACTTAATTTAATTGGCAAAATAATTAAACATTAAAAATGTTGGTGTACAGTTTGCAATTATGATGAAATTTGAAATAGAAAAACGTGTAGAAATGCAGGATATATTTTTTTAAAGGAAGCTATATGCATACGTACACAGTAAGGAGTGGAAAATGGAAACTTTAGACAGAAAAAAAATAGGGATGAATATCAAAGTAAGAAGGATGCAGAAACTGATCTCGCAGACAGCGATGGCAGAAAAATTAGGGATCTCGCAGACACATATGAGCAACGTCGAAGTTGGCCGCGCTATGCTTAGCCTGGAGCTGCTGCTGCAGCTGAAAAATATTTTAGGCTGTACGATCGACGAACTGCTTTGTCTGGAAGATGAAAACAAACCCAGGAAAAAGAGAGTCAGGGTCATTCGTTACCTTGATTAAAGCTAAGCAAAAAGATTTTTAAAGAAAGTGGTGGGACGAATATGCAAAGTATCGATTTGAAAAAAATAGGCAATGAAATCAAAGTCAGAAGAGTAAAACAGGGCATTCAGCAAACAGCTTTGGCGGAAATGCTGGATATAACGCAGACCCACCTGAGCAATATTGAAAATGGCAGAGTCCCCGGCAGTTTGAAACTGCTGTTGAAGCTGCGCAGTATTTTCGGGTGCAGGCTGGAGGATCTGGTAGATCCGGAGTGTGATGAAGCGCCGGTCAAAGCTAATGATAAAAGAATGCGGCGTATAAAAGTGATCAGATATTATGAAAATGCCTGATAGCAGGCATGAATAAAAAACAGGTCAGCTTTTAGAAGGCTGGCCTGTTTTTTATTACTGTCAGAAGTAGCTGGGCTGTACTGTGAGCAGTAGTGAAAAGTTCACAAGTCAGCGGAAATTTTTGTGGTATATTAATAAATAGAGTAACAGAAAAATCTTGTTTTGAGAGTGAACGCCATGACTTTAAAACAAAGTAATTATAAATCGATAACAGCTTTACTGCTGATACTGGTTATTGCTGTCGGCGCAGTCTGGGCCCCTCTATATGTAGAGGCCAGTCACGGACATGACTGCAGCGGAACAGCTTGTCCGGTGTGTCTGACGGTCAGCGTTATCGGCAGCTGTCTTAATTATGTTCTGCCGGCGCTGCTGCCATTGCTGCTGAGTCTGTCAGTTCCGGCTGAAAGTGTTGGAAGCAGGGCTTTGCCTGCCAGTCTGGCAAGGCTGACGCTGATCGGGCTGAAAGTGCGTCTTGATAATTGAGAATTGCCAAAATTTATTTTAAATAAATTTTGGAGGTCGTACCTTGAAAAATAAATTTGTTTATCTCGTTACTATCGTTCTGGCTGTGCTGTATCTTGCGGCGGGGCATTATTTTGCTGTGCAGGGTTTAAGCTTTTTTAAAGAGAAATCGCCTACTGATGTTGTTGAGGCAAGGGTAGTGAAGCTTTTACCGGCAGCAGCCGGGGCTAAATTTGAGCAGATAAGATTTGAAGCCGAATTATTGTCAGGAAGGCAGGAAGGCGTCAAAGTGACGGCTGCGCAGAATAAAGCCGGCAGTTTTGCGGTTGGGCGCGACGTAGCCGTTGGCGATAAGGTGCTGCTGCTGCCGGGACAGAGCAGTCAGGGGGAATGGAGTTATGCCGAGCATCTGCGCAGTAATGTACTGATGTGGCTGTTTGCTGTTTTTGCTTTAAGTATTATCGCTTTTGGACGGATGCAGGGCGTAAATACTTTGATCTCTCTGATTTTTTGCTGCCTGTCGATCTTTGCAGTTTTTGTACCGGCGATACTGTCAGGCAAGAACGTTTACTGCTGGACGATCCTGACCTGTGCTTTTATTGTCGTGACTAATCTGCTGCTGGTGAATGGCATCAGCAGAAAAACGGTCGCGACTATTTTGGGCTGCATCGGCGGACTTGTCATTGCGGCGCTTATCAGTGCGTCTGCAGACAGTTTTTTGCAGCTTACGGGGCTGGTAGACGAGGATTCCATGTACCTGCTGTTTTTGAATCCTGCTGACCCGGTCGATCTGAAAGCGATCATATTCAGCGCGATCATTATCGGCGCTTTGGGAGCGATCATGGATGTGGCGATGGATATCGCTTCGGCGCTGAACGAGCTGGCGGCTACTACTGCTGAACCTACGAGGAAAATGCTGCTGCAGGCCGGCAATAATATCGGCCGCGATATCCTGGGCATGATGTCCAATACGCTGATCCTGGCATATATCGGCGGTTCACTGACGATAGTTTTGCTGTTCTTTGCCTATAACCATTCGCTGCTGTATCTGCTGAACAAGGAAATGGTGGTCGTAGAGATCCTGCAGGCTGTTATCGGCAGCTTTGGCATCCTGTTTACGATCCCGTTTACTTCTTTTATCTGCAGCAGGCTGTATGTAAAAAAGGCCGGAAGACGTCATAAGTCAGGCTTGGAAAATAAAATATAAATTATACGGCAAAAATCTTGCAGGAATTGATTTGATGTATTATAATAAACCGTGCTGAAAAATTATATAAATTTATTAATTATATAATAAAAAGTATAACTGGTAATACAAAAAATAAACGGGATGCAATTAAAAAAATAAGCAGGATGGGAGCAGCTGTTATGAAAAATGAAGATGATGTTATCGGCAATGAAATAACGGGTGGCGGGAGCAGTTCCAGCGGTCCTTTAAAAAGTCTGCTGGAGGTATGTCCGATCTGCGGCAAGGAATTTTCCTGCAATAAAACCTATCATGTCTATACGGCACTGGCCGGACGCCGGCGGCAGTATTACTGCAGTTATCACTGCTTTAAACAGCGGCCGAATCCCAAAAATAAATTATAAAACACTAAAACACCGTACATTTTGTACGGTGTTCTTTTATTATGCTGTCGTGCATAGATGACAGGAAGCAGTTTGCAGGATTTGTTGAATGATATTTTTGCAGTGCTTACATATATTCACCCATATGTGGAACCTATAAAGCATGAGCAAGTAAATCAGTATGATTGTCCTGTAGAGGGGTAAAATTATATGATATTACAAAAAAACATTGCTTTTTACAAAAAGCATAACTACAATATTAATTAGATAACGAATAGTTTAGAAAATATTAAATAAAATAATTGTAAAACTTAAATTGATGAGAGAATTTGCAGAAATTTAAAATCATGAGAGAAGTGAAAGCATGAACGCTGACAGTTACGGCCTTAAATTGAACGAACAAAGCAGTGAGCAGACGGTCTATGACTACAATATGCTGATGAGTGCGATGAACGTCAGTGTCAGCAAGCACTTGATGGACGAAAATTTTACCGTAGTCTGGGCTAATGATTATTTTTACTCGCAGACTTTATACACAAAGCAAGAGTATGAAGCGATCTATCATAACAGCTGCCGCAAATATTTTGCGCAGTACCCGGAAGAGTATGAAAAAATGGCGATGGCAGTTGAACAGGCATTGCTGAAAGGGAAAAGTGGTTATGAATGTATCTGCAGGATGCCGCTTAAAGATGGAAGCTGCTCCTGGATCAAAGTCAGCGGTATGTTCAGCGACCAAAAAGTTAACGATATCCCGGTCATTTACGCTACCTTTATTGATGTTACTGAAGCCGTTGAACAAAAGGAACTGCAGCAGCAGCTGGAAAAACGTTCACAGGAGCTGCAGGCGGCACTGCAGGCGGCAGAAGTCGCTAACCGTGAAAAGTCTGATTTTCTTTCCCGGATGTCGCATGATATCAGGACGCCGATGAACGCTATTATGGGAATGACGGATATTGCCTCCGCGCATATCGACACTCCGGAAAAGGTACAGGACTGTCTGCGGAAGATCTCGCTTTCGAGTCAGCATCTTCTGGGCCTGATCAATGATGTGCTGGATATGTCGAAGATAGAAAGCGGAAAAATGACTCTGGCGGAAGAAGTGATCGAGATGCCGGAGGTGATGGACACTATCGTTTCGATCATGCAGAGCAGTGTCAAGGCCAGGCAGCAGCATTTTGACGTGCGCCTGCGGCATATCAGGCACGAGCAGCTGTGCTGCGATTCGCTGCGTCTGCGGCAGGTACTGATCAATGTGCTTTCCAACGCTTCCAAGTTTACGCCGCCGGGCGGTACCGTCAGTTTCGATATCGAAGAAACGGCGTCAGAAAATGCGGCCAAAGCCTGGTTCAAATTTACAGTCAGGGATACCGGAATCGGAATCAAGCCGGAGTTTTTGAGGGATATTTTTAAACCCTTCACCCGCGAAAAAGACAGCCGGATCGATAAAACTGAAGGCAGTGGTCTGGGGATGGCGATCTCGAAGAAAATCGTCGATTTGATGGGCGGGACGATCGAGGTCAGCAGTGAGGTTGGTACTGGTACTGAATTTACGATCAGGCTGCCGCTGCCGATCAGTGAACTGGAATTGGGCAATTTTAAGTTTCCCGATTTGAAGATCATCGTAGTCGACGATGATGTGATCGTCTGTGAGCATACGACGGAGCTTTTACGGCAGATTGGCATTCGTTCGGACTGGGAAACGTGTGGACAGCGGGCGGTGCAGAAGGTCCTGGCGGCGCATCAGGCGGGTGAGCCTTACGACGCGGTGATATTGGACTGCAGGATGCCGGATCAGGACGGAGTGGAAACGGCGGCGATCATTCGCCGCGCTATCAGCGAACCGCTGCCGATCATTTTGATTTCAGCATATGATTCGGCCGATGTTGAAACGAAGGCGCGTCAGGCGGGTGTCAACGGGTTTATGACGAAGCCTGTTTTTATGTCGACTTTGTGCCGGGCGTTACAGAGATATGTTTTAGGTCAAGCAGCTGTCGATGAACAAAAGAGTAAAACTGATTTCAGCGGTAAACGCTTTTTATTAGTGGAAGATAACGCCTTGAACCGTGAGATAGCGATGGAAATGCTGGAATCTGCCGGCGCTGTGGTAGAAAGTGCCTGTGACGGCGCAGAAGGCGCGGCAAAATTTGCGGCGGCGCCGGCAGGATATTATGATCTGCTGCTGATGGATGTGCAGATGCCGGTAATGAACGGCTATGAAGCCACACAGAAGATCCGCGCTTCTGCTAAGACCGATGCCAGAACCGTGCCGATCGTGGCGATGACAGCCGATGCTTTTGCCGAAGATATCATCGAAGCGAAAAAGGCAGGTATGAACAGCCATTTAGCCAAGCCTTTAAATTTAGCGACGCTGGTGCGTGAAATAAATAAACAGCTGCAGAAGCATTGAAAAAGAGAATAAAAGTTCTGGGACACCGTATGTGTGATTGCATACGGTGTTTTTTTATTTGTTTGAGAAGAAAAGAGGCTGTTGTACAAGGCTGGCAAGTAAATAATTCAAATAACAAAACCGTCTGCCTGGGCAGGCGGTTTTTTGCAGTTCGGGTGCCAGTTGCAAGACTTTCAGACAGGCGTATTCACTTATAACAAAAATGTCTTGCGGGGGGGGACAAATATGGTATTATATCAAAAATAATCTATATAGATACTATTAAGTATAAGGAATAAGAAATTATCAAAACAAGAATTAATTAAAATATTGCGAAAGTAGACAGGATGAGTAAGGTTTTCACCAAGACGTTGCGACCCTCCGTCTTGCTTGAAAATATTTCCCCATAAGTGCCGCTTTGCGAAAAAAGCAGAGCGGCAAACCCAAATACACGCTGCGTTTTAAAGACGCAGCTTTGATGAACGTTTTTAGACAGGGAATACAGTCGCTTCCTTTGTTTAAAATATTATTTCCAAACAACCCTTTATGTATAATCGGGGTCTTGCAATCAGCGTGAAAAATTTACAGAAAGGAGCGGGAAAGGCAAAAGCCAGGGCAATCATTTTCATTAGAAGTCAGGCTGTAACACGCCTGCTGCCCCTGTGCGATAAAAGATAAAAATTTGAAGTAAAAATTGATGATGAAGGAGTGAGACAGTTGTCTAAATCCAAAAGATACCAGTTAGAGAAAAAAATCATAGTTTTTTTGAGCAGCAGTTTGTTTGCGATTTCGGGGTTTTGTGCAGGCGACGTTTATGCCGCGGCTGTTTTTGCGGATGGAACCGGGACCAATTCGACTGTTGCCGGCGTAAATAATAACGCCAGCGGTGAGAATACCAATGCTGTAGGTTATAACAATCATGCTATTTCTGATAACAGCAATGCGATCGGCGCGAATAACCAGGCTTTGGCCGAGGATTCCAATGCCATCGGCAGTAAAAACAACACTTATGCCAATGAATCGAACGCGATCGGCAGCGGCAATATCACTAATGGCATCGGGTCTAATGCTATTGGTAAGGATAATGTGGCCAATGGCTTGGACAGTAACGCTTTTGGTACTGCCAATAAGGCGAATTCGGATAATTCCAATGCTTTCGGTACCGGCAATCTGGCGGATGGTATCGGTACGAGCGCCTTTGGTTATTTGAATAATGTCAGCGGCAATGAATCAGTGGCGTTTGGTTTTACCAATACCATTTCGGCAGCAGAGGCCGTAGCAATGGGACGCAATAATCAGGTGATCGCTACCGGAGGCAGTGCGATCGGTAATAATAATCAGGCAATGGCGATGTATTCTACTGCGATCGGCAATGATAACTATGCGATCGGAGAGAATTCCAGCGCGATCGGGCTCGGCAACAATATTACAGCTAACGATGCTACGGCGCTGGGAAATAAGAATACGGCTTCAGGGATCTCGGCAGGCGCTGTCGGTATCAGCAATACTGCCAGCGGCCATAATGCCCAGGCTTTCGGTTATTTAAACGAAGCTACGGCTCAGGATTCCCAGGCCTTCGGTGCGCAGAACAAAGCGACGGAGCGTTATGCCAGTGCTTTCGGGCATGAAAATGAGGCTAAGGCCTATGCGGGCAGTGCGCTGGGTGTGAAAAACGTGGTTACAGGCGATTTTGGTTCGGCGGTCGGTTATGATAATACGGCTTCCAACTATCTGGCCAACGCCATCGGTACCTCGAATGTGGCTTCCGGCGCCTATGCCAATGCTTACGGTGTGTATAATGAAGCTACTGCCAGCTATGCCAGTGCCTTTGGCTACGGCAATAAGGTCGGCGGCGAGCATGCTATCGCGTCTGGCTACAATAATAATATCGCCGGTAATTTTGCCAGCGCTTTCGGTACGGAGAATACGGTCAGCAATATTCGCAGTGCGGCCGTAGGTTCAAATAATACCGTCAGCGGCGAGATCAGTAATGCTTTTGGCTATAATAATACCGCCAGCGGCAATTATACTAACGCGATCGGCTATAATAACCAGGCGCAGGCTTTTGCCGCTTCGGCGATCGGCTATCAGAACAGGGCTACGGCCAGCGCGGTTTCGGCCAGCGCCGTGGGTCGTTCCAACGAAGTGAGCAACGAATATGCCAATGCTTTCGGTGCTTTGAACAAGGCGTCGGGTTCTTCCTCCAGCGCTTTCGGCGTCAACAATAACGCTTCGGGGTCCTTTGCCAGTGCTCTGGGCTATCAGAACACAACGGCCGGCTATCTCGGCAGTGCTGTGGGCGCCAGCAATAACGCGTCTGCTAATTATGCCAGTGCTTTTGGTTATGGCAATGCGGCCTCGGGCTATGTCGGCAACGCTATCGGCAGTATGAATACGGCTTCCGGCAGTTATGCCAGCGCCGTAGGCTATAAAAATACAGCCAGCGGCGTCAAATCCAACGCTATCGGCAATGAAAATACAGCATCAGAAGAATACACTAATGCTGTCGGCGCCGGCAACAGAGTCAGCGGCTACGCCTCCAGTGCCTTCGGCAACAATAACGAGGTGACTGCTGAATTCGCCAGCGCTTTTGGCCACAGCAATAATATCAGCGGCTATGTTTCCAATGCCCTGGGTTATGATAACGCTGTCAGCGGCGATTATTCAACGGCGGTAGGCCTTTTTAATAATGTAGGCGGCAATTCGTCCCATGCTTTTGGCTATGGCAATAATATTGCTGCTAATTCCAGTTCCGCTGTCGGCAACGGCAATACGATCAGCACCGGAGCTGATGATTCCTTCGCGCTTGGTAACGATACCAGTATCTCGCTGGCTAACAGCGTCGCTTTGGGCAGTAATTCCGCAGCGACGGCGATCAACAGCGTTACGGGCAACAGCAGCTATACTAAATGGGCCGGCGTCAGCGACGTCGTGGGCGTTGTCAGCGTAGGCAGCTCCGGGGCGACCCGTCAGATCCAAAATGTAGCGGCAGGGCAGGTCAGCGCCACTTCTACCGATGCCGTCAACGGCAGCCAGCTGTATGAAGTAGCGCAGAAAGCAGCGCAGCAGGCTACTGTTTCGGCAGGCGACAGCAACGTCGTCGTTACACCTACCACGAACAGCAGCGGCGGCACTGATTATGAAGTGAAGCTGGCTGACGAACTGCAGATCGGTACTGGCGTCAATGTCGACGGCACCGGCGATGGCAAGATAGATGTCGGTAACGGCAATGTGGTCATCGACGGCAGCGACGGCTCGATAACTGCCGGCGGCGTGACGATCAATAAAGATGATGAAGGCACGATCAACGGCCTGACCAATACTACCTGGGACCCGGACAATTATGTATCCGGGCAGGCAGCGACCGAAGACCAGCTGAAAGCGATCCATGATAAAGCTGCGGAAGCGGCCGAGCTGGCAGCTAAGCATACAACTATGGAAGCTGTCGACAACAATATCCTGATCGAAAAAAGCACTAACGCTGACGGCGGCGACCATCACGAACTGAAATTGAATGATGTCGTTGAGATCGGCAGCGGCGTCAATAAAGTCACTATCGACGGTACAAATGGCACTGTCAGCACCGGTAATATCAATATGAACGGCACCAACGGCATGATAACTGCCGATAAGATCACTATCGACGGCGGTTCCGGCACAATCGGCGGTCTGACCAATACTACCTGGGACGCAGATAATTACGTTTCCGGGCAGGCTGCGTCGGAAGATCAGCTGAAAACCGTTTATGATACCGCAGTCAAATATGACGTGGACAGCGGCGGTAATATCAACACCGGTAAAATCACGCTGGAAGGCAGCAGCGGCACTACGATCGGCAATGTAGCGGCAGGCGAAGTCAGCGCTACCTCGATGGACGCCGTCAATGGCAGCCAGCTGTATCAGGTCAAGCAGGACATCAATAATATCAATCAGGATATCACCAAGCTGGGTGACGAGATCGATACGGTCGGCGCGCTGTCAGCAGCGATGGCAGGCCTGCATCCGCGCTTCCAGGACGGTAACAAGGGCGAGCTGGCCATGGCCTACGGCGGCTACGGCGGCAAAAGCGCATTAGCAGTCGGCGGCTTCTACGCCCCCAACGAAAAAGTAATGTTCTCACTGGGGCTGGGCATTTCCGAAGGCGGCAGTAAAATGGGCAACTTCGGCGTCAATTTTGCACTGGACCGCTCTAGAGACCGCAAGGCAGAACCGAGAGATATCATCTATACCCGTAAAGAAGTAGATAATTCTTTAGCGGCGCAGGATGAAAAGATCCAGCTGCTGCTGGCCAAGGTCGAAGAACAAAGCAGAGAAATGGAAAAACAAAGCCGTGAAATCGAATACCTGCGAGCACAGGTAGAAAAGTAAATACAGAAAATACTATACTTGCCCCGGCCTGCAAGGCTGGGGCAAACTTTCTGAGCAGAGGAGCAGTAAGTATGAAAAAGATCTGGAGCTTTATCTTATGTCTGGTCATAAGTCTGGCGATGACCAGCGTTTGCCTGGCCAGCGACGGCGCTGACCTGAATAAACAGCAGCAGGCAGTAGTTAAGGTATTTGCCGCCTTAAACGGTCAGAACGGGATGGAATATACCGGCATACGCCAGCTGATGTCAGCGAAGCTGCAAACAGAGCTGGATGAAAAAACTTTCGGCAGTGTGAAAAATAATCTGCGCCGCAGCTATGGCGAGCAGCGCGAAAACAGGTTTCTGGCCTATCAGCGGTATGCTGACGGCGACCGCCTGGCTTATCTGGCTAAATACAGTAAGGAGAAAGCTCTGCTGTTTATATTCGTTTTCGATAAGCAGAACGATCTAGGGGCGTTTTCCTTTCAGCCCATAGGCGAACAACAGCAGTAACAGTACAGTTTTGCCCGTTTCACAGCATTTAAATAGAAAGCAGCAGCGATATTTTCAGCAGAAAGCTTGCTGCTGCTCATCTGATTTCAAAAAATGATCCCTTTGCCACAGCGGCAGATAAGGGATCATTTTTTGAAATTTTAAATGTAACAGTTATAAAAATTATAAGAATTATAAAAAAGTGCTTAATTGTAATAAAAATATCTTGCAAGGTGCAAAGAAAATATGTTAATATGGCAAAAATAATCCATATAAATAATATTAAGTATTAAGGTTTATAAATTAATTAAACTAAAATTACTTAAATTATTACGAATGAAAAGACGATGGAGAAAGCAGAGGTCAGCCTAAAAAACAGAACAGCTTTATAAAAAATAGATGCGGGGCAGATTTATTGTTTCAGCATACTATACAAAGCAAGTAACTATTTAAGGAAAAGAGGTGGGGAATTGTCTAAATCCCGAAAAGTTCAGTTAGAGAAAAAAATTATGATTTTTTTAAGCAGCGGTGTCTTTATTTTTTCAGGCCTGTATGCGAGTAATGTGCAGGCGGCGCCCGTTTTTTCCAGTGGCAGTGCTTCTGATTCCACTGTTGCCGGTGTGAATAATACAGCTTCCGCTAATTCCAGCAGTGCTTTTGGTTATTTCAATACTGCCGGGGGCCTGGCATCCAGTGCTTTTGGCTGGAGCAATACTGCCAGCGCCGAAAATGCCAGCGCTTTTGGTTATGTCAACGAGGCGAGCGGCCTGGCGTCCAGCGCTTTTGGTTTCAGTAATACTGCCAGCGGCGATAATGCCAATGCTTTTGGCTATAATAATATTGCCAGCGGTTCCAAGAGCAATGTTTTCGGAACGGGAAATACTGTTTCCGGCAGCAGCAGTACCGCAGTCGGCACTGCTAATGAAGTTGCCGCTGAAAACAGCACTGCTATCGGCAATAACAATACGATCAGCTCCGGTGCAGAAAATTCGGCGGCGCTGGGAAATAATATCAGTATCAGCTTAAAAGACAGTGTAGCTTTGGGAAATAATTCTACAGCGACGGCGATCAACAGCGTTACGGGCAACAGCAGTTATACTAAATGGGCCGGTGTCAGCGATGTTGTGGGAGTTGTCAGCGTAGGCAGCTCCGGGGCGACCCGTCAGATCCAAAACGTAGCGGCAGGGCAGGTCAGCGCCACTTCTACCGATGCCGTCAACGGCAGCCAGCTGTATGAAGTAGCGCAGAAAGCGGCCGAGCAGGCTACTGTTTCGGCAGGCGACAGCAATGTCGTCGTTACGTCAACTACCAACAGCAGCGGCGGCACCGATTACGAAGTGAAGCTGGCTGATGAGCTGGAGATCGGTACTGGCGTCAAAGTAGACGGCACCGGCGACGGTAAGATCGAAGTCGGTAACGGCAATGTTGTCATCGACGGCAGCGACGGTTCGATAACTGCCGGCGGCGTGACGATCAATAAAGATGATGAAGGCACGATCAACGGCCTGACCAATACTACCTGGGACCCGGATAATATCACCAGCGGGCAGGCGGCAACGGAAGACCAGTTGAAAGCGATCTACGATACGGCGGCGGAAGCAGTCGAGCTGGCCGCGCAGCAAAGCTCGGTATCGACAGGCGACAGTAACTTTATCGTCACAAAAACCACTAATGACAGCGGCGGCATCGATCACGAGCTGAAGCTGAATGAAGTAGTCGAGATCGGCAGCGGCGCCAATAAAGTCACTATCGACGGCAATAACGGTACGATCAGTACCGGTAATATCAATATGAATGGTACCAACGGCGTTATTACGGCCGATAAGATCACTATCGACGGCGGTGCAGGCACGATCGGCGGTCTGACCAATACTGCCTGGGACGCAGAGAATATCACCAGCGGCCAGGCGGCGACCGAAGACCAGCTGAAAACTGTTTCTGACAGCGCTATCAAATACGATGTGGACAGCGGCGGCACTATCAATAAAAACAAAATCACGCTGGAAGGCAGCAATGGCACCACGATCGGCAATGTAGCGGCGGGCGAAGTCAGCGCCACCTCGATGGACGCCATCAACGGCAGTCAGCTGTATGCAGTACAGCAGGATATAGGCAATATCCACAGAGATATCAATAAGCTGGGTGATGAGATCGATACGGTCGGCGCGCTGTCAGCAGCGATGGCAGGGCTGCATCCGCGCTTCCAGGACGGTAACAAGGGCGAGCTGGCCATGGCTTACGGCGGTTACGGCGGTAAAAGCGCATTAGCAGTCGGCGGCTTCTACGCCCCTAATGAAAAAGTAATGTTCTCACTGGGACTGGGTGTTTCTGAAGGCGGCAGCAAAATGGGCAACTTCGGCGTCAACTTTGCGCTGGATCGCTCTAGAGACCGTAAGGCAGAAGCACGAGATATAGTTTATACCCGTAAAGAGGTAGACAGCTCTTTGGCAGCGCAGGATGAAAAAATCAAACTGCTGCTGGCTAAGCTGGAAGAACAAAGCCGGGAAATAGAAGAACTGAAAGCAAAAGTAAACTAACAGCAAAACCCCTGTCTGCTTAGCAGACAGGGGTTTTATTCTGAGGATAGGAGCAGCACAGCACGGCTGATGATCTGCATAAAAGCAGTCAACAAAAAACAATGAAACAGCTTTAAAATTTCAAAAAAATTTACTGGAAATCATCTTTTGAACAGAGTGGAGCTGTTTATATGTTTTAGGTTCAAAAGGCAGCCGCAGCAGGCCTTGGCAGGTAATGCGGCTTTTAATCTGGTTTTAATCTTGGTGTTATAAAATAAAGACAAAGCAAAGGCCGGCGACGTAACGGCCGTTAAGGAGGTAAAGGATATGAAAAGAAAATCTATAGCTATGCTGGCAGCAGCTCTCTGCACCTTGGCGATCACAGTTACAGCTTTAGCTGCCGAACTCATCAATGCGGAACAGGCGCGCAGCATTGCTGCTCAATGGGTACCGGCAGGCAGCACACATCTGGTGACTAAGGACGAAAGCTTTGAATTCGTGCCTCATTATGACGTTAAATTCTATGATAATAAAACCAATACCGCCTATGAAATAGAAGTTTTAAGAAACGGCGGCAAGGTAAGAGAGTTTAAAATGGAAGCGCAGACCGCTTTAGGCAGCCCTAAAATCGTCCTTTCAGTAAATGATGTGCAAAATCTGGTCCGTAAGGAATTTCCGAATGCTGTTTTTACTAAAGTAGAATTAGACCGCGGTGACGGGCTTTATGAATATGAAGCAGATTTTTACACGCCGGAGGTACGGGGCGAAATGAAATTCAACCCTGAAACAGGCACTGTTATTGAAAAAGAAATAAAATATACTGTGTTTTAAGCAAGAAGCGGACAGTAGAATAAGACCGGATTTTCCGGTCTTATTTTTATTTGACAGCTGCGGTTCGGGTACGGCGGCCAGAGTGTGCTGAAAGTTGTTATATTTGTAATAAGAATACTGTTTGCTGTTGAGTTGGCATTTAAAAAAGTAAAATGTATAAAAATTTTTTCTGATTTCTCAAGTTAGGAAATAAAAGCAAATAATCGAAAATAATATAAATAAGAAATAAACATAAAAAATAGAAATGCTGGCAGATGAAGAAATAAAATGAATTAATATTATAAAATATGATATCAATATACATAAAATGGCTAATTCATCCCTTATAATTGCTTAAATATGCAAAAAGAGAGCAGGATTTTTTTGCTGGATGTTGAATAAATACGGTGAAATTTAGCATGTTTTAGAAAGATGCTAAATAAATCTCAAGGGGGTAAAAGAATATGAAAAGGATGAATAAGGTTTTAGCAAAGGCGGTCGTTTTGAGCCTGATAATGGGCGGAGTACATATGGGGGGGACTTTTGTTTAAAAGGCTATGCGGCTGCAGGCAAAGGGTTCATTATCCAGAGTGATTCTAGGATACCGACGAATAAGACTGAGACCATAGGTGGTGTCAAAATAGATGACCCGGAAATATTACATAAAGACTATTATGGTGGCGGTCATAAAGACGACATTGAGTGCCGTGAGAGTGCCGGTGACTTGACAGTAGGGCAGATTGCGGAAATAAAAGATAAATTGGTAGAAAATGATAAAAAATTGGCTGATGCAGTTAAGGATGTCAATGATAAAATCGAGAACGGAGAATTGAAAGGCGAAAAGGGTGATAAAGGCGATAAAGGCGATAGAGGAGAGCAGGGCGAAAAGGGCGATAAAGGTGATAAAGGCGATAGAGGAGAGCAGGGCGCTGCTGGTAAGGACGGCGTAGACGGTAAGGATGGCGAAAGCGCTTATGAAAGTGCTGTTGCCGGTGGTTATAAAGGTTCGAAAAAGCAGTTTTACGAAGACCTGGCAACTGATGAAAATACCTATGTCGATAATGAAACCACAATATCATATAATGAAAATGATGATGGAACAGTAACGATCACAGCAGAAAAGAAAGAACATAATTTTGACGGTGAGAACATCATTACCAATGATAAGGAAAAGGTAGATATTAAGGTTGCCGGTACTGATTATGTGGATAATAAAGTAAAAGAAGAAGCTGAACTGCGTAAAGAAGCAGATGTGGCTGACGCTGTTTATGATGCTGAAACAGGTAAGCTGCATTTGAAAAACGAAGCTGGTGAAGATATCACGGTTGCTGAAGGCATTGCCAGCAAAGAGGCTGTAGAAAAAAATACCAGCGATATCGTGACCAATAAAGAAAATATCGAAAAAAATACGCAGGCAATCACTACCGAACAGACAGAACGCATCCAGGAAGTACAGCGTTTAGACGGGCGGATCGATGGCTTAAGCAACCGCATCGACGAGCTGGACGGACGCATTGATAAAGTCGGAGCTTTGGCAGTCGCCATGGCCGGCCTGCATCCGCTGGAATATGACCCGGATGCCCCGACTCAATTCTCGATGGCGGCAGGTACTTACAGCGGTGAAAGCGCTATTGCGGCAGGTCTGTTCCACAACCCTAATAAAGATGTCCTTTTGAGCGTAGGTTTTTCGATCAGCGGCAGTGAGAAGGCAGCTAATGTCGGCGCTACCTTCCGCTTTGGCAGAAGCTCGGAATCAAAAGCCCGTAAAGTGATAGAAGACAAACAACGCGAGCAGAAGCTGGCTGCCCAGGCCGCAGCCGCTAGACAGAAAACCGTTTCCTATCGTGTAGAACAGATTTTGGCTGAAGATACAGCGAAAGCTGAATAGCAGATGGGCAGAAAAGCATTTGATAACAGCATCGATTATAAAGAGATCGGCACCAGGATCAGGATCATGCGGCTGAAGCTAGCGGTTTCACAGACTGAATGCGCCTCTAAACTGGGTATTTCGCAGACACACCTGAGTAATATCGAGCATGGCCGCAGCGGGATCACTTTGCAGATGCTGTGCCGGGTCTGTGATATCCTGCAGGTAAGCTTGGATTATCTGGTCAGGGGCGCAGAAAAAACCGACGAAAAAAAGCACAGCGAGATCACGATCGACGAAGTTGTGCGGGTCATAAAAATGCTGAAGGGTATAGAAGAAAAGTAAGTCCGGCAGACAGCAAGTTTATCATAAAAAAGAGCAAACCATTTTGGTTTGCTCTTTTATTCTTTGTCTGAGTATTTAAATTATTATTTTGCGGAAAGCGGCATTTTCCACCATTGTAAATCAGGTTAATGTTATTCTAAAATCAACTTAAAATATAAGGAGGTATTGGTTATGTGTATTATTTGTACTGATCCAAATTGTGACCATGGTGAAAGGTGTGGTCGTGTAAAAATTTATAAAGAGGGAGGTTCTGCCAGCGATTTATTGGATGGCAGAGGAGAATGGGAACATGTTATTCCAGGCGCTGTTATCCGTGGCTCAGTATTTTTGCAGAGCCACGGAGTTACTTATCGCGATTCTATGACTTATGCGCTTGATTATGCTATCCACAGAGATGCTGTGGATGGTAGCGGAGGAGGGATTACCTCTACTGGCAGAAGTGAAATTGCTCAGGGATGGGTAAATGATCTGATTAGACTATTTGATTCTGGGCAATCTGATGAAGCGATAGGCAAGGTTTTTTGTGATGAAGTGTATGCTATTGAGGCTCACAGGAAATTTACGGAAAATGATTTCTCAAGCTTAGTGGCAATTTTAAGAAGTTATATTGATAAAGGGATAGTTTCTCAAAGAAAAGCTGATGAAATTGCCAGTTGGATGCATGGAAGGATATAATAGCGATTTTTGATTGCGAATTATTTCCAATTTAATATTGAGAGTATTATTGCGTATGGTAAGAAAACTGTCTGAAAAGGCAGTTTTTTTATATAATCTATAAAAAACTTACAAGTATATATTTTACAGAAAAATACTTAAAACCGTTTAAAGATGAGTTGTTATTTCTATTATTTGAATAAAGGATGTTTTTATTGTTTTGCAGCGTCTGCCTCAACAGCAGGCGTTTTTTGTATTTTTAGTATGATTTACAGGGGCTGTGCTCTGGGAGTGATTGCTGAGGTTGGTGAAACGCAAAAAGTAATAGAACCATAAAAAAACGCGCAGACGCTGATAGTTGTAAAGCCGCTGGCGTAATGCGCCGGGCAA
>OJRC01000112.1_pt1 | contig 65118 bp, 64 predicted proteins | sample 1599081 | NCBI WGS metagenome assembly OJRC01 (sample SAMN03922519, study PRJEB24848) | human gut metagenome | isolation source: stool sample | host: Homo sapiens | place: Germany | collected 2010-02 | reverse complement strand
AAGGAAAGTGTAACCCATGTCCTTGCACTATCTGTCACCTATGTTACTCTTGACAAGGACGCCGACCCCTACGGCTGGTCTGTCGTTTTACCCAAAGCGTAACCGTAGGAGCGGGGTTCCACCCCCGCCCGGACGTACCGGTTTCGCACATCACCACCCGTAGGGCGCACCGACCCCGGTGCGCCGCCAATGCTATCCAAACGCCTACGGCGTTTTTCCTTTTCCCCGGAGACTGCTGGAGGAGATGTGCTAATGCCAAATAAAAGCCGCTTTTCTTTGGGGCGCCACTCCCGTTTCTTTTGGCAAGGACAAAAGAAATGGGGTGGCATTATGCTTGCGACTTTCGGCGGGCTGTGGTATCCTGAGCTCAGTACGATTTGGGAGCGAGCTGACATGATAACTGTTGACAATCTTAGCTTACAATACGGCGGACAGGTGCTGTTCACCAATGTGGACCTGCAGTTCACCGCCGGGAACTGCTACGGCATCATCGGCGCCAACGGAGCCGGCAAATCCACCTTCCTCAAGATACTCTCCGGCGAGATCGACTCCACCGGCGGGCACGTCTATGTCGACCCGAAAGCCCGCATGTCCGTGCTAAAGCAGAATCAGGGCATGTACGACGCCTACACCGTGCTCGACACCGTCATCATGGGAAATATGCGGCTCTACGAGTGCGGCAGGGAGAAGGACGCCATCTACGAAAAGGCCGATTTCACCGACGAGGACGGCATCCGCGCCTCCGAGTTGGAGGAGGAGTTTGCGGAGCTTGGCGGCTGGGAGGCCGAGTCAGACGCCTGGAAGATACTTCAGGGCCTCGGCGTGGACACCGCCTTCAACGACACCCTGATGGCCGACATGGACCCGCGGCTCAAGGTCAAGGTGCTGCTGGCTCAGGCGCTCTTCGGCAAGCCGGACATCATCCTGCTCGACGAGCCGACCAACAACCTCGACCTCAAGAGCGTCGTCTGGCTCGAGGACTTCCTCATGGACTACGAGGGCACCGTGCTCGTGGTCAGCCACGACCGCTACTTCCTCAACAACGTCTGCACGCACATCGTGGACATAGACTACGGCAAGATAAAGATGTACGTCGGCAACTACGACTTCTGGTACGAGTCCAGCCAGCTCATACAGAAGCTCATAAAAGACCAGAACAAGAAGGCGCAGCAGAAAATTGAGGAGCTGCAGAGTTTTATCCGCCGCTTCTCGGCGAACAAGTCGAAGTCCCGCCAGGCGACGAGCCGCCGCAAGCTGCTCGACAAGCTCACTGTGGAGGAGCTGCCCGCGTCCTCCCGCCGCTATCCCTGGGTGGGCTTCAAGGCCAACCGCGAACCGGGCAAGGACAGGCTGTTCGTCACCGACCTGTGCAAGTCCGTGGACGGCGTGCCGGTCTTGAAGAATGTGAGCTTCATAATGGGCCGCGAGGACAAGATCGCCGTCATCAGCCGCAATGAGCTGGCCGTGACGCTGCTGTTCAAGCTGCTCATGGGCGAGGAGGAGCCGGACTCCGGCGAGATAAAGTGGGGCGTCTCCACGACGCAGGGCTATATGCCGACGGACTCCTCCGCCTACTTTGAGGGCTGCGAGCTCTCCATCATGGACTGGATGCGCCAGTTTTCAGAGGACAAGCGCGAGAGCTATCTGCGCACCTTCCTCGGGCGTATGCTGTTCTCTGGCGACGAGGTGTACAAACCCGTGAATGTGCTCTCCGGCGGCGAGCGGGTGAGGTGCATGATATCGAAGCTCATGCTCTCCGGCGCGAGCGTCCTGCTGCTCGACCAGCCGACGAACCACCTCGACCTCGAGAGCATAGCCGCGCTCAACAACGGCCTCGAGGCCTTCCCCTACAACATCATCTTCTCCAGCCACGACCACCAGCTCACGCAGACCGTGGCCAACCGCATCATCGAGATAAACCCGGACGGCTCCATCACCGACCGCATGTGCACCTACGACGAGTACATGGACCTCGCCGCGCTGGAAAACGAGAGGTGACCCCCCCCCGCCGGGCATCCGAAGACAAATATGCAGAGCGTATGGGCAGCTCACGCCGCCCATACGCTTTTTTACGTCTCAGTCCGAGGCTCGGCAGCGGCCGCGGCTCTCATAGTCCCTGCTGATGCGCTCCTTCCAGCCTGAGCTGAGAGGGGCGCTCTGCCGCACGGCGGCGATGGCGTCGCAAAGGACTTCGTAGTTGAGCCGCGTGCCCTCGCCGTCCGGCTCATAGTTTGCCGCGCGGTCGGCTGAGATGCCGAAACTCCCCGCCGTCCTGACCGCGTCGATGTTCGCGCCGAGGAACAGGAATTCCCAGCCGTATTTCTCCTTTTCGTGCTCGATCATCCGCTTGACGCGCTCTGTCGTGTACCTGCGGCTGGCGTTTTCCATGCCGTCTGTCGTGATGACGAACAGGGTGTGCTCCGGCACGTCCTCCGGCCTTGCGTACTTGTGGACGTTGCCGATGTGGTGTATCGCCCCGCCTACGGCGTCCAGCAGCGCCGTGCAGCCCCGGACAGTGTAGTCCCTGTCCGTCATGGGCCTTATCTCCCGCAGGTCCACGCGGTCGTGCAGCACCTCGCTCACGTTGTCGAACAGTATCGTGGACACAAGAGCCTGCCCCGGCTCGCGCCGCTGCCGCTCGAGCATCGAGTTGAACCCGCCTATCGTGTCCGCCTCCAGCCCGCTCATCGAGCCGCTGCGGTCCAGTATGAACACCAGCTCAGTAAGTCCCTTTCTCATGACCCATACCTCCAAAAGTAAAATGTGACTGCCCGGCTCTCCCGCCTTGCAGTCACATGATACCTTATTACACCACTGTTTTGGTCGCCCGCCGGGCGACAAGTTTCAGGCCGAGCCTGCCGGGCGGCTGAGCCTGAAACTTTTCACTCGGCGGGCGACAAGTTTCAGGCCGAGCCGCCCAGCAGGCTCTGGTCGAAGGCAAACAGCGCCTCGTTTATCTCCAGCACGCTGTAGCGGCCGTTTTTGATGAAATACTCCACGATGACGTCGAATTTGTTCGAGTGCGAGAGCGCAAAGCCCGCCTTCATGAGCAGCTCGCGCGTCTCCTCCAGCGGCAGCTCCAGCGCGATTGCAAAGGCGAGGGCCGTGGGCTTCGAGGGCCTGTACAGCCTGTCCGAGCGTATCTTGGAAAACAGCTTCCTGTCTATGTTCGCCTTCTTGTAGCACTGGGCGTCGGTCATGCCGCGCTCGTCTATTTTCCTGAGCAGCATTTCCGAAAAGCTCTCGTCCAGGCAGTTCAGGGCGTCCTCAAGCGAACCGGATGGAGCGGGGGCGCAGCAGACCTCCATGGCCATCCGGTACCTGCGCTCCCGCGAGTCAGCGCGGGCGTCCACGTAGTTGTCGTCTATGTATTCCTCGAGGTCGGCAAAGAGCCTGCCGCTTATCTGCCAGGCCCTTTTGTCGTAAACGACGAGGTACACCGTCAGCTCGTGCTCCATCAGGAAGGCGCCGATGCTGTCCACGGCTATCCGCAGGGCCTCGTCCTTCGGGAAACCGAAGGCGCCGGAGGCTATGAGCGGGAAGGCCACGGTGTCGCAGCCCCTGCCCGCGGCCAGCTCGAGGCTGTTCAGGTAGCAGGCCCGGAGGCTCTCTCGCTCGCCCGCCGCACCGCCCTGCCAGCGCGGGCCGACGGTGTGTATGACGTATTTGCAGGGCAGCCTGTGGCCGCGCGTCAGCTTCGCCTCGCCGACGCCGCAGCCGCCGAGTTTTCTGCACTCTTTCAGCAGCCCCGGCCCCGCCGCGCGGCGGATCGCGCCGTCAGCGCCGCCGTCGCCCGTGAGGTTCGGGTCGGTGGGGTTCACGACTGCGTCCACGCGCATTTTTGTTATGTCGTTTCTGACTATCTGCAGCGGCACAGCCCGCCCTCCCCGGTCTTTTTTACAGCTCCCTGGCTGTTTGCAGCATCTTCGCCATCTGCGCCCTCGTGAGGCTCGCGCCGGGATTGAGGCCCGAGTCGGAGCCGTCCACCACGCCGAGCGAAATGAGCGTTGCCGTCGGCACCTTCGCCCAGTCCGCGACCGAGGCCGCGTCCGGGAACTTATCCAGCAGGCTGCTGTCCGCGTCAGTATAGCTCACGCCCAGCTGCTTCAGCGCCCTGTAGAGGAAGGTGAAGCCCTCCTGCCGCGTCAGGGTGTCCTGCGGGCCGAAGGTGCCCTCGCCCTTGCCCTCGGTGATGCCGTTTGCGTAGGCCCAGGCCACCGCCGTGGCGTAATACTCGCCATCCGGCACGTCCGTGAAGCCCGAGCTCTCGGACACTGCCGGCGAACCCGCCGCGCGGTAGAGCATCAGCACGAAGTCACAGCGCTTCATCGTCCTGTCCGGCCCGAACTGCGTATCCGTCACGCCCGTCACGATGCCGTCCTTGTAGAGCGCCTTCACATAGCTCTCAGCCCAGTGGCCGACCATGTCCTCAAACTCCGTGTCGAGCTTTATCGATATCTCCTTCGTCAGTCCCGCAGCCGAGACCGTGAGCGTGCCCTCGGCTCCGGGGCTGCCCGTGGCCGTGAACACCCCGTCGGCCGTCACCGTGCCGATGCTGCCGGAGACGGAATAGGTCACAGCGGACGAGTCCATGTACACGTCGCGCAGCAGGTACTGCGCTGCGACCTTTAGGCTCAGGGTCTCGCCCTTTTCCAGCACCGCGCTCGTGAGCGCTGTGCCGGTCGCGGCGTCCGTGACCTTCAGGGTATCCGCCTTCGTTATGACGTGCAGCGTGCCGCTGCCGTATGCCGTGCCGGACGAGAGCCTTATCGTGTCCGTGCCCTCGGAGGCCGGGGCCTTGTACACGTTCCCGCTCACGCTGCCGCGCGTGGCCGAGGCCGTGACAGCCGGCGTCTCCACCGTCCTGAGCGCGTTGTCCGTCGCGGCATAGCTCAGCTCGACCGAGCTGCCCGCGAGCACATATGCGCCGTCCTGCTCTATGAACAGGCTGCGCGCGCTGCCGCTCGCCGCCGCGTCCGTCACGAACAGTATATATGTACACACCGCGCGCAGAGAACCGTCCGACGGCTCGTTCACTATCGTGAACCCGTCCTTCCCCGGCATCCGCAGCGCCAGCGCGGACGAGCCGCCGCCGTCCATGTTCACCACCGTCGTGCAGCCCATAGACAGCATATCTTCCGCAAGCTCCCTGAGCGTCGAGCCGCGCGAGGCCGTGCTCCGTCCGTCGTTCACGAGGTAGACCACCGTCCCGTCGCTCCTGATGCCCACCGCCGTGCGCGGGTTCACCGAGGTTATAGTGTTGTCCCACTTCGCCTCGTCGAAGATCTCTCCGTCTTTAACGAGGATGTTGCCGCTGCCGGAGACCCAGTCCTGCGCCGCGAGCTTCGCGTCCGAGCACTCCGTCGAAAGCGTCACCCGGTCTCCAACCGAGAACTTCGCCAGCGCCGTCTCCTGCTCAGCCTTGTCCGAGGCCGTCAGGATGAGATAGCCCTCCCCTATCGGGACGCTGTCCTTGCCCTCGACGATCTCCGTGACCTCAAGCTCCATCTCCCCGTCCAGCGTCAGCTCGCCCGAGAGCACCTTAAGCCGCACGTACCAGCCCGAGCTGGACGTGCGCGTCGAGACCGTCGAAAAATACTCGCTGTACAGGTACACTCCGCTGTCCGAGCGCGTCTTGTTCAGATGCGTCGTCGTGACCGCCCCGCCGGACGTGTCGTTCTCAAGCGTTATGTAAACCTCGGGCTTGTAGCTCGCGTAGGCCTTCCCATCGGTGAAGCCGAGGGCGCTGTTGCCCTCCGGCGAGGATTTGTAGATGCCGTCCTCGACGACCATGCCGCAGGGAATGCGCGTATCCCAGTAGCCGAAGTCGGAGTTCACCGCTCCGACGACGTTGTAGCCGAGGCTCTCGGCGTAGCTTATCATCTGCGTGATGGTCATGCCGCCGTAGATGGTGTCGCAGGCGAGCACGATGGGGTTCACCGAGCTGCCCGGTGTGTTCTCGACCACAAAGGTCTCGTTCCGGCTGCCGGAGCTGCTGTAGCAAAAGGCGTTCTCATAGGTGAAGCCGTTCGCCAGCGTCCAGCGGTTTACATAAACAGCCTCGCCCGTGCCCGCGCCGTAGGCTAGCGCGCAGGTCGTGAGCAGCATGCAGGCGAGGATGAGGCAGAGCAGTCGTTTCTTCATTTTACTTCCTTTCTCAGACGTGTCCATAGATGAGTATGCCGGTGCAGTAGCTGAGCACATTTGCCGCGAGCGTCAGCAGGAACAGCCGCCCTGAGCGGCCGCAGGCGCGGGCATAGACGGCGTATTCCACCGCGACGACCAGCAGTTCGAGCGGGTAGACCAGCCACCAGCGCACGGTGAGCGGTATGAGCCAGAGCACGAGGTTAAGCACAAGGTTCGTCGCGAGGTTCAGTGAGGCGCACAGGCCCAGAAAGAGCGTGTCGCGACGGTAGAGCAGACCAAGCAGCAGAGTCTCCACGCCTATCGTTATGACCGCCGCCGACAAGGCCCCGAGCATCATTTCCCGCTGCCTTTCCTGGAGCGGAGCGCCTTCACGAGCACGGCGACGACGATGACCGCCGCGGCGATTATGAGCAGCGGTATGCCTATCGCGATGACGGATATGGTCCAGCCGTTCGCCACGTCGGCGAAGGCGATGACCGTGAGGCAGAGGGAGAACACCACGGCGAGCAGCAGAGTGCGTGTGAGCTTTCTCATTTTCTGTTCCTCCTTTTCTTCACGAATACGGCGGCGAGTATCACCGCGACGACCGCGACGATGACTATAGCCGCCACCAACGGGGCGTTGGAGCCCGGCTCCGGTTCCGGCTCGAATATGACGTCCGCAAACGCGGGAGCGGCGAGGATGAGCGCGCTGAGGGCTGTGAGCAGGGCGGCTCTTAGCTTTTTCATACCTGTACCTCCGATATCTTTCTTTCCGCGTAGACTATGGCCGCGAGGCCCGCGGCGAAGCTGGCGATGACGAGCAGCGCCCGCCATGCGCCCGTAAGGCTTATCATCTCGCCCGCGATGCTGCCCGGCCAGAGCGCCGAGGCGGCAAGACCGAAGGCGAAGCCCGGGCTGTCCGGCATGGCCCTGTAGATGAGCCAGAGCGTCACCGGCATCGACAGATTCAGCAGCAGCTGCCCCGCGAGCGAGGGCGCGGCCCATGTGAAGCAGAAGGCGGTGAGCGCCGCCGCGAGCGGAATTGACCACAGCGCCGTCCGCGCCGCGCCCAGCACCGGCGCCTGCGGGGCGTTGTCGCCGGAGGCTGGGCGCGGCGCGGACAGCCTCCGGCAGGCGAAGCCGCCGAGCGTCTTGCCCGCGAACACGAAGGCCGCGGCGAGCATGGCCATGCCCGCGCCGGTCTTCCACGGAAACTCCACCGCGCAGCCGCCCACGGCCCTGACCGCCACGGCGAGGGTCAGCAGCAGCACCGCGCCCCATGGCGTATCCTTTCTTCCCTCCGGGGACTGAAGCTCAGGCTCACCCCTTCCGGCGAAGACGAGCGCAGCCGCCGTGACGAGCGCAGCCGCGCAGAGTGCGCCCCTCAGCCCAGGCCAGAGCGTGCCGAGGGCGAGTCCCACTGCTCCGGGCGCGACGAACACCCCGAGAGGCCCGGCATCCCGGGCGCCCTTGAGCGTGACAGTGCCGCCGGCGACGTGGAACAGGCTGTTCCCCAGCCCGATCACCAGCGCCAGCAGATATCCCGGCAGCGGCAGCAGCGCAGCGGCGGCGCAGACCGCAAGCCCCAGAGCCGCCAGCGGCTCGTGCCGCCTCAGCCTGTCCGTCCCCAGCCCGACGAGGCACTGGGTGGTAAAAGCCGCAGTATTGTATATGATGAGCGCCCACGAAAGCTCCACCGCCGAACCTTTCACGACGCCAAACAGCGCCGACGCACACACTGCGTCCGTCAGCAGGTGCGCGAGGGCGTTCAGGCCGAGCAGCATCCGTTCACCACCCCGAAACGTATTTTATAATATGACGCTCTCCCGGCGCGATAGTTCCAATTTCAGTCTAACACGCCCGTCTTCTTTTGTCGATAGCCAGAATGTGGAGCCGCTGCAATGCGAAACGGAGCGCATCGCTCATGATGCGCTCCGTTTCGCGTGCTCCGTATCCGCCGCTCTGAGTTTCAGGCTGTGGAGCCTGTATTTTTCCCGCAGGTACTCGCGGTTTTGGCCGTGCTGGCCGGTGTACTGGCTCAGGAGCCTGCGCGGGACCTCGACCGTCACGTCCGTGCCCTCCGGCACGCCCTCGAGCAGCGTCTCCAGCTCCGCGCGCCTCATCCTCGCCTTCACCAGTTCGCCCAGCGCCGGGTGGTAGGCCCCGCCGAGCGCGTCCCCGCCCGACAGGTCGTCCGTCGGGTTCAGGCCCAGCCGTATGACCGGTATACCCGCCGCCTCGAACACCGGCAGGATGCGCGCGCAGACCCGCACCGCGTCCTCCACAGTGTGCTCCTTATACCGCCCCGCGCGCCACAGGTCGCAGAGCGTCGTGTCCCTCACGATCACCGTCGGGTACACCCGCACGCCGTCCGGCCCGAGCGCCGCAAGGCGCCGCGCCGTCTCCACGTCCGTCTCGTTCTCCGAGCCGGGAAGGCCCGTCATCATCTGCAATATCAGCCGGAAGCCCGCCGCCTTCACGCTCCGCGAGGCCCGGGCCACGTCTTCCGACGTGTGGCCACGGCCCGAGAGCGCCAGCACCCGGTCGTCCATCGACTGCGCGCCCAGCTCCACCGTCCCCACGCCGTACCTGCGAAGTCTCCCCAGCACCTCGCCGTCAATGGCGTCCGGGCGCGTGGACAGGCGTATCGAACTTATCCTGCCGCTCTGAAGATAGGGCTGCGCCGCGCCGAGCAGCGCCTCCTGCTCCGCGTCCGGTATCGCCGTGAACGAGCCGCCGTAGAACGCGAGCTGGCTCGTGCCCTCTCCCGCAGATTCAATGGCGCGTATGACGTCCTCCGGGCATGCAGGCGCGAGACTCCCCGAGATGCGCCTCTGGTTGCAGAAAACGCAGTCGTTCGGGCAGCCCAGGTGCGGCACGAATACGGGTATGATGCTCTCCCTCGCACTCAAGCCTTCAGCGCCTCCAGCGCGGCCCTCGCCGCCGCCTGCTCGGCCTCCTTCTTCGTCCGGCCCGAGCCGGAGCCTATGGGCCTGCCGTTTAAGCTCACCTGCGAGGTAAAGGTCTTGTCATGGTCGGGGCCGGACTCGCCCAGCAGCTCATAGCTCAGGCTCTGACCGCTCTTTTTCTGCACCAGCTCCTGCAGCTCCGTCTTGCAGTCCTCTACCCGCATTACCGGCCCCGCGCCGTCCAGCGCCGAGAGTATCTGCCGCTCTATGAAGGCCTTCGCCGTCTCCAGCCCGCCGTCAAGGTACATCGCCGCGATGACGGCCTCTACCGCGTCCGCCAGGATGGACGTGCGCCGCCTTCCGCCGGTATGCTCCTCGCCCCGGCCGAGGCGCACGTACTCGCCCAGGCCCAGCTCCGAGGCGACCCTGTGCAGGCTCTCCTCGCACACCAGCTGCGCCCGCAGGCGCGTCATCCGGCCCTCCGGAAGCTCGGGAAAGCGCCTGAACAGCGCGTCCGCCACCACCATGCCCAGCACCGAGTCGCCCAGAAACTCCAGCCGCTCGTTGCACTCGCCCCGGCCCCGGTTCTCATTGGCGTACGAGCTGTGCGTCAGCGCCGTCGTCAGCAGCGCACGGTCGCGAAAGCTGTGGCCGATCTTTTTCTCAAGCGAGTCCATCAGTTGCCCGAGGCGCGCTCAACGTAGTCCACAAGGTCGCCGATGGTCGCTATCGACTTCAGCTCCTCCTCGGATATCTCACCCAGGCCAAACTCCTCCTCGATGGTCATGCTCAGTTCCACCACGTCGAGGGAATCCGCGCTCAGGTCGTCCATAAAATTCGTCTCGCGGCTGAGGCTCTCCACGTCCTCGGCAAACTGGTCAGCCACGAGCTTCAGGATCTTTTCGTAAATCATCTTGTCATTCCTCCATTTATTGTGCTTCGCCCGCTGTTAGGCGCATGTATTCGATATTCTTCTCGATCTCCTCGATGACGCCGGCCTGCGCGAAGCGCACCGCCTGCCTTATCGCGCTGAACACCGCCTCGTCGTTCGACGAGCCGTGGGCTTTGATGACCGGCTTTGAGATGCCCAGCATCGCCGTGCCGCCGACCTTGTTCACGTCCATCATGTCCTTGAGCTTCGCAAAGTCGCCCTTGAGCGCCAGCGCCGCCAGCTTGTTCTTCGTGCTGCTCAAAAACACGCCCTTGAGCTGGCCCATCAGGAACTTTATCATACCCTCGCTGCCCTTGAGCAGTATGTTCCCGGTAAAGCCGTCCGTTACCAGCACATCCACGGCCCCGGTCAGCGCCGCCGAGCCTTCAACATTGCCGATGAAGTTTATCCTGCCCTCGTCCGACGCCTTTTTCAAAAGCGAGTAGGACTGCTTCTGCAGCTCGCCGCCCTTCGACTCCTCCGTACCGTTATTCAGCAGACCAACCTTCGGGTTTGGAATGCCCATTATGTTCTTCATGTAGAAACTGCCCATGAACGCGAATTGCAGCAGGTACTCCGAGGTGCACTCCACATTCGCGCCGCAGTCGATGAGCATGACGCCCTTGCCGCCGTTCGGTATAACCGGAGCCAGAGCCGCGCGTCTGATGCCGCGTATGCGCTTCACCGTCAGCGTCGCGCCGGTCAGCAACGCTCCCGTGCTGCCCGCCGATATCACGGCGTCGCCCTTGCCCTCCTTCAGCATCGTCAGCGCCACCGCCATCGACGAGTCCTTCTTCCGCCGGGTAGCCGTGCTAGGGTCGTCCTCCATCGTCACGACCTCGCGGGCATCCACTATGTCTATGCCCTGCTCTGCGCCGAGATACCTCGCTATCTCCTCCCTGCGTCCCACGAGCGTCACATCAACGCCCAGCTCTTTCTTCGCCCTCACAGCGCCCAGCACGGGCGCCTGCGGTGCATTGTCGCCACCCATGGCGTCAATTATCACCCTCAAGCCTCAGGACCTCCCTCTCTTTAAGCATCGCCTCTATTATACCGAGCGAGCGCGCAGAAAGCTCCGCGTTCTTGTTCCGCTTGCCCTTCACCCTGTAGCCCAGAGGCGTGATTATACCGAAATTCACGTTCATCGGCTGGAAATCGCCCACGCTGCCGCCGGATATGTACTGCGCCAGCGCGCCTATGGCCGTCTCCGCCGGGAAATCGGCCGGCTCCATTCCCAGCAGCCGCGCCGCCGTCTCTATGCCCACCAGCATCCCGGACGCCGCCGACTCCACATAGCCCTCGACACCCGTCATCTGCCCGGCAAAGCTCAGCCGAGGCTCCGTCCTCAGCCGGTAATACCTGTCCAGCAGCCGGGGCGAATCCAGATACGTGTTCCGGTGCATCACCCCGTAGCGCACGAACTCAGCCTCCCGCAGCGCCGGTATCATCGAAAACACCCGCTTCTGCTCCCCGAAGGTCAGGTGCGTCTGGAAGCCCACCAGATTGAACAGCGTGCCCTCGGCGTTGTCCCGCCGCAGCTGCACCACCGCCCAGTCCTCGCGCCCCGTGTGCGGGTTGCGCAGTCCCACCGGCTTCATCGGCCCGTACCGCAGCGTGTCCACGCCCCGCCGCGCCATGACCTCCACCGGCATGCAGCCCTCGAACACCGCTCCGTCGTCAAAGCCGTGTACCGGCGCCTCCTTCGCGCTCACCAGCTCCCGCACAAAGGCCTCGTACTCCTCGCGCGTCATGGGGCAGTTTACATAATCCGCCGTGCCCTTGTCGTAGCGCGATGCGAGGTAGGCGTTTTCCATGTCAACGCTCTCGAGCGTGACGATGGGCGCGACGGCGTCGTAGAAGTGCAGGTCGAACTCGGGGCAGAGCCGTACTATGGCCTCGGCCATGGCGTCGCTCGTGAGCGGGCCTGTGGCGATGACCGCCTCGCCCTCGGGTATCTCCGTCAGCTCCTGCGTCACGACCTCGACCTTTGGACAGGCCCGTAGCTGCTCGGTTATATATCTCGAGAAGCCCTCCCTGTCCACGGCGAGCGCCCCGCCTGCCGCGACGCGGTTCTGATCCGCCGATTCCATCACCAGCGAGCCGAGCCTGCGCATCTCCTCTTTCAAGAGGCCCACGGCGTTCGTCAGCTCGTCGCTGCGCAGCGAGTTCGAGCACACCAGCTCCGCGAAGTTCGCCGACACGTGCGCGGGGCTGAACTTCCCCGGCTTCATCTCGACGAGCCTCACCTCGATGCCGCGTCTTGCCAGCTGCCAGGCGCACTCGCTGCCCGCGAGGCCCGCGCCCACCACCGTGACCCGGCTCATTGGGCTGCCTCCGTCTTCTTCGCCGTCTTCTTCGCCGCCGGTTTTTTGGCTGCGGTGGTCTTTTTCGCCGCCGGCTTTTTGGCCGCAGTCTTCTTTGCTGCCGGCTTTTTGGCCGGGGCCTTCTCCTGTGCCGCGTCCTCTGCGGCCTCGCCCTCTGCGACGGGCTTGCTCTCCGCCTTCTTCTTATACCCGCGCTTGTCTTCCGGCAGGAAATTCGGGCATTTTTCGTTTATGCAGAAGGGCTTGAGCTTGCCCTTGCCTGAGCGCTTGAACATGGTCTGGCCGCACTCCGGGCATACCTCTTTCGTCGGCACGTCCCAGGTCATGAAGCCGATTATCTCCTTGCCGTCCGAGCCTGTGCCTCTCCAGGGGCAGTCGCGGCCCTTCTCGCAGGCGTAATACGTATAGCCGTTGCGAGAGGTGCGCTTTAAGAGCCTGCTGCCGCAGGCGGGGCATTTGCCCGGCATCTCGACGACTATCGGCATGGTGAAGGTACACTCCGGAAAGCCCGGGCAGGCCAGAAAGCGCCCGAACCTGCCGGATTTGTACACAAGGTTCCGCCCGCAGACCGGGCAGACCTCCTCCGACACCTCGTCCGGCACCTTTATCCTCTGGCCCTCCATGGCCGTTTCAGCCTCGTGCAGCTCGCGCTCAAAGCCGCCGTAGAAGTCCGCGAGGTACTCCTTCCAGCCGCGCTCGCCCTTTTCTATGTCGTCCAGGCCGTCCTCCATCCGCGCCGTGAACTTGAGGTCCACGATATCCGGGAAGCGCTCCTCCATGAGACCCGTCACGACCTCACCCAGCGCCGTCGGCCTGAGATACTTGCCCTCCTTCACCACGTACTCGTGGCTGAGTATCGTCGTTATCGTAGGCGCGTAGGTGGACGGGCGGCCTATGCCCTTTTCCTCCATCGCGCGGATGAGCGTCGCCTCCGTATACCTCGGGGGCGGCTGGGTGAACTTCTGCTCCTTCGTGAGCTTCACGAGTGAGGCGCTGTCGCCCTCCTTCAGATCGGGCAGCGGCTTTCTCGGCGCCTCCTGCTCGTCGTCCGACGTGTCCTCGTACACCGCCGTATAGCCGGGGAACACCAGCTCCGAGTAATTGGCCCTGAACACGTGGCCCTCACAGGCCGCGTCCACGACCACGTTGTCGTACACGGCGTTCGCCATCTGGCAGGCCATGAAGCGTCCCCAGATGAGCCGGTAGAGCATGTACTGCTCCTTCGTCAGGTCCTTTCTGACCATCTCCGGCGCAAGCGCCGCGTTGGTCGGGCGTATCGCCTCGTGTGCGTCCTGCGCCCCCGCCTTGGTCTTGTACCTTCTCGGCTGCGCCGGGCAGTATGCCGCGCCGTAGTGCGCACGGATGAAGTCCCGCGCCGCGCTTATCGCCTCGTCCGAAAGCCGCAGCGAGTCCGTCCTCATGTACGTTATGAGACCCACAGTGCCCATGCCGCTCACGTCCACGCCCTCATAGAGCTGCTGCGCTATCGACATGGTGCGCCTCGGCGTCATGCCCAGCCTCCGGCTCGCCTCCTGCTGCAGCGTCGAGGTTATGAATGGGGGCGAGGGGCTGCGCTGCTTCTTGCCGCGCTTCACGCTCTGCACCGTGAAGGGTTTGCCAGTCACCGCCGCGATGACGGCGTCCGTCTCCGCCTCGCTGTGCAGCTCTGCCTTGCCCTCGGCCGTGCCGTAGTATCGCGCCGTGAACTGTCCTTCCCCGGCCTTGAGCACCGCGTCGAGCAGCCAGTATTCCTCGGGCACGAAATCCCGTATCTCCTGCTCCCGGTCCACGACCATCCGCGTCGCCACGGACTGCACGCGCCCGGCGGAAAGGCCGCGCCGCACCTTCTTCCACAGAAGCGGCGAGAGCTCGTAGCCCACTATCCTGTCCAGTATCCTCCGCGCCTGCTGCGCGTCTACGAGGTCCTGGTCTATCTCTCTCGGAGAGGCTATGCTCTCCGTCACGACACGCTTTGTTATCTCGTTGAAGGTCACCCTGTGCGCCTTGTCGTCCGGCAGCTTCAAAAGCTCCTTCAGGTGCCAGGCTATGGCCTCGCCCTCGCGGTCAGGGTCGGTCGCGAGATACACGGTCTTCGCCTTCGCCGAGCGCTCGCGCAGGTCGGAGATGATCTCCTCCTTGCCCTTCACCGGTATATACTTCGGCTCGAAGCCGCCCTCGATGTCCACGCCCATCGTGCTCTTGGGCAGGTCGCGCAGATGCCCCATCGAGGCCACTACCTTATAATTCTCTCCCAGATACTTTTCGATGGTCCTGGCCTTCGCCGGGGATTCGACTATGACCAGCTCCGTCTTTGCCTTTGCCATTAAAACGTCCTCACTTCTGAGTATTGATCAGCGTAAATGTCTTGTCGCCGGTCTTGCCCACGATGCCCTCAAGCTGGAGCATCGTCAGCTCCCTGAGCACCGTCTGTACCGGCAGGGACGTGCTCTCGACTATCTCGTCTATGTGCACCGAGGGGCGGTCTATCGCCATTGCCACGGCCTTCCTCGCGCCCTCCATCCCCTCGGTCAGTTTACTTAGGTCAATATAGTCCACGCTATCGGCCTTGTCAACGTCTTTTTCCTGCGCCGTTTCCGCATCGGCCGCGCTTTTCTCCTGTCTGAGCGTCTCGGCCTCGCGCACCGGCGGCATGCTCCGTCTCCGCTCGCCGGGGTTCGACAGTTCGGGATACATATGCTCAAACCCGCAGAGCACATCCCATCCGTTCATCACCGGTATGGCCCCGTCCATTATCATCCGGTTCGAGCCAGCGGACGCCTCTGAATCCGCGTTGCCCGGCACGGCGAAGATCTCCTTGCCCTGACTCGAGGCCTCCTCCGCGAACAGCAGCGCCCCGCTCCTCTGCGGGGCCTCGACCACCAGCGCCGCCACCGACAGCCCCGAGCTTATCCGGTTCCGTGCCCTGAAAAACGAGTGATGCCGCTCCGCGCCCGGCGGGTACTCGCTCACCAACGCGCCCGTCAGCGCCACGTCCTTCGCCAGCTCGCCGCCCCAGCTCTCGTCGTCTATCGGCGTGCCCAGCACGCCTATGCAGCGGCCCGCCGCCATCAGCGCGCCCCTCGCTGCCGCAGAGTCTATGCCCGCCGTCAGCCCTGACACCACCAGCCCGCCGCAGCGCGTTATCTCATATCCCAGCCGTGCCGCCATCTTCATCCCGTAGGGCGTCGCCCGCCTTGTGCCCACGACCGCCACCGCCGCGTGCTCGTCCACCGACGGCAGCCTGCCGCGCACATACAGCACCACCGGCGGGTCGTATATACCCGCCAGCCTTCTCGGATACGCCGCATCCCGGAGCGTAAGTATGCCTATGTCTTTTTCCTCGCACTCCCGCGCTATCCGCTTCGCCGGCTCCAGCGACTTTTGCCTGAGCTGCCCCAGCTCCCGCTCAGTCAGTATGCCCAGCGAGCGATACTTCTCCTCCGTCTCGAAGAAAACCTCCCTCGCCCCGCCCAGCTCCTGCAGGAGCAGCAGTTTGGTCCTAGGCCTCAGCCAGACGAGCGAGGACAGCCACAGCCAGTATTTCAGCTCGCTCATCCGCCATCACCTCAGCCTTCCCGACGTATTATCTCCCACATGGCTACCGCCGCCGCCGTTGCCGCGTTGAGCGACTCGCTGCCCGGCGCCATCGGTATTATCACCGTCTGCCGGCACATGGCCAGCAGCTCCGCTGACAGACCGTGTCCCTCGTTCCCCACCGCGACGGCACAGCCATCCAGCCGCGCGCGGCGTATATCCAGCGCCGACTCCGTCAGCGCCGTGCCCACGAGCTGAAGTCCGAGCGCCTCCAAAAGCCCCGGCAGCTGCGCAAGATTCGTCTCCACGACGCACTGCCTGAACGCTGCTCCCATCGTAGCCCGCACACAGCGGGGCGAGCTTCTGTCCGCACAGCTGCCCACCAGCACCACGAGGTCCATGCCCAGGGCGTTCGCCGTCCTTATCACCGTGCCCACGTTGCCCGGGTCCTGCACGTCCTCGAGCAGCACCGCGTGCCTCGGGTGTTCCGGCACGGGCAGCTCGGGCAGCTTCAGGCTGAACACCGGCCCGGGGCTGTTCTTGACCGGCGAGGCATAGCCCACCAGCTCCGCCGGCGCGACGTACAGCCTGCCGCACTCCGGTATCTCTGCCAGCGGCCGCGCCTCGTCCATCAGCAGGCCAGTTATCTCGCAGCCCGCCGCCGCGGCTTCCCGCAGCAGCTTCTCGCCGTCGAGCACCGTCTCGCCCGTCTCGCGCCGGTAGGCGGCGTCGGCGCCCAGCTTCCTCAAGACTGTTATATACCCGTTTTTCCGAGAGCATATCCTCTCAGCCGTGCCCATGTTCCACCCCTGTATCCATATTCTGCACCACACATTAGTATAAACTGTAACACAAGCCCACCGCAAGCACAAGTAAATTTTATTTTAATAAGTATCTGCCCGCCTCACACGTCAAAACACCGCCGTGCGCACGGCGGTGTCTTTCTGCCTTATATCAGCTTCAGCGCCTCGGTTATCTCCTCAAAGGCCATGGAGTGCGAGGCCTTGACCAGCACACGGTCGCCCGGCATAATGACGTTCCCGAGGTCTGCTATGAGCGCCCCCTTGCTCTCGTAGTGCCGGCCGCCCATGGCTGCGGCGCGCTCGCCCGCCGTTAGCAGCACGGCCCCGGCCTGCCTCGCCAGAAGGCCCGTCTCGGCGTGGAACTCCTCGCTCCGCTCGCCCAGCTCCAGCATGTCGCCCAATATGCACACCAGCCTGCCCCCGAGGTCAGAGGCCGACCTTATCGCCATCTGCGTCGAGTCCGGGTTTGCGTTGTAGCAGTCGTCCACTATCGTTATCTTCCCCGTCTCGATGACGCTCGCGCGCCTGCCCACCGGCTCGTAGTCCGCTATGCCCCGCGCGATATCAGCGTCCGGTACGCCCAGCTCGATGCCCACCGCCGCCGCAGACAGCGCCGCGTACACCATATGCCGCCCGTAGGCCGACACCCGCGTCTCTATCCTCCGCCCACAGCCCACGATCGTGAACTCCGAGCCTTCCGCGCCGAGACAGCGGTAATCCTCCGCCCGCAGGTCACAGCCCGCGCCGAGGCCGAAGCTCAGCTTCCTCTGCCTGCACTCGAGGCCCGCGAGCAGGTCATCGTCGCCGTTTACGACCACGAGCCCGTCATCCGGCATATAGTCCAGCAGCTCCGTTTTCGCCCTGAGCACCCCGCGCCGGTCGCCCAGCGCCTCGAGGTGGCTGCGGCCTATGAGCGTATACACGGCGATATCCGGCCGCGCCATGGCCCCGAGCCGCGACATCTCGCCGAAATCGCTTATGCCCAGCTCGACCACCGCCGCCTCCGTCTCCGGCATGATGCGGAATATGGTCAGCGGCACGCCCAGCTCGTTGTTGAAATTCTTCTCCGTCTTCAGGGTGTTGAACCTGCGCGAGAGCACGCGGGCGCACATCTCCTTGGCCGTGGTCTTGCCGGAGCTGCCCGTGATGCCCACGACCGGCGCCTTCACCTGCCCGCGGCAGTGCTCCGCGAGCCTCGCCATCGCCTTCGCCACGTCCGGCACGGTGACGACCGGCCCTGCCGCGCCCTCCGGGACCCTCTGCGCAAGGCAGCAGGGCGCGCCGGAAGCCAGCGCCGCCTCGATGAACTCGTGCCCGTCTCGCCTTGCACCCGGCAGGGCGCAGAACATCAGCCCCGGCTGTACCTCGCGGTTATCCCGCACCGCGCCGAGCACCGCCCGCTCCCCGCCGCTGCCGTGAAGCTGCCCGCCCACGGCCGCCGCAACCTTTTGTACGGTCATGTCGATCATCTGTACTTCTCCATCGAGGCGTCGATTATCCTCTGGCACAGCTCGGGATACGTTATCCCCAGCACCGCCGCCTCCTGCGGCACGAGGCTCGTCGGCGTCATGCCCGGCAGGGTATTTATTTCAAGGAACCAAAAACGGCCCTCGTCGTCATATATGAAGTCGGCCCGCGAATACGCGGAAAGCCCCAGCGCATTATATACCGTGAGCGCGTCCTTCGCCAGCCGCTCCTCAGCCTCCGCCGGGATGGGCGCGGGCGTTATCTCCTCCGCCGCGCCGGGCTGGTACTTGTTCCTGTAGTCGTAAAAGCCCGTCAGCGGACGTATCTCTATACTGGGCAGGGCCGCGCCGTCGAGTATGCCTATCTGTATCTCCCGGCCCTCTATGTAGCGCTCGACCACCACGGAACCGCCCTCGGCGCGGGCGTTCGCGAGCGCCTGCTTAAGCTCCGCCTGCGTGCGCGCTATATCGACGCCAATGCTCGAGCCGGAGTCCACCGGCTTCACGACGCAGGGCAGGGCGCACTCGGAGCAGACACGCTCCGCGTCCAGCTCCTTCGAGCCGTAGAGCTTCCACTCCGGGGTCAGCACTCCCAGCGGCGCGACGACGCGCTTTGTGAGGTCCTTATCCATCGCTATGGCGCTGCCGAGGTGCCCGCTGCCGGTGTATTTTATCCCCAGCAGATCGAAGGCCGCCTGCACCTTGCCGTCCTCCCCGCAGCGGCCGTGCAGGGCCATGAACACGATGTCCGCCATGCCGCAGACCTCGAGCACCCGGTCGCCGAACATGGACTCCGACCTCAGCCTCCTCGAGGCTCTCACCGCCTCCAGATCAGGCGCGGCCTCGTCTATCCTCGTACCTCCAAGCTTCGGCGGGGCGTCAAAGATGCCCTCGAGCGCGCCGTCATAGTCCTCCAGCCCGAGGAACATATCCACCAGCACGACCCTGTGCCCCAGCTCCATGAGAGCCGAGGCTATCTTTGTCCCGCTCGAGAGCGAAACGTTCCTCTCCGGCGACAGTCCGCCGCAGAGCACCACTATATCCATAACTCAGCACCTCTTTCCACAATACTGCGAGTATAGCATACTATGCCCCGCATTTCAAACAGTTTACTGCGCTATTGACAAGGTCGGGCGCCTGATGTAAATTGAGGCTTAAAGACAGGGAGGGATATTTTTTGTACGAACATGACGACCGGAACGGTCAGCTGCCTGGTCAGAATGAGGCCGTTATCAGCCTCGTGCTCGGCATAATCGCCGTCATCCTCTGGTTTTTCGGATATTCGAGCATCATCTCCATCGTGCTGGCGATAGTGGGGCTGGTCTACGCCTCGAAGTCCAAGCAGCTCGGCTATGACGGGCCGATGCGCACGGCGGGCTTCGTGCTCTCGCTCGTCGCCCTCATCGGCGGGGCGCTCATCTTCGTGGCCTGCATAGCCTGTATCGGCCTTTTCAGCCTTTCCGGGCCAATGTTATTCTGACCAGAATAAGTGCAGCGGGCGCGCGCCCACTGCACTTTTTCTGGTCAGAATAAGTGCAGCGGGCGCGCGCCCGCTGCACTTTTGAAGGTTTAAAGGAGTCACCATGCTGCCGTTCGTAAGTGTCCTCGGCCGTAGCCTGCCGACATATGCCGTCCTTGGCGTCGCAGGCTTCCTGCTCGGCCTGCTCTTTGTCCTGCTGCGCGCGCCCCGCTTTGGCCTCAGCCGCGACGACGCCGTGTATGTCTACGTCTTCTCTGTCCTCGGCGCACTCGCAGGGGCAAAGTTGGTTTACATAATAACAATACTGCCGAAGATAAGTTCTGTCTCGGAGCTGGCGCTGCATTTTCGGGGCGGGTTTGTGTTTTTCGGGGGCGTGCTGGGTGCTGTGCCGGCGGCGTATCTGAGTGCGCGGGCGTACCGGGTGCGTCTGCGGGATCTCATGCCGGTGCTGGCGCCCTGCATCGCCATCATAGGCTGCCTGGGGCGCGTGGGCTGCTTCTGTGCAGGTTGCTGCTGGGGGGTAGAGAGCTGCTCGCCTCTGGCGGTGGTGTTCCCTGAAGGCTCGCTGGGCGCACCGGCCGGGGTGCCGCTGCTGCCCGTGCAGCTCTTTGAGGCGGCGGTACAGCTCGCGCTGTTTTTCCTGCTGCTGTGGTTCACCTCTGAGCGCCGGCGGGCGCAGTATGCCGCAGAGCTTTATCTGCTCTGCTACTGCCCGGCGAGGTTCGTGCTCGAGTTTTTCAGGGGCGACACTGAACGGGGCTTCCTGCTCGGGCTCTCGACCTCCCAATGGCTCGCGATTCTCGTGTTTTTTGCTGTATCTTTATACATTTTTATATGCAAAAGGCTTAAAAAGCCTGATTGATATATGGTGAGGGCTGTGCTATAATGAAGTAACTGTGTTTGGGAAAAGGGGACGGTCTCCGTATGAATTACGTGGTGGTGGATCTGGAGTGGAATCAGGCGATGGACTCCAAATCCTCCGTTTTCAACAAGCTGCCCATACATCTCAGGGGCGAGATAATCCAGATAGGCGCAGTCCGGCTCAATGAGGACATGACGCCGGGCGAGGAATTCCAGATTGACGTCAAGCCCGTCTATTTCAAAAGGATGCACTACAAGGTCAAGAAGCTCACGGGCTTCGACAAGGAGCGCCTGAGCCACGGTGTGAGCTTCCCCGAAGCGCTCGCAAAGTTCCGCGAATGGTGCGGGGACGGCGTGACCTTCCTCACCTGGGGCTTCGACGACCAGGGCATAATGGAGCAGAACATCATCATCCACGATCTCGACTGGGACTGGATAGACGGCTGGGTGAACCTGCAGCTCATATATAATCTCCAGACCGACGGGGACAAGAACCAGAAGTCGCTCTCTACGGCGATGGAGCACTTCGGCATAGAGCAGACGCGCGTGGCGCACGACGCGCTGGGCGATGCATACAACACGGGGCTGGTCTGCTCGAAGCTGGACATGGCGGACGGCATGGAGCAATACGACCACGCGGTGGAGCTGCTCTCGCGCAGGGCGCACAGGGAGAAGAAGCCGAGGCAGGACGTACCGGAGCCTATCGACCACGCGGCGTTCTCGGGCTACGTCTCGAAGGGCGACGCTTTTGCGGACGAGAAGCTGGCGGCCCCGGCCTGCCCCATCTGCGGCGCGGCGCTGGAGTTTTCGAAGTGGGTCAATCAGGGCGACCACAGGTACATGTGCCTGGCCGAGTGCCCGCAGGACGGCAAGCTGCTTCTGAGGATAAAATTCAAGCACACCGAGGACGGCTATTCCGCCGGCAGGTTAGCCTACAGGGCCGATGAAGACATGCAGAGCTTCTACGCGGCGAAGTCGGCGCAGCCGAGGAGCCGGAGCAGGAACCGCCGCAGGCGGAAGAAAATTTCTAATATCTGAGATTCAGGAGCGTAAAGGACTATGAAGATCATTCTCGTCGGCGCGGGCAGGATGGGTCAGGAGATCGCCGGGCGTCTGGCTGAGGAAGGCCATGACATCACCGTCGTGGACAACGACGCGGGCAGGCTCGGAGAGGTCTCGAACTGCGTGGACGCCATGGTGCTCTACGGCAGCGGCGCGGACTATACGGTTCTGACCGAGGCGGGCGTGAGCGAAGCGGATCTGCTCATCGCCGTCACGAGCGACGATTCTGTGAACATGCTCTGCTGCCTGACAGGCAAGAAGCTCGGAGTGAAGAACACGGTCGCGAGGGTGCGCACGATGGAGTATTTCCGTCAGATGGTGTTCCTCAAGGACGAGCTGGGGCTTTCGCTGGTGCTGAACCCCGAGCAGGCGGCGGCGTCTGAGATCTCGCGGATACTGCGTTTTCCGTCCGCGGCGAAGGTGGAGTCCTTTGCGAAGGGCCGGGCCGAGATGGTCGGCTTCACGCTCCAGGAGGGCAACCCGCTCTGCGGGCTGAGGCTTTTGAAGATGCGCGACCGCTACGGCAGCGGCATACTCGCCTGCGCCGTGGAACGGGACGGAAACGTCATCATACCCAAGGGCGACAGCGTGCTTCAGGCAGGCGACGTGGTGAACGTCGTCGGCGCTCCGGCGGAGATGAGCTCATTTTTCAAAGCCGTCGGCATCTACAAGCGCAGCGTCAAGGATGTCATGATACTGGGCGGCAGCCGGATATCGCTGTATCTCGGCTCCCAGCTGCTTGACGCCGGCATGAGGGTCAAGATAATCGAGCGCAGTGAGGAGCACTGCGACATAATAAAGGGCATACTCCCCAGGGCCGAAGTCCTGCTTGGCGACGGCACCGACCCCAGGGTGCTGGAGGAGGAGGGCATCCGCACAACGGACGCCTTCGTGGCGCTCACGGGCAGCGACCAGGACAACATCATCACCTCCATGTTCGCGGCAAGGAGCGGCGTGGGCAAGGTGATAACGAAGGTCAACGACGACTGCTTCCGGCGGATGGTAGATTCCCACAAGCTGGACAGCTTTGTTACTCCGAAGAACATAGCGGCCGACGGCATTGTCAGCTACGTCAGGGCGATGCAGAACTCCATAGACGCCAGCGGCATCGAGTCCCTGCACGAGATAGCAGACGGCAAGGCGGAAGTGCTGGAGTTCTCCATCAGGAACAACGCCGACAGGCTCGGCATCCCGCTGAAGGACCTGAAGATCAGGCGCGATGCGCTGCTGGCGGCGATCATCCGCGGCAACGAGTGCATCATTCCCGGCGGCGGCGACAGCATCCGCAGGCACGACAGCGTGATAGCGGTCACGACGAAGTTCGGTATGCAGCAGTTTGGCGACATATTTGAGGAGTAAGCCGTCCGATGAATTACAGGATGATATCGAAGATACTGGGAAGGGTCATGGGCGTCGAGGCGGCGCTCATGCTCGGCCCTATCATCACGGCCGCGGTCTATGGCGAGAGCGCGGTCTCGTTTTTGCTGACGATGCTGATAGCGGGCGTGCTGGCCGTGGTGCTTACCCTGCCGAAGCTCAAGCACACGGATATCTACGCGCGTGAGGGCTTTGTGAGCGTTGCGCTCTCGTGGCTGCTCATGAGCCTTGTCGGTGCGCTGCCCTTCGTGTTTTCCGGTGAGATACCGAGCTATGTGGACGCCTTTTTTGAGATAGTCTCGGGCTTCACTACGACAGGCGCTTCGATCATACTCAATGTAGAGGAGATGAGCAACAGCGCCCTGCTCTGGCGGAGCCTGTCGCACTGGATAGGCGGCATGGGCGTGCTGGTGTTCATCATGGCGGTGCTGCCGCTCTCGGAGGAACGGAGCATGCATATCATGCGTGCCGAGGTGCCGGGGCCGCAGGTCGGCAAGCTGGTGCCGAGGATAAGGCACAGCTCGGCAATAACTTACCTCATCTATGTCGCGCTGACCGTCATACTCATCATCCTGCTCTGCCTAGGCGGTATGCCGTTTTTCGACTCCATAAACCATGCCATGGCCACGGCGGGCACTGGCGGCTTCAGCATCAAGGCGCTGTCCATCGGATTCTATGACAGTGCGTACATCGATTTCGTGACGGCCACCTTCATGCTGCTGTTCGGCGTGAACTTCAGCATCTATTTCCTGCTGCTCATGAAGAAGTTCCGGCCGGCGCTGCGGGACTCGGAGCTGCATCTGTACCTGGGCTTTGCGGCCTTCGGGACGATCACGATAGCGCTGAACATCATGGACAGCTACGACGGGTTCTGGCACGCGCTGCGGTACTCGTATTTCCAGGTCTCGTCGATCATGACGACGACGGGCTTTGCAACGACGGACTTCAACCACTGGCCGGCGTATTCCAAGGCCATGCTTATACTGCTGATGTTTACCGGCGCGTCGGCCGGCAGCACTGGCGGCGGACTTAAGGTATCGAGGATAGTGATACTTGTGCGCGCAGCAGGCGAGGAGCTTGGCAAGATGCTCAACCCGCGCAGGACGGTCTCGGTGCGCATGAGCGGCCACAGCGTGGACGCAACAACGATACGCTGCACGCTGGTATTCTTTGCGGTCTACATCGGCATCACCTTCCTGTCCACGCTGCTCATCTCGCTGGACGGCTTCGATCTCGAGACGAATTTCTCTGCGGTCGCCGCCTGCATCTCGAACATTGGTCCGGGCATTGGGCTGGTCGGGCCGATGGGGAACTACGAGATGTTCTCCGACTTCTCCAAGCTGCTGCTCTCCTTTGACATGCTGGTCGGCAGGCTGGAGATATACCCCATGCTGCTGCTTTTCCTCCCCTCGACCTGGCGGCGCAGCTGAAATGGAATGTACAAAAAACCGTGACTCGTTTGAGTCACGGTTTTTTGTGTTTTTCGAAATATTCCCTTGTCGCCTCGGCGTCTGAGTGTATCTGGTCCCTCAGCTCCGCCACGTTCGCGAAGCGCTGCTCATCCCTCAGGAAGCTGTGGAACTCGACCCTGACCGTGCGGTCGTAAAGGTCGCCTTCGTAGTCCAGGATGTAGCTTTCGACCGAGACCCGGTCGCCGCCTGACACCGTCGGGCGCACGCCTACGTTCGTCACGGCCATCAGGCGCTCACCGCTGTCCAGATGCACTTTTGCCGCGTACACCCCGTGCCTCGGCACCAGTACTCCGTCAGCAAAGCGCATATTGATGGTCGGAGCACCCAGCTTGTGCCCCAGCCGGAAACCGTAGTGTACCTTGTCCGTCAAAAAATGCGGATGGCCCAGCAGCTCGTTCGCTTCCTCCACCCGGCCTGCCTCAAGCAGCCCGCGTATCCTCGTGGAGCTTACCGCCTCGCCTCCGCGGCACACCGCCGAAATGATGTCGCAGCCCATACCGTACCTCGTGCAATAGGCCGCCAGCCGCGCCGGCCTGCCCTCGCCCTTCCAGCCGAAGGAGAAGTCATAGCCAACCACCAGATGGCAGGCTCCCAGCTCCAGCCTAAGCGAATCCGCGAAGCTCTGCCAGGGCATGCGCATCATATTCTCGTTAAAGTGGATGAATATGACGCTGTCAATGCCGAACCTGTCCCGTATGATGGCCGACCTGTCCTCCGCCGAGTTGATGAGCGGCACCTCGACCCGCTTCACCAGTGTGTCCGGGTGCGTGTCGAAGGTCAGCACCGCCGGTATCGCCCTGCGCTCCGCCGCCCGCCGCCTGGTCATCTCCAGCAGCGCCGCATGGCCTATGTGAACGCCGTCGAAAAACCCGAGGGCGATCACTCTCTTTTTATCAGCCATAGGCTCATACCTCAAAAAAGCTCTTTATCGTATGCAAAACGCCGTCTTTTACGGCGCCAAACAGCAAAAACTCGCGGTTTTTCGAGTACACCCTGCACTCGCCCTCAAAGCCTGCGTCGAGCTTCACCGCCATGCCGTTGCGCAGCGCCTTCTCTGTTCTCTCGTCCTTTATCAGCACGATCGGGCTGCCCGCAAACATCGAATCCACCGACAGCAGGCAGTGCTCGGCGCCCAGCTGCTCTATCTCCTCGAGCGTGTGCGCGTCCTCTACCCGGAAACCGCCCGCGCGCGTCCGCCGCAGGCCCGACATGCAGGCCCCGCAGCCCAGCTCTCTGCCGATATCGTCGCACAGCGTCCTGATATACGTCCCCTTCGAGCACTCGACCTCGAGCACGAAATCGCCGTCCCGCTCACCCGTGCACTCGAGCCTGTATATCGTCACCGGCCTCGGCCTGCGCTCCACCGTGCCGCCTGCGCGCGCGATCTCGTAGAGCTTTTTGCCGTTCTGCTTTATCGCCGAGTACATCGGAGGCAGCTGCTCTATCTCACCCCGGAAGCGCCCGAGCGTAGCTTCCAGCTCCGCCCTCGTCGGGCGCGCTCCCGAGCTCTCCAGAACCGTGCCGGTCGTGTCCAGCGTATCAGTCGTGATCCCCGGCCTCAGATACGCGGTATAGCTCTTGTCATGGCCCTCGGCGAACTCGACCGCCCTTGTCGCACGGCCTATGAACACCGCCAGCAGCCCGGTCGCCATAGGGTCCAGCGTCCCCGCGTGGCCGATCCTCCGCACACCGGTCAGCCGTCTCAGCTTCGCCACCACGTCGTGGCTCGTCCAGCCCTGCGGCTTGTCCGCCAGCAGGATGCCGCTCAGTCCTCCGGCCATACCTTATCTATCGCGCCGAGCATCAGCCCGAGCGCCGTCTCCGGCTCCGCCTCTATCGTGCAGCCCGCCGCCATCGCGTGCCCGCCTCCGCCGTACACCGCGCAGATGTCCGACACGTTCACGCCCGGCTTCGAGCGCAGCGATATCTTGCTCTCGCCCGGCTTCGTCTCTCTTATCGTCATGCTCACCAACGAGCCTTCGGCCTTGCCCGCCAGCCCCGCGAGGTCCTCGCAGTCGTTCTCCGTCGCTCCAGCCCGCGCGAGCATGTCCAGCGTCACGGTGACAACGGATATTTTCCCATTTCTGTAGAACCTCATGCCGCTGAGCATCATGCCCTCGAGCGCCATGCGCGCGCGGCTCTGCGTCCTGAAAAACCTTATGTTCAGCTCGGAATTGTCGGCCCCGAACTCGATAAGCTCCGCCGCCGCCCTGAGCGTCGCCGCGTTGGTGTTGGAGTACTGGAAGCAGCCCGTGTCCGTGCTCACAGCTATATACAGCAGCACGGCCTCCTCGCGCGAAACCTCCGTGCCCATCAGCTTTATAAGCTCCAGCACCAGCTCCCCGCAGGAGGACTTCTCACCCGCAAGGCAGGTGCGCTCCGCGAACAGCGAGTTCGACGGATGGTGGTCTATCGCCAGCTGCACGCTCTCCGGCGCACCCGCAGGAAACAGGCCCTCCCCGGCCACGTCCACCGTGACCACGCAGTCCGGCTTAAAGCCCTCGGGCGCGAAGTATGGCTCAATATAGGGCTTATAATTATCCGTTATTTCCTGATTTCTTATGCAGTACGCCGTCTTCCCCAGCCGTCTGAGCGCCGAGCACAGCGCCGCGCCCGAACCGAGGGTATCCCCGTCCGGGCGTCTGTGGCTGACGATGAGGTAGCCGTCGTTTTCGCGCAGGAAGGCCGCGCACTCACTCGCCCTCAGGTGCATCCTCGTCCTCCCTGCCGGTGTCCAGCTGCTCAATGAGCCTGCTGATATGCGCGCCGTATTCGATGGAGTGATCCAGCTCGAACACCAGCTCCGGCGTGTACCGCAGGCTCAGCGCAGAGCCCAGCTCGCGCCGCAGCCACGGCCCGCAGCTTTTCAGCCCGCGCTTGAATTCCCGCTCGTCGACCTCGCCCAGCACGGAGAGCCAGACCTTCGCGTACCTCAGGTCGCCCGTCGTCTCCACGCGCGTCACGCTTATCATCCCCTGCTGAACCCTCGGGTCCTTCACCTGCCGCAGCAGCCCCGACAGCACGCGCTGGATGTCGTCGTTCGTCCTGCCTATCCTGTTCGATGTTCCTGCCAATGTTATCCCTCTATCTGCTTCATCACATAGGCTTCGATGATGTCGCCCTCGCGCTCGTCGTTGAACTTCTCGATCTGGATGCCGCACTCGTAACCCGAGGCGACCTCCTTCACGTCGTCCTTGAACCTGCGCAGAGAGGCCATCTCGCCCTCGAACACCACGATACCGTCGCGCACGACGCGCACCTTGCAGCCGCGCTGCACCTTGCCGTCCTGCACATAGCAGCCGCAGACCGTGCCGACCTTCGAAACCTTGTACAGCTGACGTATCTCGACGTGGCCGATCACCTGCTCCTCGAACTTCGGAGCCAGCATGCCCTTCATGGCGGCCTCTATCTCGTTAATGCAGTCGTAGATGACACGGTACATGCGCATCTCGACGTTCGCCCTCGCGGCGTTGTCGCGCGCGGCGTTGTCCGGCCTCACGTTGAAGCCGACGATGATGGCGCCCGAGGTCGCCGCCAACATGACGTCCGACTCCGATATCGCGCCCACGCCCGAGTGGATGACGCGCACCCGCACCTCGTCGTTCGAGAGCTTCTCGAGCGAGGTCTTCACCGCCTCCGCGCTGCCCTGCACGTCGGCCTTCACGATGATGTTGAAGTCCTTTATCTCGCCCTGCTGTATCCTTGCGAACAGGTCGTCGAGCGTGACCTTCTTCGCCACGCCGAGAGTCCTGTCTTTCTCCTGCTGCTTGCGCTCCTCGACCAGCTCCCTCGCCATGCGCTCGTCCGCCACGGCGTTGAAGGTGTCGCCCGCGCCGGGGACCTCGCTCATGCCCGCGATCTCCACGGGTATGGACGGCCCGGCCTCTGTCACCCGCTGGCCCTTGTCGTTTATCATCGTCCTGACCCTGCCTACCGCCGTGCCCGCGATGATTATATCGCCCTGATGCAGCGTGCCGTTCTGCACAAGCACCGTCATGATAGGCCCGCGGCCGCGGTCCAGCCTCGCCTCAATGACCGCGCCCTTTGCAGCACGGTTCGGGTTTGCCTTCAGCTCCTGTATCTCGGCCAGAATGACCAGGTTCTCCAGCAGATTGTCGATGCCCTCGCCGGTCTTCGCGGAGATCGGGCAGACGATGGTGTCGCCGCCCCACTCCTCGCTCACGAGGTCGTACTCTGTCAGCTGCTGCTTCACGCGCTCCGGGTTCGCACCCGGCATATCCATCTTATTGACCGCCACGACGATGGGGATGTTCGCCGCCTTCGCGTGGTTAATGGACTCTATCGTCTGCGGCATGATGCCGTCGTTCGCCGCCACGACCAGAATGGCAATATCCGTCACCGACGCGCCCCTCGCGCGCATCGAGGTGAAAGCCTCGTGGCCCGGGGTATCCAGGAAGGTGACCGGGCTGCCCTTGACGTTCACGGTGTACGCGCCGATGTGCTGCGTGATGCCGCCGGCCTCGCCCGCCGCGACGTTTGCCTTGCGGATATAGTCCAGCAGGCTGGTCTTGCCGTGGTCGACGTGGCCCATGACCACGACTACCGGCGCCCTCGGCACCAGATCCTCCGGCTTATCCTCGCTGTCGTCGATGAGCCGCTCCTCGACCGTCACGACGACCTCTTTCTCGACCTTGCAGCCCAGCTCCATCGCGACCAGCGCCGCGGTGTCGTAATCTATTATGTCCGACAGCGAGGCCATGATGCCGTTCTTGATGAGCGCCTTGACGACCTCCGTACCGGATTTCTTCATCCTCGAGGCCAGCTCGCCCACGCCTATGGCGTCGGGTATCTGCACCTTGAGCTGGGCCTTCTTGGCTATCTCGAACTGGAGCTTCTGCATCCGGTCACGCTCCTCGGCCCTGCGCTTCGCGCTCGCCGCCTGCTGCTGCTGACGCTGCTTCTGGCGGTTCTGGAACTTCTCCTTGCCGCGCTTCTCGTTCTCGCCCGCGTGGGCGCCCGCAAGGCGGTCGAACCTCTCGTCATACTTGCCGAGGTTCACGTTGCCGCCGCCGCGCGTGTCGATGACGCGCTTCTTCGGGTCCTGCCTGGGCTGCTGCGGCTGGGTCTGCACGGCCGGCTGGGCCTTCGGAGCCTCCCTGGGCTGCTCCTTCGGCTGCTCTTTGGCGGCCGGCTGCTCCTTCGCCGCGGGCTGCTCCTTTGCCGGCTCCTTCTGCTTCTGCTTTTCGGCAGGCTTCGGCTGCTTCTGCCCCTCAACCGGCTCGGGCGCCGGCAGCTTGAACAAATCCTCCATCGTCGCGCACTGGTTGCGCTGGGTCAGATACTCGAAGATCACCGAAAGCTCCGCATCCTCCAGCACCTGCATGTGGTTCTTCGGCGCGGTCGCGTACTTCGTCAGTATCTCGACCACCACCTTCGACGGAAGATTGAAGTCCTTCGCCACCTCGTGTACCCTGTATTTGTCAAAACTACTCATGGTATTCCCTCCCCGGTTTGCATTTCGGGCCGGCCGCTTTGCGCCTTTCGGCCTTTTCCGCCCGCCTCGTCATCTCCTCTGCCAGCTCCGCGTAGGCTTCCCCGTACTGCCCGGCCAGCGCCTTCAAAAACGCCGCCGACAGCCCGAAGTCCGTACACGCGGCCATGCTGCAGCCGCTCTTTCCAAAAAGCTCCTCCAGCTCCGCCTTCGTATATGGCAGCGGCACCAGCAGGGCCCTGCGCCCGGCCAGATAGCCCGCCGCCCTCTTTTTCGCGTTCTCCGAGGCGTCAGCCGCCAGCACGACCACCCGCGCTCGCCCGGCCTTGACCGCCGAGCCGGTGCCCGTCTCGCCCAGCTCCAATCGCCCCGCCCGGCGCATCAGGCCGAGATAGTTAAGAGCTCTGTCCGTCGTTTCCTTCCTCCAAAAGGCCCGCAAGCCTCGTCATTACCTCGTCCGGTATCTTCACCTCGAGCGCCCTGTCCAGCGCCCGGCTCTTTACCGCCTTCCTGAAACAGTCCGCATTCGGGCACACGTACGCGCCGCGCCCCGGCAGCTTGCCCCTCGAGTCCAGCGCGACCTCGCCCTCCGGCGAGCGCACCACGCGCAGAAGCTCGCGCTTAGGCTTCATCTCCCGGCAGCCCAGACACTGCCTCATAGGTATCTTCTTCGCCAAGCGCTTCACCTCCATCCGCCGCGGCTCTGCCGCCGGCTGCCAGCGCCGTCTCGGACTTGATGTCTATCTTGAACCCGGTCAACTTCGCGGCCAGACGCGCGTTCTGGCCCTCCTTGCCTATCGCGAGCGACAGCTGATTGTCAGGCACGCTCACCTGGCAGCTCTTGTCATCCAGCAGCGTTACGCTCATGACCTGAGCCGGCGCGAGCGCGTTCGCCACGAATATCTCCGGGTCCTCGCTGTATTTCACGATGTCAATCTTCTCGCCGCCGAGCTCCTTCACGATGCTCGCCACACGGCCGCCCTTCGGCCCCACGCAGGCGCCTATCGGGTCCACATCCGGGTCCTCGCTCCAAACGGCCATCTTCGTCCTGCTGCCGGCCTCGCGCGCGATGGACTTTATCTCCACCGTGCCGTCAAATATCTCGGGCACCTCCAGCTCGAACAGGCGCTTCACCAGTCCCGGATGCGTCCGCGAGATCATCACCTGCGGCCCGCGCGTGGATTTGCGCACCTCGACCACGTACACCTTGATGCGGTCGCCCTCGTTGAGCACCTCGGTCTTTATCCGCTCCGAGGGATTGAGCATCGCCTCAGTGTACTCCGAGTTCGAGCTTATCCTTATCGACACCGCGCCCGTCCTCGGCTCTATCCTCGACACCTCGCCCGTGAGCAGCTCGTGCTCCTTGGAGGTGAACTCCTCGTACACCATGCCGCGCTCGGCCTCGCGGATGCCCTGTATGATCACCTGCTTCGCCGCCTGCGCCGCTATGCGGCCGAACTTCTTCGTCTCCACGGGGATGTCCAGCACGTCGCCTTCCTTCGCGCGCTTCGACAGCTTCCTTGCCGAGTACAGGTCTATCTCCGCCGTCGGGTCCTCGACCTGCTCGACCACGGTCTTGTGCACCACCAGCTCTATCCGCTTCTTGTCCTCGTCAAGTATGACCTCGACGTTCTCGCCGTACTGCGGATTGTCCTTCCTGAAAGCCGCCAGCATCGCCTGCTGGATCTTCTCGTACATATACGCCCGGGGTATGCCCTTTTCCTTTTCTATGTCCTCTATGGCGGCGAAGAATTCTGCGTTCATTTTATGGCCTCCGTATCATATCGTCATGTGCAGGCGCACCTGAGCCACCTGCGGCTTTGTGTATGTGGTCTCTTTGCCCTTTGTCTCTATCGTCACTGCGCCGTCGGCGTAGCCCGTGAGCACGCCGGTGTGCGTCTTGGCCCCGTCAATGGGCTGATAGTGCCGCACCTCGACCTCCGAGCCCATGAAGCGCTCGAAATCCCCCGGCCGCTTCAGCTCCCGTTCCGCTCCCGCCGACGAGACCTCGAAGGTATAGCTCGTCGGGATGGGGTCGGCCTCGTCCAGCACCGGGTCAAGCGCCCTCGACACCGCCTCGCAGTCGTCTATCGACACCCCACCGGCCTTGTCGATGTATACCCGCAGGTACCACGCGCCCGCTTCCCTCACATATTCCACGTCCCAGACCTCGCAGCCCGCCGCCTCGACAATAGGCTTTGCGAGGGCAAATACCGTCTCAGTTACCTTGCTCATGAGCTCCCTGCCTTATTCTGACAAACGATTTTATTCCAACAAAAAGAGTGGGCGGAACCCACTCAGCGACACTACTACATAACATACCTTAATTATATTACCACATTCCCCGTCTCAATGCAAGCACTTTTTACCCCAAAGGCAGAAAGCGGGCCGCACGGCGCTCAACCATGCGGCCCATTCGTGAGTAGAGGATAATGAAATGAAAAAGAAGAAACTCTTGCTTGCAGGTATTATACTATCAGCAAATTGTTAAGCAAACAATCGCACTGATGTTACGAAATGATTAAGTTTCAGGTTTTGCAGGGAATAAGCCAGCAACGGCGGGCCGTCACGGTTTCGGGCGGCATTTACGCGAATCAAGGGGAAGCCCCAGACAGGGCCTCCCCTTTTATCCGTTCTATATCCTATTACAGCGCGTTCGAGCGGTTCACCAGCACAGACAGGTCGACGTACTCCTCCGGCTCGGACTCCTTCTCCTCGTCCGTCTCTGCCTCGAAGTTGCGGTACACAGCAAGTCCCGAGCCTGCCGGGATGAGCTTGCCGATGATGACGTTCTCCTTCAGGCCCACAAGGTGGTCCACCTTGCCCTTTATCGCCGCCTCGGTCAGCACCTTCGTCGTCTCCTGGAACGACGCCGCCGACAGGAAACTCTCCGTCGCCAGAGATGCCTTCGTGATGCCCATAAGCAGCTGGGTGTAGGTCGCCTCGCGCAGCGGCTCGCCGTTCTCGCCGGTCTCGCCCGCCGCCATGCGCGCGCGCACTTCCTCGTTCGCCGTCTTCAGCTCGGACACGTCCACCGTCGCGCCCGACAGCAGCTTCGTGTCGCCCGCATCCTCGACGCGCACCTTGCGCATCATCTGACGCACGATGACCTCGATGTGCTTGTCGTTGATATCGACGCCCTGCTGGCGGTACACCTTCTGTACCTCCTGCACCAGGTAGTTCCGCACGCCCTGACGTCCGAATTCGTCGTCGTCGATGCCGCGGATGCTCAGCACGTCGTGTGGGTTCAGTGCGCCCGCGGTCAGCTCCTGACCCTTATCGACATGATCGCCGTTCGACACGAGTATGCCCGCCGAATACGGCACGGTATACACACGCGTATCGCCCTCGGCCTCGTTCGTGACCGTTATCGCGAACACGGCGTTCTTCCGCGTCTCGGAGATGGAAACGGTACCGTTTATCTCGCTGAGCACGGCCATCTTCTTCGGCTTGCGCGCCTCGAACAGCTCCTCGACCCTCGGAAGACCCTGAGTGATATCGTCGCCCGCTACGCCGCCGGTGTGGAAGGTACGCATTGTGAGCTGCGTGCCCGGCTCGCCTATCGACTGCGCCGCGATGACGCCGACCGCCTCGCCCGGGTTCACCGGCTGGCCGACCGCAAGGTTTATTCCGTAGCACTTCGCACACACGCCGCTCTTGGCTTCGCAGGCCAGCACGCTCCTTATGAGCACCTTGTCGATGCCGTGCGCCTTGAGCGTCGCCGCGTCCTCCGGCATGAGCATATGGTCAGTATCGAACACGACCTCGCCCGTCAGCGGGTCTACGACCGGCACCGCCGGGTACCTGCCGTGGATGCTCACCGCAAGCGACTGGACCTCCTGCCCCTTCTCGATGACCGCCGAGGCCCAGACGCCCTCGTGCGTGCCGCAGTCGTCCTCGCGGATGATGACATCCTGCGAAACGTCGACCAGGCGACGGGTCAGGTAGCCCGAGTCCGCGGTACGCAGGGCGGTATCGGCCAGGCCCTTGCGCGCGCCTCGGCTGGAGATGAAGTATTCCAGCACGGACAGGCCCTCGCGGAAGTTCGCCTTGATGGGTATCTCGATGGTCTTGCCCGCCGTATTCGCCATCAGGCCGCGCATGCCGGCCAGCTGGCGTATCTGGTTCATGGAGCCTCGGGCGCCCGAGTTCGCCATCATGTAGATGGGGTTGTACTCGTCCAGGCAGTTCTGCAGCGCGCCCGTGACGTCCTTCGTCGTCTGCTCCCACTCGTCAACGACCAGCCTGTAGCGCTCGTCGTTCGTGATGAAGCCCCTTCTGAACTGCTTTTCAATGTCCAGCACCTTGTTCTCGGTGGCCTCGATGAGCGTCTTCTTCGCGTCGGGCACTGTCATGTCCGCGATGGATATCGTGATGGCGCCCTGTGTCGAGTACTTGAAGCCAAGCGCCTTGATGTTGTCCAGCACCTCGGCGGAGATGGTGAAGCCGTACTTCTGGATGCAGCGGTCGATGATATCGCCCAGCTGCTTCTTGCCGACCTGGAAGCCTATCTCGTGGTCGAAGGCGTGCTCCGGGTCGCTGCGGTCGACGTAGCCGAGATCCTGCGGTATCGGCTCGTTGAAGATGATGCGGCCCACGGTGGTCCTGATGAGCCTGTGCGCGGGCTCGCCGTCGATGGTCTTCTCGACCCTGACGAGGATGGGCGCATGGATACCGATATCACCGTAGTTATAGGCCATGATGGCCTCCGCGGAGGTGCCGTAAGCCTTGAGCGGCCTGTACTCGGCCTCCTTTTTGCCCTCTTTCTTCGCAGCCTTGTTGGCGGCCACGAACTCGTCCGCGTCCACGACCTCGCCCGCGGGCAGCCCGGTCTCGCCGGCGTCCGTGACGTACACCTGCTCCGCGCCCTTTTCGGCCTTGCCGAGGCGCACGTAGGTCAGGTAGTACGAGCCGAGTATCATGTCCTGCGTCGGCACGGTGACGGGGTGTCCGTCCTGCGGCCTGAGCAGGTTGTTGGCGGAGAGCATGAGGATGCGGGCCTCGGCCTGCGCCTCCGACGACAGCGGCACGTGTATGGCCATCTGGTCGCCGTCGAAGTCGGCGTTATACGCCGTGCAGACCAGCGGGTGCAGCCTGAGCGCGCGGCCCTCGACCAGTATCGGCTCAAAGGCCTGGATGCCCAGCCTGTGCAGCGTAGGCGCGCGGTTGAGCAGCACCGGGTGCTCCTTGATGACGACGTCCAGCGCGTCCCAGACCTCGGTGCGCTGCTTGTCGACCATCTTCTTGGCTGATTTGATATTGTTCGCGACGCCGTCCTCGACCAGCTTCTTCATGACGAAAGGCCGGAACAGCTCTATGGCCATCTCCTTCGGCACGCCGCACTGGTATATCTTGAGGTCCGGGCCGACGACTATGACGCTGCGGCCCGAGTAGTCGACGCGCTTGCCGAGCAGGTTCTGGCGGAAGCGGCCCTGCTTGCCCTTGAGCATGTCGCTAAGGCTCTTGAGCGCCCTCGAGTTCGCGCCGGTGACGGCCCTGCCGCGCCTGCCGTTGTCTATGAGCGCGTCCACGGCCTCCTGCAGCATGCGCTTCTCGTTGCGCACGATGATATCCGGCGCTTTGAGCTGCATGAGCCTCTTGAGGCGGTTGTTGCGGTTTATGACGCGCCTGTACAGGTCGTTCAGGTCGCTCGTTGCGAACCTGCCGCCGTCGAGCTGCACCATGGGACGTATCTCGGGCGGGATGACGGGCAGGACGTCTATTATCATCCACTCAGGCTTGTTGCCGCTCTGCCTGAAAGCCTCCACGACCTCCAGCCTCTTGACGAGCTTCGCCTTCTTCTGGCCGCCCGCGGTGGCCAGCTCCTCGCGCAGCTTCACCGACAGCTCCTCGCAGTCTATCTGCTGCAGCAGGGTCTTGATGGCCTCCGCGCCCATGCCGGCCGCGAAGTCGTCCTCGTACTTCTCGCGCATGTCGCGGTACTCGCGCTCGGAGAGTATCTGGCACTTTTCCAGCGGCGTATCGCCCGGGTCGGTCACGATATACGCCCCAAAGTACAGCACCTTCTCAAGTATCCTCGGCGTGATATCAAGCAGCAGGCCCATCCTCGAGGGGATGCCCTTGAAGTACCAGATGTGGCTCACGGGCGCAGCCAGCTCAATGTGACCCATGCGCTCGCGTCTGACCTTGGCCTTTGTGACCTCGACGCCGCAGCGGTCGCATATCTTGCCCTTGTAGCGTATCTTCTTGTACTTGCCGCAGTGGCATTCCCAGTCCTTCGTAGGCCCGAAGATGCGCTCGCAGAACAGACCGTCGCGCTCGGGTTTCAGAGTACGATAGTTTATGGTCTCCGGCTTCTTCACCTCGCCGTAGGACCAGGAGCGTATCATCTCAGGGGAGGCAATGCCTATTTTGATGGCGTCAAAGGGTGTATAGCTCATGGCTCAGTCCTCCTCTATTCCAAGCTCGTCTCCCGAAAAGCCCGGGAAGCTCTCGTCATCGTCGTCCATGTCGTCCATGTCGCCGTCCAGCTCAAGCTCATCCTCCGGCACGTTCTCGATGCTGAAGCCCGCGTCCTCGATCTCGCTGTCGTCCGCGCGGTACTCGTCCCTCATGCCGGGGATGTAATCGTCGTCATCGTCGTCCTTGAGCTCTATCTCCTCGCCGTCCTTGTCGAGTATCCGCACGTCGAGGCAGAGCGACTGCAGCTCCTTTACCAGCACCTTGAAGCTCTCCGGCACGCCCGGCTGCGGGATGTTGTGCCCCTTCACGATGCTCTCGTAGGTCTTGACACGCCCGGTCACATCGTCCGACTTCACCGTCAGTATCTCCTGCAGCGTGTATGCCGCGCCGTAGGCCTCGAGCGCCCAGACCTCCATCTCGCCGAAGCGCTGGCCGCCGAACTGGGCCTTGCCGCCCAGGGGCTGCTGCGTGACGAGGCTGTACGGGCCGGTCGACCTCGCGTGTATCTTATCGTCGACGAGGTGGTGCAGCTTGAGGAAGTACACGTAGCCGACCGTGACGTCGTTGTCGAACTTCGCGCCCGTGCGCCCGTCGTACAGCACGCTCTTGCCGTCCTCGCGCAGGCCGGCAAGCCTCAGCGTCTCGCGTATCGTCGCCTCGTTCGCACCGTTGAAGATGGGCGTTGCGACCTTCCAGCCCAGCGCCTGAGCAGCGTAGCCCAGGTGGACCTCCAGCACCTGACCGATATTCATACGGCTCGGCACGCCCAGGGGGTTCAGGACAATGTCCAGCGGGGTGCCGTCCGGCAGATAGGGCATATCCTCCCTCGGCAGTATCCTCGACACGACGCCCTTGTTGCCGTGGCGGCCCGCCATCTTGTCGCCGACCGATATCTTGCGCTTCTGCGCTATATACACCCTGACGACCTGGTTGACGCCCGGGCTCATCTCGTCCCCGGCTTCCCTCGTGAACACCTTCACGTCCACGATGATGCCGCTCTCGCCGTGCGGCACCTTGAGCGAGGTGTCGCGCACTTCGCGGGCCTTCTCGCCGAATATCGCACGCAGCAGGCGCTCCTCGGCGGTGAGGTCGGTCTCGCCCTTCGGCGTGACCTTGCCGACCAGAATATCGCCGCTCCTGACCTCCGCGCCGACGCAGATGATGCCGCGCTCGTCCAGGAACTTCAGGGCGTCGTCGCCCACGCCCGGGATGTCCCTCGTTATCTCCTCAGGCCCCAGCTTCGTGTCGCGCGCGTCGCACTCGTACTCCTCCACGTGGATGGACGTGAATACGTCGTCCATGACGAGGCGCTCGTTTATCAGGATGGCGTCCTCGTAGTTGTAGCCCTCCCAGGTCATGAAGCCGACCAGCACGTTCTTGCCGAGGCTTATCTCGCCATGGCTCGTCGACGGGCCGTCCGCTATGACATCGCCCTTCTCGACCCGCTCGCCAGCGCTCACCACCGGCCTCTGGTTTATGCAGGTGCCCTGGTTCGAACGCGAGAACTTGATGAGCTTGTAGTCCTTCACGCCAAGCTCGTCGTACCTTATCACTATGTGCGTCGCCGACACGCTCTCGACATAGCCGGAGTCCTCAGCAAGCACCGTGACGCCCGAGTCCACCGCGCACTTGTGCTCGATGCCCGTGGCGACTATCGGGGCCTCCGTCGTCATCAGCGGCACCGCCTGACGCTGCATGTTCGCACCCATCAGCGCACGGTTCGCGTCGTCGTTCTCGAGGAAGGGTATCATCGCCGTCGCGATGGACACCATCATCCTCGGGGAGATATCCACGTAATCCACCCGCTCGCGATCCACGTCTATGATCTCGTCCCTGTGGCGGCAGGTGATACGCCTGTTCTTCAGGCAGCCGTTCTCGTCCAGCGGCTCCGTCGCCTGCGCGACGATATAGCGGTCCTCGATGTCCGCCGTCATATACTCTACCTCGTCCGTCACGAAGCAGTCCGGCTTGCGGACCTTTCTGAACGGCGTAACGAGGAAGCCGTACTCGTTCACCCTCGCGTAGCTCGCAAGATAACTGATGAGGCCGATGTTCGGGCCTTCCGGCGTCTCTATCGGGCAGAGCCTGCCGTAGTGGCTGTAGTGTACGTCTCGCACGTCGAAGTTCGCCCTCTCGCGGCTCAGACCGCCGGGGCCGAGGGCCGACATACGCCTCTTATGCGTCAGCTCCGCCAGCGGGTTCGTCTGGTCCATGAACTGCGAAAGCGGGGACGAACCGAAGAATTCCTTTATCGCCGCCGTCACGGGCCGGATATTGATAAGGCTCTGCGGAGTGACGATGTCGAGGTCCTGCAGGGTCATGCGCTCGCGGATGACACGCTCCATGCGGCTAAAGCCTATGCGGAACTGGTTCTGCAGCAGCTCGCCTACGCTGCGTACGCGGCGGTTGCCGAGGTGGTCTATGTCGTCCGCCGTGCCGATGCCGTGAGCAAGGCAGCAGAGATAGTTCACCGAGGCGAACATGTCGTCCACTATGATGTGCTTCGGGATGAGCACATCGAGATTGTCGCGGATGGCCTCCTTCAGCTCCTCGCCCTCAAACTGCTCCATGAGCTGGCGGAGGATGATGAGCCTGACCTTCTCGTCCACACCGACCTCAGCGGGGTCGAAATCGACGAAGTGACGCATATCGACCATGCCGTTCGTGAACACGCGGATGTCCTTGCCGTCGGCATGCAGCATGACGTCCGTCACGCCGCAGGAGTCGATATACTCCGCCCTCTCGAGCGTGAACACCTCGCCCGCGTCGGCGATTATCTCGCCCGTCACGGGGTCGGCTATCGGCGCCGCCAGCTGGTGGCCGACGAGCCTGCCGGCAAGTCCCAGCTTCTTGTTGAACTTGTACCTGCCCACCGCGAACAGGTCATAGCGCCGCCTGTCGAAGAACAGCCCGTCGAGCAGCGTCTCAGAGCTCTCCACCGTCGGGGGGTCGCCCGGGCGCAGCTTGCGGTATATCTCAAGCAGCGCGTCCTCGCGCGTCACGAAGCTGTCCTTGTCCAGCGTCGTGACTATCCTCTCGTCGTTGCCGAACACGGCCTTCAGCTGCTCGCTCGTCACGCAGCCCGCCACCGGGTCAGGCAGACAGCTCAACCAGGTGTAGGGCTTGTTCGCGTCGTAACGGCCCATCGCCTTCAGGAAAAGCGTTATCGGCAGCTTGCGGTTCTTGTCTATGCGCACATAGAAGATGTCGTTCGCGTCCGTCTCATACTCCAGCCACGCGCCGTGATACGGTATCACCGTCGTGCCATAGGTGGATATCTGCGCCTTGTCCGTCTTCTTGTCATAGTACACGCCGGGTGAACGGACTATCTGTGAAACTATGACGCGCTCCGCGCCGTTTATGACAAAGGTGCCGCCGTCCGTCATGAGCGGGAAATCGCCCATGAATATCTCCTGCTCCTTGATCTCCTCAGTCTCCCTGTTGCGGAGCCGCACGCTCACCTTCAGCGGAGCGGCATACGTGGCGTCCCTCGCCTTGCACTCCTCCTCAGAGTACTTCGGCTTCTCGTCCATCGAATAGTCCACAAAGCTCAGCTCGAGATTGCCCGAGTAGTCCGTGACCGCGTCCACGTCGCGGAACACCTCGCGCAGACCGACGTCGAGGAACCACTTGTACGACTTCTTCTGGATCTCCAGAAGATTCGGCATGTCCTGTATCTCCTGGCTCCTGGCAAAGCTCTTCCTCAGCGTCTTGCCGTAGTAAACATCCTTTGGCATCAATGCACACTCCTTGTATTGGAATCTTGCGTACACCCGGGTGGGTTGTCAAAAGTTTCGGCGGCGATGTTGCATTTGCGTGAAAATCTGTTAGAATAGCCTTAAGGTAAGAATGGGTCAATAGCCGTCCCGGACACATAGCAAGCTATTGTATCATCATTCTGCACTCAAAGTCAAGCATGATTTTGTTAAGAATCCACGATTTTTTGCGGGGACGTGTTTCTCCGCTTTTTTCTTTGCCGAGGAGGTCGAAATGGACGCTGTCGCCGTACTTTTGCTGATGCTCGAGGCGGGTGTTGCCCTTCTGCTGCTCTATTTCGAGGGGCTGCTGAAAAAACCGGCGCAGGTACTGGTCTGTGCCGGGCTGGTTGCCGCCGCCTTCGTTCTGCGGGCGCTCTGCTTCGGCTATGAGACGCTCGACTATCAGGATTTTCTCTCGCAGTGGGTGCAGTATTTCCGCGACAACGGCGGTTTCGCCGCGCTGGATACCTCTGTCGGCAATTACAATGTGCCGTATCTCTATTTTCTGGCGCTGTTCTCTTACATAGACGTCTACGACCTGTATCTGATAAAGCTGCTGTCCACGCTCTTTGACGTGCTGCTGGCCTGGTCTGCGATGAAGCTGGTGAGCATTTATACTAAGGACCGCGCACGGCTGCTGGTCGCGTATTTTCTGGTGTTGTTATGGCCGACGGTGGTGCTCAACAGCGCGGTCTGGGGACAATGTGACAGCATATATGTATCACTGGCGCTCATCGGCATCTACTGGGCGATGGAGGATCGCCCGGCGCTGGGCATGGCGGCGATAGCGGTTTCGTTTGCGTTCAAGCTGCAGGCGGTGTTCGTCATGCCTGTTTTTGTGCTGCTGCTGTTTGCGCGGAAGGTGAAGCTGTGGCATTTTCTCGTGTTCCCGGCGGTTTATGTGCTGCTTATGCTGCCGGCGGTGATCGCGGGGCGTCCGCTGATGGACACGATAACGCTGTATCTGGACCAGATGGACAGCGTGGGCAGCGGGCTGAACTATAATTCCCCGTCGGTGTATGCCTTTGCGCGGAACGTGACGGACGAGGCGCTGGCGGCGAAGCTGGGCGTAGGCGCGGCGTTTGCGCTGATGCTGGCGGTGTTCGGCTGGTTCTGGTGGCGGCGCGGGCACATCACGAACTGGGCGCTGCTCGGCGGGGCGCTGATACTGGTGGTGGGGATACCGTTTTTCCTGCCGCACATGCACGACCGGTATTTTTACGCGGCGGACATGCTGACGCTGGTGTTTGCGGTGGCGGCGCCGTGGTATTTCTTCCTGCCGCTGCTGTGCGAGTTTGCTTCGCTGCTGGGGTATCACGCATATTTGAAGATGCGATACCTGCTGCTGATGCACTGGGGCGCGGCGGCTCTGATAGTGGTGCTGATGGTAAGCGCAGCGTTCACGGCGGCCCAGCTGCACCCTGCCGGGCGAAAAGGCGCGGCATGAAAATTAGTTATTGACAAAACCAGCTTTTCTGGTATAATACCAAATGCGCCTTTCCCCAGCGGATATGCGAGAGTGCTGGAACTGGCAGACAGGCAGGCTTGAGGTGCCTGTGTCTCATTTATAGGCGTGTGGGTTCAAGTCCCATCTCTCGCACCAGAAATCCGTCGTTTACGAAAAACGGCGGATTTTTATTTGCTTTATTACAAAACATCGCGTAGAAATTTGCTTTTGCGTTCTAACCACACACAAATGCCACAGACGGATTTCTGTTTTGACAACTTGAAGGGCACCCCTTTTCGTAAGGATGCACCTGTAAAATGAAAGTAGACACTCACAAAAGTGTGGGGGTCTACTTTTTTCGCTTTGCCCTATGGATGCGTGGAACTGACCCTTTTGCCCGGCGCTATTGCATCCTTTTAGGTCTCTTGTTTATTATCGAGAGTGACAGTATACACATTATTGCGCTTACCTGCGTGCGCAGCCAAATAAAACACGAGGTTTCTATGTGCTCATAAATCCCCGGGTACAGCCTTAAAGCAAAAATCAAAGCGAAACCTGTCGCGTCTGCCAGCACAAGTAAAATGCGCCGCCGTTTTGTTATGCTCTCCCATTTGTACAAAGCGCACCCTGCCAATCCAGCAAACAGGCAAAAAGATGCAATACTGTATAACTCAACAATTAAACGATAACTGGTGTATATCGATTTAAAAGCATCGGCTTCTGCGTCCGTGCGTTCAGGACCCGGCGGAGGGCATAATATCTGTTGACGTTGGCGGCTTAAAAATGTAAAATGAGTGGTATGGATAAACTCGTGATAAAGCCCGGAGAACGGGTCTCGCATGCTTATATCGTGGCTTCCATGTCGGAGGAGGTGCGGCGCTCGGCGGCACAGAGGGTCGCGGCTGCCATGCTCTGCCTCTCGGACGGCGACAGGCCCTGCGGCGACTGCCGCCACTGCCGGAAGGTCTTCTCCGGCATACACCCCGACGTGGTCAGTATCGCCCCGGCCGTGGACGACAAGGGCCGCAAGAGGCGCGAGATACTCGTCGATCAGGTGCGCTTCATCTCCGCCGACGCCCAGGTCATGCCCAATGAGGCCGCTACCAAGGTCTACGTCATACACGACGCAGACCTCATGAACGCCGCCGCTCAGAACGCACTGCTGAAGCTGCTTGAGGAACCCCCGTCCAGCGCCGCCTTCGTGCTCTGCGCCTCGAATCCGGCGTTGCTGCTGCCCACCGTCCGCTCGCGCTGCGTGCTCATCCGCATCAACGAGGACGCCGTGGACGACGAACAGGCCGCCGCGGACGCGCAGGCGCTGCTCGAGGCCGTCGCCTCCGGCAGCCGGGTCGAGCTGCTCAGGTGGTCGGTCTCGTCGGAGGGCATGGATACGCGCCGCGCCGCGGCCATGATAAACTCCGCAAGAGGCCGGCTCGCAGATATACTCAGAGGCAAGTCCACACCAAAGCTTTCGCCAGGGCAATGTGCCGCACTCGATGAGCTTCTTCAAAAGTGCTCGGCCATGCTCAGGCTCAACACAGGGGTCAAACACGTCTTTGGCCTCATCGCCGTCAGCGGCTATATGCAGAAATGAGGAAGATAAATTGACAGAAGTCGTCAGCGTAAAATTCAAAAGCCGCGGCAAGACCTACTACTTCGCCGCGGGAGGCAACACCGTCGAGGTCGGGCAGGACGTCATAGTCGAGACCTCGAAGGGTCTGGAGTTCGCCCAGTGCGTCATGGGCAACCACTACGTGCCGGACGAGAAGGTCATACCGCCCATCCGCCCGGTCATCCGCGTCGCGACCGACAATGACCGCAGGGTCGCGGAGATCAACAAGAAACGCGAACATGAGGCGCTTGAGATCTGCAAAAAGAAGGTAGAGGAACACGGGCTGGACATGAAGCTCGTGGACGTGGAATGCAGCTTTGAGGGGAACAAGATAACATTTTTCTTCACCTCCGACGGGCGCGTGGACTTCCGCGAGCTGGTGAAGGATCTAGCCTCGGTGTTCAGGAACCGGATAGAGCTGCGTCAGATAGGCGTCCGGGACGAGGCGAAGATGCTGGGCGGCATCGGCATCTGCGGCAGGCCGTTCTGCTGCAGCCAGTTTTTGGACGAGTTCCAGCCGGTCTCGACTAAGATGGCAAAGATACAGTCCATGTCGCTGAACCCGAGCAAGATCTCGGGCACCTGCGGGCGGCTGATGTGCTGCCTGCGATATGAGGAGGAGGCTTACGAGGATCTGGTCAAGACGGTGCCGAAGAACGGGGCGTTCGTGGAGACGCCGGCCGGCTACGGCAACGTGACGCAGGTGAATCTGCTGCGCCGGACGGTCAAGGTGAAGCTGGACGGCGAGGGCGAGGACGTGTTCAAGACCTACTCGGCGGACGATGTCGCGGCGATACCTGGCGGCAGGCCGAAGCCGGGCGAGCCGCTGCCTCAGCTGCTCAAGAACAGGCCGGCGCCTGAGCGCGCGGAGACCGAGGATGAGGCCGAGAAACCGAAGTCCTACGCCGCAGAGGCCGCCGAGCTGGAGAAGGCCGCGCAGGCTAAGAAAGGCTCGTCTGAGGTATCGGTGCGCCGTCGTCAGGGGCAGGGCCGCGGCCGTGGGAAAAAGCCTGAGCAGGCAAAGCCCCAGCCTCAGGAGAAAGAGCGTGAGCCCAGGCAGGCCAGGCGCGAGTCTAAGCCGCCGAAGGACGCGGACCAGCAGCCTAAGGAACAGCGCCGGTCCAGCCCGAACCGCCGCCGCAGACCGCAGGGCGGCAAGCCGAAGCCGCCGAAGGAAAAGAGCAGTGAATAAGAAAAGCGCCGCAAGCGGCGCTTTTCTTATTACGCGGCGAAAGGAGGCATGGCCAGCAGCAGACAAACTATCCGCCGTTACGACACCAGCAAGTGAAACGCCCTGTGAATATGTGTTGACAGGCAGAGAGGGGACTTGTAAACTAAATTTGTAAAATCCCATCAAGGGAGGCCACAGGAATGAAACGTATTATCCCTTTCATCCTTGCCCTGCTCCTCCTCGCCGCCTGCGATGCGGAACCGGAGGCAGCGGAGGAGACGCCTCCGCCGCCCATGCCCACAGCCTCTCCGCTGCCAGATTATATCCCGCCCATGGATTTTGAGCCGGTCAGCGTCTGGCAGGCGGAGCATTTCAGCGGCCGGGCGCTCCTGTATCTCGGCGCGGAGGAGGACGGCGTCACGCCGTTCAAGGTGTACAGCTGCTTTATGTATGAGGTCACGGATTATCTGGACGGCAACATGCTCATGGGCGCGCGGGCCTTTTGTGCCGAGGCCGCGGATTCTGGCGATTTCAGCGTCGATTGCAGCAATCGCGGGCTTTGGCTCGAGCCGGTACTGGGCGCAAGCGCGCTCACGGGGAAGCTCTCAGTCGATGGGGACAGGCTGACGCTGGAATACACCGGCTGCGAGCTTGCGGCCTGGGCGGAGGATACGCCGGGCTTTGAGTACAGGCTCAGCGGCGGACAGCCGGTCATCGACAGCGGCACGGGAGAAAATGACTCCGTGCAGTATTTGCCCACCGAGTTCAAGCGGCTGCCGGATGAATATCTGGGCCGCGCCATGTACTGGATGCCCATGTTTGAGGAGGAGGCGTCGGCATCTGCCGAAAGCGTCCGCGGGCTCAGGGTCGGGGACACATACGCGGACATCGTCGCGCGCTTTCCGAACCCTCTGGACATATGGAGCCGCGACCCGCGCTCCGTCAGCGCGCCGGACGGCTGGTACGATACCTTTTACGGCAGCGAGGCCGGGACGGTCTTCGCCGCGCTCTTTTACGAGGGAGGCGTTCCCTCCACGGTGCTTATCACCTGCTGCTCTTACGCCAGCTTCCAGCTTGACGGCGGGCTGAACATTACGCAGTTGAGTGTTTCCGCCAGGTAGCCGTCTCCTGCTTTACAGGAATATTCACATGCCCCGGCAGTTTTTATACTGCCGGGGCATTGGTTTTTGGTTTACATAATTATGCACTTCTTGGGGCAGACGTCGTGGCAGGTGCCGCAGGCGACGCATTTGTCCTCGTCGAGCGTCCAGGTCTTGTTCGCCCTGTCGACGGTCAGCGCGCCGGCGGGGCATTTCTTGGCGCAGAGGGTGCAGTATACGCATTTCGCCGGGTCCTGCACAGGCAGGCCGTCCTCCCTCGGTTTCGGGCCTTCGGCCGCCGGTTCAGCCGCCTCGCCACAGGCCGCGGGCGGGGCCTTTTTGACCGGCTTCTTTTTCAGGTAAGTGCCGGTCACGACCAGATCGTCCTCGCAGCGCGCGACCATGTGGTAGTCCTGCGTAAGCTCTATGGCCTTCTTCACGCAGAAGTCGGCGCAGGTGTTGCAGAAGGTGCAGGAGCCGAGGAAGAACTTGCGCGTTATGAGCTGGCCCTCCTCCGTCTCGACCGAGGTGGTGCTTATGGCTCCGCCCGCGCAGACGCGCTCGCACATGCCGCAGCTTATGCACTTGTCCGCATGGAACACGATGCGGCCGCGGTAGCCGACTGGCGCTTCCTTTGGCGTGAAGGGGTAGCCCTCGGTGCTGGGCTTCGAGAACAGGCCGCTCACGGCCTCCCTGAGAAAGGGTATCATTCCTTAGCCCCCCTTTTCTCCTTGAGTATCTGCGTCGCCAGCGCGAGGCCATCGATAATGGCCTCCGGCTTGGGCGCGCAGCCCGCGATGGACACATCGATGTCCACGTATTTATCCAGAGGGCCGACCACAGAGTAGCTGCCCTTGAACACGTTGCACGACCTCGGGCAGCTGCCCAGAGTCACGATGACCTTCGGGTCGGGCACCTGCTCTATCGTCCGCACGACCCTGTCCTTCGACTGCGCCGTGATGGGACCGGAGACCACCACTATATCAGCATGTCTCGGCGTGCCCGCCAGCTTGAAGCCCAGGCGCTCGGCATCGTACCTCGGGGTCAGCACCGCGACGAGCTCTATGTCGCAGCCGTTGCAGCTGCCCGCGTTGATGTGGAACAGCCAGGGCGATTTGGCCGCGGAATTGTCTATGAGTTTTTTGAACATCCTTCCGCCTCCTTACACGTACCACACGAGGATGAGGCTCACGAGCGCCAGCCCGCTGACCACCGTCCAGAAGAACTTGAACAGCTGTTCCACCCTGAACCTCGCCATGACCGCGTGCGTCAGCGTCATGCTCACCACCGTCACGATGGTGCAGAACACCAGCGCTATGATGACGTCCAGCCACAGCATCCCCGTCGTCACGCCGCCGAGGAAGAGCGCGGTGAACAGCGCCGTCATGATGAACATCTTTATGCAGTGCGAAAGCTTGAACACCGCCAGCGGCGCGCCGCTGTACTCGACGAGCGGGCCTTCGCAGATCTCCGTCTCCGCCTCGCCCACGTCGAAGGGGTGCGCCCCGACCTCGCAGGGGATGACCAGCAGCATGGCAACCGCCGCAGGGATGAGCCTCCAGTCCAGCAGGAACGGCCCGGTCAGCTGCTGTATAACGGTTATCTGCTCGAACGAAAACGTCGTATATCCGCCGTAGGCCGCCGCGCGTCCAACTGCCAGCAGCACAAGTATGAGCGGCAGCTCGTAGCTCATGATGGACACCATGGACCTCGACACGCCGACGCCCGCAAAGGGCGAGCCGGACGCCGAGCCGCCGAATATGATGGCCAGCGAGGGTATCGCCAGCAGGTACAGTATGACCACCGTATCCGCCATGCCGCCGAAGGCCTGCAGCCCGCCTATCGGGATGAACAGTGCCGTAACGACGAGGCTGATGAGACCCACGTACGGGGCTGCGAGGAAGGTCAGCTTCGCCGCGCCCGCCGGGATGATGGTCTCCTTGCCCAGCAGCTTGAAAAAGTCGTAGGTCGGCTGCAGCACCGGGGGGCCTACGCGCTTCTGCATCCGCGCGAGCAGCTTTCTGTCTATGCCCGCGAGCCACAGTCCGAACACCGTGGCGAACAGGAGGCCGGGGAATATGAGGATATACACAGCTTTTATCAGTATTTCCATCTCTCGTCCACCCCCTTACATAAATGCGAAGCAGTACACGACTATCACCGCCAGCGCCGTGACGCCCCAGAGGACATAATCGTTCGTTACACCGCTGTGCGCCTTCGACATGAAGCCGAGGTAGCCGCGCAGGTTGTGCTTGAAGCCCCAGAACAGGTCGCCGCTCGCAACGTGCGAGTACTGGCTCACCTCGCCGCCGAAGAACACCGCGTGCTTGGAGTCGGGCGCGCAGTTCATTTCGCCCCTGTCGCGCTTGCCGAGTATCGACACCAGGAACACCGCCGCCAGCACCACCACGAACAGCAGCAGCCAGTTCACGGGGTCCCAGGCGCCTATCGTCACGAGCCGGGGCTCGGCCAGCAGGCTCGTATCCGTAATGGTCGCCGCGGCGTAGCCCTCTCCCATCGCGGCGTCTATGTAGCCGGGGAAGTTCAGCACCGCGCCCGTCGCAGGGCCGATGACGTACTTTATCATCACGTTCGGCAGCACGCCCGTCAGTATGCACAGCGCCGCCATTATCCACATCGGGATGCGCATCGACAGCGGCGTCTCCTTCACGTTCTCGAACTCCAGAGGCATCTGCCCAAAGAACACCGACTGCCCCACCTTGATGAACGACGCCAGCGTCAGCACGCTCGTCACCACGCACACGACCGTCACCAGCGCATAGCCGATGCTGCCCGTCTCCGCCGCCTTCTCGAAGGTCGCCTGATAGATCATCCACTTTGAGTAGAAGCCGTTGAAGGGCGGTATGCCGCTTATCGAGAACGCGCCTATGAGGAACAGCGCCGCCGTCTGCGGCATCTTCCGCGCGAGGCCGCCGAGCTTCTCCAGATACGTCGTGCCGGTGGCGTAGAGCACCGCACCGGCCGTGAGGAACAGCAGGCCCTTGAACAGCGTATGGTTTATCGCGTGGTACAGGCCGCCCGCTATGCCCAGCGCCGTGCACAGGCCGAGGCTCGTCAGGATATAGCCTATCTGCGAGATGCTGTGGAAGGCCAGCAGGCGCTTGAAGTCGTGCTGGTTGAGCGCCATGGTCACGCATACGAACATCGACAGGCAGCCGATGAACACGAGGCCGGTCTGCATCGACGTAAGCCCCATGCTGCGGAACAGGAAGTAGCTCACCCTGATGATGCCGTACACGCCGGTCTTGGTGAACACGCCGGATATGAGCACGGACACCGAGCTGGGCGCCGCGCCGTGCGCGTCCGCGGCTATCGGGTGGAAGGGGAACATGAAGCTCTTGCAGCCGAAGCCGGTAAAGAGCAGCGCGAAGGCGAGGACCATCGTCGGGTTCATGCGCCCCGGGATGAGCGCTGAGATCTGCGCGAGGTTCAGCGTGTGGCACTGGGCGTAGACCAGCGCAGTGCCGAGCAGCACGCAGCTCGAGCCGATGGAGCCTACGACGAGGTACTTGAACGCCGCCTCGCGCGCGTTCGGATTCCAGGTGCGGAAGGCCGTCAGGCCCACCGCCGCGAAGGTCATGACCTCAAGCATGACGTAGATGTTGAACAGGTCGCCCGAGAGCACGATGCCCATGACGCCGCCAGCCAGCATGAGGTACAGCGTGAAATATCCGCCGCGCGCATCGTCCTGCTTCATGTACCTGAACGAGTAGAAGCAGGAGCAGGCCACCGCTATGGCGACGAGCAGCCCGAAGAACAGGCTCAGCGCGTCCACCTCGATGGCTATGCCTATGGCGTAGCCGTTCACCGGCTCCCAGTTGCCCATCCAGTATGTGATGATCTCCCCGTCTATCATGACGGGCTTTATGAGCAGCGCCATCAGCGTCAGCGAAATGAGCACCGCCGCGCCCGCTATGATGTTCCTGAGCGTCTCACGCTTGCCCGAGAGCGTCACGAGGAACGCACCCACGAACAGCGTCATGATGGCGAGCACGGGGAAGTGCATATACACATCGTATGTCATCCGTGCAGCCTCCTTATCTCATGCGCGTCGAGCGTACCGTACTCCTTGTACAGCCGCACGCAGAGCGCCAGCGCCATAGCCGTCACGCACGCGCCTATGACTATGCTCGTCAGCGTCAGCGCCTGGGGAATGGGGTCTACAAAATACATGCCGCTCGTCAGCTCGCCGAAGGTGTAGATCGGCGCCGTGCCGCCCTCGTTGAAGCCGATGGAGACTATCATGAGGTTCAGGCCGTAGTCCACAAGACCCATGCCGACGACTATCTTGATGATGTCGCGCTTCATGACCATGGCATAAAAGCCGATGACTACCAGCGCCACCGCCCCGATGTAGTTTGCCAGCATCATTTGGACAGCCCCCCTTCCTCGTGCTCCGTGGTGGGTATGGTGCCGTCAAACTCGTGCTCCTCGTCCATACCGAGCAGGTAGATGACGAGCAGCAGCAGGAAGCCCACGCCGGTGAGCACCTTGAAGCCGACCGCGTAGTTCATGAGCGCTATGGTGCCCGAGCTCCACAGGTCGCCTATGCTGCCGCTGTTCCAGAGGATGTTGCGGCAGAAGTTGTAGCCCGCGAAGATGCCCAGCATGGCAAAGAGCACGTAGGCGATGGCGCCCACCGCCTCGAGCCTGTGCATGCGCTCCATGTTGATAGCGGTAGCTATGCCCCTGAAACCGTAGCCGAGGTAGAGCAGCAGCACGCCGCTCGCCGCCAGCACGCCGCCCTGAAAGCCGCCGCCGGGGCTGATGTTGCCGTGCAGTATGACGTAGAAGCCCAGCACGAGCGCTATGGGCAGGTAGCTGTCCGCAAGGGAGCGGACGATGAGGTCGTCGCGTTTCCACTTCTTATTCATTGCGGCCGCCCTCCCATCTCTTGGTCTGACGCCGCAGGATGACGGTGGCGCCGGTTATGGCGATGAGCAGCACAAAGCTCTCGCCCAGAGTATCGTAGCCGCGGAAGTCGAAAACTATGGCCGTCACGTTGTTTACCGCCTGAGTCTTCGAGAGGTTCTCCTGCACGATTATGCTCGCCGCGCCGTCCGGGTCGGAGACGTCATAGCTCTCCGGGTTCTGCTGGAGCGCGTAGACATCCGTGCCCCTGCCGTCGTAGGTCACGGGTATCTCCCGGTACATATACGTCACGGAGATGATGCCGGTTATCAGGATAACGATGAGCGAGACTGCCAGTACCAGCTTTTTCATTTCTCATCCTCCCCCTTTCCGCCGGTCTTGCGCAGCGCTACGACGAAGATTATCGTCGTGAGCACGACGCCGACCGCCGCCTCGGCTATCGCGACGTCCGGGGCCTGGAGCATGATGAACTCCAGCGACACGAAAGCGCCGCAGGCCGCAAGACAGATGATGCTCGAGAGCGTCCGCTTCACCGTCACGGTGAGTATGGCGCTGACGACTATGCCGAGGACTATGAGCGCATTGAGAACGTACATCGGTGTTATCATGCCTCATCACCCTCCTTTTCCACAACGGCCTCAGCCTCAGGCTCGGCGCAGGCCTCCGGGTCGGCCAGATCGTCCACCGCGAACTCGCGCTCCGGCCTTATGCCTATCCGGTACGCCGCGCGCGCTATGGCGTGGCCGCCCACGGGGTTCGCCAGCACTGTCAGCACGCCGATGACGACGACCTTCGCAGCGCTGCCCCAGCTGTGCATCACAAAGATGAAATACAGCACGGCGCCTATGAGCGTCAGCAGTATGCCCAGCGTCGTGATATTCGTCGAGCTCTGCATCCTTGAAAAGGTGTCCGGCATGCGCACGATGCCCACCGCGCCCGCAAAGGCGAAGAAACAGCCGCCGACGATAAATATGTCGATGATGACCCTGAGTACGATATTCATAGCGTGCCCTCCAGATACTTTCCGATGAGCACCTGGCTCAAAAAGCCCAGGATGGCCGTCACGATGGCGATGTCAAGGTAGATGCCGCGGCCGGAGTACATGGCCACGAGCACCAGCGCCATATCGGTCAGCACGTCCACACAGTCGCCCGCCACGGCCCTGTCCGGAGCCGTCGGGCCTTTTATGAGCCGCCAGATGACTATGAAGCAGCACAGTATGTAGAAAATGGCAAAGTATATGAGTTCTGTCATTGCCAGACCCTCCTTATCCATTTTTCCATGCGGCCCTTTATCACGTCTCCCGCCGCTGTCCGCTCCGTCTCGACCACGTCTATCCAGTGGATATAGTACCAGGTCTGGCCCCCGCGCTCGTCTATGTCCACCGTGATGGTGCCGGGCGTCAGGGTGATGGAGTTTGCCAGCATCGTCTTGCCGTACTCCGTGGGGATGTCCACGGGCACCCTTATTATCCCGGGGTTGATCTTCAGCTTCGGCGAGAGCGCGCGCTTTGCCATATCCCAGTTGGCCTTTATGAGCTCCCAGGGGAAGATGCCCACGCAGTACCAGATGAGGATGAACAGCTGCTTGCCGAAGAACCTGCCCGGGGCCTCGTGCACGAACCAGCGCGCCGAGAACAGCGCCACGCCCGCCGAGACCACCGCGCCCGCGGCGAGCTCCTGCCAGGCGAACGAGCCCGTCAATAGTATCCAGAAGAAGTAGCACAGTACGAACGTGGCAAACCACGCGCCAAACGCCGTCTTACGCTTTGCTTCCAAGTTGACACCTCCTGTATTACTCAACTACGATCGAATCAATGTAAAATTCCCTGCCCTGTGTGAGTCTGAAGCTCCAGCCGCCGCATCGGGGACATTCCGCGCCCTTTGCCTCGCCCGAGTAGCCGCAGTCCGGGCACTCTATCGCCGCCGGTATCACCCGCGTCGTGAGCTTCGCCCCCTCTGCCACCGTACCCACGGCAGCCGCCGGAAAGAATTCAAACATGCACTCAGGCTCGAATCCGCTCAGCGCCCCGACCGCGAGGTCTATCCTCTCGACCCGCCGGAAGCCCTTTTCCGCGGCCTCCCGCTCGCAGACGGCCACAACGCTCTGCATTATCGCAAGCTCGTGCATCTCACCTGTCGAGACAGCTGAAGCAGGGGTCGATGCTCGCTATGATGAGGCCCGCGTCCGCCACCGTGTTCCCGCGCAGCATGTGCGGCACGGTCGGCGTGTTTTTGTAGCTCGGCACGTGTATGCTCACACGCTGGTTCATCTGCCCGCCGTTGCCCGCGACCTTGTGCGAGAGCTGCCCGCGCGGGGCCTCGTGCCTCGCCACGAACTCGCCCTCTTTTATTTTCGGTATCTTGTTGCCGAGATTTATCGGCCCGGCCGGGAGATTCTCCAGAGCCTGCCGGAGTATCTTCACGCTCTCATAGCACTCCAGCAGCCTCACCACCACGCGCGCGAACACGTCGCAGCTGTCGCACACGGGTATATCGAACTCAAAGTCGTCGTAGGACGAGTACGGAGCGTCGCGCCTGACGTCTATCTTCACGCCCGAAGCCCTCGCATGAGGCCCGACCGCGCCCAGACGTATGGCATCTTCGGTTGACATGACCCCGACGCCCTTCGTGCGCATGGCGATGGTCTTGTCGTTCAGGCTTATCTCGACTATCCTGTCCACGATGGGGCCGACCTTGTCGAGCTTTGCCAGGAAGTCGCGGCGCATCTCGTCGGAGATATCGCGTCTGGCGCCGCCTATCGTCACCATGCCGTAGTTGACGCGGTTGCCGGAGAGTTCCTCCAGCATATCCATGATGAGCTCGCGCACGTCCCAGGTGTGCATGAACATGCTGTCGTGGCCTATGATGTGGAAGGCTATGCCAGCCCAGAGCAGGTGAGAGTGCAGCCGCTCCAGCTCCGCGGTGATGACGCGGATATACTCGCCGCGCTTCGGCACCTCCATGCCGTTTATGCCCTCAACGGCCATGGCGTAGGCGAAGGAATGCGAGTGCGAGCAGATGCCGCAGACGCGCTCCACCAGCACCAGCGTCTGGATGGCATTGCGCTCCGTCGCCAGCTTCTCGATGCCGCGGTGGTTATAGCCCACGAACACCTCTGCATCCTTTATGACCTCTCCCTCGGTGTACAGCTTCGCGTGTATGGGTTCCTCAAGCGCGGGATGGTAAGGCCCTATTGGTACGATGTAGCTCATGCGCCCTTATTCCTCCTTCTCCATGATCTCCACGCGCTTCTCGCGCAGCTCGCTGAGCGGCGTGACCAGTATGTGCCCCTTGCCCTGGGTCTCGAGCATATCCTCCGGTAGGAACAGCCTCTTTGAGGTATCCAGCCCCTCGAACTCCAGCCCCATCAGCTCATGCAGCTCACACTCCGGCCATCGCGCGGCCTCGTCATAGATGCCCGATATCGAAGGCAAAACCGTCTCCCCGAGGACATAGTAGCTCTCGACCGCCGGGTCCACAGCGTAGTCATAGCTCACGCGGACCTGCCCGTCAGGCTCTACCTGGCCGTGTATCATCACCAGCCACCTGCCCTCATGCCGCATCCGCAGTGCGGTGGGGACGATCTCCTCCTTCGTTATACGGGTCATCCTGTATTCCTGCATCTTTTCCACCTCTTTGTTCTCAAAAATAAAGATATTTCAAAAAGCATTGCGGACTAACATATGCGCGGAAGCTGCGCCCCCGCGAGCTTCTGCAATATCCGGCCCCCGCCCATGGCGGTCCTCAGTACGACCTTGCCCGGCCTGTCGGATATCACCCTGCCTATTATCGCGGCGTTTTCGCCCTCCCTGACGCCCTGCATCGCGCCGAGCACCCGCTCCGCGTCCTCTGCGGCTACCACGGCAAGCATCTTGCCCTCGTTCGCGCAGTAGAGCGGGTCGAGGCCCAGCAGCTCGCAGGCAGCCGAGACGTCCCCTCTCACGGGTATCGCCGCCTCGTCGAGCTCTATCCCCAGCTTCGCGCTCTCCGCAAACTCGCAGAGCGTCGTCGCCGCTCCGCCGCGAGTCGGGTCGCGCAGGACTTTGACATCCGCGCCGGACTCCAGCACCGCCCGCGCCAATCCATTCAGGGCCGCGCAGTCGGAGCGTATCTCGCCCTCCATAAGGCCGTCTCGCGCGAGCATCACCGCCGCGCCGTGGTCGCCTGCCGTGCCCGAGATGAGCACCGCGTCGCCCGGCCGCATCCGCTCCGGCCCGAGACCAGGGTACCTCACGACGCCTATGCCGGATGTAGTTATGTAAACTCCGTCTCCCCTTCCGCGCTCGACCACCTTGGTGTCGCCGGTGACGACCGCGACGCCCGCGCTCTCTGCCGCGGCCTTTATGGAGGCAACGATGCGGCGCAGGCTCTCCGTCGGCAGGCCCTCCTCGATGATTAGGGCGAGGCTCAGGTATTTCGGCTCCGCGCCGCACATGGCGAGGTCGTTCACCGTGCCGCAGACGCACAGCTTGCCGATATCGCCTCCCGGGAAAAACAGCGGGCTTACGACGAAGCTGTCCGTCGAGAAGGCGAGCTGCCCGTCCAATATCGCCCCGTCGCCGAGGCTGTTCAGCGTATTGTTCCCCAGTTCCGGTATTATTATCTCGTCTATGAGCGTGGCTGTCTTCTTGCCGCCGCTGCCGTAGTCGAGGGTTATTATATCGTCCATCTCAGTACTCCCGGTATTTGTACGCCGCGGCGCAGGCGCCCTCCGAGGACACCATGCATGGCCCGACCGGGTCCTCCGGCGTGCATATTTTCCCGAACAGCGGGCAGCCCTCGGGCGGCATCCGGCCCGTTATTACATCACCGCAGCGGCAGGCCGTGGGCGTCTCGGCCCTGTTCAGGCTTATATCGAACTTCTTCACGGCGTCGAACGCCGCCAGTTCCTCAGCAAATTCCAGCCCGCTTTCGTCTATCTCGCCCAGGCCGCGCCAGGAGGCCCGAGCCGGTCTGAAAGCCCGCCTGAGCATTTCCTGCGCGAGGGCGTTCCCCTCGGCGCTGACCGCGCGTTTATACTCGTTCACGAGTCCCGGCCGTCCCTCGGCCAGCATCCTGAGCAGCTCATAGACCGAGAGCAGTATGTCCTCCGGCTCAAAGCCCGCGACCACGGCCGGCAGGCCGTATTCCTCCGGCAGGAACCTGAAGTGCTCAGCGCCCGTCACGACCGCGACGTGGCCCGGGCAGAGAAAACCCTGCACGTCGAAGCCCTCCGAGCCGATGAGCGCCCGCAGCGCCGGCTCGACCAGCCTGAACATGGGGAACACGGAGTAGTTCGTTACGCCCTGCTCCCTAGCGGCTATGACGCTCGCCGCCGTGCCCGGCGCCGTCGTCTCAAAGCCCACGCCGAGGAACACCACCTCGCGCTCCGGGCGCTTTTTCGCCAGCTCCACGGCGTCCATGGGCGAGTACACCAGCTCGACCGAGCCGCCGCGCGCCCTGCGGTGGGCGAGGTCGTCGCCCCTTCTCGAGCCGGGCACGCGTATCATGTCCCCGTAGCTTGCCACCGTGACGCCCGGCCTCGAGGCCAGCTCGAGCGCCGCGTCCATCAGCTCCGGCGGCGTCACGCACACCGGGCAGCCTGGCCCCGACACCAGCTCCACGCCCTCAGGCAGGAGCCTCTTTATCCCGGCCTTCGCTATCGCCATCGTGTGCGTGCCGCAGACCTCCATGAGCCTGACGCGCAGCTTCGGCAGGGCGTTTATCCTCTCCAATATTTCAGCGGAGCGCATCTTCCACCTCTGCCCACTCCGCTATGTCCTCCAGCGCCTGTTTTTCCGGCAGGCGCTCTATGGCGAAGCCCGCGTGGACGATGACGTACTCGCCCAGCTTCGGCTCCTTTATAAAGTCCAGCCGCATCCGCCGGCGCAGGCCCTCGACCTCGCCGACGGCGTCCAGACCGTCTATCTCAACTATCTTAAGCGGTACCGCCAGACACATACTCTGCCTCCAGGATCATGAGCTGCCCGAGGGCCACGCCCTCGTCGTTCGGGGAGACCCGGCTGTGCGTGAAGACCTCAAAGCCCTCAGCCCTCAGCCGCTCCGGCAGCCTCGCCATGAGATACATATTCTGAAACACCCCGCCCGAGAGCACCACGCGCCGGAGCCCTGTCTGCTCCGCCGCCGAGCGGCACTGTGCCGCCGCCATGCTCACGAGGGTATTCATAAACTTCGCCGCGACCGTCCCCGGGGCCTCGCCGCCCGAGGCGATCTGCCTCACCATGGGCCGCCAGTCGAAGACCGTCACGCCGCCCTCGCCGTAAAACGCACACTCGTACTCCCCGCGCTCTCCGGCGTCTGCCGCGGCCTCGAGCAGCACCGCGCCCTGGCCCTCGTAACTGCACTCCGCGCGTATGCCCGCCAGCGCGCACACGCCGTCGAACAGCCGCCCCATGCCCGAGCTTTTCGGGCAGTTAAGTCCCCGTTCGAGCAGCTTTTTTATCGTCCCGTTGTTATTTTCAAGCCCCGCCTCGTACCTGAGCGCCTCGGCGGTGCGCCATATCTCCTTCGTCGCCGCGTCCCCGCCCGGCAGGGGTATGGGACGCATCGTCCCGAGCCTCCTGAAGCCCCGCGCACCGCCCGCGAGCAGCTCCGCGCCCCAGATCGTCCCGTCCGGGCCATAGCCCGTGCCGTCCCAGACGAGGCCCAGGCACTCGCCCTCAAGACCGTTGTCCGCCATGCAGGACACCATGTGCGCGTGGTGGTGCTGCACCCGCAGGAGCGGTATATGCCTTTCCGCCGCTATCCGCTCCGCGACCTCTGTCGAGAGGTAGTCCGGGTGCATGTCGCAGGCGACGGCGACCGGCTCGAAGTCGAACAGCTTCGCAAAATGCCTCAGCTGCTCCTCGTAGCAGTCGAGCGTCTCGAGGTTCTTGAGGTCGCCGATGTGCTGGCTCGGGAAGGCGTGGCCCTCCTTCGAGAGGCAGAAACCCGCCTTCTGCTCCGCCCCGCAGGACAGCATTCCCGGCCTCAGGCCCTTTATCGTTATAGGATACGGCACGTAGCCCCGCGAGCGGCGCACCGGGTAGTCCCGGCCCTCATATACCCGCAGGAGCGAATCGTCGCAGCGGGTCAGTATCTCGCGGTCGTGCAGCAGAAAGCCGTCCGCCAGGCCACGCAGCTTCTCCAGCGCCTCGGCGTTTTTATATACAATAGGTGTGTCGGAGAGGTTCGCGCTCGTCATCACAAGACAGTCGAGATCGTCCCCGAACAGCAGCACGTGCAGCGGCGTGTACGGGAGCATCACGCCCAGTGCATTGTTCTCGCTCAGATGCATCAGCTCTCCGCGAGAGCGCTTATCCAGCAGCACGATGGGCCGGCGGAAGGACGAAAGCGCCCGGGCCTCGGCCTCGGATACCTCGCAGAGCCGCCGCGCACAGTCGAGGTCGCGGCACATCACCGCGAAGGGCTTCTCGTCCCTGTGCTTGCGCCGCCGCAGCTCGCGCACGGCCTCCTCATTCTCCGCGAGGCAGGCAAGGTGCATGCCGCCCAGGCCCTTCACGCAGAGGATGCCGCCGCCCTTTATCAGCCGCCGCGCCGCCTCTATGCCGTCGCCCGGCAGCCTGCGGCCCTCCGCATCCATAAAAAAGGTCCGCGGTCCGCAGACCGGGCAGCAGTCCGGCTGCGCGTGATACCTCCTGTTTTCAATGTCCGCAAACTCCGCCGCACAGTCCGGGCACATCGGGAACTCCGCCATGGAGGTGAAGGCCCGGTCGTAGGGCACGGAGCGGATTATGGTAAACCTGGGACCACAGTTCGTACAGTTTATGAAGGGATACCTGTACCTGCGGTCGGAGGGGTCGAGCAGCTCGCGCAGGCAGTCCTGGCAGATGCCGACGTCGGGCGAGACGAGCGTGCGCATGGACTCTCCCCTGTCGCTGCCGATTATCCTGAACCCCTCATAGCCACCCGCTCCGGACAGCTCGCGGCATTCCACCGATTCTATCACGGCAAGCGGCGGGGCCTCGTCCCTCAGCTCTCTGAGGAACCCGCGAAGCTCCGGCTCCTCGCCCTCGAGCTCCAGCTCGGCTCCCCCGGAGCTGTTGCGCACCCAGCCTGCCAGCTTATGCCTCCCTACCAGCCTGTGAACGAAGGGCCGAAAGCCCACACCCTGCACAATACCCCTGACTTCTATGCGAAACCTTGTCAATTTTCCCCCAATAATGTTAAATACTTCATGTATTTTGCCGCAAAACATACATTGCCACATGCAATTCTACCATCTGCCCTGCTATTTGTCAACAAATTAACATCATGCCGCCCGTTGTTATTCAGGCCAAAATGTGTTAATATTGTACAAAACCTTTGAGAGAGGAGTATTATTCATGGCTGAATCAAAAGTTTATTTTTCCGATATGCGCGCCGGCGGGCAGAGCCTTCTGGTGAAGCTCAAGAGGCTCATGAAGGCCGCGGGCTTTGAGAGCATGGATTTCGAGGGCAAATTCGTCGCGGTGAAGATACACTTCGGCGAGCCCGGCAATCTGGCGTATCTGCGCCCGAACTGGGCCGGCGCGGTCTGCGACTACGTGAAGGAGCTGGGCGGCAAGCCCTTCCTCACGGACTGCAACACGCTGTACGTCGGCGGACGGAAGAATGCGCTCGACCATCTGGACAGCGCGTACAAGAACGGCTTCAACCCCTTCCAGACGGGCGTGCACGCTATAATTGCGGACGGGCTGAAGGGCACGGACGAGGCGCTGATCCCGGTCGAGGGCGGCGAGTACGTGAAGGAGGCCAAGATAGGTCAGGCGCTGGCCGATGCGGACATCGTCATCTCGCTCAGCCACTTCAAGGGGCACGAGCAGGCGGGTTTCGGCGGGGCGCTGAAAAACCTCGGCATGGGCGGCGGCTCGAGGGCCGGCAAGATGGAGATGCACTCGGCGGGCAAGCCCTTTGTGAAGCAGAGAAAGTGCATAGGCTGCGGGGCCTGCGTGAGGATTTGCGCCCACGGCGCGCCGATCATAGCGGATGGGAAGTGCACGATCGACCAGGACCGCTGTGTGGGCTGCGGCAGGTGCATAGGCGTATGTCCGAAGGACGCCGTGACCCCGGCGAACGACGAGGCGTTCGAGATACTCGGCTGTAAGATAGCTGAGTATGCGAAAGCGGTGTGCGCGGGCAAACCGAATTTTCACATAAGCCTTGCTATAGATATCTCTCCCTTCTGCGACTGCCACGCAGAGAACGACGCGGCGGTGGTGCCGGACGTAGGCATGTTCGCGTCGTTTGACCCTGTGGCGATAGACATGGCCTGCGCGGACGCGGTGAACGCCCAGCCGGCTATTGCGAACAGCATGCTTGGCGAGTGCGAGCATACGCACCACGACCATTTCACGGATATCTCACCGACGACGGACTGGCATTCGCAGGTAGAGCACGCTGAGAAGATAGGATTGGGCAGCCGCGAGTACGAGCTTGTGAAGGTGTAAGACAAAAAAAGAGCTGCGCCGTCAAAAAAGTGTTGACAAGCGGGGCAAGGTCGGGTATAATTCACTTTGCCTTTTGGCGGCGTAGCTCAGTTGGCCAGAGCATCCGGTTCATACCCGGAGTGTCACCGGTTCGAATCCAGTCGCCGCTACCACCGGGGCGCCCATGGCGCCCCGGAGCCTTATGGCCCGTTGGTCAAGTGGTTAAGACACCGCCCTTTCACGGCGGTAACATGGGTTCGAATCCCGTACGGGTCACCAATTTTATATGTGGAGGCTTAGCTCAGCAGGTTAGAGCGCCTGCTTCACACGCAGGAGGTCACTGGTTCGAGTCCAGCAGTCTCCACCAAGCGGAAAACCCTGAAACCCTTGTGGTTTCAGGGTTTTCTCATATATCTGTCCTTTTCCTGTGTGCAGCATGGAGCTGGCAATAGTAATAATTCGAGGGATAATTACACAAAAATATCCCCAAATCAGGGCCTCAAAGGAGCCGACTGGGGATACTTTTGGGGATATTTTTTTGCTCTGCTATGTTCTTAACTGATCCTTCGTCTCGAGCTTCGTGATCCTTCGCTCGTGGTCGTCAAGCCTGTCGTCGGCCTCATCTATGCGGCCATGCAGCTTATCGTGCGATCTGCGGCTCTTTTCTTCAAAAGCTGAACGAGATTCGGCCAACTGCTGTACCTGCGAAGTCAACGTTGTGATCGTGGTATTCAGTGTCAACATTGGCTTTACTATGGACGCAACCAGCCCCACGAGCACGACGATGACGCCCACCACTGCCCACTCCGTCATCTTGCCCTCCTGTTAATTATTGTCCGTGAGCTGCTTGTACACCTGATTCACACCAGTCGCGGCGAGGCCGCTGACGATACCCACTGCGACAGCCGTTATATAATCAGTCGCAGGAAAGTCCGGAACGTCCAGGACCAAACACACGGCACCAAGCGCAGCCCCCATCAGTCCGCAGATGCCAGGAAGCCATTTATTATCCAGCGGCGTCGCCTTGATGAGCTGCGCGAGCAGATAGCAGATCACCGTGATCGCAGCCACAGATGCTATGCCCATGTCCATTATTTCTCACCTCCTTTCATGTCATAGAGACCAAGCCTGTCGTGCGCGACATAGAGGCGCACAAGGTCGAAGGTTAGCCGGAGATTGCCTTCGTCATCCACGCCCTGCAATGCGCCCTTATCAACGAGCTTTTTGATGGTCGGGCGGCCCCACTCGGGTACCTCGTCCACCGTGTTCCAGTATGTAGCGCTCAATTTGTCTTTCACATCCTTTCTGAATTCATCGAGATATTTTCCAAACTGCGGCCACCAGTGTCGGACGTCGCCGTGCGGGGCGGCTATACCAAGCTCCCAGCCTGTCCTATGGTCGATGATCACCGGATATCCCTCCGGCGTCGTGCCCTCCGGGTCGAGTCCAAACAGCTCGCATATATGGGCGCAGAAGTCCACTGCCTCGTTATAGGTACGCAGAAAATATTCCGGGTCCTTCAAGGAATCCTCGCATATCTCGAAGCCGATATAGCCGAGGCGATTAGCCTGCCCTCTGCTCCCGCTGCCCGAGTGCCAGCCCTGCCAATCCCACGGCAGCAGTTGGTATGTTGCTATGCTGCCGTCGGCTAATCGGCCTATCATGGCGTGCGCACACACGCGCCGCCCGCCGCATACGCCGCAGAAATCGCCGTTAGGCACGTAAGAATGCGCTCCGATGTCCGCTCCCCCGGGGTGGTAGACGTTCCAGTGGTTGGTGTAGGGATGGACGCCAAGCAGCCCGTCATCAGGCTGTACGTAGCGACGCAGATTAGGGTTATCCGCCCCCGTGCTGTGTATCATAATGCCGCGCGGCACCATCTTTGTGCCCGCCATATAACAGGCGTTCTTTTCGAGGAACAGCTGATGCAAATCCATATTGTCACCTCATACAGCCAAAGAAAACGTTGCTGATGCGATCAGATAAATGTAGATAAAACCAGAGTATGTAGATATAATTTCGACTCTCTGAAGCCCTGTTGTGCTTGGAGATCCCCCAACGGTAGTTGATTGGCTAACCACAATAAACGTGTTAGTATATGAAGATATTTCTATTGGCGCGTCATCATCGGTTATAAATCCATAAGAAGTACCTGTAACATAATAAAGCTCAAAGCGATACCGTTCGCTTGTAATTGTGCCAATGGCTGTAGTTTTTGCCTCAGCCGTTCCGGAAACTCCGAAAATACTCTTGCCTTTCACAATATTGGCTGCAATTAAATTGCTGTCGCCGGCCACGGTCACCGCCCCCGTGGTATACCTCCCAGACGCTACGGCTGTCTGGTTCGTGGTGCCGGGGGTCACGGTTTTAGCCGCTTGCGTCGGAAGCTGCTTTGTGGAGGATTTCGTGCCCCCAGGCACATAGCCCTCCTGCTGCTCCGCAGTGGCCGTAATGAGACCGGCCGCGCTCACGGAGATCTGCGGCGTCGCCTGCTCAACCTGCGGGGTATTGCCATCATTCGGATTCGCTATCATATCCGCACCTCATTATCCTCAGATTCTCCTGGAGCCTCTCGTTGTCCGGCTCCAGTTCCAGCGCCTGCTCCGCAGCCCGTATTGCATCATCTATGTGCCCGAGACGCCAGCTGGCTATTGCCATGAGGTCGTAAGGCTCCGCGCCCCAGGCCTCCGGCTCGGTTATGTAGTTGTTGTCGCGCGTGGTGATGTGCAGCGTCCGCATGGCCCAGTATCGGCACAGGGGCCAGTCCTCGCGCCGGTAGTAGAGCATTGCCAGAGTATACGGCGCCTCGCGCTGTGTCGGTGCCTCCTCGGCTGCCCGCTCGAGCCAGTGCGCCGCGCTCTGCCAATCGCCCAGCGCATCGCAGCAGCGGGCTATGTAGCGCATGCTCGCCGCCCGCTCCGCGGCCCAGGTCGCCGTGGGCATCGCCAGATGCCGCATCAGCGTCGCCATGGCATCGCCCCAGCGCCCGTGGAACATGTACTCCCGCCCGAGGTAGTGCATGTTGCGGTCGTCACCCGGGTCCTCGGCGACGGAGAGCTCAAGCAGGGGGAGATACTGCCTGCGGCTCTTGCTGTCGTCCGGCCAGTGCTCCACGCGCAGTGCCGGGACGGTGATGCAGCTCTCGGCCCTGTCCGGCGTCAGTACCTCGTGGACGGGGTGCGTCCAGCGGTAGCCGTACCGGGCGTGAATTTTGTCCGCGTAGTACGCCACGCCGTCGCCGCCGTCGGGCGTGTGGCTCCAAACGTAGGTATACCGCGCTCGCGTAGTGCCGGGCGTCCAAGCAGCCTCCAGCGCCTCGCGCCAGCCAGGGCAGAGCACTTCGTCAAGATCGAGGCAGACACACACGTCCGCGTCTTCCGGCAGCAAGGCAAGAGAGGCGTCCCTTGCCGCATCAAAGCGCCAGGGCTCGATAGTCTGCTCGTACACGGTGGCCCCCAGACCCCGCAGCAGCTCCGGCGTGCCGTCCGTGCTGCCCGTGTCCAGGATGTATACCCCGTCCGCCTCCGAGCACGAGGCCATAAAGCGCTCGGCGAATTGTGCCTCGTTTTTGCATATGGCGTAAACGATAATTTTCATGAGTGTTTCTTTCTATGAGCACGGAGCAGTGTGCCTGTGTGTATCATCATTTCACCTCCATTAACCTAAATAAGTTAAAATTATTGCACCATCTTGACCGTCCGGTTGATAGCTACCAGAGAAGCTTGCATCTTCGGAATCCCCCCCGTCACCGTAATTTCCTATTGTGCTGCCACCTTTCCCGCCCACAACATAATAGTCATCAAAGTATTCAAGACTTGATGGTTGTGTAGCAAGATTTCCATAGGATACGCCAGCAACAGCCGTACCTCCAGTGTCACCCCAAAAGCTGCTTTTGCCCCCACTTATTGACCAACTACCGAATCGTGTATCGCCGCCGTTTTCAATTGTATGTTCTGGAGAATACCTATTCTCACCGCCGACAGCACCTCCACCAATTATATAGTTGTATTTTGTGCCCCCGCTTAGACTTACCGTCTGTGTAGAACCCGAAGCACCGCCAGCGTAAGCCCTGTTGATAATCACAGTACCGCCCCATGGACCACTACCTACGTAATTACCAACAGCAGCGCCGCCGCCTCCATGCATTTCAAGCGTCCATCTACCAGAAGCGAGACACTCCCATGTTCCGCTACCAACAGTATCTAAAACAATCTGTGTTCCTATTGGCAGTAAGGGCCACACCTTTTTTATTGCCCCGGCTACGCCAATATAAGCCTCAGACACAGCCCTGACTGCGCTGCTAACACCAACTTTGAGGTCGGAGATATCGCGCTTTGCGCCATTGATGCCAACATTCATATTTTGCTCCAGTATACGCTTGACACGTCAGGCGCAGTCTCAAGGCTGGTCTCATGCGATACGAGGCATTTATACAGCGCGTCACTCGGCGCGTAATACCTGCGCTCGCCCTGCGCCACATAGCGGTAAGGGTTCCATATAGCGGACAGGGAAGGCGCGATAAGCGCGTCGGTATCGCTGAGTTTCGCCGCCGCCTGCTCGAAGGCTGCGCGCAGTTCGCTCACTTCGGTGTCGGAAGAAACCGGCTTGCCCGCAAGCGTCACGGTGCTCTGCTTCTCCTTCTGAGCCTGCTGCTGATAGTCCTGCTCGGCGGTGTTGTTCTTGCCCATAATGGCGGTGACTGTACCGTCACGGTTGTCGGTTATCGGACCGGCGACGCTGTGTTCATTCCACTCGAAACTGTCGCCAAATTCATCGGTGAGGGTGAACACCGCACCGTCCACAAAATGCGCCGCAGCTTCGGCATAGGTCATCGTCGCGGTTATGGTAAGCAGCTCACGGCTAAACCCGTTGAGCACGCCCTTGCTGAGATTGGCCGCAGAGGTGTTGTAGGTGGTGTTATCTGAGAACTTGATTGTGGTTTGCATGGCTTTCCTCCTTACGAATACACGATGGCGATACACCCGTTGGGCAGGGTGCCCGGCGCAGAGCTTACGAGCTTAATGCCTCGCGCACGAATGGTGGTGTAGTCCGTACCGGAGAGGTTGGCGGTTTTCTGAACGAACGCGCTTCCGTTAAGCGTGTAGGTACTGCCGGATTGCGAGCCGGAAAGCCCGCCAGTGGCATTGAGAGTGAGCGCGTTTACGCCGTTGATAGTGGCGTTCTGTCCCGCCGCACCAGTAGGGCCCGTGGGGCCAGTAGCTCCTGTACCGCCAGCGGCACCCGTAGGGCCGGTCGGTCCCGTGGGGCCCGTCGCTCCTGCGGCTCCGGCGGATCCGGTCGGGCCTGTCGGGCCGACTTCACCTGTCGCGCCCCGCTCACCTTGGTCGCCCTTCGGCCCGGTCGGGCCGGTTGGACCTTTTGCTCCGGCTGCTCCAGCAGATCCGGTCGGGCCGGTTGGACCGACTTCACCTGTCGCGCCCTGCGCACCCTGCTCACCCTTCGGCCCGGTCGGGCCCGTGGGGCCTGTCGCTCCTGCGGCTCCGGA
>OJRC01000108.1_pt1 | contig 66491 bp, 62 predicted proteins | sample 1599081 | NCBI WGS metagenome assembly OJRC01 (sample SAMN03922519, study PRJEB24848) | human gut metagenome | isolation source: stool sample | host: Homo sapiens | place: Germany | collected 2010-02 | reverse complement strand
ACGGTTGTCGCTGTCAAAGCTCCCGGCTTTGGCGACCGCCGCAAGGAAATGCTGCGTGATATCGCCGTCCTGACCGGCGGCCAGGTCATCAGCGACGAGCTGGGCATGGACCTTAAGGAAGCTACCATTGATATGCTGGGCAGCGCCCGCCAGGTGAAGGTGGACAAAGAGAATACCACCATCGTGGAAGGCGCCGGTAGCAAGGAAGACATCGCTGCGCGCGTTGCCTCTATCCGCAGCCAGATTGAGGACACCACCAGCGATTACGACAAGGAGAAGCTCCAGGAGCGTCTGGCCAAGCTGGCCGGCGGCGTGGCCGTCATCCAGGTGGGCGCCGCTACCGAAGTGGAAATGAAGGAGCGCAAGCTGCGCATCGAGGACGCTCTGGCCGCGACCCGCGCCGCTGTGGAAGAGGGCATCGTGCCTGGCGGCGGCATCGCGCTGCTCAACGTGCTGCCCGCTGTGCAGGCTGAGCTGGCCAACTATGCCGGCGACGCCAAGACCGGTGTGGAAATCGTGGTGCGCGCTCTGGAAGAGCCCCTGCGTCAGATCAGCAAGAACGCCGGTATCGACGGCAGCGTGATCGTGGAGAACGTCAAGAACAGCCACAAGAACGGCTATGGCTATGACGCGCTCAAGGGCGAGTATGTGGATATGATCGAGCGCGGCATCATCGATCCTACCAAGGTGACCCGTTCCGCGCTGCAGAACGCCGCGAGCGTGGCCGCGATGGTGCTGACCACCGAGAGCCTCGTCGCCGACATCCCCGCTCCCGAACCCGCTGCTCCCGCTGGCGGCCCCGCTGGCATGGGCGGCATGTACTAAGCCGAAAAGGAAAGAGCAAATCCGGCCCGCATGGCATTTGCCATGCGGGCCAGTTCCTGTTGTTTATTTTATCGAATAACAATAAAAATTAATTGACAAACAATAATATCTGCGATACGATCTTATCATTCCAATCCAGAAGGAGGTATTTTTCATGAAGAACACGACGGTGGCCGGACTGCTGCGGGCGGCGCTGGCATTGTGGACAGCCGCTGTCTTGACGGCAGCAGCCTACTTTGTTCCCGTATTCATGCGGCACATCTGCGCCGTTCGGCCGGAATTGGCAGGTTGGTACGGCTGGGGTGTAGCCTTTGGATGGCTGCTGGCGGCCATGATGCTGTGGGCGTTTTTGCTGTTGTGGCGGGTGATGGGGACCGTCGCACAAGGGCGGGCATTTGTGCGCAAAAATGCCACGCGCTTCAGGCGGGTGTGGCAACTGTCGGTGGCTAGTTTTACGCTATGCGCGGGACTGGGTATTTTCATGGTCCTGACCAATATCCTTCCGCCCTTTCTGGTGTTGACGGTCACAGGCCTTTTGCTGGCCACGGCCACGGCAGGGCTGGCCAGTTTCGCCCTCAGCGGCCTGTGTCAAAGCGCAGCCCTGCTGCGTGAGGAAAGCGAAATGACGGTATAAAGGAGGCAGCCATGGCAATTCAGGTCAATTTAGACGTCATGCTGGCCCGCCGCAAGATGACACTGAGCGAGCTGGCATCCAAGGTGGACATCACGCTGGCCAATCTCAGCGTGCTCAAGACCGGCCGGGCACGCGCCATCCGCTTCAGCACGCTGGACAGGCTGTGCCGGGCGCTGGATTGCCAGCCCGGGGATCTGCTGGCCTATGTGCCGGGGGAGACGGAAACATGACAAAGGCGCCGCGACAGGGGAAAAACACCCGTGTCGCGGCGCACTGCTATGCTTAGGGCTTCAATACTCCTTGTGCTCGCACACCCGCACCGACGCGAGGACAGAGCAGGCCAGCAGCACAAGCGCCGCCAGGAACAGCCAGCCGGTGCCGGCGGGCAGGACAACAGGGAACACATCGGGAAACATCACCGTCAACGCGACAGGCAGCAGCACCACCACGATCATCACCATGCGTCCCTTCTGTACGCCAAAGCGGAACAACAGTGGCAGCATGATGGAAATCATGCACAGTCCAGCTGCAAGCAGCAGTCCGATCGTGGAAAACACCTCGTCCGGCGTGGCGCCCATCATCAGCGCGCAGACCGCCGACAGCAGGGCCATTGCCCCTGCACCCACCAGCGCCAGCAGATACTTGCTCAAGGCGAGATCGCGCCGCGTCACAGGCATGGTAAGGGCGTAGGCGTCCCATTTGCAGTTTTCGTCATAGGCCAGCGCGTTGACCGGGAGCAGCAGCACCATCACCGTCAGCATGCTGCTGATATAAACCGGGCTTTGCTGGGCAAAGCCGATCACGATAAACAGCGCCAGCAGCAGGGCCCATACGCGTATGGTCTGCTTGAGGTTGAGCAGGTCCTTCATCAGAAGTCCTTTCATCTCAATGTTCCTCCTTGATGTGATAGAGCATGATGTCCTCCAGTGTGGCCGGCTGATGCGCCATACCGGCAGGCAGGGCGCTGCGCAGGATGAGCGCCTCGGCCCCAAAGCGGCCCGCGCGTACGCCCACGACCGCCGCGGGATCCAGGCGGCGCAGCTCCGCCTCCGGCGCTTTGGCCATCACATAACGGTCCATCAGCTCGTCCTTGGGTTCGGACAAAAGCAGACGCCCCTTGTGCAGAAAGGTCACGTAATCGCATACCTTCTCCAAATCGCTGATGATGTGCGAGGACAGCAGCACCGACCGGCGCTCGTCCTGGATGAAATCACGCAGCACGTCCAGCATCTCGTCACGCACGACAGGGTCCAGTCCGCTCGTGGCCTCGTCCAGCAGGAGCAGCCGGCTGTCGTGCGAGAGCGCCGCCGCGATGGACAGCTTCATCCGCATGCCACGAGAAAAGGCCTTTACCGGCTTTTTGCGGGGCAGCTCAAAGCGGTCCGCCCAGCCCTGGAAGCGCAGCGTGTCCCAGGTGCGGTAGCAGCGGCTCAAAATGGCGTCCACATCATGAAGCGTCAGGTTTTCAGGAAAGCCGCAGTCGTCCATCACCACCCCCAGATGCTCCTTGGTTTCGCGGTCCACTGCGGCGCGGCCCAGCAGGCGCGCGCCTCCCTCGTCGGGATGCACCAGACCCAACATCAGCTTGAGCGCGGTGGTTTTGCCCGCGCCGTTTTCCCCGATGAGGCCCATGATGCAGCCTTCGGGCAGAGAAAAGGAAAGGTGGTCCAGCGTAAAGCCGGGGTAGCGCTTGGTCAGCCCCGTGATCTCCAGGGCATTGTTCATAGGTCCTCCTCCTTGTAGAGCATGCTTAGAATGCTGGTGAGGCCGTCCAGATCCAGACCGCACAGGTGCGAGAGGGATACTGCCTCGCGCAGATGGTCCTCCAGACGCCGCAGGTGCTCCTCGCGGATGAGCTCGGTATTCGCGCCCGCCACAAAGCTGCCCTTGCCGGTGAGGCTTACGATGAAGCCCTCGCGCTCCAGCTCCTCATAGGCGCGCTTGGTGGTGATGACGCTGATGCGCAAATCCTTGGCCAGCGCGCGCAAAGAGGGCAGCGCATCGCCTTCCTTGAGCTTGCCGGAGAGAATCTGCGCCTTTACCTGCGATACGATCTGGTCGTAGATGGGCTGGCTGGCCGCATTGGTCAGGATAATATCCATGGTGTGCCTCCACTTAAGTGTGCATATACATTATACACAGTATAAACGATTTGTCAACAGGAAAATAGCGGCGCAGAGCCGCCAGGGTCCGGTCAGGGGCGGAACCCCTGATAAATGCGCCGGATTTCTTCCAATACTTCGGGATGGTTGAAATCGTCCTGATAAACCACATTGATTTCGCGCACCATGCGCATCCCCTCCACTGGAAGCGCCACCAGACGGCCGTCGGCAGCCTCCTCGCGGCAGGCGCTGTGGGCGATGATGGTCACGCCCAGATTGGCGGCCACCAGCTCCTTGATGGCGTTGATGTTGTCCATCTCCAGGCGCACGTCGAAGTTGCGGATGTTTTCCATATGGCCGGTCAGGCTGCTTTCAAACAGGCGGCGCGTGCCTGCGTCCTCGCGCCGGAGGATGAGGCTTTCGGCCTTGAGCTCTTGCAAGGTGATGGCAGTGCGTTTCGCCAGGGCATGCTTGGGCGACATCACCACGCACAGGTAATCCAGATCCAAAAGCTCCGTGTGACAGTGCTTGAGCGACACCGAGCCGTCCACGATGGCGAAGTCCAGCTCATAGCTGCCCAGGCGGTCGCACAGCTGCTCCATGGTGTCGGTGACGATGCTGATGTTGGTGTGGGGATGCGCGCTGCAATAGCTGCTGAACACACGGCCGATGAGCGCCTCGCCGCAGCTGGGCGTGATGCCTACCGTGAAATGGCGCAGCTGCTGCTTGACGTCATTGAGGGCACGGCGGGCACTGTCGCTGATGGCCTCCAGCCGGCGGGCATACTTGATGAGAACCTCCCCTTCCGGGGTTAATGTCAACTTCTTTTGGTTCCGATAAAAGATTTTTATGTTAAGCTCCTCTTCCAGCTGACGCAGATGATAGCTTACCGCCGGCTGGGACAGTGCGAGCACATCGGCGGCTTTGGTGTAAGAGCCTTCTTTTACAACGCATAGAAGCGTATTTAGCTTTGGATCTATCATCGTTTACCCCTCCCCTGTATGCTGGTGGATGCAGATAAACCATCAAAAAAACTGATGGATGCATTCGTTTTCATCATTTGATTTTATCATGCTTCGCTGTTACAATCAACCCCATCATCCAGCGGGTGATGGAACATATGGTGGGAAGGATGACGAAACATGAGGGATGTATTTTTGACGCTCAGCCCCGCAGCCAGGATCCTGGTGGCGGTGACGATTCTATGGCTGGCGGGTTTTCTGATGTCGCGCGTAACCAAGGTGCTCAAGCTGCCCAATGTTACGGGCTATATCCTTGCGGGCGTGGCGATCGGTCCCTACGCGCTGGACCTGATTCCTTCCGATATCGTAAGCGGCATGGAATTCATCACCGACATCGCACTGGCCTTTATCGCCTTTGGCGTGGGCCGCTATTTGCGGCTGGACCGGCTCAAACAGCAGGGTACCAAGGTGATTGTGCTCACCCTGATGGAGGCGCTGGTCACCGCAGCCGTAGTCACGGCCTTTATGCTGGTGGTCTTTCACCTGTCCCTGGCGTTTTCGCTGCTGCTGGGCGCCATCGGCTCCGCTACCGCGCCCGCTTCCAGCCTGATGACCATCCGGCAGTACCGGGCCAAGGGCCCGTTCGTCAACACCCTGGTGCAGGTGGTAGCCATGGACGACGCGGTGGCCCTGCTGGCTTTCAGCGTGTGCGCGGCCATCGCTTCCGGCACGGAAACCCCTGTGGTGGACTGGCAAAGCGTGATCACTCCGTTGGCGGTGAATGCAGGCGTGCTGCTGGCGGCCTATCTGCTGGGACGGCTGCTGTGCGTGCTGCTCAACGGCCGCTCCTCGGACCACCGGCTGGTGCTGACGTGCGCGTTTGTATTCTTCATCGCGGCAGGCTGCGCCGCGCTGGATGTATCGCCCCTGCTGGGCTGCATGCTGCTGGGCGCCACGTACGTCAACGTGCGCGGCGACAAGACGCTCTTCAAGCAGGTCAGCCGGGTAACGCCGCCGATCAATGTCATGTTTTTTGTCCTGAGCGGCATGCACCTTGATCTGAATTCCCTGACCACCGTGGGCATCATCGGCGCGGCATATTTCGCGGTGCGCATCGCGGGCAAGTTTCTGGGCTCCTGGATGGGCGCGCGCATCACGGGCATGCCGGTGGGGGTGCGGCGGTATCTGGGCCTGGCGCTGATTCCGCAGGCGGGCGTGAGCATCGGTCTGGCTGTGCTGGCGCAGCGCATTTTGCCGGAGGACTCAGGCGCGCTGCTGAGCACGATCATTCTGTCGTCCTCCGTGCTCTATGAGATGATCGGTCCGGTGTGTGCGCGCAAGGCGCTGTTCCTCTCCGGCGCGGTGCCCGGCGTGCAGGGCGCACCTCTGGCGGATAGGCCGGCGGAGAAAGCGGTCAAGGCCGATAAGATAGCGGAAAAGCCCGTCAAGGCCGACAAACCCCAGAAGGCCGACAAGGCGGTGAAGTCCGACAAGTCCATGAAAGCGGAGAAGCCGGCAAAGGCGCAGCGCGACGGCAAGGAAAGCGAGAAGTCCGCCGCCAGGAAAAACAAAAAAGCCGTCCCGGACGGACGACCCATGCCCCTGCCTGAAATCCAGCCCAAAATCCGCTGGGCCGATGGGAGCCAGCGGATGTGGGCCATCCGGCGGGAAGGCAGCTTCCACCGGGGGTGAGAAACGCGGCGCGGCCTCCATAAGGAAACCGCGCCGCTGCTTTACCGGTATACGATGCGCGCGCCAAATGGCGACAGCGACAGCCGCGCCAGCTTGAAGCACTGCATGCCGAAGGGAATGCCCACCACCGTCAGGCACAGGAGCAAGCCGTTGATGGCGGCGGCAAGGGCCAGCCACAGGCCGCTCACCAGCAGCCAGATCACGTTCATCAGAAAGGAGGGCACGCCGCCGCCGGCTTCCACATCCCGACCGAAGGGACAGAACCACAGCGCGGCCAGCTTAAAGCACTGGCGGCCTACCGGGATGCCCACGATGGTTATGCTCCATAAAACTCCTGCAAACAGCCAGCCGATTCCCTGCCAAAGACCTGCAAACAGAAACCATAGCACATTGCCCAAAAAGTTCATCATTCTTCACCCCGCATCAGTATAGCATTGGATCAGGGTCAAGAAAAGCGGTCTTTCCTTTTCTAATGAAAGCCTCATGCTGCTCCAATGCTGCATGATAAAAAAGGGGCGTGGGAAAAACTTCCTTTTCCCCGCGCCCTTTCGCACGAAATTACAGGGTTTCCATCGTCTGGGCGATGGCTTCCAAAAACGCGTCGCTGTTCAGGCCCGTGGCCTCTCCCTCGTAAAGGGCCACCAGGTCCTTGGTCATGCGGCCGCTCTCGATGGTGGCCAGGGTGGCTTTTTCCAGGCGGTCCGCAAAGGCCTGCAGGTCCGCAAGGCCGTCCAGCTCGCCGCGCTTGCGCAGCGCGCCCGTCCAGGCGAAAATGGTGGCTACAGGGTTGGTGCTGGTTTCCTCGCCCTTGAGGTAGCGGTAGTAGTGGCGGGTGACGGTGCCGTGCGCGGCCTCGTACTCGAACTGTCCGCCGGGGGAGACGAGCACGCTGGTCATCATGGCCAGGCTGCCGAAGGCCGTGGCGATCATGTCGCTCATCACGTCGCCGTCGTAGTTTTTCAGCGCCCAGATGAAGCCGCCGCGGCTGCGGATGACGCGGGCCACCGCGTCGTCGATCAGCGTGTAGAAATACTCGATGCCCGCGGCCTCGAAGGCGGCCTTGAACTCGGTTTCGTACAGCTCGGCAAAGATGTCCTTGAAGCGGTGGTCATAGATTTTGGAAATGGTGTCCTTCGTGGAAAACCACAGATCCTGCTTGACCGACAGGGCGTAGTTAAAGCAGCTGCGGGCGAAGGAAGCAATGCTGCGGTCCGTGTTGTGCTGGCCCTGGATGATGCCGGGCCCTTCAAACTGCATGATGGTCTGCCGGACCTCGGCGCCATCCTCACCGGTGAAGCACAATTCGGCCTTTCCGGGGCCGGGAACGCGATACTCGGTGTTTTTGTATACGTCGCCGTAAGCGTGGCGGGCGATGGTGATGGGCTTTTCCCAGCTGCGCACACAGGGGGAGACGCCTTTCACCACCACCGGCGCGCGGAACACCGTGCCGTCCAGTATGGCGCGGATGGTACCGTTGGGGCTCTTCCACATCTGCTTGAGGCCGTATTCCTCCACGCGCTGGGCGTTGGGGGTGATGGTGGCGCATTTGACGGCCACACCGTATTTCAGGGTAGCCTCGGCGCTTTCCACGGTGACGCGGTCATCCGTCTCATCGCGGTGCTTCAGGCCCAGGTCATAGTATTCGGTCTTCAGGTCCACATAGGGCAAAATCAGCTTGTCCTTGATCTTCTGCCACAGGATGCGGGTCATCTCGTCGCCGTCCATCTCCACCAGCGGCGTTTTCATCAAAATCTTGTCCAAAACAATCCCGTCCCTTTTGCCATTGTATTCGACCGCACGGAGGGTCCAAAGCTATTGTATCGGGTTTGCACGGGCTTGGCAATACGCGGTACAGCAAAAGAACAGCGCGCTTGTGCGGCCGCGGGGTTTGTGCTATCATCGAGGTACGCTGCCGGCGCGCCTGTCAAAGCGCCGCGAAAGGAGAGTTCCCATGACCCGTGAGCAACGCCTGGCCCGTACCGCTCTTTTGATGTCCCCCGCACAGATGGAGCGGCTTGCACACGCGCATGTGATGCTTTTGGGCCTGGGCGGCGTAGGCGGCCATGCGGCGGAGGCGCTGGCACGCGGCGGCGTGGGCAAGATGACCATCGTGGACCACGACACGGTTTCGCCCTCCAATCTCAACCGCCAGCTCGTGGCGCTGGAAAGCACCATCGGTCTGCCCAAGACGCAGGTGATGTACCGCCGCCTCAAGGATGCGGCTCCGGACCTGGACCTGACCGCCATTGACGCCTTTTACCTGCCGGACAGCCCCGTGCCGATTCCGGAGGATGCGACCGTGGTGGTGGACGCCATCGATACGGTGTCAGCCAAGCTCCATCTGGCACGGGTATGCCGGGAGCGCGGCGTGCCGCTGGTCAGCTGCATGGGGATGGGGAACCGGCTGGACCCCGCGCAAATTCGCGTGGGCGACATTTTTGAAACCTCAGGCTGCCCCCTGTGCCGCGTGATGCGACAGGGCCTGCGCAAGCTGGGCGTTCCGTCGCTGCGCTGTGTGTATTCGCTGGAGCCGGCCCGCCATCCGCGGGCGGGGGAGGGGGCTGAACAAAAGGGCGGGCATCCTGCGCCCGGATCGGTCAGCTTCGTGCCTTCGGTGGCGGGCATCTATCTGGCAGCAGAGACCATTCGCCTCATCGCCGGAGAAGGGTGAGAAAGTTTGGCACAGGTGTGGCGTTTTTTCGCTTTCCATGGTAAAATAACACACAGAAGGCGCATAGAGCGCCGCAACGCTTGGAGGGTTCATATTGAAAAGGGACATCATTATCATCGGCGGAGGCGTAGTGGGCTGTGCCGTGGCAAGACTGCTGTCGCGCTATGAAGCGGACGTCGCCCTGCTGGAGGGCGCCAGCGACGTGTCCGAGGGCGCCAGCAAGGCCAACAGCGGCATCGTGCACGCGGGATTCGATGCCAAACCAGGGACGCTCAAGGCAAAGCTCAATGTAGAGGGAGCGCGGATGTACCCGGCGCTGTGCGCCGAGGTGGACGCGCCCTATGGTCAGCCCGGCGCGATGGTGCTGGCCTTTACGGAGGAGGAGCGCGCCAACATCCAAACGCTGTACGAGCAGGGCGTGGCCAACGGCGTGGAGGGCCTGCGTGTGATCGAGCGGGAGGAGGTCCTCTCGCTGGAGCCCAATGTCAACCCCGGCGTGGTGTGCGCCCTGCTGGCGCCCACCAGCGGCATCACCAGCCCCTATGAGCTGACCTGCGCATTGGCGGACCATGCGGCGGTCAACGGGGTGGACTTCCTGCTGGATACCTTTGTGGAGTCGGTGTGCCCCGGCGGGGCGGGCTACCTGCTGGAAACAACCCGTGGCCCCATGGAGGCCCGGATCGTGATTAACTGCGCGGGCGTGGACTCGGCGCGGCTGCATAACCAGCTCTGCCCCCAAAAGCCGCTTACCATCATCCCGCGCAAGGGCGAATATTACCTGCTGGATCATACCAAGCCCCTTGCCTTCTCCATGACCCTGTTCCAGACGCCTACCAAGATGGGCAAGGGTGTGCTGGTCAGCCCCACGGTACATGGAAACCTCCTGCTGGGTCCCTCGGCCATCGACGTGGAGGACGGCACCGCCGTGGAAACCACCGCTCAGGCGCTGAAGCTGGTGGCGGATGCGGCGCGCAAGACCTGGCCGGGCGAGAGCCTGCGCGGGGTGATTACCACCTTCGCTGGCATCCGTGCGCATGAGGAAAATGGCGACTTTGTCATCGGCGCGGTGGAAGGCGCGCCCGGCGCCTATGAGACGGTGGGCATTGAAAGCCCCGGACTCACATCCGCTCCGGCCATCGCCGAGATGCTGGTGAAGCAGATCGCAGAGGAAAACAACCTTTCGGAAAAAGCGGAATGGAAGCCCGCGCCCAGGCGTGAGAAGCCCTTCTACGCCATGACGCTGGAGGAGCGCGTGGCCATCGTGCAAAAGGACCCCAGCTACGGCACGCTGGTGTGCCGCTGTGAGGAGGTCACCGAAGCCGAGATCCGCGCGGCGATCCGCCGCCCGGTGGGTGCGCGGACCATCGACGCGGTCAAGCGCCGCACCCGTGCGGGCATGGGCCGCTGCCAGGGCGGCTTCTGCAGCCCGCGCGTACTGGAGATCCTCTCCGAGGAACTGGGCATCGACCCGACCGAGGTCACCAAGTGCGGCGGGGAAAGCCGCCTGCTGGTAGGCACCATCGCCGAAGCGGCACGAAAGGAGGACGCCTGATATGTTGAGCCAGGAACTTCGCAGCCAGGTGCAATATGTGGACGTGCTGGTGATCGGCGCGGGCCCGGCGGGCATGGCGGCCGCCATCGCTGCGCGTGAGGCGGGCGTCAGCAACCTGCTGGTTTTGGAACGCGAAAACGACATGGGCGGCATTCTGCGCCAATGCATCCATAACGGATTCGGCCTGCACCGCTTCAAGGAGGAGCTGACCGGTCCCGAATACGCCCAGCGCGATATCGACCGCGTGAAGGAGCTGGGCATAGAGGTGCGCTGCGGCACCACTGTGCTCAGCGTGGACGGCGACCGCTTCGTGACCGCCGTGAGCCGTGAAAAGGGCGTGCAGCTCTTTGAGGCCGGGGCCATCGTGCTGGCCATGGGATGCCGCGAGCGGCCCCGCGGCGCGCTGGCGACCCCCGGCACGCGCTGCGCGGGCGTGTTCTCCGCCGGCACGGCGCAGAAATTCGTCAACCTGGAGGGCTATATGCCCGGCAAGCGTGTGGTCATCCTCGGCAGCGGCGACATCGGCCTCATCATGGCCCGCCGCATGACGCTCCAGGGCGCCAAGGTGCTGGCCTGCGTGGAACTGATGCCCTATTCCAGCGGCCTCAACCGAAATATCGTCCAGTGCCTCCAGGACTATGATATTCCTCTCATGCTCAGCCATACGGTGATCGATATTCAGGGGCGCGAGCGCCTCAGCGGCGTCACGGTGGCGCAGGTGGACGAGAAGCGCCAGCCCATCCCCGGCACGGAGAAGCATTTCGACTGCGATACGCTGCTTCTGTCCGTGGGCCTGATTCCCGAAAATGAGCTCAGCCAGCAGGCGGGCGTGGAGATGAGCCCGCTTACCCAGGGCGCGGTGGTCGATGACAGCCTGCAAACCAGCAAGGAGGGCATCTTCGCCTGCGGCAACGTGCTGCACGTGCATGACCTGGTGGACTTCGTCAGCGCCGAGAGCTTCAAGGCCGGCAAGGCCGCCGCGGACTATGTACAGGGCAGGGCCCGCAAGGGTGCGTATGTGGCCCTCAAGGACGGCGACGGCGTGCGCGGCGTGGTGCCGCAGCGACTGCTCAAGCCCGAAGGCGAGGCGCAGAGCGTGCAGGTGATGTTCCGCCCCGCGGGCGTGTATGAGAACGCCACCCTGTGCGTGATGGACGGCGACCGCGAGATACTCCGGCAGCGCAAGCGCATCCTGACCCCCGGCGAGATGGCGGAGCTGACCCTCAAGCCGGAGCAGATTGCGTCCCTCAGCGGCGCGGATGTGACCGTGTGCGTGAAACAGTAAGGAGGCGGCCGGTATGGAACAACAGATCACATGTATCAATTGCCCCGTGGGCTGCCGCCTGCAGGTGGTGGTGGAAAACGGCGAAGTCAAGAGCGTGACCGGCAACAGCTGCAACCGCGGCATTACCTACGCCAAACAGGAATGCGTCGCGCCCCGGCGCATGGTGACCGCCGTGGTGCCCGTGGCAGGGCGCAAGTGCCCCGTGAGCGTGAAAACGCGCACACCCATTCCCAAGGAGAAGATCGGCGCGTGCATGCGTCAGCTGGCGGATCTGAACGTGCAGCCTCCGGTGCATATGGGCGAGGTGGTGTGTCCCGACGTGTGTGGGACCGGCGTGGACGTGATCGCCACCAAGACCGTGGAGTAATCTTCAACCCGCGTAATGAATCAGACGCCCGGCCAACCGGCCGGGCGCTTTGATTGGTATACACTTTATACCGTTTGGCTATCCTACCCCTTAGAAAAGGAGGGGGGAACGGCATGAACGGGCTGATGACGGAACGGGAATGGCGCAGGCAGGCGGCGCGCGCCAAACCGCCCCGGTCTGTCTGCTGGGGCGCGCAGTGTGTGCTGCCCGCGAAAAGACGCAAAAAACTGCGGGAGGACCGGTCCTTTTCTGTATTTCTGCTGCTGCTGTCGCTGTCGGCGGCGCTGGCGATGCCCGTGCTGACCCCGCGGACCTTGCGGCAGCAGTACCCAGAGGCTACCACGGCAGAAAGCCCGGAGGGTGTGCAGGCCCGCGCGGTCAGCTCCGTGAGCTATGAGCTGCCCGAAGGGCTGGTGACGAAATCCGTTACCTATTCCTATGAACGGTTGCTGCTGGGAGGGCTGATGCTGCTGGATGAGGAGCATCCGCTTCCCGATGGAGCGCCTGCGCCCAATACCATGAGCGTCGCTACCTATGGAAAGGGCATGGTGCCGGTGAACGGCTTAAGCGTCAAAAGCGGGCGGGACACCATCCAGGCGTTGGCGGAGCTGTTTGCGAGCCTGCGCTCGGAGGGCGTCAGCGGCCTGTGCGTATGGAGCGGTACACTGACCCGGACGGAGCAGGCCGCCTCGCAGGCCCAGGCAGCGCTTCGGTATGCAGACCAAATGTCTCTGGAGGATGCGGTGCGAAAGACGCTGGCGCAGGATACGCCCGTATCCGCCGCTGAGCAGCAGCAGGACGATACCGTGGAAATCCGGCTGATCGCGGGCAGCTCGGAGGACCCCGATCCTCGCCCTCTGGATGATACGCAGCAGGGCCGCGCACTGCTCAGGTTGGCGTGGCGATCGGGATTCATCCGGCGGGAACCGGAAGGTGAAGGTGCGTCCGCCTTCCGCTTCCGGTACGTGGGCAAGGCGCACGCCACAGCCATGACCTACCTGGACCTGACGCTGGAGGAATACCTCGAGTGGCTTCATGAAAAGGGGGTGCTGGCCGTGCAGGAGGACGGACGGCTGAAATACCTGATCCTGTGCAAGCCCCTCAGCGGCACGCATGTCGCCTTTGACCTGCCGCAGGAAGCCGCCGTTGAGGCCAGCTTCGATAACGACGGCTATGCCATTGTGGCCTGTACCTTTGAAGAAAACTGAAAAGAAGACAGCGAAAGCGGCGCTCTCCGGGGCCGGATAGCCGGCGGAAAGCGCCGCTTTATCAGTGCGCTTTTGGGCAGGCTGCCTCCCTGTGCCGCTCAGCTCCGGCGGCACGCATGACAGGCTGCGCAGCCGCCTTCGCCCGTCTCACGCAGCGAGGAAGGCATGGCGTCGCCTACATCGCGCATGGTGAGAATCATCTCGTCCAGGGGGATGGGGCAGGCCACGCCCGAAAGCGCGAGCTGAGCCGCGCTCACCGCCTGCGACACACCGCCCACGTTGCGGTACACGCAAGGTACTTCCACCAGCCCGCCCACGGGATCGCACACCAGGCCCAGCGTATTCATCAGCGCAAAGGCACAGGCGTGCGCCGCCGCCTCCGGGGAGCCGCCATAGAGCTGGGTGAGTGCCGCCGCAGCCATGCCCGCCGCCGTGCCGCATTCGGCCTGGCAGCCGCCCTCCGCGCCGCTGATGGTGGCTTGCAGCGCAATCGCACGTCCAATCGCCGCCGCTGCAAACAGCGCCATCACCAGTTCATCGTCCGAAAAACCTTCCGCCTCTTGGGCGGCCAGCAGCGCGCCGGGCAAGATGCCGCAGCTGCCCGCCGTGGGCGCGGCCACGATTTTGCCCATGCAGGCGTTGTACTCCGCGATGGAGAGTGCGTAGATGCCTGCCCGGCCCGCCAGGCCGAAACGGCCGGCAAAAGGCGATTGGGCCAGCAAAGCCGCCTGCCCACCCACCATACCGCTCACGCTGCGCAGCGTGGGAGAGAGACCCGCCTGGGCGCTTTCGCGCATCACGCGCAGACGCCCGTGCATCAGCGCCAGGGGAACAGAAGGGGCCTCGCCCCGCTCGTGCGCCTGCCAGTGAAGCGCCGCCGCGCCCAGGCTGCCGTGCTGGCGCGCGGCGTCCAGCCATTCCGCTACGGTACGCATGCTCATTCCTCCTTGGCGGCCAGATAGGCCACATGATAGACGCCCTGCAAAGCCGACAGCCGGGCGATCAGCTCCGTGTCCGCCGAGCCGTCCAGCTCCAGCGCGACCATGGCGTCGCCGCCCACCGAGCGGCGAAACACCCGCATGGTGGCAATGTTGAGGTTGGCCGCGGCCAGCTCGCCGCTGATGCTGGCGATCATGCCGGGCGTATCATGATGGGTGATGACCAGCGTGTTTTCGTGGCCGGAGAAGCCGGCCTCCAGCCCGTCGATGGCGTTGACCACGATTTCTCCGCCGCCCACGGACGAAGCCTGCACCTGGATGTGCCGCCCATCGTCGCCGTCAACGTCCAGAATGACGGTGTTGGGGTGTGCACCGCGCACATCGGCATTGTAAAACGAGTATTCCAGCTTCGCCTCGGCGGCAAGGCGCAGGCTGTCGCGCAGGCGTGAATCGTCCACATTCATGCCCAGCAGGCCGCCGATGAGGGCCTTATCGGTACCGTGGCCCAGGTAGGTCTTTTGAAAGGAGCCATACAGGCCGATACGCGCGCTCACGGGGCGGCTGCCCAGGAGCATACGGGTAATCTTGCCGATGCGCGCCGCGCCCGCCGTGTGCGACGAGCTGGGGCCGACCATCACGGGACCGATGATGTCAAACAGATCCATAGGGAGTTCTCCTTTCGGGCTCGGCAGACGCTAGCCGCTTGATCAGAATGCTTGCGCGGGAGCGCTTTGCACCCCACACAAGGTCCGTTTCCCCTTTGGGCCGGTATCCCTGCGCCTGCCAAAAGCCAAGGGCACAGCCGTCATAGCCGCCTACCACGTCGATGCGCACGGCTTGGCAGCCTTCCCTGCGCATGCGTTCTTCGAACAGGCGGCAGCATGCCGTGCCCAATCCCTGGCCCTGATGGGCCTTGTCCAGCATGAGAAGCGAAAGGTAAGCCGCTGGGCCGGGACGGTAGTCCATCACGCCCGCAATCCGGCCACCGTCCGTCTCCAGCACACAGCACAGAAAGCCCGCGCTTTCCGCGGCTGCATGGTCTTGAAGAAGAAAGGCCGCGTCCACAGACGTTCGTCCCAGATGTGCCGTGAGAAAGGCGGGATTGCTGTTATAGATCTCCACGATGCGCGCGGTATCCTGCTCGCATGCGGGCCGAAGGATCAGTCCGCTCATGGCGTGTCCTCCTCCCACGGGGCGAAGCGCTCCTCCTCCTTGAGCGATTCGACGCGGCCGTCCGTCACGCGCGTCAGCTCCGCGAGCACGCGCTCGGTATCGGCGGCCTTCATGTCCAGCTCAAAGCTCACCGCGGCGGCAAAGTCCGTGCCCACGAGGCGTGCGGGCAGGGATTTGAGCGCATGCTGCACCCGGTCCCACAGGGGATAGGCCACCTCGAACAGCCAGCGCTCGGTGGGATGCATCTGGCACACGCGCGCGGCGTCCAGCGCCAGCGCACACGTGTGCGAATACGCGCGCACCAGCCCGCCGGCACCCAGCAGGATACCGCCGAAGTAGCGGGTGACTACCACGGCGCAGTCCACCACACCCCGCGCCTTCATGACCTCGATGATGGGCATGCCGGCGGTGCCGGAGGGTTCGCCGTCGTCGCTGTAACGCATGATACCCGCGTTCCGGCCGATGATGTAGGCGTAGCAGTTGTGCGTGGCGTCGCGGTGTTCCTCGCGGATACGCGCGAGGAACCTGAGCGCCTCCTCCGTGCTGCTCACCGGCGCCGCGTGCCCGATGAAGCGGCTCTTGTGGATGACCACTTCATCGCGGGCCTCGCGCAGCACGGTTTTATAGCCCTTCAGGCTCATTTGAGAATCAGGCGGCAATAGTTTTTCTTGCCCTTGCGCAGCATCAGGCCGTCGGGGCCGATCTGCGAAGCGTCGATGCGGTAATCCACATCCGTCACCTTCTGGTCGGCCACCAGCACCGCGCCCTGCTGCACCATCTTGCGTGCGTCGCCGCGGCTTGTGCACAGGCCGCAGGAGGCCAGCAGGGTGGTCAGGCGGTTGTCCTCGGCCAGCATGGCGGCGTTTACCTCCCAGGTGGGCACGTCCTGGCTGGCGGCACCGCCCGCAAACAGCGCCAGAGCCGCGTCGGCAGCCTTCTGCGCCTCGGCTTCGCCGTGAATCATCTTGGTGACCTCAAAGGCCAGCACGCGCTTGGCCTCGTTGATCTGCTCGCCGGGCAGCGCGCCCAGACGGCGCACCTCGTCCATGGGCAGGAAGGTAAGCAGCCCCAGGAAGCGCTCCACGTCCTGATCGCCCACGTTGCGCCAGTACTGGTAGAACTCAAAGGGCGTGGTGCGCGCGGGATCCAGCCACAGGGCGCCCTTTTCGGTCTTGCCCATCTTCTTGCCGTCGTGCGTCATGATGAGCTTGCAGGTGAGGGCAAAGGCATCCTCGTGCTCCTTGCGGCGGATGAGGTCCGCGCCGGAGAGCATGTTGCTCCACTGGTCGTCCCCGCCCACTTGCAGGCGGCAGCCGTAGTTCTTGAACAGCTGGAGAAAGTCATAGCTCTGCATGAGCATATAGTTGAATTCCAGGAACGTAAGGCCCGTTTCCATGCGGCGCTTGTAGCATTCGGCGGTCAGCATGCGGTTGACGCTGAACAGCGCGCCCACCTCGCGCAGGAAGTCGATGTAGTTGAGGCCCAGCAGCCAGTCGCCGTTGTTGACCATGATGGCCTTGCCGTCGCTGAAATCCAGGAAGCGCGAAAGCTGCGCTTGAATGCCGGTGACGTTCTCGCAGATGGTTTCGCGGCTCATCATCTTGCGCAGGTCGCTCTTGCCGCTGGGGTCACCGATCATGGCGGTGCCGCCGCCGCAGAGGATGATGGGCCGGTGGCCAGCCCGCTGGAGGTATCCGGCCACGATGATGGGCATGAAGTGCCCCACATGCAGGCTGTCCGCCGTGGGGTCGATGCCGAGGTAGAAGGTCATGGGCTCGCGCTCCAGCGCCTTGTAGAGGTCCTCCTCAAAGGTGACTTGCGCGATGAAACCGCGCTCCTTGAGCATGTCCAGTACGTGCATAAATCATCGTTCCTTTCTTTGTGGGGCCCCAATGGAGCCGTCAGCCCAGATGGGCGGCGAAGAGCTCGCGCAGCTTGACCATCCCCTCGTGAATCTGCTCCGGGGTGGAGTTGCTGAAGTTCAGGCGCAGCGTGTTGTGATGCCCGCCGTCGGGGTAGAAATGCGTGCCGGGCACATAGGCCACGCCGCGTTCGACGGCCTCGCCAAACAGGGCCGTGGCGTCAAAGCCTTCGGGCATCTCCACGAAGATGAACAGCCCGCCCTCCGGCGCGGTGTAGCGCGTGCCTTCGGGGAAGGAGGAAAGCTCCTCAAGCATGAGCTCCAGCTTTTCGCGGTAGCCGGGGATGATGCTCTGGACGTGGGAGTCCAGCAGGTCCCGGCGCAGAAACTGGTCGATGATGGCCTGGTTGAGGTTGGGCGTGTGTAAATCGGTTCCCTGCTTGCCGATGGTGCATTTGCGCAGCAGCTGCTCATGGGCGAGCAGGTAGCCCACGCGCAGGCCGGGGCTGACCAGCTTGGAAAAGCTGCCCAGATAGACCACGTTGCCCGTCGTATCGTAGCTTTTGATGGGCGGCAGCGCCTGGCCCTGATAGCGCAGGTCGCGGTAGGGGTCGTCCTCGGCCACGATGAAGCCGTACTTGGCGGCCAGCTCCGCGATGGGCTTGCGACGGCCGGCGGCCAGCGTGCGGCCGGAGGGGTTCTGGAACGTGGGGATCACGTAAAACAGCTTGGGATGATACCTGCGCGCCGCTTCCTCCAGCACATCCAGCCGCACGCCGCCCTCGTCGCTTTCGATGGGGATGAGGTTGGCCTCGTAGAGGTGCATGGTTTGCATGTTGCCAAGGAAGGTGGGGCTTTCCACCAGCACGGCGTCGCCGGGGTTCACCAGCGCCTTGAGCAGCAGGTCCATACCGCTGGTGCTGCCGGTGGTGGGAAGCACGCCGTCGCCCTCCATGGAGAAGCCGAAGTGCGACTTGAGATAGGCCGTAAGGCTCTCCAAAAAGGGCGGATAGCCCTCGGTTGCGCCATACTGCAAGATGCGTTTTCCGTCGGCCAGCAGCACGTCGCGCGCGAGATCGGCACAGAGCCTGTCGGGCAGAGCATCCAGAGATGGGTTGCCCCCGGCGAAGCTGATCATGCCGGGCCGGCCCAGCACCTTGAAGATCTCACGGATGGCGCTGCCGGTCACCTTGTCAAACCGGCGGGCGTAGGTAACAGAATCCACCAAAATCCCTCCTTTTGCATTGCCGGACTCCTCCGGCCGGGAAAAAGAAAGCCGCCTGCCTCCCGCAAGGGAGGAAGGCGACGGAAAATCGCGGTACCACTTCCACTTTGGCGCACGGACGCGCCCTCTGCAGGCCTTGCAGGCCCCGCGCTGTAAACGGCGCACCGTCGGTCCGCTACTGATGAAAAACAGGTTCACGGCCGGGCTCAGGGAGGTATTCACCTGGACTGCCGCCGCCTTCTTCCACCTGCCGAAGGCTCTCTTGAGGCGCACAGGTCCGGGTTACTTGGTCCCGTCATTGCCGATGGTGGTATTATAGGGGAACGGGGCGGGAAAGTCAAGCAAGCCCGTCACTCGTCCTTGCCGTCATCCTCCGCATCCACGAAGAAGGGCTTGCCGCAGAATTCGCACACGGGGCTTTCATCATAGTCGATGTCGGCAGCCTTGACCAAAACGGTTTTGCCGCAGTGCGGGCAGTCGAAGGACAGTTCTTCCTCCTCGTCGCAGGAACAGCCGTCCTCCTCGTCGCAGTCGCACTCATCCTCATCATCGCCAAAGAGAACCTCTTCCATATCGCTCAGATCGGAATCCAGATCCTCCACGTACTCTTCCAGCTCGCCCACATCGGCGTCCAGCTCGCTGACCTTCTGGGCCATTTCGTCCATCAGTCCCAGCATCTCCAGAAGCAGCTTGTGCTCTTTCTTTTCCTTGTCCAGGTCCATGCCCTCGGCCAGACCGCGCAGATACGCGGCACGATCAGTCAGATTGCTCATATACGCTCCTTTTTCGCCTCAGCAGCGCTCCATATATTCGCCCGTGCGGGTGTCCACACGAATATGATCGCCCGTGTTGATAAACAGCGGCACCTGCAGGGTATAGCCGGTTTCCAGGGTGGCAGGCTTATAGGTATTACTGGCCGTATCACCCTTGAAGCCGGGCTCGGTATCGGTGATCTCCAGCTCCACAAAGTTGGGTGCGGCCACGCTGAACGCGTTGCCCTTGAAGAACTTCACGGTTACGTTGGTTCCTTCCTTGACGAAGGGGATGGCCTCCTCCACCTGATCCTGATTGAGGGGCAGCTGCTCGTAGGTATCCATATCCATGAAGTAGTACAGGCCGCCGTCGTTATAAACATACTGCATTTCCTTGGTTTCCACGATGGCGCGGGGCATTTTGTCGGTGGGGTTGAAGCTGCGCTCGATCACAGCGCCGGTCATGACGTTTTTGAGCTTCGTGCGCACAAAGGCCGCGCCCTTGCCGGGCTTGACGTGCTGGAAGTCCACGATGTTCCACACGCCGCCGTCCCATTCGATGGTAATGCCCTTTTTGAAATCGCCTGCCGTAATCATAGTGATGGTTCCTCCTCGTTTCCGTATAGATGGTGATGGAATGGTCCCGGCTTACAGGATGATGAGCTCACGGTCAGGGAACGTGAGCACCTCGCAGCCGCCCTCGCGTACCACGACGGAGTTTTCGATGCGCACGCCACCCACGCCGGGCAGGTAGATGCCCGGCTCCACGGTCATGACCTGACCGGCCTTGAGCACAGCGGTGCTGACCTGGTTAAAGCGCGGGTCCTCGTGAATGTCGATGCCCACGGAATGGCCCAGCCCGTGGCCGAAGCGGCCCTCGTAGCCATGGCTGTAGATGTAATTGCGGGCGATGGCGTCGATATCGCGGCACAGTTTGCCGGCAGCCACGGCGTCCTGCGCCATCTTCTGGGCGTCCAGCACGATGCCGTAGACCTTCTTCATCTCATCCGAGGGCTGGCCCAGGGCCACGGTGCGGGTCATGTCGGCGCAGTAGTTGCCGTAGCGCGCACCAAAATCCATGGTAATCATGTCCCCGCGGCGCAGGCGGTATTCGCCAGGCACCGCATGCGGCAGCGATCCGTTGGCACCCGCCGCCACAATGGTGGAAAACGACGGCTTGCTGGCCCCGTGGCTCATCATGTCAAAATCCAGCCTGAGGGCAAGTTCCTTTTCGGTGACGCCCTCCTTGATATGGGGCAGAATGCGCTCAAAGGCTTCGCCCGTGATGCGGCAGGCCTGACGGATGAGGGCGAGCTCGTCCTCGTCCTTGATTTCGCGCAGGCGGGCAATCTCGCTGCCCACGACCTTCCACTCCACGCCGCGCACACTCTCCCGCAGGGCGTTGAAGGTGTGAACGGTGACGAAGTCATCCTCATAGTAGAGGGTGTCAATGCCGCCGGAGGCACACAGGGCGCCGGCAATATCCTCGTGGGATTTGCCCTTTTCGGTCATCAGCACCTCAAAGCCGGGGGCCTGCGCCTGCGCCTGCTCGGTGTATCGGAAATCCGTGATGATGGCGGAAATCCCGCGCGCGACCAGCACCAGTCCTTCGCCCGTGTAGCCGGAAAGGTAGAACATATTGCTGGGGTCGTAGACCACCACGCCCTCATGTTCGCCAAGACGCATGGAATCAAGAAGCCGTTTTACACGTTCAGTCAATGTAGATCCCTCACATACGGTCTTTTTGGCACATAGCCATTTTTTATTTTACCATAAACAAAACAACCGCGCTACAGTTTTTTGCATTTTGATTGGGAAAATGCTTGTGAAACTGCGATGCCGATTGGAGGGCGACGAAAAAAAGAGGAAACCTGAGGAACCCGCTGGCATCGTTGCGTTGCGGAACCGATGCGAAAGGAGCCAATGCCTCATGTGACGGGAATTCGGGACATGAAGCGCCGTCAGTTCCCGATGGCTTATGCGAGGAAACCGGGACCGCTGATAGGGTGCGCTGTGCAGGGGTCTCCATCATTTGGGCTTTCCAGAAGGCCGGAAAGGACGGGCTGTCGGACTTTTTTGGACAAGCGGAAAGCCGGATGCCCATGGCACCCGGCTCGTGTTGCCGCCTCGGAAGAGGCCCAGGGAAGGAGGTCAGCCAAGACCCGCTTCATGCCCGGCTCTCCCGTTTCGTTCCTCCAGAGGAAGGCCTACAGATTTTTAAAGAAATCGATGGTCCTCTTATAGTCCCCGGGCTTATGATGAAACAGCCCTGAGGAGCCCATCACCAGCACGTTTGCGCCGGCAGCAACCATTTTGGGCGCCGTTTCCGTTTCCACGTGCCCATCCACCATGATGTCCACCTTTCTGCCTGCCTGGCTGAAAAGCGAACGGACTTTTGCGATCTTGTCAATGGCGGAAGGAATCATCTGCTGACCGGCAAAGCCTGGATCGACCGTCATTACGCAAACCAGGTCCACAAAATCCGTCATATAGGCGAGCGGCGCAATGTCCGTGGCGGGATTTATGGCGATTCCCGCCTTCTTGCCCAGGGAACGGATCAGTTTCAGCGTTCGAATCGGATGAGTCAGGGTTTCCAGGTGCGGGGTAATGATGGACGCACCGGCATCGGCAAAGGCGGATATGCAGCTGTCCGGATTATCCACCATGAGATGCACGTCCATGGCAGTTGAAGAAACTTTGGCGATATCACGCATCGTGCAGGGACTCAGCGCATAGTTGGGCACAAAATGCCCGTCCATCACATCAATATGATACAGGTCGATTCCCGCATCGTCCAGCGTCCTCAGCTGATCGCGAAAATTCAGCATGTCAATGCACATGACGGAAGCAGAGATGATATTCAAATCGGATTTCCCCTTTTCTGAGTTGGTTAAGGGCGGCACAGGCACTTTGCCTACTGCTCACAGGTACACATGAGGGTCATTTGACCCGTGAACGTCGTCTCCGAACCGGCGGTAATCAGCACGCTTTTTCCCATGGAAAGAGCCTGACCGTCTGCCGTACCTTTGCCCGCAACGCAGGTCATAAGCTGATAACCGTCAAAATGGAAGGTTTCGGTTCCAAACACCTCATAGCGGCGAACACAGAAGCTGTCATTTGCCACAAAGGTGGTTACGGAGGCATGGGGGAACATGTGGGTGATTCCCGGACGTTTCGCTCCGGACTGGGTGAGGGTATAGTCCACGCAGCCGATAGCCTCTTCAAGCTGCAAAGGACGTTCGCGGCCCTGGGCGTCTACCCGGTGATAATCAAAAAAGCGATAGGTGATATCCGTTGCCTGCTGAATTTCGTAAACGATGCTTCCCTTTTTCAGCGCGTGAACCACACCGGCAGGCAAATAGACGAAGTCCCCTTTCTGCACGGGCAGGTACTGCATAATTTCATCCCATCGGTCGGCGGCAATCATCTCGCGCAGCTGAGCTTCATCATGCGCATTTTGGCCATAGACGATCTGGGCGTTGCACTTGGTTTCCAGAAAGTACCACGCTTCGTTTTTCCCCGTGGGATACCCCAGCCGGGCTGATATCCGGGCGTTGGGGTGGATGTGGAGGCTGAGATCGTCCTCGGGTGCGACGAGGGAAATGATGACAGGAAAACGCTTGTGACGGCTGCAGAAGAGTTCGGGGCGCTCCTCCCACAGATTCAAAAGCGTCATCCCTTCCATACCGGCGATACGGTTGCTCAGTCCTTCGCCCTCCTGGGCGCTGAAAGACCAGCTATGCCCAATGCCGTCAGGAAACTGGGGGTAATGGAAATAGTCCCGCAAAAGCGTGCCGCCCCACAGCGCGGGGCGGGGAACCGGCTCAGTAAACAGCAGCATGGGGTACCGTCCTTTCTTCATCCGGAATGTCAACCTGATCGGGGGTCAGGAACGCAGCGCCAACCATGGGCGCATCGGCTCCCAATTCGGCAGGCATGATCTGAATGGTTCGCGTTTCGGTCCAGGCGGGATAACCGTAGCCGAGAATTTTCTCCTTGAGCGGATCAACGATAAGATCATGGTGAACGCTGACCCCGCCGGAGATGATGACCGTATCCACGGCAAGCAGGTTCATGCCCAGCGCGATGCCGTAGGCGAGTTTATCCACGCACTCCTGCACAAGCCGCCGCGCGTCTGCATCGCCGGCATACACGAGATCAAAAATGGTCTGCGCACGCTGGGGCAGTCCCCGGAGCTTTTCGGGAAAGCGCTCGATGGCCTGCGCCCAGATGGCGTTGCCGCTGGTGTAGGCTTCCAGGCAGCCTCTGCGGCCGCAGCTGCAGGGCCTGCCCTGCCAGATGATGGGGGTGTGTCCCAGCTCGCCGGCGGTATGCATGGCTCCGCCGAACACGCGGCCGCCCAGCACTACGCCGCAGCCGATGCCGGTTCCGATGGTGACGCACATCATGTCGTCATGGCCGCGGCCGGCTCCGAAAAGATGCTCGGCGAATGCGCCGGCCCAGCTGTCCTGAACCACAACGACCCGGCGGCCAAGCGCGTGTTCAAAATAGTCTCCAAGCGGAACGTTCCTTCCAAAGAGATTGCAGCTGTACTCCACGACACCACGGGCCGAGTCCGCCGTGCCCGGAATGCCCACGCCGATGTGCTCCACAAGCGAGAGGGGAATGTTCAATTCGTCAAGCATGGCGCGCAGCGAAGAACAGATTTCATCGACAAAGGCACGCGGGTTGCCCGCGCCGCCGGATGAGAGCAGGCATTTCTTCAAAATGCTTCCGTCCGGACGAAGAATGCCGGCGTTGACCTTTGTTCCGCCGATATCGACGCCGATTCGGTAAGACGTGTTCATTGTGCTACCTCCGTATCCCGCGCCGGCCACAGGCGCAGGATCTTGATTTCAAACGGGTGGAAGGAAAGGCTGACCGACTTTCCGTCCGTAGCGGCGGGAGCGGTTTCCTCTTCCATCAGCGTACACAGCGCGCATTTTTCCACTGGGAAACCGAGCTGCAGCCTGGCATTCGCATGGGTATTCCCCAGTTCATGCAGGTGAACGATGATCGAACGGTCGCCTGCTTCGCTGCGTTTGACCGCGTCGATGGTCACATTGGGGTTGTCGCAGGACATCAGACTGTATGCTTCCTGCGGGGCTGCAGCGCAGGCCAGACGCAGCGGATGGTTCAACCGGGCGGCCATACGGTCGGTCTGTGCGCCGCATGGACCCTCGTGCAGGTAAAGCGCGTAGGTGAAGCGATGCTCTCCGCGATCCACTTTCTCATCCGGGGCCATACCTGCTTTCAGCAGCGTCAGGCGCAGCACGCTTCCCTGTGCGTCATGGCCATACTTGCAGTCGTTGAGCAGTGATACGCCGCAGTCGCCTTCGGACAGGTCGGCCCAACGCTGTGCACAGACCTCGTATTTCGCCGCATCCCAGGAGGTGTTGCGGTGCGTCGGGCGGCGCAGCGAGCCACACTGGATATCAAAAGTGGCGAAATCCGTATTGATCGCAAGGGGGAAAGCCGTCTTGAGCACCGTGGCATCCTCCCGCCAGTCCACATGGGTGATGAAGTCCACGCGCGGCTCGGCGTGCCAGGCCCGGATCTCCTGGGTAAACACCGAGCGTCCAAAGCGCTTGACGACCGTCACGCTTTCATACAGCGCGCCGCCGGTGACCGGGGAGACGGTGGTATCGCCATCCACGTCATAGGCGTGTTCCTCGTAATACATATCGATGTTCCAGCTGTCCCAGGATGCGGGCCGGTCCTCGAAAGCCATAAGCCGGTTGCCGCGGGCGCCGGGCAGAAGCAGCTCGCGCTTTAAGCGCTTATCGTAGAGCCGCGTGAAGGCCCCCGTGCCGTCCAGCTCGATTCGCACAAAGCTGGTCTCAAGCGCCTGGTCCGCCCGCGCCTCAGCAGGCGCGTCGGGCGCGTCGCACGTCTCGATCGTGCGCCAGCCCAGCGCGGGAACGTCCGAAACAAGGCACAGATTTCCCTCCTGCGTCGTCTGCCACGGCTGACCGGCCACGGCTTTTCCGTGCGGCAAGAGCACCGTGTCCGAACGGACAAACGGAAGATCGTTATACACCAGCTCCTGTGTGCCCCTGCCCCAGAGATAGTCTCCGGCCTGAGCAATCAGGCGGTCCGTAGCGGCATAGATGGAGGAAAACTGCTCTTTGGCATCCTCGTAGACCTTGCCGATACAGGAGCCGGGCAGCGTATCATGGAACTGATTGAGCAAAAGCGTCTCCCAGGCCTGGGAGAGCGTCTGCGCGTCGTAGGCCATGCCGCGGAGCATGGCGGCGGTTTGCAGCCATTCGGCTGCGCCCAGCTCCCGCTCGGCGATTCGGTTGTTCCTTTTGATCCATGCACAGGAGGTATAGGCTCCCTGATGGAGCTCCAGATACAATTCGCCGTTCCACACGGGCAAATAGGGCGTGCCCTGAAGACGCTGCGCGAGCTTCTCAAAGAAGGGCCGCACATGGCCCAGCGTGACCTTCGGGAACCCGGGAATGCCGCGCTGCATGCGCAGCCCCATCTCCAGCATCTCCTCGTCCGGACCGCCGCCGCCGTCGCCGTAACCGTAAGCCATCAGGATGGTGCGATTGATCTCCTTGGGCTCGTAACGCTTCCAGCCGCCCATAACCGACGAGGGACAGAGCACGCCGTTATAGGTGGTCCCAAATCCTCCATCTTCCTGCTTGGGCTCGGTGGTGGTGATAAAATAGGCCAGAACGCTGCTGCCGTCGATTCCCTCCCAGCGGAAGGTATTGTAGGGCATGCGGTTGAGCATGTTCCAGCTGATCTTGGTGGTGACAAAGGTGTTGATACCGCCTTCAATGCCAACCGGACCGGTTATACTACAGCGCAGTCAACGATTCTGTTTGTGCTGATCGCCAGCATTTCCTTTGTTCTCAATATCATCATGCGCAGAAGGGAGGCCAGGCTCCAATGAAGCGTTCCGTTTCCGTCCGGGTATCCAAATGGGCACAGATCATCTTCATTTGGACCGTTGCGGTGGTTTTCTTTGCACCGCTATGCTTGGCTGTGACCAACTCTTTCAAACCCCGCAGCGAAATCATGGCCTCGGCGCTATCGCTCCCCTCGAACCTTTATCTTGACAATTATCGCACTGTGATGGAGGATGACTACTTCCTGTCTTCCTTCATCACCAGCGTCCTGATGGTGGCGGCTACTACTTCGTTGACCTGCCTGATCGCAGCGATGGCCGGCTACGCGCTTGCACGCTGGAAATGCCGCTTTTCAAACGGGTTGACGCTGGTCATCATGTCCACCCTGTTCGTGCCCTTTCAGGTCTACATGGTTGCGCTTATTGTGATCGTCCGTCAGATCGGCATGACCGGCAACCTCATCGGCCTGTTGCTGGTCTATATCGCGTTGGGTATGCCGGTTCCCATCTTTCTGGTGCGCAGCTATGCCACGGGAATGTCCCTTGAAATTGAGGAAGCCGCGACCATCGACGGATGTGGACGCCTGCGGATGCTGGGGGCCATCGTGCTGCCCCTGATGAAACCCGTGCTTGCGACCGTTGCCGTCCTGAATGCGCTATGGGTTTGGGGCGAATTCCTCGTCGCATTTTTGGTCTACGGGACGAAGAAGCCCATGACGCTCCCTGTTTCCCAGCAGTACTTCTATGGCACTTACAGCAACCAGTGGAACCTGATTCTCGCGGGCTTCGTTATCTCAACGATTCCCATCGTGATCTTCTATCTTGTCATGCAGCGCCATATTGTAAAGGGAATTGCGGCAGGCGCCGTAAAGGGCTGACATTCTGATGCCATAACTCCTCTTGGAGGGAAAATGCCTCCGAGAGGAGTTTTTGTGTTGCCATATAGGATTCATGAAGGATGGGGAAAGAGAAAGGCGCGCATGAAGCCCCTGCCTTATCCTCGTTGCGCTCGGCGCAATGGAAGATTAAGAGGCATTCTGCTATAGTGGCAAGAATACCTCTCTGTATAGACAGGATGCAGGTTTCCTTGACGGAATGTCGGTGGAGGATTACGGGCAGGCGCGCGCCAGGCGGCTAGGGGAGAGTTCAGCCCAATGACCCGTCTCAATGAGGGCGCTTCCCTGGCCCTGGAACACATTGTTTTGGACGGCGGCAAGCAGCCCCGAATTTTGGGCAAAGGGTGAAGGGCTGAACGTTTCGGACGAAGAATGCACCCTGATTCTGTGAGAGGGGGGCGATATGCAAAACAACAGAAAATGAAATCTCCGAAAGGCAAAAAAAGACCTGCCGGTGGGTGAACCGCCGCCATTGCCGCTCGGGCTGTGGCGCATGGTCTGGCGGTTTCCCTGCTGGCAGGCACAGTCTTTCTCGCATTTCCTCGATTTTAAACATGACCCGCATGCGGCAGGCTTTTCACCTGGGGCTGCTCTTGCTCTTGGGCAGCGCCAAACCGCTTTGTTTCCCAAGTGGTTTGCGATTTACCAGCTTTGCGTCAGTGAACGACAGGACAAGGGCACTGGGGAAAGCACCCTGCCGACTTCCGCATGGCAGTGCTGCAAAAAGGCAAAAGAACACCCCGCCGGTATTGCCCGGCGGGGCTTGGGTTTAGCCCTCGATCAGAATGGTCTTCTTCTCGTGGGCCTTCGGCGCATCCTTCTTGGGAATACTTACGTGCAGAACACCGCTCTCGTAAGAGGCCTTGATGTCCTCCTCCGTAAGGTTCTTACCCACATAGAAGCTGCGCTGCATCACGCCCGCATAGCGCTCCTGACGGAGCATCTTGCCTTTCTTGTTTTCTTCGTCCTTCTCCAGAGATTTCTCGGTGGAGATGGTCAGATAACCGTCATTGAGTTCAAGGTGAATTTCGTCCTTCTTGAAGCCCGGCAGATCAACGTCCACCTCATAGCCCTGATCCGTTTCCTTGACATCGGTCTTCATGACGTGCTGTGCGTGTTTGCCGTACAGCGTGCGGTCAATATTACCGAAGCCACGGAAGAAATCACGGTCGAAATCATCAAAAACATCCATCAGGTTCTCGCCGAAAACAGTAGGAAGATACTTGCTCATAATGCAAACCTCCATTCCTTTGGCCTTGCACCGCTGGTAACATTGCCAGTCATGTAGGGTCGCATTCTGGCCTTTTGCAGGTCGTGCATGTTGCGGTCATTAGCCGCCTCGCTCATCTCTGAACGATGATTCTATTATAGTCATTAATCAAAGAAAGTCAATACTGTTTGAAAAATTTTTTTAGATTTTTCTACCGAAGCCCAGTTTCAGATAACCTGTCCTCAAGAGGACCAACAGTGTCCTGAAATCACAGTTGCAGATCTTCTACAAGCACAGCGGATTCATCTGCATTGGCGAAGCCCAAAAAGAGAAACCCGTGGGCGGGGGAAGAAGGACGGAAAGCGGAATCTGGAAGGCCGAAACAGGCCGGTGCCGTCCGGAACGGTTCCTTCTGCCATGCCGCGACTCTACGAAATACGGGATGCTTCCCCCTGCATGCCGCCACCGTGCCTGCCGCCTTTTGCACGAAGCAGCAGCCCTATCAAGGCACATCTTGGGAAAAGAAATGACCACTTGAGTAAAATCGGAATAGAAATTGAGGATTTAGATATATTCCCACAGGGGTTGATTCTCGCTATACTAAATACAGAAAAAGGGCGCAGGATGCGGCCCGCAGAATTACACAATATCTAAAAGGAGGGTTCAAACATGAAGAAGACCTTGGCGATTCTCCTGGTTGTCACTATGATGCTGGCCGGTGCCAGTATTGGCGTGGCGGAGGAAACCATCAACATTACGGTGTTCCACTACATGGCACAGGCTACCAAGCAGGCCGGTCTGGAAGCGATCGAAAGCTCTTACAGCGAACTGCATCCCAACGTTACCTTCACCAACGTATACTATAATCAGGGCACAGACTACTTCCCGCAGCTTTCCACGGCGCTGTCCTCGGGCGACCAGCCCAACATCATCATGGGCAACCCCGGCCTGTATCCCGATCTTGTCAGCGAAGGCTTCGTTATGGACCTGACCGATAACGAAACGATCAAGGCCATGAACCTTCCCTCGGGCGACCTGGGAGACGTAAGCGCCAATGGCAAGATTTACGGCTTCCCCATTGACTTCAAGAGCTGGGGCATCTTCTACAACAAGACCATTTTCGAAGAGCAGGGCCTTGAGGTTCCCACGACGCTGACCGAGCTCAATGCCGTGCAGGATGCGCTGATTGCCGCTGGCATCGATCCCTACGTGCGCAGCTATGCCGATGCCGTGTACGGCGACATCGAGTGCCGCAACACGGTCTGGACCCGTGCGCTGGATGCGGGCGATAACGATGTGTTTGAAAAGCTGATGAGCGGCGAAAAGAAGTTTGCCGATTATCCCTACTTCGCCGAAGCGCTGGAAAACTGGAAGATGCGCATGAGCAAACCCCGCACGGACGACATGAGCAATACGCAGGACATGGGCCTTGAGGTCTTTGCAGCCGGCGGCGCCGCGATGCGCTTTGACGGAACCTGGGCCTATGGCGACATGCTTGCCAAGGACCCCGATTTTGAAATCGGCTTCTTCGTAGCCCCCATTGATGACGAGGGCTCGGCAAAGATGAACGTGCAGGTCGATCAGTCCTTCATGGTTAACCCCCAGGCCGAGAATGCCGACGTGGCGGTGGACTTCATGGAGTACTGGCTCACCCAGGGCATCGCCTGGTCCGAAATTTCCCAGATGCCGCTGAATACCGGCGTTGTGTCTGACAAGCTCGATCCCCTGGTAAGGACGCTGGCTGAGCTCAAGGCTTCCGGCAACATTGCCCACTATGGTGACTTCACCATGCCGCTGAGCACCGCCTTCACCACGGCGTGGCGCGCCGAGCTGACCCGCTTTGCCGAGAGCGTGCTGACCGGTGGCGATATGACGGTTGAACAGTGTATTGAAAACCTGCAGGCCGCCTTCGATGAGGTTATCGAACTGAACTAAGGCAAATGAATCACCGGTTTCTTGGGGCCGCCCGCTTCCGCTGAGGGGCTGGCGGCCCTGCTTGACCCATCATCAAGTAAGGCAGGAGCTGATTTGTTGTGACGGCCATAAATTCTATCCGTCTGGATCGCAAGCGCAAGCTGACCAGATATGCCATTCGAGAACACGGGGGCAATATCCTGTTCATGCTGCCTGCCTTTGCGCTGTTCGCGTTTGTGGTACTGGTTCCCTTTATCCAAAGCATCCCGGTTTCTTTCACCGATAAAAAGGCCATCTTTGCAAAGAGCTGGAATTTCGTCGGCCTGGAAAACTACATCAAACTTTTGAAAAGCTCGTCTTTTCAGGACAGTTTCCTGCATACGGCGCATTTTACCGTCGTCTATATCCTTGGCGCAAACGTCCTCGGGCTGGCTTTGGCGCTGATGATCTGGAAAAGCAGCCGCTTTAACAACGTGATCCGTACGCTACTTTTCATGCCTTTTACGGTGTCCCTGGTTGCCGCCACAAAGGTATGGAGCTATGTGTACACCGATGTGCTCATGCCGCTTACCGGCATGCCCAGTCCGCTGGGAATTTCCTCTCAGGTAATTTATGGCCTTGCGGCCATAGCCATATGGCGTGATATGGGCTATTGCATGCTGATTTATATTGCGGCACTTCAATCCATACCCGGAGAGTATTACGAGGCTGCGCGCGTGGAAGGTGCAAACTTCTGGCATGAGTTCAGGTCCATCACGCTTCCCATGATCGTGCCCGCTATTACGGCAAACGTTACGCTGGTGCTGTCGTGGGGCCTGCGCTGCTTCGACTACTCCCAGATGGTTCTTAACATGAAAGCTGCCAAAACGACCGCCGTGTTCGTATACGAATACATCTTCGGCAACTCGCGGGCGGGACTCGGCCAGGCGGGCGCCATCATCCTTACACTCGTGCTGGTGGTTCTCTCCAACATCGTTACGACCGTGCTTCGCAAAAGGGAGGTTGAGGTGTAATGGCACAGAGCGCCAGAAGCGCATCCGTTTATTTTGGGAAAAACGTCAACCGCACCCGCAGGCGTGGCATGATTCGAGGCGCGGTGCGTGTGATTGTGCTGTTGGTTATTGTCGGCATTGTGCTCACGCCTTTTTATATCAGTCTCCTCTATTCCATCAAAAGCCATTCCGACATCAGCCTCAATCGCCTGGCGTGGCCTGAGGAGCCTACGCTGGATAACTATTCCCGCGTTATTCAGGAAAACAAGTATGTGGCAATCGGCTTTAAAAACAGCATCCTGACCACCATCCCAACCACCCTCATCCTGCTGTTTACCACCTCCATGGCCTCCTATGTGCTGGCACGCTATAACAGCCGGTTCTATAAGGTCATGTATTCCCTGTTTATCAGCGGCGTGCTGGTGCCCTTTCAGTGCATCATGCTGCCTCTGTATGTCAACATCTACAACATGGGACTGGACAGCACAAATCTAGGCTTCATTTTGGCCAGGTCGGGGTTTCAGGTGTCCATCAGCGTGCTGTCGGTCACGGGATTTGTCAAGGGCATCCCACGTGACCTGGAGCAGGCAGCCAATATTGATGGCTGCGGGCGCTTCCGCACCTTCTGGCAGATTGTCTTCCCGCTGATGACCCCCATCAACGTAACCCAGCTGGTGCTCAACACGCTGTTTGTCTGGAATGATTACAGCACCGCCGTTGTTCTTCTGCGAGACGATACCAGCCGAACGCTGCCATTGGCACAGATTATCTACTTTGGTGAGAATATGACAGAATTGAATCTGGCATTTGCATTTTTCATGCTGTCGATGCTTCCCATCCTGATCCTGTATCTGTGCACACAACGGTTTATCGTGGCCGGGATCATGTCCGGTGCAGTAAAGGGATAAGCGAGTTGCAAAAAAGCAGATTGTCTTCGATCTGCTTTTTTTGCTATAATAAAGAAAATCAACCTTGCGGCAATGCCCAAGGGTCCCTTGACGGATCAACGTCCCGGGAGGAGGTTCCATGCTGCTCAAAGTTGTTATCATCGAGGATAATCCCATAACAGTGCGCTCGCTGGTGGAAACAATCAAGTGGGAAACGCTTGGCTGCGAGGTGGCCGGAACTGCGTTGGATGGTGAGGCCGGCTGCCAGCTGATTTTAAGCACAAGGCCGGATATCATTCTTACGGACATACGTATGCCCAAGTGTGATGGGCTGGAGATGATCGAAACCGTGCGGCAGTCCGTGCCGGATTGCAAGGTGATCATCATCACGGGGTACGATCAGTTTCAGTATGCGAGCCGGGCGATCAAACTGGCCATTTTTGACTACCTCCTCAAGCCCATAGACAGTGAAGAGCTGATAAACTGTGTGCGCAGGGCGGTTGACGCCACGCTTAGCAGGCAGGCCATCGATGTGACGCAGCAGCAGGTGGATACGTTGCGCCGCCGTGCCCAACTGTCACTGCTTCTCACCAATCCGTCACAGCATGGACAGGGCGTCCGCGCCATGTTTGTGGAGATGGGCCTGTCCTTTCAATCCTACTATATCATGACCGTGCAGTCGTCGGATGAACGCACGTTTACCCAGGCAGAGCTCAACCATATCGACGGCGTTATCACGGCCATGGAGGTATCCGCCGTAACCATCCTGCTCTATGACACGGTTGTTGCCTTTGTGATGCTGGATAGCGCCGGAGACGGCTGGCAATCCGGCGCCGAGGCGCTCGTGCGCGCCGTCGTCCAGTCCATGGCGGTGCCTGTTTGCATCGGGGTAAGCGAATTGAGCACTTCGCTGCATGCGGTGCGACAAACCTATCATCAGGCGCGTCAGGCGATGTGGCAGGCCGCGCTGGAAACACGCCCCAGCGCCGCGGTGTTCTATGCGGGACCTGAACCCAGCGGAAGGCCCAGTGAGGGAATCACCAATATGAACCATCGTATTGAGGAGCTTATCGACCGGGCGGATCTCAGCGACGAGGCCGCCGCGAGGACAGCGCATGAGCTGGTCGCGCTCAGCGGGCATCAGTACAGCCACCTGCGGGCCATGACCGCCATGTATACCCTGGCGCTGATGAACCGCTGCGCCGTTTCTTCAGGCGTTGAGACCGATGCGGCGCTTTATGGCACCTGGTTTGTTACCAATGAGGCGGATGTAAGGGAGTGCCTTACCAAGCTGCATGGGGCGCTGCGCTCCGCCAGGGAACAGACGCAGCTGTCACTGCTTACGCGCAATGCCATCCAGTATATAAATCTGCACGCGGTGGAGGGGGTCCAGCTGGGCACGGTGGCGGAAAAGCTGAGCGTCAGCGGCAATTACCTTTCCGCCCTGATCCGTAAGGAAACCGGCATAACCTTCCATGAACATGTGCTCAATGCCAAAATGGCGGTAGCGCGCAACCTGCTGGCAGATCCGCGCATGCTGGTGGAAGAGGTTGCCAGGGCTGTGGGATATGGAAACTACATCTCCTTCTATAATGCTTTTAAGCGCTCTGAGCACATGACGCCTACTGAATACCGCAACCGCAGGGTGACTCTATGAAACGACCGCTGAACGGAATGTCTTTCCGCACAAAACTCCTGCTTGCATCCGGACTGACCATTCTGCTGGCTGTAACCATTGTTACGGGTTTGCTCACCTATGAAACAGCGCAGATGACCTCAGGGCTTATGCGGTCCAATCTGGAGTTGCTGACCGAGCAGAGCCTGCGAAATTTCCAGAGCGAAACGGAAGCCATTCAGCGCCAGCTTATCAACCAGTTGATCGGCAAGATGGTGCCCAACCATATGTATATGCTGCGCGACATGTCTCCTGGAGAAATTGGCTATTCGGAGAAGGTGCGCGGGCTGGTTGGAGCGCTGAATCAGACGATTTCGCCGACCTGCGGGTATGACCGGATCTACGTGAAACTGTGCAACGGCGTTTCGTTTTCCAGTACCGTTACTTTTGCAGACGGGTTTGTGGAGGCGGCTTCGGCGCTGCTGGCCGGTGAATATGGCGAAAAGACCTATGGAAACGCCCGCTGGACCCGAACGGACGACGGTACCATTTACCTCATACGGGACGTCTATAACCTGGAGCCTTTTCAGTTTGTAGGCAAGGCGATTGTGCGCGTGCGCGAAGAGCTGTTTGTTTCCCTTGGCAACCATGTACAGGCCATGAATTGTGCCGTGGCGTTTCTCAACGATGCGGGGGAAGCGATTTCCGTAGGGGGAACGGTGGCCGACGGCATGCTGGAGGCGGCGGTGCAAGCTATGCATACAGGCGCTCAGGAACTGCGCCTGGCAGAAACGTATGATCTTTCTGTTCAGGAAAATGACGGATGGACCGCTGTGGGCATGATGCCAAGATCCGCGCTTAACAACATCAATTATTCCGTCGTGCGCACAGGGGTGGTGGTGTCCTTTGCAGCTTTGACGCTCAGCTCCGCCGCCGTAATCATTGTTACCCGCAGAATGACCCGCCAGATGAGTTTGCTTGTGAGCAGCATGGATGAAGTGACCGCCGGCAATCTCGACCTGACCGTCCCCATTTGCAGCAGCGACGAAACCGGCCAGATGTCCGCACATTTCAATACCATGATCGGAAGAATGCGCGAGCTGATGAAGCAGGTTGTGCAGGAGGAGAACAACCGCAACCGCGCGGAATATGCGGCGCTGGAATACAAATACCGCTCGCTTCAGTCTCAGATTAGCCCGCATTTTATCTACAACGCATTGGAAGTCGTCAACGCCATGGGCAAGTTGAACGGAAGCGAAGAGATTTGCAAGGTCGTGCGCTACATTTCCATGTTTCTGCGTCAAAACACGCGCAATATGGAAAAGCGCTTTATTCCCGTCCGATGCGAAATAGACAGTCTGAGCCAGTATGCGCATATTTATGGATATATTTATGGCAATATCCTCTCAACACCGTTTTCGATGGAACCCGGCACGGAAGAGGCGCTCATTCCCACGATGATCCTTCAGCCCGTGCTGGAAAATGCACTGGTCTACGGCGTGCGCTCGGAGCATTCCGTTGTGGCCTTGACCGTAAGAAAGACCCCGGACGGCGATCTTTGCCTGATCGTTGAGGATAACGGTGCCGGCATGCCCCCGGAGATGGTGCAGAAAATTCTTGACGGAGAAGCTCAAGGCACGCCTGAAACCAAGCCGCATCCTTCCTCCGGCGTTGGCGTACGCAACGTGCGCGACCGTCTGGCGCTGATCTACGGGGATAAAATGCGTTTCGAGATTGACAGCACCGTGGGTCAAGGCACGAAAGTGCGCATTACGGTTCCGCTGATCTATTCCGAGGAAGAACTGACACTGGAACCAAAGGCCGGGGAAAGGCCGGCATAAAAACCACAGGATAACAGCCCCAACCGTGCAATGGCAGGACCTATTTTTTAGGAAAGCACGTGACTATTACAATAAGTTCGGACAGGAGCACCGGACAGCCAGCCCGGTGTTCTTTCCGTCTAGGGTTCGATGGCCGAAGCTTTTATATTCTGGTCAGGAGCACTGAAAGGGGACAAGGCCGCGCCACATGCGCGTATCGGCCGGCTTCGTCCGCCTATGGCGGTTTTTTCCGGCCCTTGCCGAAGCAAAACCCGGATCCCGGGGCGAAAACTTTCCCAATCGCATAACAAGTCCGGGGATACAAAGAAAGTTCGAGGGGCTTGCGCCCTTCGAACCTCTTTGTTGTTGCGGCCCAAACATACGCTATTCTTCAAGCGGGGCACTTTCCCGGGCCCAGTCCGGCCAGGCCGGTCTTTTGGGACCCGAAGCAGCCCAGCGGACGGCATTGAGCAGGACCTGCCTTACCTCGGGATGATAGTACACGGGATAGGTTTCGTGCCCTGATGAAAAATAAAAGATCCGCCCCTGGCCGCGGTACCAGCAGCAGCCGCTTCTAAGCACTTCTCCGCCCTGGGACGTCGTCAGGAATACCTGCTCGTCAGGTTGTGGAATTTCAAAGTATTCACCGTAGGTTTCGTCCTGCGCAATCGTAAAATACTCGCCGTTCAGCCCTGCGGCGATGGGATGGGCCGGCATGACCAACCAGACGCGCTGCCATTCGTCATTCTCGCGCCAGCGCAGGCATTGCGTGCGTGTGCCCATCAGGCGGGAAAAAATTTTGCTGGCATGGGAAGAGTGCAGAAGAATCAGCCCCATGCCTTCCAGCACACGCCGCTGAATAAGGTCCACGCGGTCGTCGGCCACCTCTCGCCAGTGCTTATGGCCAAAGTATACCAGCACATCTGCCCAGGCAAGGTTTTCGTCGGAAAAACCCTGCTGCGGGTCCTGCATCACGGCGGTGCGCACGCACATGTCGTCTTGGGCGTCAAACAGATCCGCCAGCGCTCCGTGAATTCCCCGCGGATAAATGCGAGCCTCCGCCTGCACCGCTTCTGGAAGCGGCCTGTTTTCATACCATACCAGCACATTCACAGCTGCTCCACCTCCACCCAGCGGCGCTCGTGGCTGGAACGCACGCACGCCTCGATAAACGCCATCCCCAGGAAACCGTCCCGGAAGCTGGCGCAGGGCATGCTCTGCGTCAGGTAGCTGCCATCCAGAATCGATCGGTAGAAGGCGGCTACGGAATTTCTGAGCGCATCCGGCCAGCCCATCACATGTCCCATGGGGGTTGTCACATAGGGGCGCACCTCCTCCTGGCAGGTGCGAGGATTCATATAGATGGTTTCGTAACCGGTTTCCTTCTTTCCCAAAACAAGCCGGTCAGGCTGCTCCTGACGCCATTCCATGCCGTAGCCCTCGCACCATAGATTGAGGCGCAGGTCGTTTTTGTGGCCATTGGCCGCCTTGCTGACGGTAAACTGCCCGGGCAGACCGCTTTTGAAGCGCACCAGAATAAAAGCGGTATCCTCGGTTGTTACAGGATGCCTGGTTCCGTCCGGACCGGTGCGTGTGGGATAGTGGGTATGCAGATCGGCAAACACCTCGCTGACGGGCTCTCCCAGCACAGCGCACGCGGTATCGACCCAATGCACCCCAATGTCCGCCACCGTACGCGATATGCCTGTATTTTCCATGCGCTGCGACCAGTCGGTTTCCCTGGAGGCGGATTCCTGCAGATAGCAGCCGGTCGCCATCAACGCCCTGCCGGGCAGACCGCGCAACAGGCGGGCGCGCATCTCCTGCACGGCGGCATTCATGCGGTACTGATGGTTCAGCCCCGCCGCCAGTTTCCGCTCGCAGGCCAGTTTCCAGAGCTCGCGGGCGGTTTGGGCGCTCATGCTCAGGGGCTTCTCGCTGTAAACATGTTTGCCGCAGAGCAGCGCCTGGCGGTTGATTTCATCATGCAGGGCGTTGGGCGTGCAGTTGTGGATGACGTCGATGGTCGGGTCGTGAAGCACCTCGCGCCAGTCGGTTTCGCCTCTCGGTACGCCATATTGCTCACAGGCGGTACGGACATGATCGGCGTTGTTGTCACAAAGGGCAACGGGCAGCGCCAATGGTACGCGGCGAATGGCATCGATGTGCTGAGGACCGATAAAACCGAGGCCGATAACGGCGGCTCGCAGGGGTTTCAAAGGCGGACACCTCCCTGACTGGTAAAAGAAAAAGTCTCATTGATGATGCTTTGATTATAAACAAAAGCTGAATCGCCTTACAATGCATCAAGTTTCCGAATTTATTGCATAAAACCCGCCGTTGCGCCATTTCAGGTCAACATAATGAATTTGATTTAGAAAATGATGAAGTTAAGATATTGTCAGTTGAAAACGGTACTTTTACAATAGAATCAGGATTGTGTTCCGGGACAATACAGGTGAAAGAAGGATGCGCAATGCTTCAATACAATGTCAAAATCGGCCTGGCACCCATGAGACGCGACGTAACGCCGCGCCCCGGCATCTTCAACTGGGAAAAAGCGGAAGAACGCGGTCATCGGATTGTTGCCTATATTCGAGAGCATTTTACCGACGATAAGGTGAGTTTCGTAGACCTGGAAGGAATCAACCCTGTCGATGTCATGTACTGCGATGAGGATGCGCAAAAGGTGATCGACCGCTTCAACGCCGAAAAGGTAGACGCGGTGCTCATCATTAACTGCAACTTTGGCAACGAGGAAATTGCGGCACAGGTGGCGCGCGGCGTTGGCAAGCCGGTATGCATCTGGGCGCCGATTGACGACAGCTTTCTGCCGGACGGCACCCGCTATACCGACAGCCAGTGCGGCATCTTTGGTGTCAGCCGCCAGCTTCAGCGCTTTCATATCCCCTTCAGCTTCATCGAAACATGTGCGGTGGAGAGCGATACGTTTGCTTCTTCCTTCGCCCGCTTCGTTTCCGTCAGCTGCATGGTGAAAAATTTCCGCGGCATGCGCATTGCTCAGGTGGGCATGCGTCCCAAGCCGTTCTGCTCGGTTATTTTTAACGAGGGTGAGCTGATGGAGAAGTTTGGCCTCAGCATTATCCCCGTCAATATGGCGGTAATTATTGATAAATATCAGCAGATCCTCCGGGAGCGGGACGCCGAGCTGGAGGAGGGAGCCAAACTGTTGGCTTCGCGCTACGAGATGGACGATCTCACGCCTCCGCTGCTCAAAAAGGTTTATGCCTTTGTGCCGCTTTTCAAATGGGTGTTTGAAACCTATCACGTTCAGGCCGTGAGCGCCGAGTGCTGGACGGCCATGCAGCTGGGCGTGGGCGCGATGCCCTGCACGGCATACAGCATTCTGGCAGATATGGGCTACATTATCGGCTGCGAAAGCGATCTGCACGGCACCATCACCATGGCGCTGCTTTCCTGCGCCACCCTGGGACGGAAGGTTCCCTTCTTCGGGGAGTTTACCGTGCGCCATCCGGAAAACAAAAATGCCGAACTGCTCTGGCACTGCGGTCCGTTTGCTTACAGCCTGAAGAAAGAAGGCTGCCCCTGCAAGAACGTCAACATGCGCCAGTGGTTCCAGGTTCGGGACGGACAGTACACCATCGCACGCTTTGACCAAGACGACGGAGACTACCGGCTGCTGGCAGGCACCTGCAAAACCACGGAGGGACCTTATACCTTCGGCACCTATCTCTGGGGCGAATTTGCCAATCTGCCCGCATGGGAACGAAAGCTCGTCGAAGGTCCCTACATTCACCACATGGCTGAGATCGAAGGCGATTGGACCCAGGAGCTGCGTGAGTTTTGCAAGTTTGTGCCCGCGCTGACGGCGGATGCGGTCAATGAATAAAACGGCCTGTAAGGAGGGCTCCCAATGCTGACAGATATGAAAACCCTGCTCAAGCGGGCAGAAGAGGCGAAATGCGCAATCCCGGCATTCAATGTTTACAACGGCGAAACGGCGCTGGGAATCATCCGCGCTGCGGAGGAGGCCAACGCCTGTGTGATCTTGCAGATGTACAGCCGGTTGTTCATGAGTGAAGAGGCCGAGTTTATCTCCCCCGCGATTCTGGCGGCGGCGCAGAGGTCGAAGGTGAAGCTGTGCTACCACCTGGACCATGGAAGCTGCGACGAGGCGGTATGGCGGGCTGTGCGGTTTGGGTGCACCAGCGTTATGCGTGACGCAAGCGCCCTGCCGCTGGAGGAAAACATGGCGGTGCTCAAAAACGTAACCCATTACGCGCACGACCTGGGCATTGACGTGGAGGGAGAGCTTGGACACATTGGTTCGGCCGCGGAAGGCGTATCCCAGGAGTACACGGATGTGAAGGAAGCCGTGCGGTTCGTGGAGGAAACAAACGTAGACGCACTGGCCGTTATGGTGGGTACGGCACACGGGCATTACCGCCAGGCGCCGGTCATTGCGACTGACCGCATCCGCGAAATTGCGCAGGCTACGGCAACGCCCCTGGTGCTGCATGGCGGCAGCGGTGTGCCTGACGATCAAATGATTCAGGCGGTAAAGGCAGGAATACGGAAGGTCAACTTTGGAACCGACGTATGCTGCGCGCTGCTGGACAGCATCCGGCAGGTGGACCCCAAAATCATTGCTGTGGATGTTTTCATGAAGGAGCCCGTGCAGGCGGTCAAACGGTTTGCGCTTGAGAAAATACGCCTGCTGGGTGCGGAGGGAAGCAATGGCTAAGCAGTGGCCCCAAATGATTGGCATCGGCTCCTCCGTTTATGACACGTTGATGATGGTGCCGCGCTTCCCGGAGGAGGACACCAAGCTGGAAGGGCTGGAAACGAAGGTGCAGGGCGGAGGCCCCTGCGCAACAGCATTGGTGGCGGCCCGGAAGCTGGGAGTGAGCTCGGCGTACATGGGAACCATCGGGGATGATCCGTTTGGGCGCTATATGCTGGAGGACCTGGAGCACTGGGGCGTGGATACGGACTATGTGCGCCGTGTGCCCGGTGTGGTCAGCTTTCACGCGGTGGTGTTTTTGAACACGCAACGCAACACGCGCACGTGTATCTGGAATCGCGGAACCGTGCCTCAGCCGCTGCGCGAGGACGTGAATGAAGAGGCCCTGAGCCATGCGAAGGTGCTGCATCTGGACGGTCACATGCTTGAAGCGGCCATAGCGGCGGCGAAACTGTGCCATACCTATGGGGTAAAGGTCAGCCAGGACGCGGGTGGAACATACCCGGGGGTGGAAGAATTGTTGCCCTATGTGGACTGGCTGATCCCATCGGAGGAATTTGCCCTGCGGATGACGGGCGAAGAAAGTCCCGAGGCAGCCGCACACAGGCTTTATGAGCGCTACCGGCCGGAGCTGCTGGTTGTGACGCAGGGAGTACGGGGTGGACTGTTGCTGGACCACGAAGGACTTCGTCGGTATGAGAGCTACCGCGTGGATGCCAGGGATACCAACGGCTGCGGCGATACCTTCCATGGCGCTTTTGTGGCCGCAAAAATCAAAGGAATGAACAACGATTCGGCTTGCCGCTATGCAAGCGCCGCGGCGGCAATTAAATGTACGCGGCTGGGAGCGCGGCAGGCGATGCCCGATGACGCAGAGTGCAGGGCGTTTCTCGCCGGGAGAGGCGTCGCACTGTAAGCGGCGCCTCAAGGCAAAGGCAGAGAGGAGAGAACCGGATGGAACGCAAAGCGTTTATGTGCGACATGATTCTCACAGAGCTGGAAGATGTCGTTGGAGTTGAAAATGTATCTACAAGCAAAAGCGACCGCGCGGCCTATGGCGTGGACTACTTTTGGATTGGCCGCATGTGGGTGGATCGCGGCGAAAAGCCGCCCATGCCCGACTGGATCGTCCGGCCGGGAAGCAGCGTGGAAGTATCCAAAATCCTGAAAATTGCCAACTACTATAAAATCCCGGTCAATATCTGGGGCGGCGGATCGGGATCGCAGGGTGGAGCACTGCCCATGGCAGGCGGAATCATGATGGATATGAAGCGCATGAACCACCTGATTGAAATGGATGAGGTCAGCCGCACGATCACCGCAGAAGCCGGCATGATTTTCCAGCAGCTGGAGTGGTACGCCAATGAAAGGGGATATTCCTGCCAGCACATTCCCTCCTGCCTGACCTGCGGGACCATCGGCGGAGCGCTCGGGCACCGGGGAATCGGAATCATGTCCACCAAGTACGGCAAAATTGACGACCAGTGCATCAGCATGGAAGTGGTGCTGCCCAACGGGGATATCATCAACACCCTGCCCGTACCCAAACATGCGGCGGGACCTGACCTTAACCAGATTTTTATCGGCTCGGAGGGAACGCTTGGGGTTATTACGAAGGCTACCTTCAAGCTTTTCGAACAGCCCGAAAGCAGAAAACATATTGCCTTTCTGTTCCCTGACATGCATTCCGGATACATGGCCGGCCGGGACATCATGCAAAAGATAAAGCCCTCCATCCTGCGCTTTTTTGACGAGGCGGAAACCGTATCCATCATTAAAAAGATCCTCGGTTTTGAGAAAAAAGGCTGCTTTATGAACCTCACATGCGAGGGCATTGCCAAAATCGTGGATATCGAAATGGAGATCGCCCGCGAAATCGCGCAGCGTTACGGGGCGCAGGATCTGGGCAGCGAGTATGGAGAAAAGTGGTACGAAAACCGCATCACCTTCTTTTATCCCGGCCATATCATGGACATTCCCCAGATGTTCGGTACGATGGATACCGCCGCAACCTATGCCAATATTGAAAAAATCTATTGGGCGATGAAAAAGGTCATCAACGAGCAATTCCCCTTTGTGCGCTACATATCGCACTCCAGCCACTGGTATGAGTGGGGATGCATGAACTATACCCGCTTCATTGTCGAGCCCAAGGATGTGCCTGCCGATCCAATGGAGGCGCTGCGCCTGCACAATCGCATCTGGAATGCGGGCGTGCGCGCGGCGATGGAAAACGGGGGCGTGATTAACGATCACCACGGCATTGGCCTCAAGCTTTCGCGCCTCATGAAGGAGCAGTATGGGCCGGCCATGCAGGTGTTTGAAGGGCTGAAGAAAAGCCTGGACCCCAATGGAATTATGAATCCGTATAAGCTGGGTGTGTGAGGAGGCGCAGGGGATGTTCAGTGAAAAAGCAAAAAAGCACGCGGACGCCTGCCGGTTTTGCTGGATGTGCCGGCATCTCTGTCCGGTGCAGCTGGTTACGGGAAAGGAAACCAACACCCCCCGTGCCAAGGGGCTGCTGGTATCAATGATCGAGCGGGGCATGCCCATGGAGGAGGACACGGCCAAAACAATGTATGAATGCCTGCTGTGCGGGGCGTGCACCAACGACTGCGCAACGGGATACGATCCTCTGATCTATATCCGGGAAGGCCGCACACAGGCGCTGGTTAACGGTGTGGCGCCGGACTACGTGAAAGAGGCGATCAATCGCATTGCGGAAAGCGGCAATCTCTATGGCGCGAAGGAATGCAGGGTGCATCTTGCGGACATGCCGGAAAAGGCGGAAACGCTGGTATGGCTGGGTGAAACAGCCCGGTATTCAACGCCGGAAACCGCCGAAGCGCTGCTCCACATTTTGGAAAAAGCCGGGGTTGCGTTTGCTGTTTTGCATGACGAGCCCGCCTCGGGCTGCGCAATGGGCGACCTGATGGGCTGGGTGGAAGAGGTGCGTACGCAGGCGCGCAAGGCGGGTGAGGCGATCCGCGCCACCGGTGCGAAACGCCTGGTGGTTCTGGACAGCTACGACGCGGCGATGATGCGCCACGAATACCAGGATTGGGGAATTGAGCTGCCTGAGATATGGACGGCGACGGCCTTTGTGGACGACCTGATCAAGTCGGGGCGGCTGTCGCCGCGGCGCGAGGAGATGTCCGTCAGCTATCATGATGGAAGCCGGCTGGCGCGTGACCTTGACGAACATCAGCCTGCACGCGATATACTGACGGCCATGGGATGCGAGATTCACGAAATGTGGCAAAACCGCCGGCTGGCAAAATGCTGCGGCAGCGCCGTGATGGGGCAATGCCTGCCTGAATTGCGGGACAAGGTTGCCTCGGGCCGCTGGAACGATGTCAAACGTACACCTGCCAGGGTGCTGGTTGCCGCCTGCCCGCAGTCCACTGAGGCGTTGCAGGCAACCGTTCCGGAAGGGTATACCTACAGGGATCTCTTTGTGCTGCTTAGCGAGCGTATCTAATCCTTTTTTCCGGCGCGGAAGGCTGATTCTCTTCGCGCCGGTTTTCAGCGCTTGAAGGAGGTTGGGCATGGCGGTTCTTCTGGAGCCTGGCCGTGAGGTGCATATAGCCGCGACGGTGGATGTGGCCGTGGCAGGCGGCGGAATCGCGGGTGTGGCCGCGGCTCTTGCCGCCGCGCGCACAGGCGCGCAAACGCTGCTTTTGGAAAAAGAATGCGCCTTGGGCGGTTTGGCTACGCTTGGGCTGATTGTGATGTACCTTCCGCTGTGCGACGGCTATGGACATCAGGTAATCGGCGGAATCGGCGAGGAACTGTTGAGAAAAAGTGTCGAGGGCGGCAGCCCTACGGCAGGGCCGCGCGGGCACGTGCCGCCCTGCTGGAACGGACCCGCCGGCGAAGCGGAGCGGACACAGACACGGTTCCGCGTAGATTATGATGCGGCGCCCATGATGCTGACACTGGAAAGACTGCTCAGAGAGGCCGGCGTTTCCATATGGTACGATACACGGCTGTGCGCAGCGCAAAGCAGGGAAGGGAAGCTCAGCCATGTCATCGTGGAAAACAAGAGCGGACGGCTGGCGATTGCCGCGCAGGCATTCGTGGATGCGACAGGTGATGCCGACCTGTGTTTCCTGGCGGGAGAGCGAACGGAATCCTATTTGGAAAACCGGAGAAGCGGCTGGTACTTTTCCATGCGCGAGGGGGAAAGCCCGCATCTGCACCCCCTCACCGATCCGCTGAAGGGCCCCTGTCCACCGGGAAGCCGGTTTTACCGGCTCAGTGGGTCAGAGGTGAGCGCCTATGTTGAGGATATGCACGACATGATCCACGCCCACGCCTCCGGGCAGGAGGGCGCGGCTCCTTTTCTGATTCCGGCGCTTCCACTGATGCGCATGACCCGCCGCCTCTGCGGCCTGGAAACGCTGACGCAGGCCGATCTGGGTTGCTGGCGGGAGGATGCCGTCGCCATGACGGGAGACTGGCGCGGCCCGGCCCCTGTATATACCATAGGAACGAGCCACCTGATGGGCTCGACATCCAATCTGTTTGCGGCGGGACGGTGTATCAGCGCCTCTGGAGATGCGTGGGATGTAACCCGGGTTATCCCGACCTGTGCGGCCACTGGGCAGGCAGCCGGCACAATGGCCGCTCTGCTTGCACTCACGGGGAAGCTGGATGCACAGCAGTTGCGCGGGCAGCTTCTTCACGATGGGGTTATCCTTGACCCGTCCCTGACGTCAACAAAAGGGAGAAAACAGGCATGAACATTTTTGTATGCATCAAACAGGTGCCTTCGACCAACAAGGTGGAAGTCGACGAAAAGACCGGGGTGCTGAAGCGCGACGGTGTGGCAAGCAAAATGAACCCCTATGATCTCTATGCGCTGGAGACGGCGCTGCGGCTCAAGGAAAAACACGGCGGTAAAATTACGGTGGGAACCATGGGACCGCCGCAGGCACAGGCCGTGGTACGGGAAGCCTACATGATGGGCGCGGACGAAGGCTATGTGTTTTCGGACCGCCGGCTGGGCGGAGCGGATGTGTTGGCGACCAGCTATACGCTTTCTCAAGCCATTCGCAGCGTGGGTGATTTTGACCTTATCCTATGCGGCAGGCAGACCACCGACGGGGATACGGCTCAGGTCGGACCGGCGATTGCCGAGCATTTGGGCATTCCCCACGCGGCATGGGTTGGACGCTTGGAAGCGGCGGGGGACGGGGTGGACGCCGAGCAGCATTTGCAGGATGTAATTGAAACCGTCCATATGCCTTTTCCTTGCCTTGTAACGGTGGAGCAGGATATCTGCATGCCACGCCTGCCTTCGCTCAAAACAGCCCGCGAAACGGCTCAGCGTGCGGTACATATTCAGGGACTGGACAGTTTTCTGGATACCGATCCCGATCATTACGGGCTGACCGGCAGCCCGACGCAGGTGGAACGCATCTTTCCGCCCCAGAGCGAAGTGGAGCATGAGATATGGGAGGATGCCCAGGCGCCCAAAAGGCTGTACACACAGCTGAAAAAGTGGAAGTTTATCTGACTGGAAGGAGGAAACAGCTGTGGCACAAATCGCCATTTTACAGCGCAAATGTACAGGATGCGGCCTGTGTCAAAGCAATTGTCCATTTGGCGCCATTGATATGACGGAGCAGGGGCCCGAGCTCAATGCCGCCTGCAAGGTATGCGGCATCTGCGTCAAGAGCTGTCCTCAAAAGGCCATCGTGCGGCTGGAAACCAAGTCTGTTTCCGTGGACAAAAGCGGCTGGAACGATATCCTCGTGTTTGCCGAGTTCAGCGGCAACCGCCTGCATCCTGTGAGTCTGGAACTGATCGGAAAGGCGCGCACACTGGCCAAGGCCGTGCCGGGCTTCAAGGTGAGGGCGGTGCTGGTGGGCAATGGCGTAAGCGCATGCGCCGAGGAGCTTCGGCATTATGGCGTTGCGGAAATTGCCGTATACGACGACCCTGCGCTGGGCTACTTCCGGGCAGACGCATATGCAGCCTGCGTTGAAGACTATATCCGCAGCTGCCGCCCAAGCGTGGTGCTGGTGGGAGCAACGGCGCTGGGACGCAGCCTTGCCCCCAGAATTGCCACCCGCTTTCATACAGGGCTCACGGCGGATTGCACAAAGCTGGAACTGAGGGAAAATACGGACCTGGTGCAGATCCGCCCCGCGTTCGGGGGAAACATTATGGCCCAGATTGTCACGCCGAACACCCGCCCTCAGTTCGCCACCGTTCGCTATAAAGTGATGGACGCGCCCATACGGGAAGCCGCAGCCGCCGGAAATGTGCTTGCGCGCAGGCTGCCGGCAGGCGTGAAGGCATCCAGAGCAAACCTTGTGAGCGCCTTTCCCGTTCCACCGCGCAAAACGATCTCCGATGCGGAGATATTGGTGGTGGGCGGACGCGGCCTTCGCAAGGAAAGCGACCTTTCGCTTGTTCAGGAGCTGGCGGAACTGCTGGGTGGGGATTGGGCGGTCACGCGCCCCCTGGTTGAGAAGGGATGGGCCGGGAACGACCGGCAAATCGGCCTTTCGGGGCGCACGGTGCGCCCGCGTCTCATCATCACCTGCGGCGTGAGCGGCGCTATCCAGTTTACGGCATGCATGAACGCCTCGGAGCACATTGTGGCCATCAACACCGACCGGACAGCACCGATTTTTGAAACGGCTCATGTTGCCATTGTCGGCGATCTGTATGAAACCATCCCTGTGCTGATCAATGAGCTGAAGGAGGCGCGAGCATGAAGACGTTTGCCAAAGTGACGGGGGAGGACCTGGCTTTCTTTGAAAGCATCCTGCCCGGACGCGTCTTTTCCGGCGGGAACGTTTCAAGCGATTATGAACATGATGAAATGACCATCTATGGCCTCTATGCGCCCGAAGCCGTGCTCCTGGCACAGAACACGGATGAAATCAGCGCCGTGCTTCGCTACTGCTGTCAAAAGGGGATAGCGGTTACGCCGCGCGGCGCGGGCACGGGTTTGTGCGGGGGATGCGTGGCGGTCCGGGGCGGGATTGTGCTTTCCACCGAACGCATGAAACGGGTTTTGGAAGTGGATGAAAAGAATATGACCGCCACGGTGGAACCGGGCGTGCTGCTGATGGAATTTCCCAAGGCGCTGGAGGGAACGGGGCTGTTCTATCCGCCCGATCCCGGAGAAAAGACGGCCACCATGGGCGGAAACGCCATGACCAATGCGGGCGGCATGCGTGCCGTGCGCTATGGCGTAACGCGGGATTACGTGCTGGGGATGGAAGTGGTTTTATCCAGCGGGGAAATCCTCACTTTGGGCGGAAAGAATGTGAAAACTTCCAGCGGATACAGCCTGATTGATCTGCTGGTGGGCAGCGAGGGAACGCTTGGAATCCTGACGAAGCTCACCGTAAAGCTGATTCCTGAGCCGAAGGCCAATATAAGCCTGCTGATTCCCTTTGACGATCTGGATACCTGCATCGGCGCGGTACCGGCGGTGCTGGGCTGCGGATGCGAGCCGACGGCCGTAGAGTTTATGGAGCGCGAGGTCATCGCCTGCGCGGAAACCTATCTGGGCAAACAGTTCCCTGATGCCAGTGCGGACGCCTATCTGCTGGTACGTCTGGACGGTGCCAGCGTGGAAGCGCTCAGGCCTGCGATGGACCGGCTGACGGACCTTGCGCTGAGCATAGGCGCCAGGGATGTGCTGCTGGCCGATACGGACGAGCGAAAGGAAAGCATCTGGAATGCGCGGGGGGCTTTTTTGGAAGCGATTAAGAACAGCACAACCATGATGGATGAATGTGATGTGGTGGTACCGCGTGAACGCATTGCGGACTTTGTGCGTCAAAGCGGGCAGATCGGCAGGGAAGCGGGTGTGCGCATCTGCTCCTTCGGGCACGCGGGGGATGGAAACCTGCACATCTATGTATGCAAGGATGCAATGGAGGACCAGGCGTGGGCAAAGGCGCTGGAGCAGGTGATGGACCGGCTTTATGAGGCGGCTCGCAATCTGGGCGGGGAAGTATCGGGCGAGCATGGGATTGGACATGCCAAGCGGGAATTTCTCAGGGAAAGCTTGGGCGAAACGCAAATGGTCCTGATGCGCGGCATCAAGTCCGTCTTCGATCCCGCGGGCATTCTCAATCCCGGCAAGGTTCTCTGAGCGCAGATACGTGGAAAGAGAGGGGAAAGCGGATGAAGTATCTGATAGGGGTGGACTTCGGCGGAAGCTCGTCCAAGGCAACGCTGCTTGGAGAGGATGGGCGCGTATATGCGACAGCCGTGCGGGAATATCCAACCTATTATCCGCACAACGGCTGGGCAGAGCAGGACGCCCAGGACAGCTATGACGCGGCTGTAAGCAACATCCGCGATCTCTTGCAGCAAACGGGGACAGCTCCCGGCGATATTGCCGCGTTGGCGCTGGATGCAGCCACGCATACCGCGGTGCTGCTGGGAGCGGACGACCGGCCCGTGCGCCGCGCCATCTACTGGACGGATATCCGTTCTACGGCGCAGGCGGAAGAGCTGAAGGAAACCTATGGCGAGGAAATCATCCGGGAAAGCTATAACAGCGTATCAAGCCTGTGGACGCTGCCGCAGCTGCGCTGGCTTGCGCAAAACGAACCGGACACGCTCAAGAAAACCAGGAAACTCATGGCCATGAAGGACTATGTGCGCTTTCGGATGACCGGCGATTATGTGACCGACGGCATTGAAGCCATGGGTTTTCTTCTGCTGGATGCAAAACAGAACAAATGGTCGCCGCTGCTGTGCAGCCTGGCAGGCATTGATCCCGATATTCTGCCGCCTATCGTAGACCCGATGACCAGCCTTTCTCCTCTGGGCAGACAGGCCCAGGCCGATACCGGCCTGACGGACGCAACCCTCGTGATTGCCGGCGCAACGGATACCTCCATGGAGGTCTATGCGGCAGGGGCAATCCATCCCGGCCAGGCCACGGTGAAACTGGCAACCGCCGGCCGCATATGCCCCATTACGGACCATGCATTGGTAGATCCGCGGCTGGTCACCTACCGCCATGTGATCAACGGCCTATGGTATCCCGGTACAGCGACCAAAAGCTGCGCTGCAAGCAATCGCTGGTTCCGTGACACCTTTGGGGGTGATTTCAACACCTTGAGCGCGGAGGCTGCATCCGTGCCGCGCGGATGCGAGGGGCTGTTTTTCCATCCGTATCTTCAGGGGGAAATTACGCCGTATCTGGATGATAAGCTGCGCGCCAGCTTCGTCGGCGCATCAGGCGCGCATACCCGGGCGCATTTCAACCGGGCTGTGCTGGAGGGCGTAGCGTATTCAATGAAGGACTGCTACGAAACCCTTCGCGAACTCAACGCGGCCCCCAGCGAAGCCGTAGCCATCGGGGGAGGAATCAAAAGCGCGCTCTGGCGGCAGATTTTGGCCGATATGCTGGGAATTCCGCTTGCAACCGTGGAAAACGTGGACAGCTCATTGGGCAGCGCGATGCTGGCAGGCGTTGCGGCAGGCGTTTTCTGCGACCACAAGGACGCGGTTGCGCACTGCGTGCGTGTAACGGGCATGACCTTGCCAGATCCGGAAGGTCAGGCTTTTTACCAGCGGGGATTCCAAATTTACCGAGACATTCAACGGGCCCTTGCGCCGGTTTATCATGAGATGTAAGGGGAGAAATACATGCGCATTCTGGTGTGCGTCAAACAGGTGCCGGATGCGGCTGAAGTCCGTCTCAATGAGGATTTTACGATTCAGCGCGAGGGAGCCGCGCATAGGATGAACCCGGCGGACGAAAGCGCACTGGAACTGGGCCTCTCCCTTCGGGATACGCACGGGGGAAGGGTTACGGTGCTGACAATGGGCCCCGCGCAGGCAGCGGGGATGCTGCGCGAAACCATCTCCCGCGGCGCGGACAGCGCGCTGCTTTTGAACAGCCCCGCCTTTGCGGGCAGCGATACGCTGGCCACGGCGCGTGCTCTGAAAGCTGCCGCGGAAACCCTGGGCGGCTTTGACCTTATTCTCTGCGGCAGGCGCGCGTCGGATGGCGAAACGGGGCAGGTGGGTCCCATGCTGGCCTCGATGCTCAATATCGCGTGCGTGAGCAATGCGCTGGATATGCAAATGGCGGATGGCTCTGCCGAGGTTACGCAGCTTTTGGAAAACGGCGTTCAGATATGGAGGGGCGATCTGCCGCTGGTTGTTACGCTATGCGAATGGAGCCACCGGCTGCGGCTGCCGGGATTGGCTGGCTTGAGCGCGGCGGCTCGTGCGGAGATTCAAACAATGGGTCCGGAGGAGATCGGTCTGCCCCGGGAAAAATGCGGCGCACAGGGATCGCCGACGCGGGTGATCCACGTTAGCGCGCGGCCTGTGGGTGCGCGCCCGTGCCGTCAACTGAAAACGGTCGAGGAGCTGCTGGAGGTGATGCCATGACGATTGTGGTCGTGTGTGTTGCGGATTCGGCGGCGGAACTGGTTGCCAAGGCCAGGAGCCTGTCGGCGAAAGCGTGCGTGACAGCGCTGTGCGAGGACGATTCCTGTCCGTGCGCCGGTGAAGATCGCATCGTGCGGATCGGCAGGGTTGCGGACGATTGTGCGCAGGGTACCCGCATCGCGCAGGCATTGAAGGTGATTCAACCTGATATAGGCCTGTTTCCGGCAACGATTCGGGGCCGGTTTCTCTCAGCGTGGGTTGCGGCAAAGCTGGAGACGGGCTTGACCGCCGACTGCACGGAACTGGCCCTCACACCGGAGGGGAGGCTCTTGCAGACGCGGCCCGCATTCGGAGGCAGCCTGACGGCAGATATTGTGTGCGCCGTGCACCGCCCCCAGCTGGCGAGCGTGCGCCCCGGCGTATTTAGCCAGCCGCCGCCCGGCGAAAGGCACGAGGCGGTGTGTATGGATTTGCCCGAAACGGTTGGCCTGCTCACGCCCCTTCGCTTTCTTCCATCCGAGAGCGGCATCGCGCTGCAATCGGCACGGGTGATTGTAACGGGCGGAAAAGGGGTCGGCGGCAAACGGGGCTTTGAAAAGCTGCAAGAGCTGGCCAGGCTGTTAGGCGGCATGGTTGGCGCGACGCGGGGAGCCGTTGATGCAGGATGGATATCCTATTCACACCAGATCGGTCAGACCGGCGTCACCGTTCGCCCTGAATGGTATCTGTGTTTTGGAGTGAGCGGCATGATACAGCATGTGGCCGGCATGAGCGCGGCAAAGAAGGTGATCGCCGTCAATTCAGACCGCAGCGCGCCCATCTTCCGCTGCGCTGACTATGGCTTTGTAGGCGATTGGGAAGCTGTTGCAGACCAGATGATAAAACACCTTAAGGAAAGGAAGGAGAAACCGTGAATTACAAAAAGACCTATGTACCTAAAAAAGGCTATACCCCGCTGTGCGAAATTGGAAAATGCTCACTCAAAGAGCTCGAATTCGGCATCATTGAACTGTCCGATGGTGAAATCCTTGACTTCGATACCCGCGACCGGGAAACCGCTTTCATCATCCTGAGCGGCAAGGCGGACTTTCAGGCCAATGGCGTGGGGTATGGTAGCGTAGGAAGCCGCCGCAATGTGTTTGAAAGCCCCAAAGCCGAATGCTTTTATGCTCCGCGGGACTGCAAGGTGCAGATCCACAGCCCGTGGAATGTGAAAATTGCCGTATGCGCCACGCCGGTTGCCGAAAAAACCGAGCCGCAGGTTATTCATCAGGATGCCGTGCGGGTGGTGCGCCTGGGAGAAAAGCCCTGGGAACGCGATACCAGCTTTATTGTAGATGGCTCGACCAACGCAAAAAAGCTGACCATTGGAGAAGCCTACATTACGCCGGGCAACTGGGCCGGCTTTCCGCCACACAAACACGATGTGGACAATATGCCTTCGGAGGGAATTCTGGAAGAAATCTACTATTTCCTCTTTGATCCCCAACAGGGGTTTGGCGTGCAATGCCTTTACACCTCCGATGGTGAAATCGACGAGGCGTATCGCGTAAAAAACGATGAGCTGGTAGAGTTTCCCCGCGGCTACCATACCACCGTGGGCGCGCCGGGATACAACACCTACTTTCTGTGGCTTATGGCCGGCAAGCATCAGGGGTTCTATCGCTCCAACGATCCGGACCATGCTTGGGTAGCAGCCGTGGAAAATCTTCTGAAAAAACGTTGATTTGCCCTGCAATCCGACTAGGATTGCAGGAGGAGGGGCGATGTTCTCCAGAAAGCGGCAGGGCAACCTGGTGATAACCGCGATTTAAAGGCGGCCGTAGCGCGCGTGAGAGCATGCTCCCCCTCTGTTTTCCAGCGATCCTGCGTAAACACGAAGCAGAACAGAACTTCATCATAATCGAAAAAGCCGGGCCAACCAGGCTCCGGCTTTTTCTCATGTCAAGAAAAACGGAGGAAGAAGCCGCAGCAGTGTCCGGGCTGGAAAACAGCGCGTGCACCACCTCAGGGATCGATCACGGTGGCTGTACCCGGAGTTTCATTCTTGATGAGACTTGAGCTCCTTTCGTAGTTGTCCGCAATCCAACTATGTCAGATGGGCGCTCAGGTCTCATCTTTTTTTCATTACCGTCCAATATGTATCATAACACTACATTTCGAAATTTTTTCAACAAAAATCATTGCTATTTTATCCTTTATACGATAAAATTATTGTTGAAATATTGCTGGAGGTTTCTCACATGAAAGATTGCGTAACATTAAGCGTAGAAATCGCCAAAGAAGTTACTGACAACCTGAGCCGCGTCGATCCTGAAGCCACAGAGGCGCTACTGGAGGCCATCCGTGAGGCAAAGCGCGTATTTTTCGCGGGCCGGGGCAGGTCACTTCTGATGCTTCGCGGCCTGGCCATGAGGCTGATGCACCTTGGCCTCTGCGTCTACGTGACGGGCGAAACCGTCACGCCTGCAGCCGGTCCGGGCGATCTTTTGCTGATTGGATCGGGCAGCGGAGAAACCACCACGCTGGTGCCTCTGGCGCAGCAGGCGCATAAGCTGGGCATGCGTGTGGCGCTTCTGACCATCTTTCCCGATTCCACCCTTGCTCGACTGGCGGACCATGTGGTGGTGATACCCGGTACATCGGGCAAAAGGCCTGGAAACGACGCGCAGCCCTCCCTGCAGCCTGGCGGCAATCTGTTTGAGCAGTCCATGCTGCTGCTGTGCGACGCTGCTGCCCTGTGCGTGGCCCAACGCATGGGCCTTGCGTTGAACGACGATACCATCATGAGCCGGCACGCCAATCTGGAATAGCTGGTGCGCCAACTATATAAGGAGGTAGGAATGCATGCGAAAACTTCTCAACAACCCCAGGCAATATGTGGATGATATGCTCACCGGCCTGCTCAGCGCCTATGGCGACCGCCTGGTCTCCGTGGGCGGAGACCCCCGCGTGCTGGCGAGGCGCGATCCGCCTCCAACACCTCGCGTGGGTGTGGTCACCGCAGGGGGAAGCGGCCATTTGCCACTGTTTCTGGGCTATGTGGGCCAGGGCATGCTGGATGGATGTACCGTGGGCAATGTGTTTGCCTCACCCCCGGCACGGCGCATGGCCGAAATGATCCGCGCCTGTAACTTTGGCCGCGGCGTGCTGTGTGTGTATGGTAACTATACCGGCGATGTGATGAACCTGTCTCTGGCCCGCGAAATGGCCGATTTTGACGGAATTCCCACGGCCGTGGTGCTGGGGAGCGACGATGTGGCCAGCAGCCCGGAGGAGACGCGCAACCGGCGCCGGGGCGTGGCGGGCATCGTATACGTATACAAGATAGCAGGTGCGGCCGCGGCTGCCGGGCTGAATCTGGAGGAGGTTGCCCGTTTGGCGCAAAAGGCCGCAGACCATACCCGCTCCATGGGGGTGGCACTGTCACCCTGCGTGCTGCCGGAGGTAGGCCGCCCGTCCTTTTCCATAGCGGAGGGACGCATGGAAATCGGCATGGGAATTCATGGCGAACCTGGCATTGACGAGTCTCCCTTGCTGACCGCCAATGAAACAGCCGACCTGATGCTGGAAAAGCTCACCGCCGACGCGCCCCTGCACGCAGGCGACGAGGTATCCGTAATGGTCAACGGGCTGGGTGCCACTCCGCTGGAAGAACTGCTCATCGTGTACGGCCGGCTGAGCCGGCTTATCAATGAGCGGGGCGCACGGGTGATCATGCCGCACATCGGCGAATTTGCCACCTCCATGGAAATGACGGGCTTGTCCGTATCCCTGCTGCGGGTGGATGACGAGCTGCGCCCCTACCTGACCGCGCCGGCCATGACCCCCTTCTACTGCAGTATGAACAAGTGAAAAGGAGGCTTTTGCGTGAACAGCAATGATGTAAGGCGCGGCGTCGGCCGAATCAGCAGGCGCATGGCATGCGAGCGAGAAGCACTGTGCGCTCTGGATGCTCAGAGCGGCGACGGCGACCTTGGCGTATCCATGAACGACGGATTTGCCGCCGTGCAGAACTGGCTTGTGAAAACCACTGAAACCGACCTGGGGCGGCTGCTGCTTGGCATGAGCGGCGCGTTCAACGAGGCAGCGCCCTCTTCTCTGGGAACCATCCTGTCCCTGGGCATGGCGGGCATGGCGCGCGCGCTGAAGGGCAAGACACAGTGCGACCCGGGCGAACTGGCCGCCGCCATGCGGCGTGGCCTTGAAGTGATGATGGAGCGCGGCGGTGCCCGGCCAGGTGAAAAAACGGTGTTGGATGCCCTGTGCCCTGCGGTGGAGGCCCTTGAATGCCATGCCTCAGAGGGGCTGACGCAGGCTCTGGCGGCGGCGGCCGTCGCTGCGGGCGAGGGCGCGGAACGTACCCGCGGTATGACACCCCGACATGGGCGCGCAGCTTATTACGGAGAAAAAAATCTGGGCCGTCTGGATGGCGGCGCGGTAGCGGGACAACTGATTTTTGAGGCTCTGGCCGCGAAGGACGAAGCAGAGGACTGAAGAAATGTCTCGGGCAGCGGGGGAGATTTCCCCGCTGCCTTTTGATCCATAAAAAAACCGGCCCGTTTGCGAAAATCCTTCGCTTGGGCCGGAAGCGGCATAGGGAGGCGTGTCAGCCAATGGGGGCGAACACAACAGGGGTGCCCAGCTCCTGAAAGCTCTGCCGCTCTTCGGGCGTGCAGCCGTCATCCGTAATAATCAGGCTTACTTCAGACAGCTTGCAGATGCCATGCATGTAGGTTTTGTTGATTTTGGTATGGTCACACAGCACGATGGTGCTTTGCGAATGGGAGGCCATCAGCCGTTTTACAGGCATGCGGTTGGCGGAATCCTGCAGGGTGCAGGTGCAGCCGTTGGCCTTGGAGATGCCGTTGATGCCCATGAAATAGTAATCAAAAAACATGTTGGAAAACAGGTTGAGCGAGCTGGTGGTATCAAAGGCGTCCACCTCGGGCGCATAGATGCCGCCGGCCAGCGCCAGACGAATATTGGGGTTGGTGACCATCAGGTTGGCAATGTTGAGCGAACTGGTAGCCACGTTGAGTGGAAAATCGCATTTACTGATGCTCTGCGCTGCAATATAGCAGGTGGAGCCCAGGTCGATCGCGATGGACTGATTCTGGCGAAGCAGCCCGCTGTCCATGATATAGCGGGCGATGGCCTGCTTTTCGGCAGTGTTCGTGCCCAGACGCGAATTCATACGAAAGGTGTCCAGCGGGGGCGTTTTGGCGTCCGACAGACGGGAAGCCCCACCGTGGGTGCGGGTAATCATGCCTGCCTTGTCCAATTCGCGCAGATCGTTGCGGATGGTGGCCTCGCTGCACTGCAGGGCGTTGCAAAGGTCGTAGGTACTCATGGCGCTGTTGGCGTCCAGCAGCTCCAAGATCCGGTTTTGACGTATGCCGCGCTTGGAAAACATGGAAGCAGGCGTATCAGTCATGGCGAATACCTCTCGATCCTTCATCAATGATTTTCAATTCAATTATATAATAAGCGAAAATATCCGTCAATCCTGAAAAATCGAAAAAAAACAAAGCGGTAGAATGTGTCATATACGGCATCTTCAACCGGCTGATTAAAAATCCGGAAGGATTTCGCTAACAGGAGAGGGCTGAAACGAGGTTAAAACGAATGTCATTGATGCTGTTTTATTCTGAATCATCAATGATTTTACTTTTTCATCACAAAAACAATTATTTTTTTATCGAAAAATGATTGACAACAAAATTTTTTGCGTTATAATAGGGATGAACGATAAAGGTGATGCCAAAAACAAAAAAACCGCGCAATATTCTATCGGTGCGCGAAAGGAGTTTTTTCATATGAAGCTGCAATACGCCATGGATACGTTTTCGATGGAAGAAGCGTTGGATAAGGTGAACTGTCTGCTGGGCGTGGTGGATGTGTTTGAAATCGGCACCCCCATGTTGCTGCGTTACGGACTGGAGGCCGTGCGCACGCTGCGCGCACACTACCCGCAGGCCTGCCTGCTGGCCGACGCCAAAATCATGGATGGTGGCGAGCTGGAGGCTGACATGTGCTATCAAGCTGGTGCAAACATCACTACGGTGATGGGCCTGGCCAATCCTGGAACGCTTGAAGGTGCGCTGCGAAGTGCCCGCCGCTGCGGCGGCCGCCTGCTGGCCGATATGCTCAACGTGACTGATTTGACGGCACAGGCGGCCCACCTGCACGACATGGGCGTAGACCTGATCTGCGTGCACAATGCCACCGATGTGCTGGACATGCAACGTACCGTTGCAGAGGCGCAACGCGTAGCGCAGGCCGTTCCGCCGGAATGTCTGGTCATTGCAGGAGGCATCAACCCCGATACGGTGGCGCAGCTCAAGCGTTTCAATCCCGGTACCCTGATTGTAGGGCATGCCATCACCGTGGCCCACAATCCCAGGGAAATGGCGCTTACCCTGCGTCGCCTGTATGAAAACGCCTGAAGGGAGCAAAGAAACGATGGAAATGTTGCAGCCGATGTTGGAAGCGATTCGCCATGAGGTGGAGCCCGTCATGGAACGGCTGGACCCCCATGCCCTGGACCGTGCCGTCCAGAGCATATGCCAGGCACGGCACATATTTGTGGCAGGCATGGGACGCAGCGGCTACATGATGCGTGCTTTCGCCATGCGGCTGATGCAGATGGGCCTATTGGTTTACATGGTGGGAGATACCAACACACCCTGCGCTCAGGAGGGTGACCTGCTGGTTCTGGGGTCGGGTTCCGGAGAAACCGAAAGCCTAAAAAACTACGCTGCCAAGGCCCATAGGCTCGGAGTTGAAACACTGGTGATCACCGGACACCCCGAAAGCACCCTGGGCAGGGCTGCGGATGTGCTGGTGGCGCTCCCTGTCAACGAGGAGGCTCACAAGGATGAAACCGGCGCGATGATTGTTTATCGCCGGGAAAACGGGGGCGAGCGCATGCTCCTGGGTTCGCGCGTGGAGCTGTGCCTGCTGCTGGTGTGCGAGCTTTTGACCATGCTGGCCTTTCGCCGGCTGGGAGTGGAGGAGGCCGACATGATGCGCCGTCACGCGTGCTTTGAATAGAGCGTTGCTATGCTAAGGCATAGTGGCCAATACAAAACATGAAAAAGGAGCGAAGAAACATGACTAAGAGAATCGTTGGTTTCCTGGTGGCAATGTGCCTGCTGGTGGGCATGATGGCAGGCGGCAGCGCTGAAAAGCTGTGGGATGCGGCCGATTTCAAGTCCGACAAACCGTCTTCGGAGTGGAAGCTGGCGCTGGTACCTCAGTACGGCCCCGCCTCCTGGTGGGTACGCGGCAACGAGGGCACCAAACAGTTTGCCGAGGATACCGGTTTGAACGCCTTTGAGGCCAGCCCCGTAACCCAGGACGTCGCCTCCCAGATTCAAACCGTAGAGGACCTGATTGCCCAGGGTGTGGATGCCATCTGCATTTGCCCCATCGACCCCGGCGCGATGGAATCCGTATTCGCCGAAGCGCTGGAAGCCGGCATCGTGGTGATTACCCATGAAGCAAACACCAACTGCAAAAACATTCTGTATGATATCGAAGCCTTCTCAAACGAGGACTTTGGCGCCATGACCGGTGAAAAAATCATCGAAACCATGGGCGGCGAAGGCACCTACGCCACGCTGGTGGGTCAGGTGACCAAGGCTTCCCACATGGCCTGGACCGAGGGCGCCGTAAACTACATCAAGGAAAACTGCCCCGAAATTCAGCTGCTCAACGACGAGTATCCCAACGGCACGTCCGACGATACCTACGAGGGCGCCTACAATGCCGCCAAGGAGCTTTTGACCAAGTATCCGGAAATCAAGCTCTTCCGTACCTGCAGCTCGCTGGAGCCCACGGGCGTGGCCAAGGCCATTGAGGAACTCGGTCTGCAGGGCCAGGTGAAAATCGTGGGCACCGGCACTCCCAACGACCTGCGCGGCCTTGTGGAGGACGGCACCATGTCCTACATCTGCACGTGGGACCCCGCTGCCGCCTGCTATGCCATGCTGACTCTGGCCCAGAAGATTCTCAGCGGCGAACCCATTGAGGATGGCGTGGACCTTAAGGCCGAGGGCTGGAATGAGATGCATTTCTTTGACGAGGACCAGACCGCGCTGGCCGGTCAGGGCTGGCTGGTGATTGACAAGAACAACGTCAACGATTACGACTTCTGATCCGCTTCCGGCAGCGCATGGCGGGGAAGGGGAATATCCACCCCCTTCCCCGTCTGTGCTCTGGCCCGCTTCATTTAAGGAAGGTGTCCGCATGGATGACGTAGTGATCTCGGTAGAAAACATCAGCAAATCCTTTGGCGGCGTTAACGCGCTTCAGCAGGTCTCCATGACCGTTCGCAGGGGAGAGATTCACTGCCTCGCGGGCGAGAACGGATCCGGCAAGTCCACGCTGATCAAGGTGATTTCCGGCTATTACAGGCCCGATTCCGGCACCATCCGGATTGACGGGCGCACCTTCACCTCGCTTACGCCCGCAGAATCCATCCGCCATGGCGTACAGGTGATCTATCAGGATTTTTCGCTGTTTCCCAACCTGTCGGTCATGGAAAATCTGGCCCTGAACGCCGAGGTGGCGCGCGGGTCCCATCTGGTCAGCTATCGCCGCATGCGCGAAACCGCACAGCAGGCGGTGGAAAAAATCGGCCTGGATGTGGATATGAACGCCCGTGTCGCCGACCTGTCCGTGGCCGACCGGCAGATGATTGCCATTGCGCGTGCGCTGGCGCACAAGGCCAAGGTGGTCATCATGGACGAGGCGACCGCCTCGCTGACCCGCAAAGAAGTCAACCGCCTGTTTGATGTGATCCACGCCATGCGTGACGAGGGTGTGGCGGTGGTGTTTGTATCACATAAACTGGACGAGGTATTCGAAATCTCCGATGCCATCACCATCTTCCGCAATGGCAAAAACGTGGTTTCCTGCCCGGCGAATGAAATGGACGAGGCCCGGTTTTCCTACTGCATGACCGGGCGAGAAATACAGGCCGCGCAGACTGCGCCCCCGGTGGGCGACCCAGGCCAGGTGGCGCTGGAGGCTCGTGGCCTGTGCTGTGCCGGTTGCTTTGAAAATGTGGACTTCGAGCTGCGCCGGGGAGAAATTCTGGGCATTGCGGGGCAGCTGGGCTCAGGCCGTACCGAGCTGGCCATGGCACTCTTTGGCCTGCGGCCCATCACGGGCGGCGAGCTGCGCGTGGGGGGCAAGCCCGTGAAGCTGCGCAGCGTTCAGGACGCCCAGCGCCTGGGGATTGCCTACGTGCCGGAAGACCGGCTTACGGAAGGGCTTTTCATGCCCCAGTCCATTGTGCGTAACGTGGCTATCACCCACCTTGGGGCAGTCAGCCGCCGTGGCGGCCTTTTGGACAAGCACCGGGCCGCCCGGGAAACCGACAACTGGATTCAAACGCTGTCCATCGCCACAGATTCGCGTGAGGCCGCGGCGCAGAAGCTGTCCGGCGGCAACCAACAAAAGGTGGTGTTGGCCAAGTGGCTGGCCATCAAGCCCGATATCCTGATTCTTAACGGACCCACTGTGGGCGTGGATATCGGCGCCAAGCAGGACATTTACGATCTGCTGCGCCGCTATGCCGGAGAGGGCATGTCCATCCTCATTGCCTCCGACGACGTACGCGAAGTGGAAACGCTTTGCAACCGCGTGCTTGTGCTTAGGGGAGGGCGAGTATCCCGTTTTTTGACCGGCGCTGAAATTACCCAGACCTCACTGACAGAAGCCGCGATTTGATCAAAGGAGGGATTTGTGGCATGCGCCTGGTCAAAAAGCTGCTCAACCACACGGAAACCTATGTGATTTTGATTGCCCTGCTGTTTGGCGTGGCGGTGGAGGCCGTTTCGCACCAGTTTTTCAGCAATACGGGCATGGTAAACCTGGCCCGCATCTCCATGATCTACCTGATATTTGGCGTGGCGGAGATGCTCTCGCTCGTTTGCGCCGGGCCGGACGTATCCTACCCGGCCATCGCCAGCCTGTCAGCCTTTCTGGCCGCCAGTCTCTTTGGAGGCGAGGATTACCAGGGCTCCATTTTGACGGTATTTCTCTTTGCCATGCTCATCGGCGCGGTGTGCGGAGCCGTGAACGGGGCCATTATTGCCCGGTTTAACTTTCCCTCGCTCATTGTTACGCTTGGCACGTCGTCCATTTTCAGCGGGCTGATGTACGGACCGCTGCGTGCTTCCAACACGGTGCTGCACGGTAAAATGGCCGAATTTGGTGCGGGAAGCCTCTTTACCGTAACCAACCCGGGCAGCGGCCTGACGGCCCAGATGCCCACGCAGTTTTTGATTGTCATTGTGGTTTATGTGATCATGCATTTTGTGCTGCGCTATACCATGTTTGGCCGCGGACTGTACGCCATCGGGTCGGACAGCGTAGCGGCAGAACGCGCAGGCCTGAAGGTGGGCCGCATCCGCTTCTTTGCCTACGTGCTGGGCGGCGCGCTGGCTGCCCTTGGCGGTACCATGTACACCTGCAACGTAGGCGCCATCGCTCCCTCTGACCTGATGGGCGGTGAACTGCTGGTCATCGCGGCATGCATTCTGGGCGGAGTGCGTCCTGGCAGCGGCATCGGCAACCTGTTTCAGGTGATTATCGGGATCGTGCTGCTGACCATGATTCAAAACAACCTGCTGATGCTGGGGATTCCCCTGTACTGGAAGGACGTGTTTACCGGCGCCATTATTCTCATCGGCACGGTGGTATCGTTCCATTTCCACGTTCAAAGCCGTGGCAAGGCCCGGTCTGTAAAGGAGGGATGAGCATGGTAAACCGCATCTTTTCCAAACGGACGCTTAACAGCCCGGTCTTTCGTATGGCGGTACTGATGATTGTCGTGCTGGTGGCAGGCGCGTCCCTGCAGGATTCGTTCCTTACCCTGCGCAACGTGCAGTCCATCTGCAAGCAGCTGGCCGAATACGGCATTCTGGCCGTGGCGGTGTTCATTTGCATGCTTTCGGGCGGCATCGACTTGTCGGTGGTGTACATTGCCAACCTGTGCGCCATTGTGATTGGCAACATTCTGATTGCAACAGTGCCGGCGAGCGCCACACTGGCGCAGAGCTGGCACCTGATTGTACTGGCTCTTCTGGTGGCTTTGGCGCTGGGCGGTCTGTGCGGGCTGTTTAACGGCGTGCTCATCGGCCGGATGAACGTGCCGGCCATGCTGGCCACTATGGGCACTGGCACGCTGTTTCTGGGGGTGAGCACCGTCATTACCGGCGGCAAGGCCCTTTCAGGCATTCCCACGGCGTTTACCTCCATCGCTCGGGTCAAGGTGCTGGAGCTGCCCGTAAACTTTGTGGTGTTTCTGCTCTGTGCATTGGTCATGGGGCTGCTGATTTCCCAAACCGCCTTTGGCCTGAGGGTGCAGATGATCGGCACAAACAGCCGCGCCGCACGCTTTTCCGGCCTGAACTGCCCGCTTGATCTGATGCGCGTGTATACCATCTCCGGTATGTTCGCGGCAGTTTCCGGCGCAATCAGCATTATGCGCATGAGCTCGGCCAAGCCTGATTACGGCACCAGCTACATCATGTTTTCCATTTTGATCTGCGTGTTTGGCGGCACCCACCCCGACGGCGGAAAGGGCAGCGTGCCGGGCGTGGTACTGGCCACGCTGGTTTTGCAGATGGTTTCCACGCTGATGAACATGTTCTCCGGCCTGAGCGCGTTCTATCGAGACGTAATCTGGGGCGCGCTGTTGATTATCATGCTGATCGTGAACCACACGCTGGACGCCCGCCGGGCGGCCGCACGCTGAAAGAAGGTGCGGGGGATGGCAAATGCGGCGCCAAAGCTGCTCATTGTGGGCAGCATCAACCGCGACCTGATTTTCTATGGCCCGCACGGCTCACAGATGAAGCCCAACGCCTGCCTGGTGTTTGATTCCTGGGCCGCCTATCACGGCGGCAAGGGAGCCAACCAGGCGGCAGCCGCCGCTGTGCTGGGTGCGCATCCCACCCTGGTGGGCGCTGTGGGAAGCGATCCTGCCGGCGAGGAGATTGCCTCCGCCCTGAAGGCGCTGGGCGTGGACGTATCCGGTGTAGCCCGCGTGGCGGATACGCAGACGGGACTTTCCGCAATCTTTACCATGCCGGATGGGTCCTACGTGGGCACCAATGTGCTGGGGGCCAATGGACGCATCACCCCGGCCATGGTAGAGGCCGCTTTGGATGCGCAACCATTCGACATGGTCCTGATGCAGCTGGAAATGCCGTTGGAAACCGTATACCGCACGCACGAGCTGGCGCGTGAGCGCGGCCTGCGGGTGATACTGGACGCAGGACCCGCACAGCGCATCGACCTGACGCGCCTGAAGGGCATCTACATGATTTCGCCCAACGAGGCCGAAACAGAGGCACTTACGGGTGTGGTTCCCTCGGATGAGGACAGCGCGCTCAAGGCGTGCCGCATTTTGGTGGAGGCCGCGCAGGCGCGTTATGTGCTGCTGAAGCTGGGCGGCCGTGGTGCTTACCTCTATGACGGCGAGCGGGGCATTTCCTTCCCCGCCTTCAACGTGCAGTGTGTGGATTCCACCGCTGCCGGCGATACCTTTACCACCGCTCTGATGATGCGTATCTGCCTGGGGGAAACGCTTCCCCGTGCCATTCGCTATGCCAACGCGGCGGCAGGGTTGTGCGTATCGCGCAGGGGCGGACTGGCTTCGGTACCCACCGCGGACGAGGTTTCCGCATTTTTGAGAGAACAGGAGGATGCACTATGAAACACCTGACGGAAAGTCAAATTGCCATGTCCAACTTCCCCTACTTCCGTTATACGCTGGACTGGACGCTGGACTCTCTGGCGCGGCTGGGGGCCGGCCCCATCGAATTGTACCTTAACGACCCGCACTTCCATGTGGAGGACAGCGGGACGGCCCAGTGCCGCGCCCTTAAGCGCAAGCTGGCCGAGCGCGGCATGCGGGTCATTAACCTGTGCCCGGAACAGGTGAAGTATCCTATCAACATCGCCTCTGCCAACCCCTACGCCCGGCAGCGAAGCGTGGAATACTATGTGAAATGCCTGACCTTTGCAAACGAGCTGGAATCGCCGACGGTGCAGTTTTTCGCCGGTTGGCCCTGCCTGGATGAACCCTTTGAGGATGTGTGGAAGCGGTCGGCCGAGTCGCTCGCATACCTGGCGGATATCGCCAGGGGCTACGGCGTAAACCTGACCATTGAGGCAGCCGATCCACTGGTAACGGTTTTGCGCGATACCTCCTATATCGTGCGCATGCTGCGCGAGGTGAACCATCCCAATCTGCACGGCATGCTGGATTTGTACTGCCTTGGCATGTGCAATGAGACCATTGAGCAGGCGTTGGAAAACCTGAAAGGCGAGATCTACCACATCCATTTCAGCGATGCGCAGTACGAGGGCCTGTCCGCACATGTGATTCCCGGTACGGGTGTGCTGGACATAGACCACATCCTTACCCTCCTGGATGAAGCCGCCTACCCCTACTACATGTCCCTGGAGCTGATGACCCCCTACGAGCGCATGCCGGAGGAAGCCATGCGCCAGTCCGTGGAGTGGATGCGCGAGCGGATGGGCAGCCCGGCGAAGAAGGTGTGAAACATGGTTCTGAGCGACGCGACACAGATGATCATCCAGGAATGCGAAAGCGCGCTCGTCAGCATTGACGATCGCCAGGGAGAGGCGCTGGTTGAGGCCATTCTGAGCGCGGAAAAGGTTTACTTTTATGGGGTCGGGCGTGTTTTCCTGTGCCTGCAGTGCATCTGCAAGCGCATGGCACACCTGGGCGTGGACGCCCATTGCGTGGGCGAAATCACCGAGCCCGCCATCACCCCCGCAGACCTGCTGATCGTGGCCTCCGGCAGCGGCGAAAGCCTGTGCCCAACGGCCATCGCCCGCAAAGCCAAGCAGCTGGGGGCCAAACTGGCCTGGATTGGGTCCAACGAGGAAAGCACCATTGCCCGCATGAGCGACTGGCAGGTGCGCATACCTGTGCGCACCAAACTCAACCGCAGCGATGAGCTGGATTCCCATCAGCCCATGACTTCGCTGTTTGAGCAAAGCCTACTGCTCTACGGAGACGCGCTCGCCATGGTCGTGCTGCGCGCCAAGGGCATTGAACTGAGCCGCCTGTGGCAGTATCATGCGAATCTGGAGTAAAAAGTCATGAAGCATTATTTATCCCCTTCCCTGATGTGCTGCGACCTGCTGAATGTGGAGCGTGACCTGCACATTCTGGAAAAAACGGGCATGGACATGATTCATTACGATATCATGGACACCTCCTTTACCACCGGCACCATGCTTCCGGCCCTGATGCTGGAGCGCGTGGCGCGGACCACAAACCTGCCGATGGACGTACACATCATGAGCCTTTCGCCCGAATGCTACTTTCCCCAGGTACTGCCGTGGTGCCGCGGTGGCTATGTAAGCATACATGCGGAGGGGCTGCGCAACCTGCCCCTGCTTTTGAGCGAAATCCGCAATGCGGGAGTCGGAGCAGGCGTGGCGCTGAACGCCGGTACCCCGCTGTGCTGCCTGGAGGAGGTGGCCCCATTGGTGGACATGGTAGTGCTGATGAACGGCGTGGCCGGCTGCAACCGCATGAAACTGGACATCGACTCCCACATGGAGAACCGTATCCGCCGCACGCGCGCCTTGCTGGACCGTATGGGGCGCACGCACGCGCTGTTGTCAGTGGATGGAAACATATCGCTGGACAATGCGCGGCGCGCCCGCAGGGGAGGCGCAAACACCTTTGTGCTGGGCACGGCCAGCATCTTCCGGCCGGAAAGGCCGCTGGAGGAAACCTGCCTGGATTTTCGCGCACAGCTGGAAAACGAGGCCTGGAAGGAGGCATCCCAATCGTGAAACTGCAAATTGCGCTGGATTTGGACAGTGCGGACAAGGCGGTGGCCATGGCCGCACAGGTATACGGACTGGTGGACATTATCGAACTGGGTACGCCGTTGATGCTCAAGGAGGGCGTAGGGGTGGTAGGACTGATGAAGCGCCGCTTCCCCGATGCGCTGATTTTAGCCGATATGAAAATTGCCGACGGCGGCTACATGGAGGCCCGCTTTGCCGTGGAAGAGGGGGCGGACATCGTGACCGTGCTGGGAATGGCCGAGGATGAAACCATCCTTGGTGTAAAGCAGGCTACGCACGAGGCGGGGCGCCTTGTTTATGTGGACATGCTGGCGGCGACGGACCTTGCCACCCGCGCCCGGCAGATCGACGCACTTGGCGTAGACATCATAGGCGTGCATACAGCCTATGACGTGCAGCGCCTGGGCCGTACCCCCTTTGATGACCTGGCCACGCTCAAGGGCGCGGTGCACGGGGCAAAGGTGGCCGTGGCCGGCGGCGTGAAGCTGGAAACCATCAGCAGGGCAGCGGCGCTGGGCGCGGACATTGCCATTGTAGGCGGTGCGCTGACGGGAGCGGCCGACGTAGCCGCCATGGCGCGGCGCCTGCGCGAGGCCATCGACGCAATGGAACAGTAAAGGCTGCCATTCGAGTGAACATACACAAAGGCCCCTTCCGGGGACCATAGACTGCCGACAAAGGGGCTGTTTCCATAAGGAAGCAGCCCCTTACAGACTGTCAAAGAAGCCACTTTGCATCGTAGCAAAGTGGCTTCTTGCAGTAGGAGAAAGTAGAAATACGATAAAGGCCGCCACTTGTGGAGGGCGAGTTTCTTGAGATTCATCGCAGCAAACTTGAGCTTGACCCATGCGGTAACCGCGGCCAGCCCTCGATATAGAGTATAACGCATTGCGTGTTTCTCTTTTGCGTCTGCAAAAACACGCTCAATCGTCTGCGAACGCAGAGCATAGGTTGCTTTGCCTATCGGCGAATGCCGGATATCCTCTGCCCGCTCCAGATACTCCTGCCAGATATGGCGGGTTACGGTTTTTGTGTACTGCCGGTTTTGCGTACAGT
>OJRC01000104.1_pt1 | contig 67099 bp, 66 predicted proteins | sample 1599081 | NCBI WGS metagenome assembly OJRC01 (sample SAMN03922519, study PRJEB24848) | human gut metagenome | isolation source: stool sample | host: Homo sapiens | place: Germany | collected 2010-02 | reverse complement strand
GGCTACACCTTCGACGGCGCGGAGATCCTCCACGACTATACCAAGGACAATAAGTGATTTTCCCCTCTCCCTCTTGAAAAGGGACCCGCCGGCCATTGTGCCGACGGGTTCTTTTTCTCTGTTCTGTTTTCTTATGGGTAAACCTCCACCGTGGTGCCGGTGTAGTACCAGGCCAGGATATCACGATACCCCATGCCATCGGAAGCCAGCACATTGGCGCCGTACTGGCTCATGCCCACCCCATGGCCGTAGCCGGTGACAGAAAATGTCACCGTGTCTCCGTCAAAGGAGATGGTAAAGCAGGCGCTGCGCAGGCCCAGAATGGTCCGCAGACGGCTGCCCTTTACCTCCACTCCGCCTACCGTCAGGGCTGTGACGGTGCCGTTTGCCTCCTGCCGGATGTTGGTAAACCAGGTGGACGGATCTCCGGACAGGCTGGCCTCCGGCAGAGCCGCCTGGAGCTTTGCCTTCAGATCGGTGGCAGAAAAGCTGGCAGTGGAGTGGTAATTAGGCACGGTATCCTCATTTTCCGGTGACTCCACGCTCTGGAGATAGGGCAGGCTGCTGGTCCACACATCAGCGGAATCCTGGGTAGCCCCCGCGGAGGAGGAGTGGAAAGCCGCCAGGATCGGCCGTCCCCCATAGAGGATGCACTCCCCGTCAGTCTCCGCCACAGCCTGGCAGATCTTTGCCTCATAGGTCTGGGCCTGCTCTCCCCAGTTGGCAGCAGCCTCCTCCGCACTGAGATAGGCTTTGCAGCAGTTGACGTCGTCACAGGCATCCGCCTCCGGGTGCTTCTGGGCGCCGCCGTTCTCCATGCGGTAGAGGGTGTAGGTCCTGGCGGCTACCGCCTGGGCCTTCAGCGCCTCCAGCGCAAAGGTGGCCGGCATTTCCGCCCGGACCACTCCCTGGAGATAGGTCTCCATATCCATCTCCTGCAGCTCCCCGTCAATCAGCACCCGCAGCATGGTCCCCGCATCTACCCCGGCAGAGGGGGACGTATCCTCTTTTGTGTTCTCCGTCTCCACCGGAGGTGTCGATTCTTCCGCCTGGGGCTGAGGAGAAGGCGCCCCCCACAGCCAGGCAAAGAAAAAGATCACTCCGATCACGATCAGCGACAGACCTATATGTTTTCCCATCAGTGCATCCTCCCCTTCTCCCCCAGTTTATGAAGCGCTTGTCCAAAAAATGATGACAACTCATCAGATCAGTGTTATACTGGATAAGCGGTTTTCATTTGGCTGTGATTTCCTGCTCTCTCCGGGGAGCGGGGCTCTTTTTCAACTTTTCAGGAAGAGGTGTTTCCCTGATGAAATCTGGTTTCTGGCGGCGCGCCGGGCGGCTGTGGTGCGCCGGGCTGCTGCTGTTTGCACTGCGTCTGTGGCAGAATCTCACCGGCTTCGATCAGAATACAGGCCTGTCCCAAGCCTCCCTGCCGGGGACGATCCTTGTGGCGGGGCTGCTGGTGCTGGCTGCGGCAGAAATCCTGTTGGCGCTGCGGCTGGACAAGACCAAGGCCAGTTTTTCCCGCCGCTTTGCTGTCCCGGACCGGGAGATCCCGTTTTTGACCGTGGGCTGCTTTCTGCTGATCGCCGGGGGTGGCCTGCTGGCTGTGTCCAGCTTCGGCCAGGTATCCGGCGTAGCCTCCATGGTAGCCGGCATCATGGGTGCCGTATCAGGCGGATGTATCCTGGCTTTGGTCCGGACCATGCGCTCCGGCAGCTGCGTCTCCGTAACGCCGCTGCTGCCCGCCATGTTTTTCGGTGTTTTTCTGGTGCTGGCTGTCTATCTGCCGGCAGCGGACGACCCGGTGCTGGCGCGGTACTACCTGCCTGTCCTGGCTTCCGCCATGGTAGCCTATGCCTTTTCCCTGCTGGCAGGCTTTCTCCGGGGGGAGAGCAGCCCCAGGAGCTTCACTCCGGTGGCTGACCTGGCGGTGATATTGTCCATTACCGCTATGGCTGACGGAGGCATCCCTCTGGCGCTTCTCTTTGGCGGCTGCGCCCTTGTCTTGTCCGTATTTCTTCTGCTCCAGCAGCCAACGGTGGCCGACTGAGCGCCGCTGCCTATTCAATTACATAAAAACACAAGAGCGAGAGGGGCCTGCCTCTCGCTCTTGTGTTTATGTTTTGGAAGATTGGATGAAAAGAAGTTATTGTCTCTTGCAAGTATCATGATATCTTTTGGTTGTTACAAAAACCAGCGTAAGGTTATTACAAAAGTATTAAATCTCCGGCGTGTCCACCAAATTCTGGGGCAGCCGCCCCTCCCGCAGGGCCTGGAAGAACTCTGCCAGCACCTTCCGGCACTCCTCCTCCAGGATCCCCCCCACCAGGGCGGGCCGGTTGGGAAAGTCCTCCATGAAGAGATTGAGCACCCCCCCGCAGGCCCCCATGGCACTGTCCCTGGCGCCGTAATATACCCGGGGGATCCGGGCGTTGATAATGGCCCCGGCACACATGGGACAGGGCTCCAGCGTGACATACAGGGCGCAGTCGTCCAGCCGCCAGGTACCCAGGGCATCATTTGCCTGGGCAATGGCCTCCATCTCCGCGTGAGAGGCGGTGCGCTGGTTCTCCTCCCGGCGGTTGCGCCCCCGGCCTACTACGCGGCCCTTCTGTACGATCACACAGCCTACCGGCACTTCCCCCGCTGCCGCTGCCTCCCAGGCCAGCTCCAGCGCCTGCCGCATATACTCCTCGTGCATGACTCCTCCTTTCCCAGCGGCAACGCCGGGATATTTTTTGCCTTCCCGTTATAAAAGCAGGCATATTTGTCCAAACTCTTCGTAGACTGGAAATCAAGGAGGGATCTGACATGAAACGCATCTCCCCCATCCGTATCCACCCTACCGACGGTCCCGCGCTGCTGGAGCTCAAGACAAGCCTGCAAAACACCCAGCAGGCCCTCAGCCACGCTTTTGCCGCCTTCGACTACACCAGCGACCCGGAACTGACAGAGTCCTGTATTTTTGAGATCCGGGCCCTGCAATCCAGAATGAACTACCTGCTGCGGCAGATCAAGGAGCTGGAATCCTGTTCCGCCACTGCTGTCACCGCCCACGCGGGCGGGAGGGGCCGATGGACGTAAAAACGACACTGCTGCTGACGGGGGCGGCCCTGGCGCTGCTGTTGATCTCAGCCCGGGTGTTTTCCGCCCCCCTGAAGATAGCGGTAAAAGTACTGTTCAACACGCTGCTGGGGCTGGGCGCACTGCTGCTGCTCAACGCAGCCGCCCCCTTCACCGGTATTTCCCTGGGCCTGAATCTGTTCAACGCGGCGGTGGTGGGGGTCCTCGGCGTACCGGGATTGGGGCTGCTGCTCCTGGTCCAATGGATCTTTACATAGGGGTACTCCCACGACGGCATATTTGGATTTTTTTGCCTCACAGCTGTTCAGGCAGGCGGCAGTCTGTTGACAGCAAAACACTATATGTTGATTATACCCTGCGGGCCTATATCCCGCAAGTAGTGTTTTCCCTGTCGCGGAACTTCTCTCTTTTTCTGCAAAATTTTTGTAGCGGACAGGATTCTACAAATTTCCCCGTGCTCCAGGGCCTATACTGACGACAGAGAGCGACAGAGACCGTCTCTTTCCCCGGGAAGGCGCCATTCTTCCCCATGTTTGTCCCTGTTTCTCTTCCGTCCTGCCCGGCCAGGCAGGACGGCGGGCCGCCACCCGCCGTGGATCCATTCGCCCGCCAGGCTGCGGGCACAGCAAAAAGGAGTGTCGTTATGGATTATCAGAAAGAGTATGCCATCCTTGTCGGTCAGGTGGACCGGACTATTTCCCTCCTGGAGCAATATGGCGCCGATGACCTGGTGCTCCGCAAGGCAGTGGAACTGCTCACTGCTGCTCTTCAGGACGCTGAGGAGCGGTATGTCGTTTTGTCGGAGCAGTCGTGACGCCTGCTGTGGTGTTGTGTGTTTATAAAAAGCCGTACCATTCCCGAAGAAATGGTACGGCTTTTTTCTGTTTCCCTGGGGCTCAGTTCTGCTTGAGCACCGCCTTGGGTTCTCCCATGACCCGGGTAAAGTCCTCCGCGGACATGGTCTCGTATTCCAGCAGGTACTCCGCCACCCGGATCAGCTGTTCCCGGTGGGCCTCCAGCACCTCCTGGCAGCGGTGGTACGCCTTGTCGATGATGGCCTTTACCTCGCTGTCGATCTGGGCGGCCACCTCCTCAGAGTAGCTCTTGGCCTGGGCCATGGAGCGGCCGATGAATACCTCATCATGGCCGGAATCAAAGCTCACAGCCCCCAGCTTTTCACTCATACCGTAGACCGTCACCATCCTGCGGGCCATGGTGCTGGCCCGCTGGATATCGCTGGAAGCGCCGGTAGAGATATCGTCCAGGAACAGTTCCTCCGCCACCCGGCCGCCCAGCAGAGCGGCGATCTCCTCCTCCATATAGCGCTTGGAGTAGTAGCCCTTGTCCTCGGCGGGCAGGGAGATGGTCATGCCGCCGGCCTGTCCCCGGGGGACGATAGTCACCTGATGGACCGGGTCCACGCTCTCCAGGCAGTGGTGCATCACCGCATGGCCCGCCTCGTGGTAGGCGGTGAGCTTGCGCTCATGGAGGGGCACCACCCGGCTCTTCTTCTCCGGCCCGGCAATGACCTTGATCACCGCCTCCTGGAGATCGCCCTTGGTGATGAACTTGTGGCCCCGGCGGGCAGCCAGCAGGGCGCCCTCGTTGACCACGTTCTCCAGATCCGCCCCGGTAAAGCCGGGGGTGGACTGGGCTACCACCTTCAGATCCACATCCTCTGCCAGAGGCTTGTTGCGTACATGGATGCGGAGGATCTCCTCCCGGCCCTTGATATCGGGCCGGCCCACATATACCTGCCGGTCAAACCGGCCGGGACGCAGCAGGGCCGGATCCAGAATATCAGCACGGTTGGTGGCCGCCAGGACCACCACGCCCTCGTTGGCGGAAAAGCCGTCCATCTCCACCAGCAGCTGGTTGAGGGTCTGCTCCCGCTCATCGTGGCCGCCGCCCAGGCCAGCGCCTCTCTGGCGGCCTACGGCGTCGATCTCATCGATAAATACCACGGCGGGGGCCACCTTCTTGGCCTCCTCAAAGAGGTCACGGACACGGCTGGCGCCCACGCCCACATACAGCTCCACAAAGTCGGAGCCGGAGATGGAGAGGAACTGCACCCCGGCCTCACCAGCCACCGCCCGGGCCAGCAGGGTCTTGCCGGTACCCGGAGGGCCTACCAGCAGCACGCCCTTGGGGATACGGGCCCCCAGGTCCAGATATTTCTTGGGGTCCTGGAGGAACTGGACGATCTCCTTGAGCTCCTCCTTCTCCTCGTCGGCGCCGGCCACATCGGTGAAATTCACCTTCTTGTTGTTGTCAGAGCCAAAGCGGATCCGGGCCCGGCCGAATTTCCGGCCCTGATCCACACCGCCGCCCTGGGCCTTGGCCATGGCGTACTGCCACACCAGGAATATGGCGGCGATCATCAGCCCGTAGAGCACCACCTCGCTCCACCAGGGCGGCGTATACACCGGAGCATAGTCGTAATCCACCAGGATGCCCTGGGCCTTCTGCTCCTGGATCAGGTCACCCAGATCCTCCCGAAAGGCCTCCACGCTGCCCAGCTCATTGCGCACCGTAGAGCCATCCTGGAGGTTCAGATACAGGTCCGTACCGTCCTTGACATAGAAGCTCTTCACCTGTTCCCGCTGGAACAGGTCCTGGACCTGGGCGTAGGTGATCCCTGTGGACCCCATACTGCCGGAAAAGGCGTAAAACGCCAGCAGCAGCACAATGGCCGCCATGAAATACAGCCCCATACCGGGCCGTCTCGTCTGTTTGGTCAAAAATCCAACACTCCTTTGCGCTCACGGAGAGCGCCCGCTGTTTTGGCCGTATCGGGACGGCCGGGGATCGGATCACTTCCCGCTGTATACCTCCGGCTTCAGCACGCCGATGTAGGGGAGGTTGCGGTACTTCTGGCAGTAATCCAGGCCATAGCCCACCACGAACTCGTCGGGCACCACAAAGCCGATGTAATCGGCGGTGATCACCTTGGTGCGGCGGCTGGGCTTATCCAGCAGGGTGCAGATGGCCACGGAGGCCGCCCCCTTGGTGAGAAAGTACTGCTTGAGGAAGCTGAGGGTATTGCCGCTGTCCAGGATGTCCTCGATGACCACCAGATTCCGTCCGGAAATATCCTGCTGGATATCGTGGGTGATCTGCACGGCGCCGGAGCTGGTGGTGGCGTTGCCATAGGAGGACACCGCGATAAACTCCACATCGCTCTTCACCTGGCAGGCCCGGACGATGTCCGCCATAAAGATGAAGGCTCCCCGCAGTACGCTGACGAACAGCGGGTCCTTGCCCTTGAAATCCTCATACATCTGCTCGCCCAGCTCTTTCACCCGGGCGGCGATCTCCTCCTGGGTATACAGTACCTTCAGGATGTCCTGATCCATCATACTCATATGTTTTCTCCTTTACTCCTCAGTTTCCTCGTCGTCCTCTCCCATCTGGGAGAACAGTTCCTCCGCCAGTTCCTGGGCGGAGGGCAGGTATTCGTAGGGGACATAAAAGCGCATCTGCTCGAATTTGCTGCCCAGGGTGGCGGTCCATCCCGCCCCCCACAGGGGCTTCATCAGGCAGGGGATCTGCTTTTGCCGGAGCACATCCGCAAAGATGTCCGACCAGGGCACCCCCAGCTCTCCTACAAAGCAGGGGTCCTCCGGCAGCACCGGCCACAAACGCTTCTCTCCACAGACGGGGCAGTTCTCCTCATCCGTGGGGATCATACAGTGCTTACAGTAATTCATGGCCCCGCTCCTCCTTTTCCCATACCACTGTAATGGTCTTTTCTCCCGGCTGGGAGCGGAAGGCCCAGTCCACCGCCACGCCCAGCACCGCCACAGGCTTTCCATCGCAGTACAAGGCGGGGTGCTCCTCCCGCTGGTCGGCGGGGATACCCTGGTCGGCAAACAGGCGCTTGATGGACCGGCTGCCGTTTTCCACCGCCAGCCGTCCCGTTCCATCCCAGGCGGCAATGGTCAGCGGTCCGGTAATTTTGTCGGCAGAGAGGGCGGCGCTGTTTCCCTCCGGCGGAAGGCCCTCCGCCGTCACCGCCACACGGACCGTATGTCCGCCCCAGAGTTGTTTTCCGGCATGGAGCTCCAGGGGCTCCGGCGGCGGAGACAGACGGCGCAGGGTCAGGCGGTGGGCCTGGCGATAGGCCTGCAGCCCGTCAGGAAGGTCCAGAAAGCCGCCGCTGCCCAGGGCCAGCACCGCATCGGTCTGCGCCGCGGTAAGGCCCACGCCCAGCTGCTGGGCCATGGAGCGCACTAGCCGCCGCCGGATGGCAAGATCCCGGCTCATAAGGGTATTCACCGGCAGGGATATCTTATCCTCCTCTGCCGGCGGCAGCAGTCCGGCACTCTCCTGAGCCAGATGGTTCTCCTCCTCCCGAAGGATGGCCGCCGCGCCGGCGATCCGGGCGGTACTGCCGGGAGCCAGCTTTTCCAGGAGGGGCATCACCTCTATCCGCAGGCGATTGCGGGCAAAGGTGATATCGGCATTGCTCTCATCCTCCACATAGGGGATGTTGTTTTCCTCCACATAGGCGTCGATGTCCCGGCGGTCTGTCTCCAGGAAGGGGCGTACCACCCTTCCCCGCACCGGAGCGATGCCGCCCAGGCCCCGGAGGCCGGTGCCCCGCAGGAGATGGAGCAGCACGGTCTCCGCATTGTCCTGGACATGGTGGGCAGTGGCAATGCGCTGGGCGCCCACCCGGTCCGCCGTCTCCTCCAGGAAGCGGTAGCGGAGGGTCCGGGCGGCGTCCTCCAGAGAGGCGCCCTGTTCTCTGGCCCAGGCGCGCACATCACAGGTGCCGCAGGCCAGGGGGATATGGCGGTCAGCACACCAGAGCCGGACGAAATCCTCGTCCCGGTCGGCGGTAGGCCGCAGCATGTGGTTATAGTGGGCGGCGTGGAGGATGAACCCCTTTTCCGCCGCCAGCTGCTCCAGAAAGCTCAGCAGCGCCATGGAGTCCCGTCCACCGGAGACAGCGCACAGCATCACGCCTCCGGCCGGGGGGAGCATATCCTTTTCCCGGCAGAAATCCCGGGCTTTGGCCAGGGCCGGCGGGAAGATGTTCCTCTCCGCCGTCACTGCTCCTCCTCCTTTTTCTTCTCCTGTTCTGCCAGCCACTTACGGTACCGGCCCAGCGCCCAGTAGGACAGGGCAAAGCTGATCACAAAAGCCCCCACCAGGGCGGCGATACCGGCACTCTGGCTCCGGCTGCCGGCCAAGGCGATCAGCGGCGCGCACAGGGTAAAGACCACCAGATAGATCAGCCATGTCATTTCCGGCGGAGCCTGCAGCAGCATCTTCATACTCCGGCGGATCCGCCAGCCCAGATAGACCGCCACCAGGACCCACAGCGCGCCTCCCGCAATATAGTATCCCATACCTTTTCTGCTCCTCCCTCCGGGCTAAGCCCGGGCCTACTCCTCATCAAAGCGCATTTCGATGGTGCTGAAGGTGGTATACTCCGGCATCCACCGCAGAGGCAGCTTACCCACCTCGCCGTGGCGGTTTTTGGCCACGATGCACTCGGCAATGTTCTTGTTCTCTGTATCTTCTTTATAGTAGTCCTCCCGGTAGAGGAACATGACGATATCCGCATCCTGCTCGATAGCGCCGGATTCACGCAGGTCGGAGAGCATAGGGCGCTTGTCCTCCCGCTTCTCGTTGGCACGGCTGAGCTGGCTGAGGCAGATAATAGGGACATTGAGCTCCTTGGCCATGATCTTGAGCATCCGGGAGATATCGCTGACCGCCTGCTGGCGGTTCTCTCCGGAGTAGCTCTTTCCGCCGGAGGAGGTCATCAGCTGCAGATAGTCGATGACCACCAGGCCCAAATTTTCGATCCGGCGGCACTTGGCGTTCATATCCGCCACGGTAAGCAGAGGGTTATCATCAATACGGATATCCGTCTGCTTGAGGGTCCGGGCGGCCTGGGTCAGCTTCCCCCAGTCGGAGGCGCTGAGGCGTCCGGTAGCCAGGCGGCCGTTTTCCACCAGTCCCTCGGAGGAGAGAAGGCGGCTCACCAGCTGTTCCTTGCTCATTTCCAGGGAAAAAATAGCCACCGCTTTGCCGCTCTGCTTGGCCACATTCAGGGCCATATTCAGGGCAAAGGAGGTCTTTCCCATGGCAGGACGGGCCGCCAGCAAAATAAGGTCCGAGCGGTTGAGGCCGTGGAGCTTCTGATCCACGGCAGAAAAGCCGCTGGAGAGGCCGGGCAATCCCGTCTTTCCCGCCGCCAGCTCGTTGAGCTGATCCAGCACCGGCTTGATGATCTGGCCCACCGGCACCATATCCTGGGCGGAGCGGCCCCGGCGGATGGCGTAGATCCGCTGCTCAGCGGCCTCCAGCACCGACTGGGCTTCCCCCACGCCCTCCTGGACCATGGCCAGCACGTCCCCGGCGGCCTTGGCCAGGCTCCGCAGCAGGGCTTTGCTGCGGACGATAGCCACATACTCCATGGCGTTGGCGCTGGTGGGCGTCACCTCCATGAGCTGCACCAGGTAATTGCGGGTGGTAAGCTCGTCATAGGTGCCGTTTTTCTGCATCTCCTCCGCCACGGTGACGCCGTCCACCGGCTTGGAGTAGCTGAACATGGTATAGATGGTCTCAAAGATCTCCCGGTTCTGCCGGATATAGAAGTCCTCCGGCTGGAGCTTGTCCATCACGTCCTTGATACAGTCGGCGTCGATGAGCATGGAGCCCAGCACCGCCTGTTCCGCCTCCAGGCTATGGGGCATCTGTCGGGTCAGCAGCTCGTCAGCAGGCACAGGGCATCTCCTTTCCGTACGCCGCCCCGGGAACAAAACGGGGAAAACCGGCGTCCATATGGGGTAAGGCGCCGCCCTGTCCCGGCTGGGAAAAGGGCGGCCCCGGCTTCATTACTTCTCCTCCACCACCATGACATACACGGTGCCGGTGACCTCAAAGCCCAGCTTGGCCTTGAGCTGATAGCTGCCATAGGCCTTGATGGGCTCGTCCATGACGATCTTCTGCTTGCCCAGCTCGATACCGTGCTGGGCCTGGAGGGCGTCAGAGACCTCCTTGCTGGTGACGGCACCGAAGAGCTTGCCGTTGGCGCCGGCCCGGGCGGCGATCTTCACCGGAGCGTTCTTGAGCTTCTCAGCGGTCTCCACCGCCTCGGCACGCAGCCGGGCCTCCTCGGCACGCTTGGCCTTCTCCTGGAGACGCATGGTGTTCATGGCGTCGGCGGTAGCAGGCACCGCCAGCTTACGGGGCAGCAGGAAATTGCGGGCATAGCCCTCGGCCACCTCAATGAGCTGGCCCTTTTTCCCCTGACCTTTCACATCCTGCTGTAAAATCACTTTCATGGTGTTGTCCTCCTGTTGATCCCGGGCCCTGAGGCCCGTTGTGGTTATGTAGCAAAATTATTGCTGATAATACTTGTCGATGGCAGCCAGCAGGCGGGTATGGATCTGGGCCACCGTGGTATCCGGCACATGGCCGCCGGCGGTGGTGGAATTGCCGCCGCCGCCCAGGCCCTCCAGGATCAGCTGCACGTTGATCTCTCCCAGGGACCGGGCGGACATGGACACCCCGTCCCCCGCCTTGTAGAGCACGAAGGAGGCCTGGACCCCCTGGAGGGTCAGCAGGTCGTCGGAGGCCTTGGCGGCGGTGACCCGGGGCACCTCCTTGTCCACGGCGGCAATCGCCAGGTCACCGTGGTACATCTTGGCATCCCGGATGATGTCATAGCGCTGGATCATGCTGGGCAGATCGCTCTGGAAGTAGCGGCGGACCTCCGCCGTATCCGCGCCGGTACGGCGCAGGAAAGCTGCCGCCTCAAAGGTACGGCCGCCGGTACGCATCATAAAGTTCTTGGTATCCAGCATAATGCCGGCCAGCAGGGCCTCCGCCTCACCCCGGAGGATATCGCCCGCCTCCACCATGTACTGCAGCAGCTCCGTCACCAGCTCCGAGGCGGAGGAGGCGTAGGGCTCATGGAAGTTGAGGGCTGCGCTTTCGATATAGGAGGCTGCCCGGCGATGGTGGTCGATGACTGCCACCCGGTTGCAGGCGTCCAGCAGCTGGCGGCTCTCCACCATGTCGGGACGGTTGGTATCCACCACCACCAGCAAAGCGCCCGGCTGGGCATGGAGGAAGGCGTCCGCCCCACTGATAAATACATCCTTGTACTCCGGCAGCTCCTGGAGCCTGCGCACCAGAGGCCGGGCGTTGTTGTTGTCCAGGTCGATGACGATCTGGGCCCGCTTGCCCCGCTTCCGGGCGGCACAGCAGATACCTGCCGAGGCACCCACCGCGTCCATATCGGCGTACTCGTGGCCCATGACATAGACCTCGCTGGCGTCAGCGATCAGCTCGCCCAGGGCCTTGGCCATGACACGGGACTTGACCTTGGTACGCTTCTCGGTGGATTTGGAGCGGCCGCCGTAGAACTGGAAGTCCAGGCTGTCCTTTACCACCGCCTGGTCGCCGCCCCGGCTGAGGGCCATCTCGATGGACTTGTTGGCATCCCGGAAGGCGTCCTCGTAGGTGTCGCAGTCCTTACCGGAACCGATGGACAAGGTGGCCATGACGCCGTCCTCACTCTGAACCTGGTGGATGGCCTCCAGCACGGAGAACTTCTCCTCCACCAGGCGGGAGAAACACTGATCGTCACAGATGAAAAGATACCGGTCACGATCATACTTGCGGAGCATACCGCCGCTGCCGGTGACCCAGTTGTTGATCCGCTCGTCGATCTGGGCCAGTACAGAGGAGCGGGCAGCCTCGCCGCCGGCCTTCATCAGCTCCTCGTAGTTGTCCAGCACCAGCACGGATACCACCGGCCGGCTGGCCTCATACACAGCCTTGAGGTGCTGGCTCTCGGTGACGTCCACAAAGTAGGCGGTGACGATCTGGCCCTGGCTAGCAGCGCGGCCGCTCATACGGCCCACGGAGCCGTAGACCTGATAGATGCTGCCATTCATCTCCATCAGCTCTCCCGCCATACCGTCGGTCATCAGACTCTGGTAGTCAAAGCCGGGAGCCATCTCCTGGATCTTCATGTCGAATATTCCGTCCTTGGCTTCGGTCAGGCCCATAAAGCTCTCGTTGGCCCAGATGACCTCTCCGTTGTCGGCCCGGAACACCACTACCGGCAAGGGCGTATTCAAAAGGCTGTTCTTGCTGATAGAATCCACACCGCCGGTGATGGTCTCGATGTACTGCATCACATTGCGTCTGCGGCGGACGCTCTGATAGCGGTAGAACATATACAGCAGCACCAGCACGGCGGCCTCCGCCGCCGCCAGCATAGGCTGGATCGGAATGGCTGCCGCGATAAACAGCGCCAGGCAGAAGAAATACGGCTGAAGATTGGGGTCAACCAGACGGGATAACTTTTTATGCACGGGCCGCTCCCTCCTTTTTTCGCGGCAGTTCCCTTCCGCCGCGCGGTCACACAGTAGATCATTGTATTATACCATATCCCGCCGCCAAAGCAAAGCCCCAAAATCGCTCTGTTACGGCAAAAATGCCCTTGGCAAAATCAGACGGAAAATTACTGTATACTTTTGGAAAAACCTGTGTTATACTTTAACATGTATATGTGGGAGTATGTCTTTTCTCTCCCCGCCGCCAGAGGAGCCTTTTGGCCCGGCGGTTTTTCCGGCGCAGCCTCTCCCGCAGCACGGGAGCGCGCCCCTTTCTTTGGTTTTTTTGCGGACCCGGCCGTGGGCCCGCGATGAAATAATACAGCAGGTCCGGCCCATTTCACGGGCAGCCTGCACCATCCCTGATACGCAGTCTTGATACATAGCGGGCGGAACCGCGTCCAGTCCCACGAAGCGAGGTGGGCCGATGGACGCGGATTTCTCCCGTCTGTTTGCGTTGCGTATTTTTTCCTCCCTTTTTCGAGGATATTCGAGTTGTTTTGATAAAGGAGTGTCACTAATTTGGCAGAAAAAATGAAAATTATTCCCTTAGGAGGGCTCAACGAGATCGGTAAAAACATGACCGTATATGAGCACGGCGGCGAGATGATCGTGGTGGACTGCGGCCTCGCCTTCCCCAGCGACGACATGTACGGCATTGACCTTATTATCCCCGATGTGAGCTATCTGGTGAAAAACAAATCCCGCATCCGGGGCCTCTTCATCACCCACGGCCACGAGGACCACATCGGCGCTATCCCCTATGTGCTGCGGCAGGTGAACATGCCGGTGTACTGCACCCGGCTCACCGCCGGACTCATCAAGCTGAAGCTGGAGGAGCACGGCCTTCTCAAATCCACCAAGCTCATCACCGTGGAGGCCGGCGAGATGATCAAGGTGGGCAAGTTCTACGTGGAGTTCATCCATGTCAACCACTCCATTGCCGACGCGGTAGCCTTCGCCATCCACACCAGCATGGGCGTTATCATCCACACCGGCGACTTCAAGATCGATTCCACCCCCATCGACGGGGAGGTCATCGACCTGGGCCGCTTCGGTGAGCTGGGCAAGGAGGGCGTGCTGGCTCTGCTGGCAGACTCCACCAACGTGGAGCGGCCGGGTTACACCATGAGCGAGCGGATCGTGGGCAAGACCTTCGAGCGGCTGTTCAACGGCTGCAAGCAGCGCATCATCGTCACCACCTTCGCCTCCAATGTCCACCGCATCCAGCAGGTCATCGACGCCGCCGCCACCTATGGCCGGAAGGTGGCCGTCACCGGCCGGAGCATGGAGAACATCATGAAGGTGGCCACGGAGCTGGGCTACATGAAGATCCCCAAGAACACCGTGGTGGACATCAACAAGATCAAATCCCTGCCTCTGGACAAGCAGGTCATCATCACCACCGGCAGCCAGGGCGAGGAAATGAGCGCCCTGTACCGCATGGCCTTCTCCCAGCACAAGCAGGTGGATGTGGGGCCCGGGGACCGGGTCATCATCTCCGCCAGCGCTATCCCCGGCAATGAAAAGACCATCAGCCGGGTGATCAACGAGCTGTTCCGCAAGGGCGTGGACGTGATCTATGACAAGAGCGATCCCCTTCACGTCTCCGGCCATGCCTGCCAGGAGGAGCTGAAGATCATCCACGCGCTTACCAAGCCCAAGTTCTTCATCCCCCTCCACGGCGAGCAGCGCCATCTCCGCCGCCACATCCAGCTGGCCCTGTCCATGGGCATGGACCGGCGGAACATTGTCCTGCCGGATATCGGCAATGTCATCGAGCTGACCACCAAGACCATCAAGATCGCCGATACCCCCGCCCCCGCCGGAGCGGTGCTGGTGGACGGCAGCGGCGTGGGCGATGTGGGTGCTGTGGTGCTGCGGGACCGGAAGATCCTGGCGGAGGACGGCATGGTGGTAGTCATCATCAACGTCCAGAACGGCCAGCTCATCAGCGAGCCGGAGATCATTACCCGGGGCTTCATCTATGTCAAGGAGTCTGAGGAGCTGATGCACGAGCTGCGGGATGTGGCCTACAGCGCCGCCCAGAGCGTCATCGGTAAGGGCGGCAAGAACAGCCGGGATATGGGCGAGCTGCGGGGCGCGGTGAAGTCCGCTGTCAGCAACTACCTCTTCAAGCACACCAAGCGCTCCCCCATGGTGATCCCCGTTGTCAACAAACTGTAATATATTCTATCAATATTGCAAATAGTTATCGCCCGTCCCCCGAATTGGGGGGCGGGCGATGGTTTTTTCCTATAACAGGCGGCCATCCGCCTCTTTTACCGCAGTGGTATCTCCACGCCGCAGATGGAAATGGTGGTAAGGGCCTCCACGTCCACCAGACTGTCAAAAGCCCGGGCCAGCACCAGATATCCCTCCTCGCTGGTGTCCGTGCCGCCGCTGCAGCCGCTGCCGGAGCAGTCGCTCGTCACGCCGTCCACTGTCAGCACATTACCGTCGGTGTCATAGAGGAGGATCTCCTGGTACTCCACGCAGCCGTACCAGCCGTCGGGAGCATCTTTCTGAACCCAGCTGTGGTGGCCCTTCAGGGCATCCCCCTCAATACGGACATACACTCCCAGGGGGGAGACCTCCACCTGAGTGATCACCGCCTCCGCCCCCAGGGTGGTCACCGGCAGTTCCGGCGTCAGGCGGATGGCGCTGTCCTGGTAGGTCAGGGAAAAGGTCCCGAAGTCCCAGGCCCCCTCACACACGGGGATCCACTCCACCTCCTCACCAGCTCCATCCCAATAGAGATAGCACAAATTTTCCAGAAGCAGGCAGATGTCGCTGCCGTTGATGCTCTCCCCGTCCGAAAGGATTCGGTTGCTCCAGTAGACAAAGGAGATGCGGTTGTCCGTGGGGTCGTCATCCTCCAGTTGGTCCAGGGAGGAGGCACCGGCCCAGTCATGCCCCGGAAAATCCAAATCATGACTGGCAAAGGCATAGTGCTCCTGGTTCAGGACGGTACCCTCCGGAGCCGTGACCTCGATGCCCAGGTAGATCCGCCGGTCATCCCCCACGCAGTCGGTAAGGGTCAGGGTCCAGCCGTTTTGCTCCACGCTCTTTCCTATGATGGCGCTGCTCTGGTCATAGCCGGGACTGCCGCCAAATACCCGGTCCCGCAGGGTGGGCGAGGCCAGCACCGTGGCACCAGCCGTAGCCATCAGCAGACAGATCACTGCCGCCGCGGCTACCCACGGCCGTACCAGCCGCCGGGGACGGCGTCCCTCCTTCTTTTCTGCCATCCGGCGGCACAGCTCCTCTGTCAGCGCCGCCTTGCCCGTCTCCGTCAGGCGGACCTTGTCCAGCTCTTCCCTATAACTCATCCATCATACCTCCCAACATCGTTTTCAGCTTCTCCCGGGCCCGCTTGAGATGGGTGCTCACCAAAGCCGGAGATTTTCCCAGCAGCCCGGCAATCTCTTTGACCTGATATCCCTCGTAGTACCGCAGGAAGATCACCTGCCGGTAGGGCTGGGGCAATTGTCGGATCTGCTCCAGCAGAGGGCTCTCCTCCGCTGACGGGGCAGCTACTGCAGCGGCAGCCTCCAGAGGCGCCCGCCGGCGGTACCAGGCGCTTTTACGCCAGTCCTTGCACACGTTGATTCCCAGGCGAATCACCCAGGCCCGCTCCTGCCCTTGATCGGGAAACGTCCGCTGGTCCTCCAGCAGCTTCAGGAGCACCGTTTGACATACGTCCTGGGCGTCGTCCAGATCTCCCAGCCAAGTGTAACCCAGACGTACCAGCAGATCACCGTAGCGCTCCACCAGTTCCCGGGCCCTTGTTTCCTCCAAGGGCCATCACCTCCTTCTGCCTGTATAACGACGCTGAAAGGCTAAATCTGTCACCATACACAAAAAACAGGTAAAAAATGAGAGCCGCCCCTTGTGGGGCGGCCCTTTCTCGTTCAGGTTTATCCCTCCGGGATGGGTTTTGTCCCTTTCCACCGGCAAAGCGGAGGCTTTGCCGGACAAAGTTCTTTTGGTCCTTTTCTTTCAAGAAAAGGACATTGTCTTCGTATCATCAAAGCGCCGCGACCACCGTCAGGCGCTCTCCGTCCCAGGTGCAGGCGTATCCCCCGCCATTGGGGGCCTGCCAGTCATAGAACCGGTGGGAGGGCTCCAGGGCCTCCAGGAGACACATGATGGTCCCGCCGTGGACCACAAACGCCACCCGTTCGTCCTCTCTACATACCGCCACGACATTCCGGAAGGCCCGGACTGTCCGCTCCTGCTGCTGTGCTCTGCTCTCCCCGCCGGGAGGGGCGGCGGTGCCGGCGCTGTCCAGCCAGGCGCAGTACCGGGGATCGTCCTTCAATTCCTCATAGGTGTGATTCTCAAATGCCCCGAAGTCCGTCTCCCGAAAATCATTCACAATTTCTGCCCCTCTCCCCGGATAGAGAATCTCCGCCGTCTCCCGGCACCGGAGCAGAGGCGAGACGATGATCCGGTCAGCCTCCGGAACCGTCTTTCCCCGGAGCTCCTCCCGGCCCTGAGGACAGAGGGGCTGGTCTGTCCGGCCGATATACCGGCGCTCCAGGTTTCCCTGGGTCTTTCCATGGCGGATGAGATATACCGTCATTTCAGCCGTACCCCCAGTCCGCAGGTCACCCGGTACACCGCCGAGGCTCTCTCCGCCAGACGGCAGCAAGTGCGGCCCACCCGCTCCCGCCAGGAGCGGTCCTCCTTGTCCATAGGCACCACACCGCAGCCCACCTCGTCGCAGATGATAATACCATCGGGATGCTCCGTGAGCCACTGCTCCAGGGCCGCGTCCGCCTCCGGCTGCTGCCGGAGAGCCCGGTGGAGGTTGCAGATACAGTTTTCCTCGCCAATAGCGCCGTCGCTCCAGGCAGTTACCCCCAGCTCACGGCGGGCAAATTCCAGTTTTCCCTGGGCCATGCCCCCTACGATCAAAACCACAGTGCCACCACCTTCTCTGTCAGCACCACAGCGGCCAGGATCACCAGCTCACAGACCGTGACGAACCATCCCGCCAGATCCCCGGTAAAGCCGCCGAATACTTTCAACGCCATCCGCCTATAGATAAAGTAAAACGCCACCGCCGCCGCAAAAGCCACCAGGCCCGGCACCGGCGCGCCCATCAGCAGCACTACCGCCAGATAGGCCGCCCCATACAGGGTCAGCATCCACCAAGGGAAGGAGCTGCTGGATTTGAGCGTGGCCCCCATCCCCGCCCGGGCAGAAGGAAGGCGGTCCACCGCCAGGGCGCTGAGGGTCCGGCTGAGGAGATAGCCCGCCGCCACGGTAATGGTGAGGCCGCTGCCTTTCTCCGTCATGAGGCCAAAGTACACCAAAAACCACACAGCGCACCAGATCACCGCAAAGGCCCCGGCAGAGGAATCCTTGAGGATCTCCAGCTTTTTTTCCCGGCTGGCATGGGAGGCAAGGGCGTCCACCGTGTCGCAGTATCCATCCAGATGGATGCCGCCGGTGACCACCACCGGCACGGCAGTAAGGAGGGCGGCGCGGAGGACCATGCCGAACCCCAGCTGATAACCGATCACATCCACCAGCCAGAAGATCAGCCCTACCGCCGCCCCTACCAGGGGGAAAAAGGCCAGGGTGTGACGCATATTTTTCTCATTCCACTCCACCTGGGGCATGGGGATCCGGGAGTAAGTGGAAAAGGCAATGACACAGGAGGAAAACAGCTGCTTCATGGGGAAAATGCTCCTTTTTCTCGGGTATGGCGCCTGCAGCGGCGTATTCTTTCCCAGTATAGCACGTTTGTCCCGTTTGGCAAGAGGCAGCCCGGAACGTAAAATTCCCATCGTTTTTGTTACAAATAGGGATATCCCGTCGACAAACCTTCCGCTCCCCTGTATACTGCAGGTAGTGTGTCCCTAATCAACAACAAGGAGGATCGCATCGTATGGAATATACCATTGAAGGCAATACCCTGCCCGTCGTTATCTGTCAGCTGAGCGCCGGGGAGTCAATGATCACCGAGCGAGGCAGTATGAGCTGGATGAGCCTCAACATGCAGATGGAGACCACCACCGGAGGTGGTCTGGGCAAGGCTCTGGGCCGGATGTTCGCCGGTGAAGCCCTGTTCCAGAACCGTTACACCGCCAAGGGCGGCCCCGGCATGATCGCTTTTGCTTCCAGCTTCCCCGGCAGTATCCGCCCCTTCTCCATCGCGCCGGGCCGTGAGATCATTCTGCAGAAGAGCGGCTTCCTGGCGGCAGAATCCACAGTGGAGCTGTCGGTATTCTTCCAGAAGAAGCTGGGTTCCGGCTTTTTCGGCGGCGAGGGTTTCATCATGCAGCGTCTCTCCGGTCATGGTCTTGCCTTTGCGGAGTTTGACGGCCATGTGATGGAGTATGACCTGATGCCCGGACAGTCCATGATCGTGGACACCGGCTATCTGGCCGCTATGGACGCCACCTGCACCATGGATGTCCAGGTGGTGCCGGGCGTGAAAAATATGTTCTTCGGCGGCGAGGGTGTATTCAACACCGTCATCACCGGGCCGGGAAAGATCTACCTACAGACCATGCCCATCAGCGCCGTGGCCGGTGTGATCCGGCCCTTTATCCCCACCGAGAAATAACCGGCGGGTTTCCCCATGAAAAAAACAGCCCCGCCCACCAGATACATGGTGGGCGGGGCTGCGCTGTCTCACGCCTCCGGAGCGGGAGCTTCCTCTGCGGAAGCACCATCGTCCGGCAGGAAATCCCATGGGGTCTTTTCCCCAAATATGACCCGGTAGTAATCCTCCTCCAGGATCAGCCGGGAAAAGTCAAATTTGCTGCGCACCTGCTCCAGCACCTGGGCGGCGTAGTCCTCCTCCGGTTCCTCCGCATCCTCCCAGGGGGCGAAGGTGTCGGTCACACTGTCATAGGCCCCCACATCGGTGAGGAAACTATAGTTGGAAAAGATCACCAGCCCGGGACTGTCGGACAGGATATCCCGTCCCATCACCAGCCGGGAATCGTAGGGCAGGCCGAAGAGGTTGGCCAGAGTGGGCATGATGTCCAGACTGGAGCAGAACTTTTCCACTTCCACCGGCTCCTCCATGTCGGCGCACCAGATGATCAGCTGGCTCTTATAGAGCTCAAAGGTCTGATCCACCTCATGGCCCGCCAGCTCATCGTAGGCACTCTGGGACAGTCCATAGGGGTAGTGGTCGCCGGAGAGGACGATCACCGTATCCTCCAGCTTCCCGGCCGCCTCCAGCTGCTCCAGGAGGTACTCTACCGCCCGGTCCAGCTCCACCTGGGTGGCCAGGTACGCCTGGGCCTCGCTGCTGTAGGGCAGATCCTCCACCACATCCTGGTTTTTGGCCGCCATGCTGTTGCCGGAAAAGGTGTAGTTCAAATGGCCGCTGACTGTCATGTAGTAGGTGATAAAGGAGTCCTCATCAATATAGCGGGGCACCGACTGCTCCATCATCTCCAGGTCCGACTCGGGCCAGGTGTCGGAGATGTCCAGCCCCTGGCCTACGGCATAGAAGTTGTAGCCCATGTTGGGATGGCTCTTATCCCGGTTGTAATAGGTATATACATGGTCGTGGAAGGCGTTGGCCGCATAGCCCAGATGGGAGAAGAGATTGCCGAAGCCAAAGGGCATATAGTTGTCGGCGGATTCCCGATAGCTCCAGGTGCCGCTTTTGGGGATGAGGCCGGTGGTGGTCACATATTCCCCGTCGCTGGTGGACACACCCCAGAGGGGCGTATAGAAGTTCTCAAACCGGAACCCCTCCTGGCTGAGCCGGTAGAGGGTCGGCGTCACATCAGGCCGGAGGGCCACCTCTCCGCTGTATCCCTCCGCCACGATCCAGATCAGGTTCTTACCGGCAAAATAGCCGGTCCACGAATTTTTCTCCGTGGGCTCCGCCTGGGAAAAGTACTCATGCATCCGCAGCAGGGTCTCATCTGTCTCCCCGTCTATCAGTTCCTGGAAATCGATCTCCAGCACATTGTCCCCATAGGCCGGCGGGGCAGGCTCTTCCTCCTCCCCGGAATCCTCCGGCGCAAGGGGCGGGTCCGGCGTGTCAGGCGACTCCGGCAGCTCCGTATCCTCCGGCACTTCCGGCAGCTCAGCCTCGTGGCCCAGGCCCAGCATGTCCCGGATCTCCAGGCCGGTGGTGGCCAGCACGCCAAAATGGGTCACCTGCAGATTCCGGGCGGAAGAGGCGTTGATCAGATTGGGAAGGGACATGGTGCCGTCCACTGAGGTCAGCGTCACCCACAGGGCCAGAAGGGCCGCCAGGGCTGTCACTCCGGCCCAGCGGGCTTGCCAATACCGGGTGAGCATCCCCGCCCCGGACAAGATCCGCCTGCGCAGCACCAGGGACAGGACAAATGGCACCAGGATCAGCAGGATCGGCACCCAGCTGGACAAAACTGCAAAAAATGCGTCCTTACCGAAATTCTGGAACACCATTCCCACCTGGGAGGTGGAGTACAGGGACAGGTAGGTACGAAACAGGCTGTAATAGGCGATCTGCGCCCCCACCCACAGGGTGATGATACCCATGACCACCGGCAGGAGCACTACGCCTACCCGCCGGGGAACCGCAGCGCACAATACGCCCAGTACCAGTGCCAGCGGCAGCAGCAACAGTGCCGTCACCGCCATGCCCTCCGCTGTCAGGGAGTGAACACAGAATACCTTCACCCACAGTTCCTGCCACAAAAGGGCAGACCAAAAAAATATGGTGGGCCAGAACAGCTCCAGATGGGGCTTCACCGGGACCCAGACAGGGGGTTCCTTTACCCGGCGCTCCTGATCCATCACTTCGTTCATGCTTGGACTCTCCTTGTTATATCCCGTTTATTTCTGTCGAAGCCTGTCGGCTGTTTTCTCCCTCTATGGACGGACTGGTCTGTGAAAAAGTTCCCCGTCCTCCTCCGCAGGTATCTTCCCTGTCCGTCTCATCCGGCCTGCAGAGGATATCTCTCTCCCGGGCTGCGGGGCACCCGCAGTCCAAAAGGCCCCCGCGCCTGTCGGCGCGGGGGCCTTCGTGCTCAAAGGCTTTTACTTGCGGGGGTTCTTGATGTTGGCCTGAGCGGCAGCCAGACGGGCGATAGGCACCCGGAAGGGGCTGCAGGAAACATAAGTCAGGCCCACATTGTGGCAGAACTCCACGGTGGAAGGATCGCCGCCCTGCTCGCCGCAGATGCCCAGCTTGATATCGGGGCGGGTCTTGCGGCCCAGCTCGCAGGCCATCTGCACCAGGCGGCCCACACCGGCCTGATCCAGACGGGAGAAGGGATCGGACTCATAGATCTTGCGGTCATAGTAGCTGGCCAGGAACTTGCCGGCGTCATCGCGGCTGAAGCCGAAGGTCATCTGGGTCAGATCGTTGGTACCGAAGGAGAAGAACTCTGCCTCCTTGGCGATCTCATCAGCAGTGAGGGCGGCACGGGGGATCTCGATCATGGTGCCGACCTTATAGGTCATATCGCTGCCGGCCTCCTCAATGAGTACCTTGGCGGTTCTGTCGATGATGTCCTTAACATAGGCCAGCTCCTTGGCCTCGCCGACCAGGGGGACCATGATCTCAGGGGTGATCTTCCAGGCGGGACGGCGGCTGCGGACAGCCAGAGCGGCCTTGATGATGGCTCTGGTCTGCATCCGGGCGATCTCAGGATAGGTCACGTCCAGACGGCATCCGCGGTGGCCCATCATGGGGTTGAACTCGTGGAGGCTGGTGATGACCTCACGCAGGCGCTCCTCGGTGATCTTCATCTCCTTGGCCAGGGCCTTGATGTCGGCATCCTCGGTGGGCAGGAACTCATGGAGAGGCGGATCCAGCAGGCGGATGGTGACGGGCTTGCCCATCATGGCCTCATAGATCTCCTCAAAGTCCTTCTGCTGCATGGGCTCGATCTTCTCCAGAGCCCGCTCACGCTGCTCCACCGTCTCGGAGACGATCATCTCCCGGATGGCGGCAATACGATCGGTATCAAAGAACATATGCTCGGTACGGCACAGACCGATACCCTCGGCGCCGAAGTTGCGGGCCTGACGGGAATCCTTGGGGGTATCGGCGTTGGTGCGGACCTGGAGGGTGCGGTACTTGTCCGCCCAGGCCATGATCCGGCCGAACTCGCCGCCGATCTCAGCCTCAGCGGTGTGCAGGCGCTCACCGTAGATGTTGCCGGTGGAGCCGTCCAGGGAGATCCAGTCGCCCTCCTTGTAGGTCTTGCCGCCCAGGATGAACTGCTTGGCCTCCTCATCGATGACGATGTCGCCGCAGCCGGACACGCAGCAGGTGCCCATACCACGGGCCACCACGGCGGCGTGGGAGGTCATACCGCCGCGGACCGTCAGGATGCCGCGGGCAAAATGCATACCCTCGATATCCTCGGGGGAGGTCTCCAGACGGACCAGGATCACCTTGTGGCCCTTGTCCACCCACTCCACCACGTCGTCAGCGGTGAACACCACCTGACCGGCAGCAGCGCCGGGGGAGGCGGCCAGGCCGTGGCCGATGGGAGCCACCCGCTCCAGCTCCTCCTTGGGGAAGGTGGGGTGCAGCAGGGAGTCGAGGCTCTTGGGGTCGATCATGCAGACGGCCTCTTCCTCGGTGATCATGCCCTCGTCCACCAGATCGCAGGCGATCTTCAGAGCGGCAGCAGCGGTACGCTTGCCGTTACGGGTCTGGAGCATGTAGAGCTTCTTATTCTCAATGGTGAACTCCATGTCCTGCATATCGCGGTAGTGATACTCCAGCTTCTGGGCGATATCCACAAACTGCTGATAAGCCTCGGGCATGACCTCGGCCAGCTGGTCGATGGTCTGGGGGGTACGCACGCCGGCCACCACGTCCTCGCCCTGGGCGTTCATCAGGAACTCACCGAAGAGCTTCTTCTCGCCGGTGGCGGGGTTGCGGGTGAAGGCCACGCCGGTACCGGAGGTGTCGCCCATGTTGCCGAACACCATCATCTGCACGTTGACGGCAGTGCCCCAGGAGGAGGGGATGTCGTTCATGCGGCGATAGTAGATAGCCCGGGGGTTGTCCCAGCTGCGGAACACAGCGCGGACAGCGCCCATCAGCTGCTCACGGGCGTTCTGGGGGAACTCCTCACCGATCTTCTCCTTGTACTCGGCCTTGAACTGCTCAGCCAGCTCCTTGAGGTCCTTGGCAGTCAGCTCGGTGTCCAGGGTGACGCCCCGGGCGGCCTTCATCTTGTCGATGAGCTCCTCAAAATATTTCTTGCCCACTTCCATGACCACGTCGGAATACATCTGGATGAACCGGCGATAGGAGTCATAGGCAAAGCGGGGATTCTTGGTCTTTTTGGCAAAAGCTTCCACCACCCGGTCGTTGAGGCCCAGGTTCAGGATGGTGTCCATCATACCGGGCATGGAGGCCCGGGCGCCGGAACGCACAGACACCAGCAGAGGATTGTTGAGATCCCCAAACTTCTTGCCGGACATGTCCTCCAGCTTGCCGATGTATTCCATGATCTCATCCTGGATCTCGGCATTGATCTGACGGCCGTCCTGGTAGTACTGGGTGCAGGCCTCGGTGGTGATGGTGAAGCCCTGAGGCACCGGCATGCCCAGGTTGGTCATCTCCGCCAGGTTGGCGCCCTTGCCGCCCAGCAGCTCACGCATGGAACCGTTTCCTTCAGAGAACAGGTACACGAACTTCTTGCTCACGTCTTTGTTTTCCTCCCGTTTTGTGTTCTTGCCATTTGGCGTTATTTCCTCTTGAGACTTATATTATAAAAGGACTTACACCCGGTTTGCAAGGCCCTTTTGCATAATTTTTCATAAATTTTTGGACAAAAAAGAAAATCTGTTGATTCTCCTATTCTTTCCTTGCTCGTTGTTGATTTTTTTACGGAGAGTGTGATAAAATGATTATGATTTTGCATCTGCTTGTATCTCTCCGGAGGACACAATGCAGCGGAGCGAGGAGGCGAAAACATGGCGCAGGAGCTGACCATTCCCGGGCAGGAACAGCTGGCCGGGCAGCTGCGGAGGGCAGCCAGGGCAGGCACCCTGGGCCAGGCGGTGATCCTCAGCGGCCAGGGCGATCTGCTCCGATGTGCCCGGTTTGCCGCCGCCGCCATAGAGTGTCAGGGGGACGAGCCCCCCTGCGGCGTGTGCCCCGCCTGCCGGAAGGTGCTGCGGGACATCCACCCCGACGTGATCACGGTCCGGGACCCGGACCACAAGAGCATCTCCATGGAGATCCTGCGCTCCGTCCGCTCCGATGCCTATATCCTCCCCAACGAGGGCCGGCGGAAGATCTACCTCTTCCCCGACTGCTCCCTGCTGGACCCCAAGGGGCAGAACGTACTGCTGAAGGTGCTGGAGGAGGGTCCTCCTCACGCCGCATTTCTCTTCTGCGCGGCAAACAGCGCCATGCTGCTGCCCACCATCCGCTCCCGGAGCGTGGAGTGGAGACTGGCCCCGCCGCCGCCCGAGCGCTCCGCTGTGGATGAGAGTGCCCGGCAGCTGTGTGAACTCCTGTGTGCCGGGCGCAGCGCGGATATGGCCGCTTTCTGGGCCCAGATGGAAAACAGCAAGATCGAACGGGAATCCCTGCAGGGACTGCTGTCCGATACCAGGGATCTGATCTGCGGGGCTTTGAGCCTGTCCTACGGCGGCAGCGGCTGGGATGATCCCCTCATCCGCCGTCTGGCGGAGACCCTGGGCCGCCGGCGCCTGTCCGCCCTGGCCGATACACTGGGGGATTTTGTTCGCCAGTGCGGCTACAATGTGGGCGTGGGACATCTCACCGGCGCCCTGGCAGTGGCACTGGCGCCCTGACAGGCCTTGCCGCCCTTACCCTCTGATCTATTGAAATAAAGGAGGCGCTTTCTTTGACAGAAGTCGTCAGCGTCCGCTTTCGGGGCGGCGCGAAGAATTACTATTTTGACCCCAACGGCCTGACCATTGAGCCGGGCCAGTATGTGGTGGTGGAAACCGCCCAGGGCATGGAATACGTCTGCTGCGTGGAGGGCAACCACGAGGTGCCTGAGCAGAGCGTGGTACAGCCTCTGCGGCCGGTGGTCCGCATCGCCACCGAAAACGATCACAAGGCCGCCGCTTACAACCAGAAGCGGGAGAAGGAGGCTTTCGCCATCTGCGAGAAGAAGATCGCCGCCCACAAGCTGGAGATGAAGCTGGTGAACGTGGAGTGCAACTTCGAGGGCAACAAGATCATCTTCTTCTTTACCGCCGAGGGGCGGGTGGACTTCCGGGAACTGGTAAAGGATCTGGCAAGCGTGTTCCGGGCCAGGATCGAGCTGCGGCAGATCGGCGTCCGGGATGAGGCCAAGATGCTGGGCGGTCTTGGTATCTGCGGCCGTCCCCTGTGCTGCAGCCAGTTTTTGGATGAATTTATCCCCGTGTCCATCAAGATGGCCAAGACCCAGAACCTGAGCCTCAACCCCACCAAGATCTCCGGTACCTGCGGACGGCTCATGTGCTGTCTCAAGTACGAGCAGAACGCCTACGAGGACGCCGCCAAGCGGATGCCCAAAAACGACAGCTTTGTGGACACCCCCGACGGCATCGGCAATATCAGCAGTGTGGATCTCCTGCGGGAGGAGGTCACTGTCCGCCTGGACAGCGCCCCCGAATCTCCCAAGCGCTATAAGTGCTGCGAGATCTGTGTCCTGCGCAACGGCAAGGGCAGCCGGGAGGGCATCGAGATCCCTCAGGAGCGGCCCCAGCGCTATACCCCCCAGGAGGCCCTTCCGGAGGAGCCTCAGGAGCCCCAGGAACCCCGTCCCCAGCGCCGCAGCGCCTCCCCCGTCAAGGAGGCCATTGCCATTCCCTCTGTGCTGGCTGACGAGTCCAAGGAGGAGAGCAAGTCCGGTTCCCGCCGCCGCAGCAGAGGCGGCCGCCGGGGCGGCGACAAGGCAAAAACCGCCGACACGGGAAAGCCCGCCCCTGAGAAGAAGGCCGAAAAGCCGGAAAAGCAGGAAAAGGCGGAAAAAGCGGCCCGGCCTGAGAAGAAGGCTGAGCCCGCCGGCCGCGGCCAGAGAGGCCGGCGGCAGGATAAGCCCCGGGAGGGCAGCCCCGTAAAGGTGGAGAAGGTGGAAAAGACGGTGATCCGTTCCTCCGGCGACACCACCGCGGAGAAGAAGGCCGCCGCCGACCGTGCCGCCCGGCAGCAGAGTGCCGCCCCTTCGGAGGGTAAATCCGGAGAAGGCCGTGCCCGCCGCCGTCGTCCCCGTCACCGGCCCCGTGGTAAGGGTCAGGGCGGCGGAGAGAGCCAGGGCGAATGATCTCCCTCCCATTTCCTGAAACACACCGCAGGCCGCAGCCCTCAAAAGGGCGGCGGCCTGCTTGCATTTTCTCCCTTGCCGGGGTACAATAACCCCAAACAATCATTCTTGCATGTTGAGGAGGCTTTGCCATGAAAGACGGCTTTATCTGCGTGGCGGCAGGAACCCCTAAGATCCGGGTGGCGGATTGCCGGTACAACGCCGAGCAGATCTTCACCATGATCCGGGAGGCGGACAAGCAGGGCGTAAAGATCCTGGCCCTGCCGGAACTGTGCCTTACCGGCTACACCTGCGGCGACCTGTTTTTGCACGACACCCTGCTGGAAGGGGCTATGGAGGGCCTGCGGACTATCCTGAAAGCCACCAGCCACCTGGAGATCCTGGCGGTGTTCGGCATGCCCCTGCGCTGCGCCGGAAAGCTCTATAACTGCGCCGTGGCCATCCAGAAAGGCGAGATCGTGGCGGTGGTCCCCAAGACCTATCTGCCCAACTACGGGGAGTTCTATGAGCAGCGCTGGTTTACCGCCGGCGGCCTGGACCATCCCCTGACGTTGGATGTTCCCTGCCCCTACGACGATACCGACATGCTCCATACCACCCTGGGCCAGACCATTATCGAGTGCAAGGGTATCCCGGGGCTGAAGGTGGGTATTGAGATCTGTGAGGACCTATGGGCTGCCGATCCCCCCTCCCGCCATCTGGCGGAGGCCGGGGCCACCATTATCCTGAACCTCTCCGCCTCCAACGAGGTGGTAGGCAAGGCCGCCTACCGCCGTCAGCTGGTGGTGGGCCAGTCCGGCCGCCTCTGCTGCGGCTACGTCTACGCCGATGCCGGGGAGGGAGAATCCACCACCGACCTGGTGTTTGCCGGCCACAACATGATCGCCGAAAACGGCGCCCTCCTGGCGGAGAAGCGCTTTGCCACCGGCCTTACCATCAGCGAGATCGACGTGCAGCGGCTGGTGTATGAGCGGCGGCGGCTGACCACCTTCCCTGCCGAGCCCAGTTTCCGTGACCCCTCCTGCGGCTGTCTGGCCGCAGCCTGGGCGGAGTTCACCCCCTGCCAGACCCCCATTACCCGCTACGTCTCCCCCACCCCCTTTGTACCGGAGAACGCCGCCGACCGGGCGGACCGGTGCGAGGAGATTTTGACCATCGCCGCCATGGGTCTCAAAAAGCGGCTGGAGCACACCGGCGCCAGAACGGCAGTGGTGGGCCTGAGCGGCGGCCTTGACTCCACGTTGGCCCTTCTTATCACCGCTCTTGCCATGGGTATGCTGGGCCGGCCCGCCACGGACATCATTGCCGTGACCATGCCTTGCTTCGGCACCACCGACCGCACCAAAAACAACGCCGTGATCCTGGCGGAGCGGATGGGGGCCACCCTTCGCACCATCCCCATCGGTGACACCGTCAAGAGCCACTTCAAGGACATCGGCCACAGCATGGAGGACCACTCCGTCACCTTTGAGAACGCCCAGGCCCGGGAGCGCACCCAGGTGCTTATGGACATCGCCAACCAGTCCGGCGGTCTTGTCATCGGCACCGGTGATCTCAGCGAGCTGGCTCTGGGCTGGGCCACCTATAACGGCGACCATATGAGCATGTACGGCGTCAATGCCTCCATCCCCAAGACCCTGGTGCGCCATCTGGTGGACTATGTGGCCCGGGACAACCTGAAAAAGGACGAGGATCTCACCCACGTGCTGGAGGACATTCTGGACACCCCCGTGTCTCCGGAGCTGCTGCCCGCCGTTCAGGGCAAGATCAGCCAGAAGACCGAGGATCTGGTGGGCCCCTACGAGCTCCACGACTTCTTCCTCTACTACATCATCCGCTGGGGCTTCGGTCCCCGGAAGGTGCTGCGGCTGGCGGAGCAGGCTCTGGGCCGCAAGTATGACCGCGCTGTGATCCTCAAGTGGCTGAAGAATTTCTACCGCCGGTTCTTCAACCAGCAGTTCAAGCGCTCCTGCCTGCCCGACGGACCCAAGGTGGGCTCCGTGGCTTTGAGCCCCCGGGGCGACTGGCGGATGCCGTCTGATGCAGTGGCTAAACTCTGGCTGGATGAACTGGAGGAGCTGTAAGCTCTCAGATCTCTCCCGCCAGTCGCGGGGCCCCCGCCCAGACCCAGCGCAGCGCCCGCAGGGTGCAAAGCGGTCTGGGGTGGGGAGAGGAGGCGCAGTGAAGCGAGCGATGCCTGCCGCTGAAGCGGCGGGCAGAGGGATACGAAACTTGCGCCGACGAGGCGGATGCCCAGTGATGCAGTGGCCAAACTCTGGCTGGATGAACTGGAGGAGCTGTAAGCTCTCAGTCCCCTCCCGCCAGTCGCGAAGCTTATCCCCCACAATAACAGCGAAACAGCCGCCGCAGGCAAAATGCCTGCGGCGGCTGTTTGATTTGTTACCGATCTATTCCTCCGGCGGGAACAGCCAGCAAGTATACTTGTCCGCCAGCTTCCAGCCCAGCTTGGCCTGAAGGGCCAGAGACGCCTCATTTCCCTGAAAGATCTGGCAGTAGGGCAGCTCCCCTGCCGCCAGCACCCGGTTGAGGATGAACGTCTCCAGTTCCTGGCCGTAGCCCCGCCTGCGGTACTGGGGGAACACATTGAGCAGCCCTATACTGCCCTCCTGATGGCGGCCCACATAGCCCACAAATTCCCCCTGGTCAAAACCGGCAAAGAGCATCCCATCGTCCCGGAGCCTGGTCAGCACCTGCCGGTCCTCCAGCGCATAGGTGGCCTCAATGATATCCAGCTCCGCCTCCCCGGGGGCCCGGAAGGTCAACACATCCCTTTGGGGCAGCGGTCCTCCGGTGTATACCGCCTGATGGCAGCTTTTTCCGATCTCCAGGCCGTATTGCTTTGCAGGGATGTCCGCCAGGTCCGCCTGGCAGACCATCATAGAGGTGCATGCCGGCAGCGCCTCCACCAGTTCTGCCGCCGCCTGCCGGGAGGCCGCTGAGAACATATACGACCCCGATGTTTCCCGGAGCAGCGCTCCGCTTTCACCCCCGGCCACCAGTTCCCCGGCACCCCGCTGGAGGGCGCCCAGCAGCGGCGCGTTCTGGAGGATGTCCCCCTCCAGGTATGCCATGATTTTGAAACGATCCACTACGCTCCTCCTCTCAGTTTCCGCAAAAATGCTGTAAACTCCTCATTGAGGGGACAGCTCAGCTCCACTGTCTCCCCGGTACGGGGGTGACGGAAGGTGAGGCCCACCGCGTGGAGGCACTGGCCCGTCATACCGGGTGCCGCCTTTTTGGCGCCGTATACCGTGTCTCCATAGAGGGGGTGGCCGATGTAGGCCATATGGACCCGGATCTGGTGGGTACGGCCTGTCTCCAGCCGGCAGCGGACATAGGTATATCCCGGAAAGCGCTCCAGCACCTGCCAGTGGGTGACAGCCGGGCGGCCTCCGGGCACCACTGCCATCTTCTTTCTGTCCTTGGGATTGCGGTCAATGGGGGCATTGACGGTGCCGCTGTCCTCCCGGAGATTCCCGATGACCACCGCCTCATAGGTCCGGCACAGGCTGTGATCCTGGAGCTGGGCGGAGAGGGCCTGGTGGGCAAAGTCATTTTTAGCGGCGATGATAAGGCCGCTGGTGTCCCGGTCGATGCGGTGGACGATACCAGGGCGCAGCTCTCCCCCGATCCCGCTGAGGCTGTCGCCGCAGTGGTGGAGCAGGGCGTTGACCAGTGTGCCGCCGCTGTGACCCGGGGCCGGGTGGACCACCATGCCCACCGGCTTGTTCACCACGATCACGTCATCGTCCTCATAGACCACGTCCAGAGGGATGTCCTCCGGCAGGGCCTGGGCCTCCTCCGGCTCCGGCACGGTCACAGCCACCGTCTCCCCGCCGGAGAGCTTCAAACTCTTGGCGGGGGCCTTGCCGTCTACTGTCACCAGTCCCTCGGCAATGAGCCGCTGGGCCGCAGACCGGGTCAGCTCCGGCAGGGCCTGGGCCAGAAAGGCGTCCAGCCGCTGTCCCGCCTGCTCAGGCGTTGCCGTCAGGATGGTCGCTTCCACTGGTATCCTCCTTCTTTTTTGCCATCACCTTGTCGTGGAGCAGCAGATAGTAGGCCGCAAAGCCGATGGTGCCGCAGACGATACACATATCCGCCACATTGAACACCGGAAAGGAGGGCAGGAACTCAAAGTGGAACATATCCACCACATAACCCAGCCGCACCCGGTCCACAAGGTTGCCTAAGCCCCCGCCCAGGATCAGCGTCAATGTCCACATAGCCGCCGGATGAGGGAAAATTTTCTTCACCATGGCCCAGGCGATCACCGCCATCAGCACCGCCGTCACCACCGTCAGCAGCCAGGTGTGCTCCGTCAGAATGGAGAAGCCGCCGCCGGTATTCTGGACGTAGCACAGCTCCACCAGGCCGGGGATCAGGGGTTTGGTCTCAAAGAGCCCAAGATTGGCCACTGTCCAGAATTTTACCGCCTGATCGGCGGCAATACACAAGAGAATCGTCACGATATATGCCATAGTGGTTAACTCCTTTTTCAGCAAGTATGGGTATCATACCACATTCCCAGTGTATTGACAATGGGCACACAAAAAGGGAGAGGACAGCGATCCTCTCCCTTTTTTCTTGCAATATGGCGATTACAGCACCTTGGCCAGGAAGGACTGCAGGCGCTCGCACTGGGGGTGTTCAAAGAGCTCCTTGGGCGTGTTCTCCTCCAGGATGTGGCCGCCGTCCATGAAGAGGACCCGGCTGCCCACCTCCCGGGCAAATCCCATCTCGTGGGTGACCACCACCATGGTCATACCCTCCTGGGCCAGCTCCTTCATGACCTCCAGCACCTCGCCCACCATCTCGGGGTCCAAAGCGCTGGTAGGCTCGTCAAAGAGCATGACCTTGGGCTTCATGGCCAGGGCCCGGACAATGGCGATCCGCTGCTTCTGGCCGCCGGAGAGCTGATTGGGATAGGCGTCGGCCTTCTCCTCCAGGCCCACCCGGCGCAGCAGCGTCATGGCCAGCTCGTCGGCCTCCGCCTGGCTCATAAGCTTGGTCCGCACCGGAGCCAGGGTGATATTTCTCTTCACCGTCATGTTGGGGAACAGGTTGAAGTGCTGGAACACCATGCCCATACCCTGACGGATCTTATCGATATCCGCTTTGGGATCGGTGATCTCCTGTCCCTCAAAGGTAATGGTACCGGCGGTAGGGGTCTCCAGCAGGTTCAGGCACCGCAGGAAGGTGGACTTACCGGAACCGGAGGGCCCGATAACTACTACCACCTCTCCGGGGTAGATATGCTGGTCGATATTGTCCAGCACCAGATGATCTCCAAAAGCTTTAGACAGATTTTTAACGTCTATCACTTTCCCGCAGCCTCCTTTCCAGTTTGCCCTGAGCCCACGTAAAGACGATAACGATGATCAGATACATGATGGCGCTGCCGATAAGTGGCGCCATGTAGTCGTAGTTGGCACCGCCGATCCGCATAGCCCGATAGGTCAGCTCCGCCGCGCCGATGGTGTTGACCAGGGAGGTATCCTTGAAGAGGGTAATGAACTCGTTGCCCAGGGAGGGCAGAATGTTCTTGAAGGCCTGGGGAATGACGATAAAGCGCATGGTGTCCAGATAGCCCAGTCCCAGGGAACGCCCGGCCTCCGTCTGGCCCACGTCCACACTCATGAGGCCGCCCCGGACGATCTCCGCCACATAGGCCCCGGAGTTGATGCCAAGGCCGATGATGCCCACCAGGACCTTGTTGCGGCTGGAGGCAAAGATGACAAAGCCCCAGATCAGGATCTGCACCATCATGGGGGTGCCACGGATCACCGTGGTATAGATCTTGCAGAGGACATTGAGAATCCCCAGCAGGATATTGCGCTGTCTGGGCCGCTGCTGGTCGTGGGCGGTACGGACAACGGCCACCACCACGCCCAGGATCGTACCGAAGATCAGGGCAAACACCGTCATCTCCAGGGTAATACCCAGGCCCTGCAAATAGAGCTTCCAGCGATCTCCCTCGATAAACGCCGTGTAGAAGCGCCCGCTCAAAGCCGTCAGCCACTGCATAAACTCATTCATAACAGAAGGGGCCTCTCCTTTCTTTAAACATGAGAAAAGGACGGCATAGAAGGCCGCCCTTCTCTCAGATCCAGCTTATTCCGCCGGGATATATTTGTCAATGATAGACTGAACAGTGCCGTCGTCAATAAGCTCCTTCAGGGCGGCATTAACAGCGTCCTTCAGGGCGGTGTTGCCCTTGGCAAAACCGATGGCATAGTCCTCCACCGCAAACTCGGTGTCCAGGATCTTCAGGCCCTCGTTGGCCTTGACGAACTCCTGAGCGGGGGCGTTGTCGATGACCACGGCGTCCACCTGGCCGTTGACCAGAGCCATGACGGCCAGAGCACCGTTATCATAGGCGGTCACATGGTCCTCGCCGTAGCCGCCCTCCTCGGGGGGATAGGAGCAATAGATGTAGCCGGTGGTGTCAGCCTGGCAGCCGATCATCTCGGCATTGGCCAAATCGTCGATGGTCTGGATGGGGGAGTCCTCCTTCACGATGACCACCTGCACACCGGTGGCGTAGGTGTCGGAAAAGTCCATAACAGCCAGCCGGTCCTCATTGACGGTAACGCCTGCCATGACCATATCGCTCTGGCCGGTCTGGGCAGCAGTAAGCGCTGCGTTAAACGCCATATCGTCCACTACCAGCTCCAGGCCCAGCTTCTCAGCGATGGCGCCGGCGATCTCCACGTCAATGCCCTCGAAGCCGCCGTCGTCGGTGGTCATCTCATAGGGGGGGAACTGGGCATTGGTGGACATGTGGAGCTTGCCCTCCTCCACGGTGGTGAAGGAAGCGTCGCCGGTGTCACCGGTATCGGCGTCGCCAGCATTGTTGGCAGTGTTGTTGGTGGTATTATTGGTGGTGTTGCCGGCGTTGTCGGCAGTGTTATTTCCGGTTCCGCCGCAGGCGGCCAGGCTCAGCATCATGGCCAGAGCCAGAACCAGAGTCATCAGTTTCTTCATGTCAGTCATCCTTTCCAAAACGTTACAACGATGTATTATGTATGGGGATTCATCTCATCCAATCTCCAATGCCCCAACGCCTCTGGTGTGGGACGATAGGGAGCATAGCACGTCGGCCTTGATTTGTCAATAGATTTTCAGAAATAATGAATAAATATTTATTTCATGGAAAAGAAACCGTCATTTTGTCCCCGCGTATCATTCTTTTCTCCTGTGTGTTTGGGCAGTTTTACCGGTTCAGCTTGCCTGCATACTGCGGATCGGTTGCGTTTGAGGAAAAAAGTGCTATACTGAATAAAGAACCTTTTGGAACAGGAGGCAGATTATGAAAGTACTACTGCTCAACGGCAGCCCCCATGAGAAGGGCTGCACCTATACCGCTCTCAGCGAAGTGGCGGCAGCACTGACGGCTGACGGCGTGGAGGCGGAGATCCTGTGGGCAGGCAGCGGCCCCACCACGGGGTGCCTGGGCTGCGGCGGCTGCCGCAAGACGGGGTACTGCGTCCGGGATGATGTGGTCAACCAGATCATCGACAAGCTGGATGACTGTGACGGGCTGGTGGTAGGCTCTCCCGTCCACTATGCCGCTGCAGGCGGTCAGATCACCTGCGTGATGGACCGGCTGTTTTATGCCGCCAGCGGGAAGCTGCGCTACAAGCCCGGCGCAGCGGTGGTCTCAGCCCGGCGGGGCGGCACCACGGCAGCTCTGGATCAGCTGAACAAGTACTTTACCATCAACCAGATGCCGGTGGTATCCTCCCGGTACTGGAATATGGTCCACGGCAATACCCCCGATGAGGTCCGTCAGGACGCGGAAGGCATGTCTGTGATGCGGACCCTGGGCCACAATATGGCCTGGCTCATCAAGTCCATTGCCGCCGGACAGGCGGCAGGGCTGGGTATGCCGGTGGAGGAGCCTCCGGCAAAAACCAACTTTATCCGCTGAGCTCAGGAAAAAAGCAACCCCCTCCGGGACCTGGAAGGGGGTTGCTTTTTTCTGTATATACGTTATGCCTCGGGCAGCAGGTCCACGGCAAACAGGGCTCCGGCGCCGCCGGTATGGACAAAGAGGATATTCTCCTCTCCCATGAAGTAGCCCTCCTTCAGCAGCTGGAAAAAGCCGGCCAGCGCCTTTCCGGTATACACCGGGTCTACCAGAATGCCCTCGCTCCGGGCCAGAAGGCGCACCGCGTCACAGCCCTCAGGACTGGGGATGGCGTAGCCCGGGCCGATGCTGTAGCGGATGTGGATATCCTCCTTCTCCACCGGCACGTCGGACTCCAGCAGCTCCTTGAGGCCGCTCATCAGATCAAAGGTGATGTCCTCAAAGGGATCATCACACACGCCGATGCCCACAGACCGGGTACCGGGCAGATTCAGCTTGGCGCCATAGGTAAGGCCGGCATAGGTGCCGCCGGAACCGGTGGCGCTGACAATGGCGTCGAAGTTCACACCCAGGGCCTTGCTCTGGGCAGCGATCTCCTCGGTGCAGCCCACATAGCCCAGGGAACCACGGGGCACGCTGCCGCCCACAGGGATGAAGTAGGGCTTGTGGCCCGCCTTCCGCAGGGTTTCCATGATGGCCTCCATCTCCGCGTACACATCGTCGTAGCTGTCGGTATCCACCAGCCGGACCTCCGCGTTAAAGATGTCGTCCAGGATCAGATTGCCGCCGGTAAGCTCTCCCCGCTTTTTCAGCACCAGGATGGCCTTCATGCCGATGCGGGAGGCGCAGGCAGCGGTGAGCATGGCGTGGTTGGACTGGGGGCCGCCGGCGGTGAGCACCACGTCGGCGCCCTGATCCCGGGCGTCTGCCAGCAGGTACTCCAGCTTGCGGACCTTGTTGCCGCCCAACGCTACACCGATCATATCATCCCGCTTGATATAGATGTTCTTGCCGAACTGGCGGCTGATGTTCTCCAGCTTGTACAGAGGAGTGGGCATAACACCAAAGGAAATGCGGCTGAAATCAGAAAGCTTCTTCATGATGTCTCCTTTCAAAAGATCCGGTCACTGGTGATCCAGGGATTTGAGCTGATCCAGGTCATAGGGTGTGGTCTGATAGACAAAATAGTTGAGCCAGTTGCTGTAGAGCAGGTTGGCGCAGGAGCGCCAGGTGACCCGGGGCGGCTTGGTATAGTCGTCGTCGGGGTAGTAGTTTTTCGGCACCGCGATGGGAAGGCCCTTGTTCTTATCCCGGAGGAACTCCTGCTCCAGGGTCAGGGCGTCGTACTCACTGTGGCCGGTGATAAAGATCTGACGGCCGCCCTCGGTGGACAGGGCATAGATCCCCGCCTCCGGGGAGGTGGCCAGGATCTTCAGCTCCTTCACCTTCTCCACATCCTCCCGGCGGATGGTGGTGTGGCGGGAGTGGGGCACCATGAACACATCATCGCTGCCCCGGAAGAGCATATTGCTTTTCCGCTCCACCACGTGGGGGAATACCCCGAAGAGCTTCTCCTTCAGGGGGTATTTCTGGATACCATAGTGGTAGTAGAGTCCCGCCTGGGCCCCCCAGCAGATATGGAAGGTGCTGTGGACGTGGGACTTGCTCCACTCCATGATCTCACAGAGCTCCGGCCAGTACTCCACCTCCTCAAAGGGCAGGTGCTCCACCGGCGCGCCGGTGATGACCATACCGTCGAAGTTCCGGTCCTTCACATCAGAAAAGTGCTGGTAAAAGGCCAGCATGTGTTCCTGGGGGGTATTTTTCGGCACATGGCCCGCGGGACAGATCAGCTCCAGCTCCACCTGAAGGGGCGTGTTGCTGAGGAGACGGCTGAGCTGGGTCTCCGTGGCGATCTTGGTGGGCATCAGGTTGAGAAGGAGAAGCTTCAGCGGACGGATATCCTGGGTCATGGCCCGGGTCTCCGTCATGACAAAGATGTTCTCCTCCGTCAGTACCCGGGTGGCGGGCAGCTCATTGGGGATGCGGATGGGCATGTACGGGTTCCTCCTTGGTGTTGGTAGGGCTGCTTACAGGGCGGCCAGGGCCTGGTCGATATCGGCGATCAGGTCCTCCTTGCTCTCCAGGCCCACGCTCAGGCGCACCAGATCCGCCGAGACGCCGGCGGCGATGAGCTCCTGGTCGTTCATCTGGCGGTGGGTAGAGCTGGCGGGATGGAGGCAGCAGGTCCGGGCGTCGGCCACGTGGGTGGCGATGGCCCCCAGCTTCAGATGCTTCATGAAGGTCTCCGCCGCGGCGCGGCCGCCCTTCACGCCGAAGCTCACCACGCCGCAGGAGCCGTGGGGCAGGTACTTCACCGCCTGGGCATGGTAGGGATCGCCCTCCAGGCCGCTGTAGCGGACCCAGGCGATCTTCTCATGGTTCTGGAGATGCTCCGCCACCGCCTGGGCGTTCTCACAGTGGCGCTGCATGCGCACATGGAGGCTCTCCAGACCGATGTTCAGCAGGAAGGCGCTCTGGGGAGAGGGGGTGGAGCCGAAGTCCCGCATCAGCTGGGCGGTAGCCTTGGTGATGTAGGCCCCCTTGCCGAAGCGGGTGGCGTAGGTGATGCCGTGGTAGCTGTCGTCGGGGGTGCAGAGGCCCGGGAACTTCTCCGCGTGGGCCATCCAGTCGAAGTTGCCGCTGTCCACGATGCAGCCGCCGATGGCGCTGGCGTGGCCGTCCATATACTTGGTGGTGGAGTGGGTGACGATGTCCGCCCCCCACTGGAAGGGCTGGCAGAGCACCGGGGTGGCGAAGGTGTTGTCCACGATCAGGGGCACCCCGTGGCGGTGGGCGGCGGCGGCGAACTTCTCAATGTCCAGCACGGTGAGGGCAGGATTGGCGATGGTCTCGCCGAACACCGCCTTGGTGTTGGGCCGGAAGGCAGCCTCCAGCTCCTCCTCGGTGCAGTCCGGGGAGACGAAGGTGAACTCCACGCCCATCTTCTTCATGGTGACGGCAAAGAGGTTATAGGTACCGCCGTAGATGCTGCTGGAGGACACCACATGGTCCCCGCAGGTGGCGATATTGAATACGGCATAGAAATTGGCCGCCTGGCCGGAGGAGGTGAGCATGGCAGCGGCGCCGCCCTCCATCTCACAGATCTTGGCGGCAGCGTGGTCGCAGGTGGGGTTCTGGAGACGGCTATAGAAGTAGCCCTCGGCCTCCAGGTCGAAGAGCTTGCCCATGTCCTCGCTGGTGTCGTACTTAAAGGTGGTGGACTGGATGATGGGCACCTGGCGGGGCTCCCCATTGCCGGGGCGGTAGCCTCCCTGGACGCAGATGGTATCGATATGGTTGCTCATTGGCGGTATGCTCCTTTTCTATGGTTTCTATGGTGCAGGAGGGCGTCAGTCGACCATGAGGCCCATGCCCTCCAGAAGATCCTCCATATCCTCCCGGCTGAGGGAGGTCTCCACCCGGACCGTGTGCTCCAGAAGATTCACGGCGGCGTTCTCCACGCCGCTGCGGGCCTCCAGAGCCTCTGTCAGTTCAGCGCCGCAGGCGGCGCAGTGGTTTTTGGCGGTGCAGAAGGCACACTTCACATAGGTCACAGGGAGGGTGCAGGCTGCTGTCTCCATATGATCCCCTCCCCTCTCAAGCCGGATAAACTCCTTTCAGTATAGCAAGAAGCCGGGGAAAAGGAAAGCCCTTTTCCCCGGTGTCGGTTGAAAAAATCTCATATAAACTGCTTCCGGCCAGGCCGCGGCCCCGATCCCCGGCGGAAAGCGGCCGGTGCCTGGGACCGGCAGTACAAAACTGCCCCTCCGGCCGGAGCTACGGCCGGATGGGCGGAAGATCGTTATCCCACCTTGCAGGTGACGATGACACCGTCCACGTTGTTGCCGGAGACGGTATACTCCCCGCTGTCGGGGAGATAGATGGCAGACCCTTCGGCATACCACACCTCATAGGTGCCGGAGACACACTCGATCATCAGGTGTTCCCCATCGGCGGTAAAGTCCTTGAGGTAGTCGATATACTCCTCCAGGCACAGCCCCTCCTTCACCATCTGCGTAGCGTGGGGGATGCCTACATAGCGGAAGTGCCAGGGCTCGTTGGCAATACCGGTGATGTCCGCCTTGTCCGTGGCGTAGCGGACCACCAGGCCGTAGTTCTGGCAGTTTTCATTGATCCAGGCGTACTCGCCGGTGCCGTCATACTCCTCACTGGTGCCGTCGCTGTGATAAACGCTCAGGTCCAGGGCGTAGCCGGTGTGGTGCTCGCTGCCGCCGGGCTGGGCCACATACTGCTGGGCGTGCTCCAGGCCATTTTGCTCAGCGCTCTGGTCAAACAAGTGCTGCTGGAACTCCTCCGTGCGGTGGCCCGCCACCACATTGACGCTCTTACTGCCGCCCTGGGCGGTGAAATCCGCCAGCATGGCATTGAGGGCCTCCATGGCCGCCGGGGCCAGGTAAATGTTGGTGCCGCCTACATAGTAGCTGTCGTTTTTCTCATCATAGACGCTGACCAGCTCCTGATTTTCCGGGAAATGGAAAAAGGTGCTGTTATTGACCAGGATCAGATCGCCGGTATAGATGGCGTTCTCCCCCAGATCCATCAGGGTACAGTTGACGCCGGTGGAGGTCACCACCCCCTTGGGCTCATCTGCATCCGTCTGCTGATCATCTGTCTGGCTGTTGTCTGTTCCATCGGTCTGCTGATCGTCCTGACCGCTGACCTGGGCACTGTCATTGCCGGAAGTTTCCTCCCCGCCACGGCCCCACAGGAACACCCCTGCCAGCACCGCCACTACGATCACCACCAGGAGCAGCAGTACCCCCGGTCCTACATACACTTGTCTGCGCCGCCTTCCGCGGCCATTGGAATTCATTGCTCAGGGTTCCTCCTTTTTTGCTTGTCCGCCGCCGGAGCGGCAGGTGGAGGCAGGACGGATTGGGTCCTGCCGGATGGTTGGACGGCGCCGGCCGTCCGGGGTCAGGTATTCCATTGCACGGCACAGTTTCCACCGGAGCACCAGCCGTACAGCGATGCCCGGAGGGTCTGGCCGTCATAGGTAAAAGAGATCTCTCCCGCGGCGGAGTACTCGCTGTTTGACGTCAGCGGAGAGGATGACAAAAGCTCATTGATGCGGGGCGTGTTCCAGGAGGGGTCCACGCTGTCCATACCCCAGTAGTCCCGCCAGGCGCTGCCGAAGTTGGCAGCGCCTGCAGCCCCCCAGCTGGGGGGCGTGGCCCGGGACCAGCGCAGGGACATGGACAGGACCTTCCCCGAGGAATCATCCACCGTCACGCCGATCCCCCAGCCGGAAAAGCTCAATTCCATATGATAGACGAGAAAACTCACCTGTGTGTTGTTGTCAATATACAACATTTCTCCGCTGCTGATCAGCTCGGGATTCGTATCTTCTGTCCACAGCTCCGGCAGGCCGCCGGTGCGCTGCAGGGCCAGAAGCTCCCGCTTCACCCCTGTCAGCCGGGTCTCCCACTCCTCGTCTCCCTCAATGGGCTCATCCACCTCCGGCTCACTGCTGATATAGACCCCGCCGGAGCCGTCTTTTATGATATAGCGGACCTCAGCCTCCTCCCCGGGCAGAGCCAGGAAAGAGAGGTTGCCGCTTTGCAGAAGCATCAGCTTCTCCGCCACGGTAAGGCGGATACTGTCCGCCAGTCCCTCCCGGTCCTCCACCTGGGTGACCTTTGGCTCATCCATCAGCTGCTGGTCATACCAGCGCGACACCTGGGGCGGCAGGAAAAAGGCCAGCGCCACCAGCACCGCCGCAAGGGCCAGCACGGCCCAGAACCGCTTATTGTTCACCGGCCGCACCTCCCAGCGTCGCCACTACGGTGGTACCATGTCCCTCCTGGCTGGCAAACGACAGGCTGCCGCCGTGGAACGCGGCAATGGTCTTGCACAGGGCCAGGCCCAGACCGGCGCCGCCCTCCGCCCGGGACCGGGACTTATCCACCATGTAGAAGGCCTCTGTGATCTTCTCCAGCTCCTGGGCCGGGATGCCCCGCCCCTGGTCTGTCACCGTCAGGCGGTAGCCCTCCGGCAGGGCACAGCCTTCCAGCGTCACCACCGTTCCGGATTCCGACGCCTTCCGGGCATTGTCCAGAAGATTGATGAGCATGGTCTCCAGCAGGCTCTCATTGCCCCGCAGGGTGCCCTCCTGGGCGCTGACCTGGAGCTCCAGGCCCTTGGCGGCCATAGCGGGCCGGGCGGCTTCCGCCGCCTGGCGGCACAGGCGGGCCATATCTACTTCCCGCAGAGACACAGCCCCGTGGCCTGTTACCAGCAGGTCCATCAAAGCCATGCTCAGCTTCTCCAGCCGCTTCCCCTCAGAAAAGATATAGGCGGCGGCTTTCATACTCTTCTCCCCGTCCAGAGCCCCGCTGCGCAGCATATCGGCATAGCCGATGATGGAGGTGAGGGGCGTTTTCAGCTCATGGACAAAGCTGGCGGTGAAATCCTCCTGCCTTCGTGCGGCATCGGCCAGCTGGTGGACATTTTTCTCCACCGCGTCGGCCATGGAGTTGAAGCTCTCCGCCAGCTCACTGACCTCATCGCCGCCCTCCACCTCTGCCCGGGAGGTATAGTCCCCGTCGGCCAGACGGCCGGCCACCTTCCCCAGATCCCGGATGGGCTGGGTCAGCCAACAGGAGGTGAGATAGAGCACGCCGCCGGCGGCAGCCACCACCGCCAGCAGCAGATAGCGGTAGATCCGGTAGTGGGTCTCCCGGTCCGCGAAAAGGCTGCTGATATTCCGGGCACTCTCCAGATACAGCACGCCGTCATCCAGGTCGATGGTGTCGGCACAGTGGACAAACACCTGTCCCGTTTTTTCCTCCCGGCGGATGGAGTAGCCCCGGGAGCTTTCATCGATCTCCTCCAGCAGCTCCTCGTCGCTGGCAGGCTCCATGGTGGAGTACACCGTCCGTCCTGTCTCCGTGGTCACACGGAACTGCCGTCCGGCAAAGTAGCGGTTCTCCTCCAGCACCCGGGCCACACTCCGGCCCTCCCGGAACATATTCTCCGCCGTAACGCCGCGGGCCATACACACCGCCTCGTAGGACACCCGCAGCATCTGCAGCTCCTCCTGGGCCACGTCCACCTCCCGGGTCAGCGCCGAGCGGAAGGACAGGCTGATCAGCAGGCAGCTGCCCGCGCCGAAAAACACCACCAGGATACACAGCGCCGCCACCGCCACCTTCCAGGCGATCTTCATTCCCGGACCTCCAGGCGGTAGCCCACCTTATATACGGCGGTGATCCGGTCCTGCCAGCCCAGTTTTTTGCGCAGCCGCTGGACATGGAGGTCCACCGTGCGGCTGTCGCCCATGTAGTCGTTCTCCCATACCCGCTCATAGATGGTCTCGCGGAAAAGGGCGATATTTTTATTCTGGAGAAACAGCAGCAGCAGGGCATACTCCTTGGCGGTCAGAGGCACCACCTCTCCCGCCCGCTTCACCACCCGGGACTGGGTATCCACCTCCACGTCGCCTACCACGATGCGGTCATCCGCCTTGTGGCAGCGGCGCAGCACCGTCTCCACCCGGGCCAGCAGCTCCGCGATCTCAAAGGGCTTGACGATATAGTCGTCGGCCCCCAGCTTCAGGCCCTTGATCCTATCCTTCACCGCGCTGCGGGCAGTGATGAAGATCACCGGGATGCCCAGGGGGGCCAGGTACTCCATGAGCTCAAAGCCGTCGATTCCCGGCAGCATCACATCCAGCAGGATCAGGTCATAGCGCCTCTCCCCCACCGCGTCCGCCGCCTCTGTGCCGCTCATGCAGCAGTCGCAGGTATAGCCCGCCGCCGTCAGGCTCATGTCCAGCAGGTCGGCAATGGGCTTTTCATCTTCAACGATCAAAATGCGTATCATGTTTTTGCTCCCTCACGATCCTCCACCGTCACACCATCTTCTCAGGGTCCACCGCCTTGTCATACTCCTCTCCGGTGAGGTAGCCGCAGCGCAGCACCGCCTCCCGGAGGGTCAGGCCCTCCTGATGGGCCAGCTTGGCCGCCTTGGCGGCGTTGTCATAGCCGATATAGGGGGTCAGGGCCGTCACCAGCATCAAAGAGCGGCCCAGATACTCCCCCATCTTCTCCCGGTTGGCCTTGAGTCCCTCCAGGCAATGGATGCGGAAGGAGTCCATGGCGTCGCTCAGCAGCCGGGCAGACTGGAGGAAGTTGTAGGCGCACACCGGCAAGAACACATTGAGCTCAAAGTTCCCCTGGCTGGCGGCAAAGCCGATAGCGGCGTCGTTGCCCATCACCTGCACCGCCACCATGGTCACCGCCTCACACTGGGTGGGGTTCACCTTCCCCGGCATGATGGAGCTGCCCGGTTCATTCTCCGGAATGGTGATCTCCCCCAGGCCGCAGCGGGGGCCGCTGGCCAGCCAGCGCACGTCGTTGGCGATCTTCATCAGATCCCCCGCCAGAGCCTTCAGGGCGCCATGGGCGAACACCAGGGCATCCCGGCTGGTGAGGGCGTGGAATTTGTTGGGGGCGGTACGGAAGGCGCAGCCGGTGAGCCGGGAGATGATCTCCGCGCTCTTTTGGTCAAAGCCGGCCGGGCAGTTGAGGCCGGTGCCCACGGCGGTACCCCCCAGGGCCAGGGAGCGCAGGGGCTCCAGGGCCGCCTTCACCATAGCGGCACACTCCTCCGTCATAGCCCGCCAGCCGCTGATCTCCTGGGAGAAGCGCAGCGGCACCGCATCCTGGAGATGGGTGCGGCCGATCTTGATGACGTCCTGGTTCTCCGCCTCCAGCCGCCGGAGCACAGCGGTGAGCCGCTCCAGGGAGGGCAGCAGCGTCTCCTCCAGAGACACCACCGCGGCGATATGCAGGGCTGTGGGGAAGGTGTCGTTGGAGCTCTGGGACATATTCACGTGGTCGTTGGGGTGGACGGCAGGGGCCCCCTCCGTCCGGGCGCACAGGTGGGCGATGACCTCGTTCATATTCATATTGGACTGGGTGCCGCTGCCGGTCTGCCAGACCTTCAGAGGGAACTCCTGTTCCCACTGTCCTGCCAGGATCTCATCGCAGGCGGCGGTAATGAGACCGCAGCGCTCCGCATCCAGCTTCCCGCAGTCCTGATTGGCCATGGCGGCGGCCTTCTTCAGCACGGCAAAGGCCCGGATGATCTCCCGGGGCATGGTCTCGGTGCCGATGGCAAAATTTTCAAAGCTGCGCTGGGTCTGGGCGCCCCACATCCGGTCCGCCGGAACGGCGATGGTTCCCATAGAGTCCCGCTCCTGGCGGAAAAGCTTGTCCTTCTGATCCATTGTATTATCCTCCGGTATATCGTTTCATTCCTGCCCTAGCATAGCAAATCCACCGTCAAAAAACAACCTTTCCCGCAGGAAATCCCTCTGGAAAAAAACACTTTCCGCGGAAAAACGCCCGGCCCTCATCAGGGCCGGGCGCTCTCTTTACACTTTTTTGGCCCGCCATACCCGGACCCTGCGTACCAGCTGGAACATGGACATGGGCACGATCATGCCTGCGGCAATGGCCAGAGCCAGCAGTATGGTGTTGAGCCCCTGGCTGGAGCTGGCGGCGAAATCGCCCTGCACAAAGTAGCGCATGGTGTTATAGAGGGACCCGCCTGGGATCAAAGGTACCGCCGCCGTTACCAGAAACAGGGTGGCGGGGCACTTGACCACCCGGGCCAGGATCTCCGCATAGATGGTCAGCACCACGGAGGCGACAAAAAACCGTGGCACATCCTGGGGCATCACCGGCCTCAGAGCCAGGTATACCGCCCAGGCCAGAAGGCCGCCCAGGCTGGCCAGCAGGAGCTTCCCCCGGCGGACCTGGAACAGCAGGGCAAAGCCCATGGAGCCGGAAAAGGCAGCGGCCAGCTGCAATACATAGTTCATAACCGCTTCCCCCTCCTTACATCAGCGCCGCCACCACGGCAAAGCCGAAGGCAATGGTGAGGGCCAGCAAAATAGCCTCGCTGAAGCGCAGCAGGCCGGAAATGGTGTTGCCGCTGAACATATCCCGCAGGGAGTTGGTCAGGGGGATGCCGGGGATCAGCAGCATGATGTTGCCGATACTGATCATATCCACCGACTCGCCCAGGCCCATCCGTACGGACACCGCCGCCAGCAGACCGCCCAGGCAGGAGCAGATCAGGGCGGAGAGGAAGGCATTGGCCTCCAGACGCCGGATGATCCGGTCCAGATACCGCAGTATCACGCCGATGAGGCCCGAGGCCACCGCGTCCATGGCGCTGCCGCCGAAAAACAGGGAGAAGGACGCGGAAATCAAAGCGTAGGTCAGTAGCTGCACGCCGAAGGGGTACTGGGGGGTATCCCGGATCTCGCTGAGAGCCGCCTCTGTCTCCTCCAGGCTCAGATACTGGGTACAGATCCGGCGGCTGAGCTGGTTGAGCAGCTCCAGACGGTGGAGGTCATACTGCTGTCCTCCTACCCGCCGGGTCTGGGTCACCGCCCCGAACTGGGGGGCGTAGATGGTCACGATGATGCTGGAGGTGATGGTAAACACATCGGTACGCTCCGCTCCGAAGGAGGTGCAGAGCCTGCGGATACTGTCCTCCACACGGCTGATCTCCGCCCCGCTCTGGAGCATATACTGCCCGATGTCCAGCACCCGGTACAGATACTCGTTGGCCCGGTCCGCAGCTTCCGCCCGGGCCAGGTAATTGGCGTCATCCGCCGAGAAAAATGATTGGCTGTGTTTTTCCATAGGTTGGTCTCCCAAGGCGGCGCCCTCGCCGCCCATTTCTTGTATCACTTGTCAGTCAGGCGCTGTTATACCACAGACCAACCGGCTTTTCAAGTCCTTTTTTGACAGCGCAGGGTTAAATTTTCCACCCTGCCGTGGTCATCAGACGAAAACCGCGGGAAAAAGTTCCCTGTCTCAGGAGAGGGCCTGCTGGAAAAACCGCCAGGCATTGCCGAAGAGGATGTCTCCCGCCGTCTCCTCCGAGAGGCCCCGCTCCAGCAGGAAGGGATAGATCTCCAGCGCCTTCTCCACGCCGTCCAGGTCCGGATGGATGTCCGCCCCGTCGTAGTCGGAGCCCAGGGCCAGACACTTCTCCGCCCCCAGCTCCAGGAACCGCTCCACATGGCGCCACAGATCCTCCAGATTCCCCCGTCCCTCGTCGGAGAGAAAGCTCTGGCAGTAATTCAGGCCGATGAGGCCCTGGCGCTTCACCATCTCCCGGATAAAGTCGTCAGGCAGGTTCCGCCGGTGCCTGCACACAGACCGGGCATTGGAGTGGGAGGCAACGAAGGGCTTTTTCGCGATGCCCAGCAGCTCCTCAAAGCCCCGGTCGTTGAGGTGGGACACATCCACCAGGATGCCCTTCTCCTCCATGGCCGCCACCGCCTCCCGGCCAAAGGCAGAGAAGCCCTCAGCGGTATCATGGCCGGAGGCCAGCTCGTTTTTTCCGTTCCAGGTGAGGGTCATCATCCGCACCCCGGCATTCCACAGGGTCTCCACACGCTCCAGCTCTCCCCCCAGAGCGCTGCCGCCCTCTACCGTCAGCAGAGCGGCAAATTTCCCGGCGTCCAGGGTCTCCGTCAGCTCCCGGCCGCTGCGGCACCAGCCCACCCGGTGGGCCTCCCGCTCCATTTCCCGGGCAAACACCGCCGCCCAGTGGTCAAAGAAGGCCGCCCCCTCTGCTCCCCGCTTGTCATCGGGGACAAAAACGGCATAGCACTGGACCCATCGCTTCCCCGCCGGCATCCGGTCCAGGGAGAGCTGGGCGCTGGGCTCATTGAGAGGGCCGTGTCCGGGGGCTGCCGGACGGTACAGGGATCGGGTCAGGGTATCGCAGTGCAGGTCAAACATTCCAGGGACAGATTTCATCGTTCTTTCCTCCTCATATCTTCCCCCTTCGGGGGAAAAGCCCGCAGGCCGGCGGAGACATCCGCCGGCCTGCGGGGTCTGTTACCATCTTACCATCCTTACATCAGCGGGGCCAGCGGCCGCAGGATCCAGCCCAGGAACCGCCAGATCAGCTTGCGGCGTTTACAGTCCTCCAGGGTGATGGCCCGGCTCTTCTCCCTTGTCTCCTGGATGTCCCGCTCCACATCCGCCACAGCGGCGCAGCCATAGAGCAGAGCCGCGCACTCAAAGTGGAGGTAGAGGCTCCGGTAGTCCAGATTGATGCTGCCCACTACAGCGGTGGTGTCGTCGCTGACGAACATCTTGGCGTGGACAAAGCCGGGGGTGTACTCCCGCAGCTCCACACCCGCCTCGATCAGCTCCTGATAGTAGGTCTGATTGAGGGCGTAGACATAGGTCTTATCCGGGATGGCCGGCACGATCAGCACCACCTCCACGCCCCGCTTGGCGGCGTAGGTCAGAGCGGTGAGCAGCTCATTGTCCACGATCAGGTACGGGGTGGTGATGTGCACATACCGCTGGGCCCGGTTGAGAATGTCGATATACACCGTCTCCCCCACCAGCTCCGTATCAAAGGGCCGGTCGCCGTAGGGCAGGACAAATCCGGGCGCATCCACAGGAAAGGATGCGTTCAGGTACCGCTCATAATTTTCCACACCCCGGGTATCCACATTCCACATCTGCAGGAACATCAGGGTAAAGCCCCGGACCGCCTCTCCGGAGAGCATCACGGCGGTGTCCTTCCAGTGGCCGTGGAGGCGGCGGCGGTTGATATACTCGTCCGCCAGATTGATGCCGCCGGTAAAGGCCACCCGGCCATCCACCACCAGGATCTTCCGGTGGTCGCGGTTGTTGTAGTGGGTGGAGACCACAGGCCGCAGGGGGGCGTACATCTTGCACTGGATGCCCAGCTTCTGCAGCTCCTGGGGATACTGATAGGGTACCTTGGTCACCGCGCAGGTGCCGTCATAGAGGACCCGGACCTCCACGCCCTCCTTCACCTTCCGCTCCAGGACGCTGAGAATGCGGCCCCACATGTAGCCCTCCTCAATAATGAAATACTCCATGAAAATGAAGTTCCGGGCCTTTTCCAGCTGTACCAGTACCTCCTCAAACATATCTTCCCCCAAAGGGAAGTATTTGGCATCGGAGTTCTTATACAGCGGGAAGCCGGCACGCCGCTCCAGATAGGCGGCCAGCTGGGCCGCGCCGGGATCCCGCTCCGCCAGCTCCTCCCGGATATCCGGCCGGGGCGGGGCGTATTTGGAGGTCTCCCGGTCGATCTCCCGCAGCCGCAGATGGGCCAGCCGGTGGCCCAGATCCGCATTGACCAGAATATAAAACGGGATAGCGAACACTGGTACCGCCATGGTCAGCAGCACCCAGCTGAGCTTGACGCTGGGATTCCCCCGGCGGCTGATCTCCACCAGTGCCACCACCACAGACAGCAGCACAGCTGATCCGAAATACAGCTCCTGCAGCTTTACAAATGCCAGCACCAGCAGCACGATCTGCAGCAGCAGCAACAGGATGATGACGCCCGTCCGGCCAAACACCAGGTGAAACATGCCCTGCTTGCCTTTGTTCAGCAGCAGCACCACGTCCTCCTCAGGCCGGAAACCTTTTTCGCTCCTCACAGCGGTTCTACTCTCCTTTCTGCAGGCGATTCCTATCTATTGTATTATTGTACCACAATGACTGCAGAGAGGCAACCGATTTCCCGGGCATCCCTGTACCGGCGCTGCCCTCCCCCCTTGGCTGCGACAAATTCCGGCAAAAGTTGTCACCTGTTTGTTACCCTTTTCCCCAACGGCAGGGTTGGTTTGTAACCAGTGATATGGTATACTGAGGAAAAATACCCGGCGGCATGTGCCGCCCACAGGAGGTCTTTCCATGAAAAAAATCACCGCCCTGCTGCTGGCTCTGATCCTTTTAATCAGCCTTGCCGCCTGCGGCGCAGGGAACAACAGCGGCGGAAACAACGCAGGGAACCATACCGGTGAAAACGGTCAGGAGGAGCCATCTCCGGAGCCGGAGCCAGAACCAGAGCCGGAACCGGAGCCCTACCATATCTATGACCCCACCGTCATGCCCGAGGGCGGCGTCCGGGACGGCGTGACCTATACCGCCTATGACGGTATCGTGGAGCATCTTTTCTTCCATCCGGTCATCGCCTATCCGGAGCTGGCCTTTGACGGAGACAGCCAGGAGAAGGGCCTGGACGACTACATGGTCACTGCCACGGAGTTCTCCCGGATCCTGGAGAGCGTCTATGAGCGGGGCTATGTCCTGGTGGACATTGCCGACGTGTGGAGCGAAACCACCGATGAAAACGGCAACGCGGTAATGGTCCGCAACACTCTTTACCTGCCGGAGGGCAAAAAGCCTCTGATCCTCTCCTACGACGACACCAACTACTACGAATATATGCTGGAAAACGGCTTTGCCTACAAGCTGATCCTGGACGAGGACGGCAAGATCGCCTCCTGGGGCAAGGACCCCCAGGGCAACGAAGTGGTGAGCCGGGATCTGGACGCCATTCCCATGCTGGACAAGTTCGTGGAGGAGCACCCGGACTTCTCCCCCTTCGGAGCCAAGGCCTGTCTGAGCGTCACCGGCTATGAGGGCATCCTGGGCTATCGTACTCAGACAGACAGCACCATCGAATGGACGGATGAAATGGAAGCCTTCCGCCAGTCGGAGATCGAGGCGGTAAAGCCCATTATTGCCGAGCTCAAACGCACCGGCTGGACCTTCGGCAGCCACACCTTCGGCCACATCCGCCTGGGCACCCTGAGCATGGAGAAGATCCAGCGGGACACCCAGCGGTGGTTTGACGAGGTAGGCAGTCTGGTAGGCCCCACCAATGTCCTGTTTTACCCCCACGGGGAGCGGCCTGACGGTGACGACTGGAAGCAGACCGGCCCGGTGTTCCAGTACCTCCAGAGCCAGGGCTTCCGCATCCTGTGTTCCGTGGGGATCGAGAGCTTCAGCGCCATTAAAAAGGACATCTGCGCTGTCATCTGCGACCGGCTCCACCCCGACGGCACTACCCTGCGCAGCAAATATGTAGACCAGCGCTATGGCCAGTTCTACGACGTCCGGGAGATCATCGACCTGGATGCCCGGCCGGACTACGGCGTGAATTGGCAGTAAAGGGCTCTTTCAGAATATGAGACAAGGAGGACATACCGACATGACAAAAGAGGAACTGTGCGCCAAAGCGGTGGCCATGCTGGACATGGCCTATGTGCCCTACTCCCACTTTCCTGTGGGGGCGGCCCTGGAATGCGACGACGGCACGGTATATACCGGCTGCAACATCGAAAACGCCGGCTACACCCCCACCAACTGCGCTGAGCGCACCGCCGTGTTCAAAGCGGTCAGCGAGGGCCATCTGAAATTTACCCGTATCGCTGTGGCTGCCCGGACAGAGCGGTTCACCGCCCCCTGTGGGGTGTGCCGCCAGGTGCTGGCGGAGTTCAACCCGGAGCTGACCATGGAGGTGATCCTGGTGAACCAGGCGGGCAAAACGCTGGAGCTGACACTGAAGGATCTGCTGCCCTACAGCTTCGACAGCAGTTATCTTGAATAATATTCGTATAATTTTACGCTTATATTACTATTTGTATAGATTTTTGACGTCAGATAACCTGTTTCGCAAAGAAGTATCCTCATCCACACATGAAAAGCGATCACAGATTGCCTTTATAGAAGGAGCAAATGTATGGTAAAGAAATTAATTGTTTTTCTGATGCTTGTTTTGGCAGCATTTCTCACTTTCCAAAATCATTGTTCCCCGATAGACGCAAAACTTTGGCAGGCGGAGCATCTGCCTCCCGTGCAATATGAGCGTGAATACACACTTGTGGAAAGTAAAACTTTTTTGCTGCCTTGACGGCAAACTGCCTATGCAGTCACACAAAACAAAAAAGCAAGGGTGCGGTCCATCACCGCACCCTTGCTTTTTGTTTATTTCCCTACGCAGAACCGGGAGAAGATCCGCTCCACCAGGTCGGACCGGATGGTCCGCCCGGTAAGCTCCCCCAGAGCGCTCATGGCCTCCTCCACGTCGGTGAGGGCCGCGTCGGGGGTGAGCCCCCCGTCCAGGGCCTGCAGCGCCCCCCGTAGGGAGGCCGCCGCCCGCTCCACCGCCTGGGCCTGCCGGGCGTTGGTAAGGATCTCCCCCGCCGGGGTCTCTCCCTGGGGGAACAGGGCGGCCACGGCGCTCTCCAGGGCCTCCAGGCCCATCCCGCCTTTTGCGGAGATGGAGATCACATGGTCAAACCGGTCCGCCAGATCTGACATATCCAGGGCCCGGGGCAGATCGCTCTTGTTCACCAGCACGATGAGCCGCTGGGCCGTCTCCGCCGCCCGGATAGCGGCCTCATCCCCGGCGGAGAGGGGTTGGGAGCCGTCCAGCACCAGCAGGGCCAGGGCAGCCCGCTCCGCCGCCTGCCGGGAGCGCTCCACCCCCAGCCGCTCCACCTGATCCGCCGTATCCCGGATACCGGCGGTGTCGATGAGCCGCAGCAGTACGCCGCCTACCACCGCCTTCTCCTCCACGGTATCCCGGGTGGTACCTGCCACGTCGGTGACAATGGCCCGGTCAAAGCCCAAAAGGGCGTTGAGAAGAGAGCTTTTTCCTACGTTGGGCCGGCCCAGAATGGCGGTGGGCACTCCCTGGCGCAGGATCTGCCCCCGGCCAAAGGTGGCCATCAGTCCTCGGAGGCTCTCCTCCCCTTCTGCCAGTGTCTGCCGCAGGGCAGCCCGGTCCAGATCCTCGATGTCCTCGTCGGGGTAATCCACCACAGCGTAGAACTGGCTGGCTACTTCCAGAAGGCCCTCGTATACGGCGTCGATCCGGCGCCGGAGGGCGCCCCCCAGCTGCTCCACGGCGTTGCGGGCGGCCTGGGCGGTCTCCGCCTCGATGAGGTCAATGACCGCCTCCGCCTGGGTCAGATCCATCTGACCGTTCAGAAAGGCCCGCTGGGTGAACTCGCCGCCTCTCGCCTGCCGGGCCCCGGCGGCAAAGAGGGAGCGCAGGCCCTCGTCCAGCACTACAGGGGAACCGTGGCAGTGGAACTCGGCGCTGTCCTCCCCGGTGTAGCTGGCTCCGGCGGCAAAGGTCACCGCCAGGGCGTGGTCGATGGTCCGGCCCTCCCGGTCCAGCAGGTCCCCGTAGACCATCATCCGCCGGGGATGGGCGGAGAGAGGCTTCCCGTCTGCCGGGCGGAACACCGCATCCGCCGCGGGGAAAGCCTCCGGCCCGGAGAGCCGCAGGATGCCGATGGCGGAAATCTGATTTCCTGTGGAGATGGCGGCTATCGTATCCATAGTTATGACCATTCCTTTCCGCTGCGCTTCAAGGCACCAAAGGAAAATGAAACACAGGTGTCTCTAACGCAGCAAGTCGTAATTTGTTAGAATAGGCTTGAGGAAGCAGGCACACTACAGAGCACGTGGAGGTGAGTAGGCTCAACCTTGTGTTGGACTGAATAGTTATGTGTGCCGGACGCTCTTTCAAGCACCAATAAATAGGGCTTTGCACCCTGTAACCTTATCTTTGGAGAGACGGACTACTTCAATCTTTCAACGAGTATCCAGTCCCTGCCTGTTCCCTCAAATACTGTTTCGAGGGGATGTGTTATGCTCAAAATTGTTTACCGTATCTGCTGCGGGATGGATGTCCACAAGTCCTTTGTTGTTGCCTGTATCGCTTCCACCAATGAACAGGGGGTAACAAGCTACAAGAGCAAGCGTTTTTCTTCCTTCACCGGAGATTTGCATCGGTGCGCAACGTGGTTGGCTGAGAATGGCTGCCGGGATGTCTGTATGGAGTCCACAGGGAAGTATTGGATTCCCATCTACAACATCCTGGAACCCACCTGCAACATTGTCCTTGCTCACCCCAAATATGTGAAAGCTATCCGGGGCAAGAAAACAGACAAACGGGATGCCAAGTGGATTGCTGACATCTTCAAGCACGACCTTGTCGCTGGAAGCTTTATCCCACCAGCAGATATCCGCCAGCTTCGGGATTTGGTTCGTTATCGTTGGAAACTTACCAATTTCACTACCGGCGAGAAAAACCGGGCACAGAACTGCCTAACCGTTTCCAATATCAAGTTGGATGATGTGTTCTCAGATGTGTTCGGCAAGGCCGCCTCCACAATCACTGCCCGTATTCTGGAAAATCCATCGGAGAAAATTACGGATGTTTCCGGTTTCCGTACGAAAGGCATGAAGGCAACCAATGAACAGGTGCTCGCCGCTGTGGATGGAGAGATGTGTGAAGAACAGGCTGAAAAGCTCCGCATCATCCGTTCCCACATGGACAGCCTCCAACTGTGCAAGCTCAATCTGGAATCGCTGATTCTGACAACTGCTGAGAAATACCTTCCCCAGCTCAATCTTGTTATGACGGCGCCGGGTATCCAATCCTTTGCCGCTGTTGGCATTATTTCTGAGATTGGAGTGGATATGTCCGTGTTCCCCACCTCAAAGCATCTTTGCTCCTGGGCTGGGCTTACGCCGCAGAACAATGAAAGTGCTGGGAAGAAGAAAACCACAAGAATTAGCCGGGCCGGTGCTTACATCAAGCCGCTGCTTGTTCAATGTGCCCTCAATGCGATTCGCGCCAGGAAATTCCCGGAAGTCCGTAATCGCTACCTGGCTCTCAAAAAGCGCCGAGGGCACAAGAAAGCCATTATTGCCATTGCCAGAATGCTCCTTACGGCTATCTACAATATGCTCAAGAAGAACGAGCCGTACAACCCTGAACTCTACCGCAAGGGCGATCAGCCACCTGCACACCGTGAGGTTTCCGTGGAAGAAGCCATCTTTATTCTCCAGCGGCAAGGTTATCTGGTGACTGCTCCAACTACTGCTTAGGCTTTTAGCATAACTTCATTTTTCGCCCGCTTTTAGGGGGCGTGGTCTTATGCGCTCTTTTTCGGAATGGTACTTAAATCACAATGTTTCAACCTTCCGTACCTCCTCACGAATTAAGCGCGAATTTTGGCGCTCTTAAACGCCGCGACCGTGTCCTGAATCGGTTTTGTGCCATAGTCCATGTTGTTGATTCCGATAAAACCGACCGCATCGGTGTGATCATAGATGTACTGAGTGTCCTCCGGCGTCTGCACGGGAAGACCCTGCACAAAAATGAGCATCTCTGGTGCAACTGCCTTCGCTTTCGTGCTGACGCGGTTAATATACTCCGCAGCCTGCTCCAAAGTGGCACCTCCGTTTTCCCATTCCAACATTGCCAGACCGAGCACAAGCGCATCGTGGTTGTCGGCAGCAATCTGCATGGCAATTTCCTCATCATACGCCAGTCCGAACGTGTAGAAGCCAAGTTCTTTCGCCGTGCGCAGCGTCTTCAGTTCCTGCTGTACGCCATAATTGTTGCGCTCGAGGTTGCGGCGGTGCTGGCCGTAGGCGAAGCCGGGGGAGGGGAAATTGATGACGGCCGGGAAACCCTTGAACTGCATGATCTTCAGGAACGGCGTCATTTCGCGGGTCGGGTCGCTGCCGATGATGCCGCCGAGGATCGGGGTGTCCTGGACGACAGGGAAAATGCGGTCGCCGAGACTCATGACGATGTCGTTGGCGTTGCCGTAGGGCATCAGGCTGGTCGCCTCGACGCGGCCCAGGCCCAGATAGCTCGAGTTGAACAGGCCGATCATGTCCGCGCCGCCGCGCTCTGCAAACTTTGCGGCTATGCCGATGCCGGCGCTGGCGACGACGATGGGCTGACCGGCGTCGATCGATGCCTGGAATCTCTGCTTGATTTCTTCTCGGGTAAAACGTTTTTCCATAATACTTCCTCCTTATGCTCCCGAAGGTTGATATTCTCTGGTTTTAATGACCCAGATAGATTCGACGGATTTCATCGTCCTTCATCAACTCCTGAGGCGTGCCGTGCAAGGCAATCTCTCCCTCAGAAACAATATAGGCGTAATCCGCGAATTTCAAAGTTTCATTAACATTCTGTTCCACGATTACGATAGTTGTCCCCAGCTTATTGATACGCTGTACGAAGGAAAACACTTCTTCCACAAGCTTTGGCATCAGGCCTAGCGACGGTTCGTCAAGCATCAGCAGTTTTGGACCACACATCATGCCGCGCGCAATGGCAACCATCTGCTGCTCGCCGCCGGAGAGCGTGCCGGCCAGCTGGTTCGAGCGCTCCTGAATGCGCGGAAAGATCTCATACATCTGCTCGAGCCGCTGCTGGACGAGTGCCTTGTCCTTCACGCGGTAGGAGCCCATGAGCAGATTGTCGCGGACGCTCATCTGATTGAACAGGTGACGGCCCTCCGGAACGAGGGCAATGCCCATCTGAGACATTTTATAGGTCGGCGTTTTGGTGATTTCTTCGCCGTTGTACCAGACATGGCCGCCGGTGGCGCGGACGGTGCCGGTCAGCGTGCGGAGCGTGGTGGTCTTGCCGGCACCGTTGGAGCCGAGGATGGCGACAATCTTGCCCTCTTCCACCTCGAAGCTGATGTCGTGGAGCACAGGTGTGCCCTGATAGCCGGACTGCAGGTGTTCTGCCTTGAGAATTACCATGTCGTACCTCCCAGATAAGCGCTGATAACCTCCTCGTTGCTCGCGACCTCCTTCGGCGTGCCCTCCATCAGGAGCTTGCCGCCGTTGAGCACGACAACCTTGTCCGAGACGTTCATGACGATCTCCATGACGTGCTCGATCATCAGGATCGTGACGCCGCGGGCGTGGATCTGGCGGATGAGCGCGGTCGCGTCCTGCCGTTCGATGCCGGACAGGCCGGCCATGGTCTCATCGAGGAGGAGCAGCTTCGGCTCTGAGGCCAGCGCGCGGGCAATTTCCAGGCGCTTTTTCTGAAGCACGTTCAGCGAACCGGCCGGCATGGCGATGAAGTCCTTCAGGCCGCATTCTTCGATCACGGCCTCCGCCGTTTCGCGGGCCTTTTCCATTTTGTGGCGGCCGAGGCTGGCGACGAGTACGTTTTCCAGCACGGTCATCTCGTTGAGCGAGAGCGGAATCTGGAATGTGCGGCCCATGCCGAGATGGCAGATGTCATAGGGCTTCATTTTGGTGATGTCCCTGCCCTCGAAGATCACATCGCCAGACGTGAGCGAGTGGACGCCGCTGATGGAGTTGAACAGCGTGGTCTTGCCAGCGCCGTTCGGGCCGACGATGCCGACGATGGTGTTGCAGTCGACGTCGAACGTGACATTTTCATTTGCAGTCAGGCCGCCGAATTTTTTCGTGGCCTGCCGGATTTCGAGAATATGATCCATCAGACGTCACCGCCCTTCTTGCCAAACCGTGCGAGGCGGCGCGCTTTGGCAAGCTGCCGCACTTCCTTGTTGAATACCGAGATGATGCCGCCCGGCAGATACAGCACGATGAAGATGACCAGAATGCCGTAGGTCAGCATGTTCAGGCCGCTGTACGAGGCGAAGATGGCGCGGGCGTATTCCGAGATGAACGTCATGACGATCGCGCCGAGGATTGGACCCGGCACCGTGCCGATGCCGCCCATGACGACCACGAGACAGATCATCGTGGATTTGTCCAGCGGGAGCAGCATATACGGGTCGACGTAGGTGACGTAGGGCGCGTAGAGGCTGCCGGCCAGACTGACAATGGCCGCGCTGAGCATGTAGGCGAGAATCTTGTATTTCGGCGTGTTGATGCCGACGCTCTGCGCGGATGTCTCATTGGCCTTGACGGCGCGCAGGTAATACCCGAATTTGGACTTGTCCAGATATTTCGACAGCAGCACCAGCAGCGCCGTAATGCCGAGAAGCAGATAGTAGAACGTGTCCTTGTTCTTGAACTGCAGCGTGTACCACTCGCTGTGGGCCTTGTCCAGGAACATGATGCCGGTCGCGCCGCCGAGGCTGGGGGAGTTGAGCAGGATGACGCGCGCGCACTCCGCGACGGCCATCGTGGCGATCAGGAAGTAGGCGCCGTTCAGGCGGAACAGTGGCTTGCCGAGCACGAAGGCCAGGGCGACGGAGATGGCGATGCCGATCCAAACGCTCAGCCACGGGGACATGTTGAAGTGCTGCGCGCAGTAGGCCACGGCATAGGCGCCGATGGCATAGAAAAGTGCGTGGCCGTTGGAGATCTGCCCGGCGTAGCCGCCGATGAAGTTCCAGCCGATGCCCATGATGGACCAGATCAGGCTGAGCACGAGCACGTTGACGGCAAAGTCGGACGTCAGCAGCAGCGGCAGCACCGCGGCGACCACGAGACAGGCGGCGAAGGCGATCCAGAAGGTTCTGCTCTGTTTGCGGGTTTCTTTCATGTTTCTCGCCTCACTTTCCGAAAAGTCCCTTGGGCCGGAAGGTCACGATCAGCATGAAGATGACGCAGACGGCCAGATATTTGTAAGCCGTATTCAGATAGACGCCGCTGAATGTGTCGGTGACGCCCATGATGAGGCCGCCGCCGAGCGCGCCGAACGTCGAGCCGACGCCGCCGAGCAGCACCGCGATGAAGCCGAACAGCAGAAATGCCGCGCCGGCCGTGTAGTAAACCGGGAAATAGTAGGTGATGGCGCAGCCGGCAATGCCAGCCAGCGCGCTGGACAGGCCGAAGGCGACCATGTAGGTGGTTTCCGAGTCGATGCCGACGAGTTCGGCCGCCTGCTTGTCCTGCGAGGTGGCCTGAATGGCCTTGCCGATCATCGTCTTGTTGAGGAAAATGTACATGAACGCGACCATGACCAGCGCAATGATGAGCGGGACGAGTTTCTGGCGGCTGATAGTCAGGCCGGCGAGATCGATCGAGCCGGTGAATGCGAGGTCCTGCACCGTGCGGTACTGGCCGCCGAAGAGCATCAGCGCGCCGTAGGTCAGCACCATGCCGACGGCGAAGGTGATGAGGCGCTGTGAAAGGCGGGGGCCGCGCAGGGCCTTGGCGATGATCGTCCGGTAGACGACGCAGCCGAAGCCGAACATCAGAAGTCCGACGATCGGCACGCAGACGACCGGGTCAAGGCCGAGATAGGTGTTGGCGTAGAAGGTGATGAACATGCCGAGCATCATAAACTCGCCCTGAGAAAAGCTCAGGATGCCCATAACGCCCCAGACGAGCGCGATGCCCATCGCGATCATGGCGTAGATGGAGCCGTTGACGATGCCCTCCCATAATGTCTGTAAAAATAACATAGTGTCCTCCCTGTCAGGTTCGGGCCCGGACTGTAAGGCCCGGCCTGGGTTTTCAGGCGGAGGCGCTGCGGATGCAGCGCCTCCAGAGTATTGGTGGAATCGGAGCGTTTCAGTCCACAACCTTGCCGTCCTGCATGACGAGCCGTCCGTCTACGCGGATGGTCGGTGCCTTGAAGATCAGGTCGATGTGCTGCGCGCAGACGTTGTTTCCGCCGAAACTCCGGTCGTCGCCGATGCCGAAGTGGATTGTGCCGGCGCAGCCTTCGTCTTCGAGCATGCGGCCGTTGAGGCTGCACGCGGGGTTCATGCCGAGACCGATCTCGCCCATGAAATAGGCATGCTCGGGGTCGTTGGCGCCCTCGAGCACCTTTTTCAGGGCCTCCGCTTCCTCGCCGCCGGAGATGTCCACGATCCTGCTGCCGCGGAACTCGACGCGAATGGGTTCGCGGATGGGGCCGAGCGTCGGGTGCGGGATGCTGCCGTCGATGAAGACGACGCCCTCGCCGGTGCCGTTGATGGCGCCGATGGCGCACTCCACATCCGGCGGGAAGCACACGTCGCCGGGGTTCCAGCTCAGCGCATTGGCGGCGATGGGCTCGCGGCCGTCGATGCGGGCCGTGAAGTGGCTGCCGTTTTGGGTGGTGATCTCGATGCTGCTGCCCCGCAGGCGCTCTGCCGTGCGGTTGACCAGCGGCACCAGCGCCTCAAAGTCGGTAATGAGGCCGCCCTCGGAGAGCATGCGCATGTCGTAATCCGCGCAGTTGACGTCGCGTGCGCCGTTGGCGCAGGCGGCGCGGCGCGCCTCGGTGTTCGAGATGGAGAAGCTCGTCACGCGGAAAATCACGTCGGCCTCCATCATTGCCGCCCGGACGAGCGCTGTCGGCTCCTGACCGTGCGTCGTCTGCGTGGGCATCATGACCATACTCCGGTTCGGGAACTCCGCCGCGTCGTCCCACAGGGCCATGGCCACCGGGAGACTTTTCGGGTCGGTCACAATCAGAATTTTTTCGTCTTTTTTGCAGCGCGTGATCGTGCGCAGTAGGATTTCACAGGCTTTGTACTTCACAGCGTACCTCCGGAATTATCGCTCGCTCCAGCCAGGGACGGGGTAGACGTAATCGGTGCTTGCAACGTCGAACGGATAGACGGTCTTGTAGACGCCATCGAACGCCTGCAGCACGAGGGTGCTGGCTTCGAGGTTCTGGCCGTTTTCGTCGATCTTGACGTCGACGGGGATCCACTTCTGGTCAGCGGGGATCTCAATGCCGGCGCGGTACTGCTCCATGATGGCGTCAGGATCGGTGCTGCCAGCCTGATTGATGGCGAGGCAGAGCGTGTAGAAGTCGGTCATGGCGCGCATCGGACCTTCCTGTGCGGGGTTGCCGGTGGCTTCCTGATAGAGGTCGCACATCAGCTGCACGTTGGGCTGATCGAGGTCGGAAGCCCAGGCGCAGGTGTTATAGACATACTGCATGGCTTCGGGGACGGTCTGGAACATCTCGGTACGGCTGAAGCCGCCGCGCTGACCGACGAGCATCTTCGGATAGTAGTTCTGCTCCTTGAACGTCTGCATGAACAGGATGGCGTCAGCTGTGTAGGACGAGAACATGACGACGTCGGCGTCGGCGGCCTTCAGCTTCAGAACTTCGCTTGTGACGTTGGTGGCGGAGGCGGAGTAGCTGATGTGCTCAACGAGCTCCAGGCCGTATTCTGCGGCGAGGTCGGCCTCAATGGTGTCGATGTTCACGCCGAATTCGCTGTCTTCCGAGCAGAGGGCAATGGTTTTGATGCCGGCGTCCTGCTCTTTGTTCATCTTGTCGATCATTTCGAACATGCTTCTGCAGTACAGGCTGTCGTCCGGGAAAATGCGGACGAGGTACTCATAACCCGAGGTTGTCAGGGACGGGGAAGAGGCGTTCGTGACGTAGGGGATGCCGTACTTTTCAAACGCAGTCGCGCAGACCTTGACGCCGGAGCTGCCGAGGATGCCGGCAAAGCCCGCGACGCCTTCCTCGGTGATGAGGCGCTGGCATTCGGACATGGCCGCGTCGTTGGTGGCGGCGTCGCCGACGACGATCTCGATCTTCGCACCGTTCAGGTTCGGCAGGCCGGCCGTGGCGGCAAGGGGCAGGTTATAATCGGTTTCGTTGTTGATGATGTCTGCGATCTTCTGGCAGCCCTTGAGCAGTTCTTCGCTGTCGGCGGGGCTGGAACCGGAAAGCTGCAGCATCAGGCCGATCTTGACGACGTTGGTGTCGTCGCCGGATGCGGAGGGTGTCTGGGTATCCGCGGCGGTATCGGCTGCGGGAGTGCCGTTGGTGTCGTTTGCAACGGTGTCCTGCATGGAAGAACAGGCAGCGAGCGACAGGCTCATCACGAGAGCCAGAACAAGTGCGATCCATCTGAGTGCTTGTTTTTTCATTTTTGTTCCATCCTCCATTTGTATTTTCCATTGTGCGGGTTGCACAATTTATGCTGCTATAATAAGGCCTTTTTCGCCGCAGTGTCTATATTGAAAGTATTTTCACTACTTTTCGACGCGAAATTCGGCGTACTTTTATCTAATTTGACGGTTCGACTATCTCAAAAAGGCATAAATATACAGACTGCGGGGCCTTCCGTGCATGTTGACGGAAAGTCCCGCAGCGGCCTCATTGCAGTCTGCGTTATTGTTTGCGGCGCGAATCTGAAAATTGCCGGCGCACCGTCAGCGTTCAGATTCTCCCTGTACCGGATCGGCCTGATAAACCTTGCGCGCCAGGTTCTGGTCGACGATCAGCGTGTCGACCAGCCGTCCGCACAGCAGCGCCAGAACCGCGGGCCATTTCTCGGCCCCGGCGGCGACGATGATCTTGTTCGGGATCCGCCGGTAGCTCTCCAGCGGAATGCCGACGACGCGCGAGCGCATCGGCGTGTCGCACTCCTGCCCGTGGGAGTTGAGGAAGCGCAGCATCAGGTCGCAGCAGGCGTCCGACTCCTGCACGGCCCGCTTCGCGTCGGGCGACATGAAGTTGCCGCGCAGCAGGACAGTCTCCTGCCGGGCATGGACGTCGACCAGGCCGACGCCGCTGATGGAGACCGTGATCTTCGGGAACTGCTCGAACACGCGGCAGATGTCCGGTTCGCTCAGTGAGCGCAGCACATCCTCGCGGCTGCTCTGCAGGCCCTTGCAGTTGATCGTGTAGGATTTTCCACCGAACGCCTTGGCAATGCGCGGCACCAGCCAGGAACCGTCCAGCCGGTTCGTCTCATGCTCCAGCACGCCGTGCAGCGTGATGAACTGTGAATAGTGGCGCTGACAGGGATTGAGGTAGTTGTAGACATACCAGACCGTCTCGCCGTAGGCTACGCCGATGACGTCGTGGTCGCTCACAACGCGCTGCAAATAGCGCGCGCCCTCGAGCGCGACGATCTTCTTCTTTTCCTCCAGCCGCAGCTCCGTACTCTCGGCCGGGATCGGCGCAACGATGACCTCGCGCAGGCCGTAGCGCCGGCAGAGCTCTTCCTCCAGCGTCAGGCATTCCAGATATTTCTGGTCGATGGTGAAGCGGACAATCTCCTGCTCCTTCGCCTTTTTCAGCAGCCGCGAGACAGTGGAGACGGAGATCTCAAGCTGCTCGGAGATCTCCTGCTGCCGCATGCCCTGATTGTAATAGAGGTCTGCCGCCTTCAAAATCAGGTTTGTGGACTGCATGAAGATATTCGAATCATAGTATTGCGGCTGATAGCTCATGGCGTTCCCCTCCTGTTTTTGATTGCAGTCTTCCGCCGGCAGGCTTATTTTTTCGCCTCCAGCATACAGCACAGCCGCTCAGCCATGGCCTCGGCGAAGGCCGGGTCGTTGATGTCGCAGTCCATCTCCACCACATCGACCGCCGGGCCGGCATTCTGGCTGATGGATTCGTAGAGCAGCCGGCGCGCTTCGTCGTCGCACGTCTGGCCGCCCGCGGCGTCCAGCGAGGAGAGGCTGCGGATGGGCAGATAAATCGCGCAGGGCGCGATGCTGTTGTTCAGATGCCGGCACATGAACTGGCCGATGCGGATGCCGTCTTCCGGTTTGGTTCGGATCATGTCCGGCTTGTCGTTGTGGGAATAGGGCTTGTAGCCCTGGAATTTGGTGTGGAGCTGGTCGACACGGATACCGATGACGTCCATGCCGCCGACCGAGACGACCTGCGGCAGACCGGCCAGCACGGCCGCGTCCAGCCGGTCCTCGCCGGCGGAGGAGGATTCCGCGTCCAGCACATAGGCGCCAACCTCTGCCGTGGTGATATCCAGCACGCCCTGGAACATGCCCTCGGCGATGAGCGTTTTCATGGCTTTGCCGCCGGCGCCGTTGGCGTGGAAGATGATCGGTTCATAGCCGCGCGCTTCGAGATATTTTGCCGCGTGGACGACGCAGGGCGTCGTAATGCCGTACATGGAGATGGCGATGCGGGGCTTGTCCGCCGGGTGCGGCATATAGGCCAGCGCCGCGCCGACCACGGCGCCCGCCGCCTCGTCATAGACGTGCGAAATGATGGAGTTCAGGCCGGACACGTCGACCACGGAGTTGATGACGATGATATCCTTGCCGCTGATGAAGCCGGGCAGTTTGTCGCTGCATGCCTGCGTCGTGGCGATGACCTTCGGGAAGCCGATCGGCAGCGCGCGCATCACATGCGTGGCGAGCGTCGTTCCGCCGCTGCCGCCGATGCTGACAAGGCCCTGGATCCGGCCCTCCTGCAACAGCTGGCGCACCAGCTTCGTCGCGCCCTCCATGATGATGGCCATGGACTCGGCCCGCGTGCCGCTGGTCAGCAGCGCATAGGTGCTGCCGGCGTACTGCGCAATCTCCCGGCAGCCGTATTCGCCGCGCAGCACGGCCGTGTCGCGCGTGCTGACGTCGATGGTCAGCACATCTGCGCCAAGCTGGCCGATCCGGTCGATGATGTACTGATATTCTTCCGCTTTGGTGTCAAACGTACCCATTACCGCGATGCGGGGACGGTTCATAGAGCAGCACCTCTCAAAAAATATTATTACTATTCTATATGCCTGCTGTGAGACTTGTCAATAGTGCATATTTTTTCAGAATCTTCCGCTACAGCATATTTTTTCAGAATCTTCCGCTTCTGCACTGCATTCCCCGCCGTTTGTGCGCCCTGCACAGGACTTTGCCGCAGCATTCCTGCAATTATTTTCAATATTTGCAATTCCAGAGGAATGTGGTATCCTGAAACAGAACAAACATTGCCCGAAAAGGATCGTGATATTTGTGAATGATGCTGTACTTTCCAATGGCGTCCGCATTCCGATGATCGGTTTCGGCACGTATCATGCGACCGACGAGCTGGGACAGTCCGTACTGGAAGAGGCGCTGCGCTGCGGCTACCGCAGCTTTGATACGGCGGTGCTCTACCGCAATGAGGAGATGCTCGGCGCGGCGATCGAGGCGTCCGGCGTGCCGCGGAAGACGCTGTTTCTGGCGTCCAAGGTCCCGCAGAACGATCTCGGGTACGACCGGCTGCTCTATCACGCAGAGCAGTCTATGCGCCGCCTGAAAACCGACTATCTCGATCTCTATCTGATCCATTGGCCCGCGGAGGAGCGGCACAGCGACGCCTGGCGGCAGCTCGACCGCGACACGTGGCGCGCCATGGAGCGGCTGTATGACGAGGGTGTCCTGCGCGCCGTCGGCGTGTCGAATTTTCTGCCGCACCACCTGCTGAATCTGTTTGCATCGGCCAATATCCGGCCGATGGTCAATGAAATTGAGTTCCACCCCGGCTATACGCAGCCCTATGTGACGGAGTTCTGCCGCAAAAACGGCATCGTGCTGGAGGGCTGGAGCCCGATCGGGCGTGGCAGGCTGCTGTGTCTGCCGCTGCTGCGGGAGATGGGCGCGCGCTACGGCAAAAGCCCGGCGCAGCTGTGTATCCGCTTTGCGCTGCAAAGCGGCGTGCTGCCGCTGCCGAAATCCTCGTCCCGGGCGCGGATGCTGGAAAATCTGGACGTTTTCAACTTTACACTCTCCGAAGAAGATTTCTCCCGCCTGGCGACGCTGCCGCAGGCGGGCTGGTCTGGCAAGCACCCGGATTTTGAGCGCTGGGCCCCGGAGCTGGAAGCAGAAAACCGCTGAACGGAAAAATTGAAAAAGGAGCGAGACGATGAAGGTATTTTACACGGAAGATCAGAAATTTGAGGTGCGTCCCTGGGGCGGCAGAATGTGCTTCCTCGCCACGGAGGAAAGCGCGCAGAGCAAGCTGCTCGGCGTGACGGCCGTGCTCCGCATGGGACAGGGACTGACGCACTCCACCCACACGCACGACGACTGCGACGAGATCATCCTGGTTCTGAACGGCGAGGGCAGCCAGCTGTTCCAGGAAGAGGACGGCACGGAGATCCGCTACGACCTCCATCCGGACGATCTGCTCTACATTGCGAAAAACCGCGTCCACCGCACGGACAACCTCTCGAAGACGGACGATCTCGAGCTGTTCATCATCAACTATTTCTACGACGGCCAGTCCGATGTCCACGTCAAGGGCTTCCTGCCCGGCGCGTGCAGCACGGCGCAGAACATCCTCACGCCGGCCACCTGCGGCAGCAGCACTGTGAACGGCGAAAGCCTGACGGTCGCACCCGGCCAGACTGTGCAGATCTCCATGATGCGCAAAGAGGGCTTTGTGTTTGCCATTTCCGGCGAGGGCAAGGTCAATGGCGAGGCGCTCCCGGCCCATGCGCTGGCCTTCTTCACCAAAGGCGAGGCATGTTCCGTTGAAAACACGTCTGACGCGCCGCTGCGCCTGTTCTGCATGCAGGCGGACTGACAGGAGCGGAACGGATGCAGTATCTTTTTTCACAGGCGGAAGACCGGTTTCAGCTCCGCGACTGGGGCGGCTATCTCTGCTTTCTGGCCACGGCGGACTCTGCTGACGCACGGAAATTCGGCGTCACGGCCATCGTCCGCATGGACCAGCTCATTCACGACCCGCACGTCCATGACGACAGCGACGAGATCTTCTACGTGCTGCGCGGGCACGGCAAGCAGCTCCTGCGCAATCCGGACGGCACGGATACCGTCTATGACATTGAGCCGGGCGACACCGTCTATCTGACGAAAAACCGCTGGCATGGAACCAGCAATTTTTCAGGCAGCGAGCAGCTGGACATGCTGCTGATCAATTATTTTTACGACGGCCAGTCAAGCCCCGCCATCCGCGGCGTGGTGCCGGCCGGATCTGTTCCATGCGAGCAGACGGCGTTCGGCAGCCGCGAGCGGGTGCTCACGCCGGCGCGCTGCGGCACGGAGGATGTGCGCGGCGAGGTGCTGACGATCCTGCCCGGGAAGACGCTGGCTGGGAGGGCCGAAGCGTCGGAGATGTTTTTCTTTGTCGTCTCCGGCGAGGCGGTCTCCGCTGTGCCGGAGGCGCGGCTTGCGGCGGGCACGCAGCTGTTCCTGTTCCGGGGCGACGAATATCAGATCGAAAACCGCGGCGAACAGCCGGTTCGGCTGTTCTGCCTCAGCGCGGACGATGCGCAGAACTGAAAACGGAGGGAAAACGCGATGAATGAAACCATTCAGACCATTCTCAGCCGCCGGAGCGTCCGGCGCTATACCGACCGTCCGGTGGACGAGGCGGTTTTGAACGAGATCGTCCGCACGGCGACCTATGCCCCGAGCGCCCACGGCCGGGAGCCGTATAAAATTGTGGTCGTCAGCAATCCGGAGACACTGGCCGAGCTCGACCGGCTGAATGCCGCGGTGCTCGGCAGCAGCGGCCATCCGTTCTACGGCGCGCCCGCCGTCTGCGTGGTGCTCGGCGACGGGAGCATGGATACGTGCGTGGAGGACGGCAGCCTTGTGATCGGCTATATGATGCTTGCGGCGCAGAGTCTCGGCGTCAGCTCCTGCTGGATCCACCGCGCACGCGAGGTGTTCGAGTCGGCGGAAGGAAAGGCGCTGCTGAAAAAGTGGGGCATTCCCGAGGGCTATATCGGCATCGGTCATTGCGCGCTCGGCTATACCGATGCGTCGGTGCCCGGCGAAAAGACGCCGAATGCCGACCATGTGCTCTACGATTGAGTGTATTGAGCGGATACTATATAAAGCGCAGAAAAGCCGGCTGCAAAGCCGGCTTTTCTGCGCCTGGAGACATTCGGAATGCGATGCGGTGCAGCCGCAGCGGGGGGCAGGCTGCGCTCAGCCCTGCTCTGCCATGTAGAGCTGGACGCAGTTCTGGATGAGCTGCGCGGTCTCTTCGGCGGTCTTTTCCCCGGCGAAGAACGCACCGGCCTCGTCGTTGATGATCTCCATCAGGCTCTGGTCGTAGCGCATGATGCGGTTCGTGTTCTCGATGAGACCGTTGACCGTGTCATATTGCTCCTGCGTCATGGCGTAGACCTCGATCATCGGGCCGTCACCGTAGCTGAAGCTGCCCTTGCTGGCCTCAACCGGCTCGCCGTTTTCATCGCGCAGGATGTCGCCATTCTCGTCGTATTCATAGTTCTTCTCCATCGCCTTTTCGGCCAGCGCGTCAAATGCGGACTTCGTGATGGGGAAGTAGTACTGGTCGCCCTGATACTCGTCGGTGAGGGCAGAGGCGATGAAGCTCCACGCGCCGTCCTTGTCGCGGCACTTCGTCGTCATGGCGATCGGCGCGGAGACGGAGAAGCTGCTCCCGTCGTGGCCGGACGCGCTCGGGAAGCCGATGTAGCAGAGGTCGCCGCCTAGCTCGGCAAAGTTCTGGTTGATGCCGTCAAAGCCGTAGATCGTGCCGTACATCGAGAGCAGCTGATCGCCGTTGCGCATACGGACGGAGTCCGACTGATAATCGTTCCAATCGAACGTGCTGTAATCGAACTCCGCCGGGAACTGGGCCGCAAAGTTCAGATAGTCGATAAACTCCTGACTGTCGAAGCTGGCCGTGCCCGTCTCCCAGTCGACGAACGTATCGGCGTTCATGTACAGGCAGTAAACTATATCGCCAAGCTCATACTCTGTCTCGGTGTTTGAGAACGATTCCTCAGCGGCTCCAAATGGCAGCTGCCTTTATTTCTAAAAATCATTTTTATATTTCTAAAAATCATTTTTATATTTCTATTGACTTTAATTTTATTTATGTTATGATAAATTTTTTTAAAGCTAATAAGAAAGATTAACTATTAAAAGTCAATCCTCAAAATGAATGGTGGTGGTGAAAAAGAGATGGCTCAAAAAGGTATAGCAAAGCTGAGGTCTTGTCAGGCCCCTGCTGGCTATTCAGGTAGTTGTACTTAAGCTGCTGAACAATATGGCTGTCTGGATTTCTCCAAGGCAAAAATTAAACGCACCAATTTCTTGGCAGCATGAGAGATGGCAATAACCATTCGCAACATTGTTGTCCGGGGCTGCTGATAGTATAATATAGTTGTAAGGTTGGTAGCTCCATTCCAACAAGGAAAGGAGCCCAAT